>Ga0209376_1000951_pt1 | contig 30979 bp, 27 predicted proteins | sample GraSoiAngelo_134_FD_185891 | JGI IMG/M metagenome (GOLD analysis project Ga0209376, IMG submission 185891) | Grasslands soil microbial communities from the Angelo Coastal Reserve, California, USA - 14_0929_05_30cm (SPAdes) (version 2) | ecosystem: Environmental > Terrestrial > Soil > Grasslands ... | reverse complement strand
CACCCGGGTCCGCCTGCACGGCCAGGGGGCGAAGGGCAAGGGCGACGTCGTGGCGATCTTCCGGGTCGAGCCCGATCACTTCTTCCGCCGTGAGGGGCTCGACGTGCTGTGTACGGTGCCGATCAACCTCGCCCAGGCGATGCTGGGGTCCCGCATCCGTGTCCGCACGCTGGACGACCGCCGCATCGTGCTCCGCGTTCCGCCCGGCACGCAGGACGGGCAGCGGTTCCGCATTCCCGGGCAGGGCATCGAGAAGAACGGACGGCGCGGAGACCAGTTTGTCGAAGTGCACGTGCAGATCCCCGAGAAGCTCACCCCTGAGCAGGAAGCGGCGGTGAAGGCGTTTGCGGAGAAGACGGGACTGAAGTACTAGGCCTCAGACGTCTGGCGTTCAGTCGAACGTGAGCACCACCTTTCCGATGTTTCGCCGCTCGTGGATGTACCGATGCGCGGCCGGCGCCTCGGCGAGCGGAAAGGCGCGGTCCACCCGCGGCGTGAACTTCCCCTCGCGCGCGTAGTCGAGCAGGGCCGCGATCTGCGGCTGGAGCAACGTCCGTTCTTTCCACAGGTGTCCTAGGTTCACGCCCGCCACGCTGCGGTTGTCGTTCATCAGGGCCATGGGGCCGAAGCGGGGGAAGCGGAGCACGCGCCACACCGTTCTGAGCAGGTTGCGCTTCGACCCCTCGCATAGTACCGACGCCCCGTAGCAAACGAGTCGGCCAGCGGGCGCCAGCAGCCGGTAGCCGTGCCGCCACGAATCCCCGCCCACGCCGTCGAGCACAACGTCCACGCCGTGCGGGGCGGCACTGCGGACAGCCTCGAACCACCGCGGATCCCGGCCGTCGAGCGGCTCGACACCGTACTGGCGCAGGATCTCGTGCTTGGGCGATGAGGCGAGTCCCAGCACGCGGAAGCCGAGGATGCGTCCCCACTCCGCGACCGCGAGCCCCACCCCGCCGGCGGCAGCGTGGACCAGCACCGTCTCGCCGCGTTGCACGGCGGCCACGCGCACCAGCAAATGGTGAGCGGTGAGATACACGACCGGAAAAGCGGCCCCCTGCTCGAAGGTCCATCCAGTCGGAAGCGGGAAAACCGCAGAGGCGGGGGCGACCACCAATTCGCTCTGGCCGCCGAACCGCGTCGTCGCGACGACCAGATCTCCGCGGCGCAACGTGGTGACGCCCTCGCCCACGGCGTCGACCGCGCCCGCCACTTCGTACCCGATGGTGCATGGCGGTTTGGGCGCGTCGGGGTACAGACCCTGGCGCGCGAGGAGGTCCGAAAAGTTGACGCCGGCCGCGTGCACGCGGATCCGCACCGTTCCGGCCTCCACGCGTGGCTCAGGTGCCTCCCGCACCTCCAGGACCTCGGGCGGCCCGTAGCGGGGAATGACGAGCTGCTTCACCTCAGCTCAGCGCGCATCGCCTGCGCGCTCGCCGGACATGCCTTCGTGAACTCCACCGACCGCCGCACCGCCGGATCGACCTCTTCGCGGCGGATCGAGCGGAACCCGAAGCGCGGGAAGAACCCCGCCGCCGTTTCCGTGAGCAGGTAGACGGTCTTTACTCCGTGCGAGCGGGCGAGTGCGAGGATCGCGTCCGTGAGCTGGATGCCGAGGCCCAGGCCGCGATGCGGCAGGTCCACCGCGACCGAGCGCACCAGACCCGCCTTGCCGTGCAGCTCAACGGCGGCGCAGCCCACGATGCGCTCGCCCTCGCGCGCCACGAGCAGGGTACCCAGGTGCCGCTCGATCTCGGCGCGCGGCAGATGATTGTGCTCCAGCAGCTCGAGCACCTCGTTCAGGTCGGCGGCCGTGGCGGCGACGATGTCGACGTTCATGGAAGGGATAAGGTAACTTCCCGGCGGTGGCATTCTGGTGATGGGGAGCACTGGGGTGTAGCTCAATTGGCGGAGCACCCGGCTGTTAACCGGGAGGTTGGAGGTTCGAGTCCTCCCGCCCCAGCTCAGGGGATTGCGATCGCGTCCGGTCTCAGCGCCGGCGCGGTCACCGGCGACAGGTGCTGCCGGGCACGTTGCGCGTTCAGCGCGGGCAGATCCTTTGTCACGAACTCCTGCCACCGCCCCTGTGCTCGGGCAAGCCGCGCTCGCGCGCCATCGAAGACGTCCCGCGACTGCTGCGTCGGTTGCCGGTCCGCGCTCTCCACCACCGTCTCCAACCCTGCGAGCGCACCGTCCCCCGCGCCCTGCGCGATGCTGTCGAGAGACGGTACCGCGGTGGGCCGGAGCTGGTCCCGCACGCCGCGCACGGCGACGCGCAGCGCGTATTGCTCCGCCATCGCATTCCAGATCTCGAGCGCCAGCCGCAGCTGATTAGCGAGAGCCGAATCCGCTACGTGCACGCGCGGATCATTCTCCACGCGCAGGGGTTGGGTGAGCGTCCGTCCTGCCGCCGTGAGCCGCAGGCGGTACTCACCTGGCAGGACGAGTGGACCCTCCGGCTCCGCCACCGTCCCGTGGCCGGCGATCGCGGCGATGCTGTATCCGTACCGCTCGGCGGGCGGCGGCGGGTAGCGCAGGTCCCAGACGAACTGGTTGAGGCCGGCGCGCCGCGGCAGGGCCTCGTCGCGCGGCAGCCACTCCGCGGCGATCTGCGGCGGCTCGGCGGGCGGGCGCGGTCGGTCTTCGCTCGAGAAGCGGCGCACCAGGCGACCGCCCGCGTCGAAGATCTCGAGCGTCACGGGGCCGGACGGGGCGGCCTGAAGCACGTAGTCGACGAGGGCTCCGGCCGGCGGGTTCTCGCCGTGCGGCTCCTCGGGCGGCAGCGGGGTGTCGTTGCTCACGCTGCGACGCACGCGGATCGCCCGCTCGGGCGCGAACAGATGGACGCCGGCGCGCAGCACGGAGTCGCTGAGCTGCCGCAGCGGGGCGAGGTCGTCGAGGATCCAAAAGGCGCGGCCGTGTGTCGCCGCGACCAGGGCCCCGTCGTGGACCGCCAAGTCACGCACCGACACGGTCGGCAGGTCGAGCTGCAGCGACTGCCAATGGTCGCCGTCGTCGAAGGAGACGTACACGCCGGTTTCGGTGCCGGCATAGAGCAGCCCCCGCCGCACTGGGTCGGCGCGCAGCGCCTGCGCATAGGCGTGGGGCGCGATTCCCTCGGTAATGCGCGACCAGTGCCGGCCGCCGTCACGCGTGCGGTAGAAATACGGGGCGAAGTCGTCGAGGCGATGCCGATCCACGGCCGCGTACGCCGCGGCCGTGTCGAATGGCGAGGCCTCGATCAGGCTGATCATGCTCCACGGCGGCAGGCCAGCCGGCGTGACATTCTCCCAGTGCCGCCCGCCGTCGGTGGTGCGGTAGACGAGCCCGTCGTCACTGCCGGCCCAGATCATCCCCGCGGCGAGCGGGGAGGGGGCGACAGTGTAGATCACGCCGTAGCCGCGCGCGGCGGCGTTGGCGACGGAGACGGGGCCCGTATCGCTCGCCACCGGTCGCGCCCCGGTCAGATCGGGGCTCATCGCCTCCCAATGCAGCCCGCCGTCGCGCGTGGCGAGCAGCATCTGGGCGCCGATGTAGAGCACCCGCGGGTCCGCTCGGTCGAACACGATCGGCGACGTCCAGGTGAAGCGGTAGCGCCGCTGCGGCATCGGCTGGCCGAAGGTCGGCGCGGGCCACGGCGTAATGTCCTGGAACTGCCCGGTGACCCGGTCGAAGCGGTGGACGACGCCGTAGGTGTCGCCGCCATAGACGACGTTGGAGTCCAACGGGTCCGGCGCGATGTACCCGCTCTCGCCGCCGCCGACCGGCGCCCAATCGCGGAAGGTGATCTCGCCGAAGTCGCTGCGGCTCGCGATCCCGGCGGTGCCCGCGTCCTGTTGCGCGCCATACACGCGGTACGAGAGCCGGCCGTCCACCGCCACGTGGTAGAACTGCGCCGTGGGCTGGTTGTACCAGCTGCTCCACGTGCGGCCGCCGTCGAGGGTGATGACCGCTCCCTGGTCGCTGCCCACGATCATGTGGGTGGGGGTCTTGGGATCGATCCACAGCTCGTGGTAGTCGTCGCCGCCGGGCTGCCCTTTCAAGACGGTGAACGTCTTGCCGCCATCGACCGACTTGAGCAGGGAGACGTTGGGCACGTACACGACGTCGCGGTTCTGCGGGTCCACCGTGACGCGACAGAAGTACCAGTTGCGGCTCGTGAGGCGAGGGTCGGCGCCGGCCAGCTGCCACGTCACGCCGGCGTCGTCGGAGCGGTACAGGCCCCCCCCTCCCCGGATGGCGCCGATGAGCGCGTACACGCGCCCGCCGCTGCCCACCGCGAGTCCGATGCGCCCGTACGGTCCCGCTGGCAGGCCGTGGCCGGTGATAGGGGTCCAGGTCGCTCCGCCGTCGCTCGACTTGTACAACCCGCTCCCGGGTCCTTCATCCGGCTGGTACTGTTCCCACGGCGTGCGCCGCGCTTGCCACAACGCCGCGTACACGATCCGCGCGTCCCCCGGATCGGCGGCCAGATCGATCGCCCCGGTGTCAGGATCCCTGAAGAGCGTCTTGCTCCACGTGCGGCCCCCGTCGGTGGACCGGAACACGCCGCGCTCGGCGTTGGGGCCGTACGCGTGGCCCAGCGCCGCAACCAGCACGACGTCCGGGTTCGCCGGGTCGACGAGCACCTTGCCGATGTGGCGCGTTTCCTCGAGGCCGAGTGCGTGCCACGTCGCGCCGCCGTCGCTGGACTTGTAGACGCCCGCTCCGTAGGTGATGTCCGAGCGGATCGAAGCTTCGCCGGTGCCGACGTAAATGATCCGCGGATCGGAGGGGGCGACGACCATCGCGCCGATCGACGCGATCGGCTGCCCGTCGAACACGGGATCCCAGGTGACCCCGGCGTTGGCGGTGCGCCACACGCCGCCGTCGACGGCGCCGAAGTAGAAGGTGGCCGGGTCGCCCGCGATGCCGGCGACGGCCAGCACGCGGCCGCCGCGGTGTGGTCCGATGAGGCGCCAGTGGAGCGCGCCATACGCGCTTTCCGGGATGGACTGGGCGAGCGCGGCGCCGCTCGGCGCCACGATGGGGCACACGGCCAGGGCAAGTGCTGGGAACGAGAGGTGTCGGGTCATCGACCGGGCCGACCGCTACCCCTTCAAGGCCGGGTGCGTCTCCAGAAACCGGTCGAGGGCAGGCGCGCCGATCACAGACCGCACGTGCTCGAGCACCATGCGGCCCAGACGCGGCACGTCGCTCTTGTTGATGCCGGCGGCCGCGAGCGCGGCGAGCAGCCCGGAGGGGCCGGTGGCCACCGCCAGCTCGCCGGTGCGCGACCCGCTCATCAGCGCGTGCCCCATCATGCGCTCGCTGTTGGGAATCGCGTTCTTGACCTGCTCGAAGGTTTCCTTGGGCAGGGCCATCCGCAGCGCCATGAGCATGGCGCCGATCCCCTTCTCGGCCTTGCCCTCCTCGACCTTGAGGTTCGCGGCGACTTGCTGGAGGAGATCCATGGGGGAATAAACATAGAGGCTTAGCGGCCGCGTCGCTAAGCCCCTAAGCCTCTACGCAGCGCTTACTGTCCGACCGTGAAGTCGACCCGTTTCAGGACGGCGCCACCGGCATCGCGCACTTCCACGTGCCAGGGGCCCTTCCAGTCGGCGGGGACCGTCTTGCGGCTCCAGGTCCGCCACGGCGACCCCGCGATGTGCAGCTCCACGTCGGCGACCTGAGTGTCCCCGTGATACCACACGTGATGCACGACCGTTTCGGCGCCGGCCGGTGCGCCGGAGATCTTCGTGAAGAAGACCAGCGAGCCCACCGAGTCGGGGAAGGCGGCGCCGGTATCCTGCGGCGCGCGATCCACCACCGTGCGGGCCACGGCCGCATCGACGACGGTCAGGACCGCGGCGGCCGGAGCCGGCGCCGGTGGGGCGGCCTTGGTGGTGTCTTGGGCGGCGAGGGGAGCGACCGCCGCGGTAAGAAGGATCAGCGGGATTGCGGTGCGAATCATGACGCCCCTCCAGTCGGAGTCGCCCGTTGTACGGCGCGCCGGCGGCGAAGTTCCATCCCCGCGCCCAGCGAGGCCGCCAGCAGGCAGCCGAGGGCGACCCCACCCATGTGGAATTGGATCTGATACTCGAGCTGCTTCCAGTGGCACTTCGGGCCGAACACCGGTCCGACGAGGCGCCCGCAGCTCGGCACCGAGAAGGCAAACCCCCACCCGGCCGCGATGCCGAACACGAGCGGGAGCATCGCCAGAAGGAAATGTCTCAAGATGATGCGCATCGGTCCTCCGTTTCAGCGGCCTCGGGCGATCGGCCAACGCTCGACCACCCGGCCGCCTCGCAGCACATGGTACACGTCGAAGTGGGCGACGGTCAGGCAGGAATGGTTGGGGACAATCTCGAGGCGCTCGCCCACGCGGAAGCGGCCGTCCAGGTCCGCCGGACTCGCCGCGCGGATCAGGCCGTGCTCCTGCGACAGCGTCGCCACCGTCAGCTCAGGGTGTCCCTGGACCGCGCCCATCGCCTGCGGGAGGTTGCCGTGACCTGGCCCCGGGTCCTTGGACAGCGCGAGCGCTCCCGCGTCCACGATGAAGTGCGACGCCCCCGGTTGGTGGGAAACCACCGTGGCGAGCACGGTGACGCCGACGTCTGTCGGCCGGCACGCTCCGATCAGCACCATGGTGCGGTCGTAGAACACGTAGTTGCCGGGCCGGGCTTCCGTGACGCCGGTCAAGTCCCGCACCGCGGCCATCGCCGGCGTCGAGCCGACGCTGATGCCGCGGACCGGAATCCCCACCGTCGCGAGCCGCTGGCCGAAGCGCACCATCACCAGGCGCTCGGATTCAGCGACCTCGGCCGCTTCGTCGCGGTTCGTTGTCCGATAGGCGTGGCCCGAGTGGCTGAGGATGCCGTCGAAGAACACCCCGCGCTCCTCCCCGAGCTCTTTGGCGACTTCCAGGGCATAGGCCGACTCCGGGTCCACGCCCGCCCGGTGATAGCCGCAGTCGACCTTGAGCCACGCGTGCAGCCCCGAGCGCCGCAACGCCTTCGCGGTGGCGAGGTCGTCCACCACGACGCGCAGCGTGGCGCCCGACTTGTCCTTGAGGCGCCGCGCGTGGGGGAGGTGCGTCGGGTCGAGCGGGAACGCCCAGGTGATGTCGGTGAACCCCGCCGTGGCGAACGCCTCCGCTTCGACGAGTGTCGACACCGTGATGCCCGCCGCGCCGCGCGCCACCTGGCGCTTGCCGAGCTCCAGGCACTTGTGGGTCTTGACGTGCGGCCGCAGCGCGACGCCCAGGCTCTTCGCGCGTTCGGCCATGTGGGTGAGGTTGCGCTCTACCACCTCGAGGTCCATGAGGAGCGCCGGCGTCTCGAGGTCGAGCGGCATCCTCACCTGACGCGGCAACCGACGCGGCGACACCGGATCATGAGAGTTGTGGCTGGCGACGGAAGAGCACGAGACGGTGCGCGGCGAGGGCGCCGAGCAGCAGCAGTGCTCCCCAGACGTAGTTGAACCGCTTGACCACGGTCAGAGCGTTGGGATAGAGGTGATCGAACGTCAGCACACCGGAGAGCAGGACGCCGGCGACGAGCAGCGCGGCCCGCCACGCGATGGCGGTCCGACGCCCTGCGGGGACCGGGGCTGTGAGGGCCGCGACCCAGGCCGGGATCGCCAGCAAGTGGTAGTAGAACCACCCGATCGGGGAAACCAGCACGGCGAGAACGGTGACGAGGCCGACCTCGTACAGTGGGTCGTCGCCAGTCGGCCGGGCCGCGAGGGCGGCGAGCACCACCGCGCAGCAGCCGGCGATCGCGAGCCAGACGGTGACATCCGACCCACCCAGGCCCAAGACCCAATCGCCCAGCGGTTGAAAGCCGAAACCCTCGACCTGTTGCCCTTCGCGACTCATCACGACCCAGTCCCGCACGGCGGACGCGGCTCCCACCGGGCCGTAGCGCAGCATCGATCCCACGGAGAGCGCTACCGCGGCAGCCACTCCCGTCGCCAAGCCACGCCAGCGACGACGGTACGCGAAGTAGAGGAGCAAGAGGCCGGGAAACACTTTCACGGCCGTGGCGATCCCGATCCACAGGCCGGCGCGGCGCTCGCGTCCCTCGGCGAGGTCCACGACGGCGGCAACGATGAGGGTGAGCAACACGACCAGCAGGTTCAAGTGCTCGAAGTTTCCCTGGAGCGGCTTCGCCACCGCCGCCACCGCGAGGAGGGCTGGCCGCCACCCCCAGCGCCCCGCGATCCGCGCCACGCTCCAGCCGAGCCCCGCGACGTTCGCGGCGGCCCAGAGGGCTTGCGAGAGCGGGAGGCTCACCCGGGCTACGAGCGCGAACGGCACCAAGCCGAAGATCGTGAAGGGGGGCCAGAAGGCGCCCTTGATCGGACTGTGAGCGTACAGGGGCGCCGCCCCGGTGATGAGGCGGTCGCTGAGCCGCAGCTCCTGCACGAAGTCTCCGCCCTTGTGGATACCGATCGGGATGACGACGGCGGCGTAGAGGGCGCAGACGGCGACCACGGCCGCGCGCTGCCGGTTGCTCAGTTCCACCATGCCGGGCGGTTAGCCATCGAGCCGGCGGTCGTGGACCTCGACCTTCCCGACGTGCACGATGCGGCCCGAGCCGCTGATGAACGTGGAGGCGAACCAGCTGGTGAGGCCGACGACGAGCGCTCCCAGGATGGCGGCGCCGAGCCCCGCGACGCTGAACCCCCGCACCAGCCAGGCCACGATTTCCAGCGAGAGGCCGTTCACGACGAGCAGGAACAGCCCCAGTGTGAGCACGGTGATGGGGAAGGTGAGAATCAGCAGCACGGGCCGCACGATCGCGTTGACGATGCCCAGCGCCAGCGCCGCCACGACGAGGCTGCGCCAGCCCGCGATGGTGATCCCGGGCACGATCGTGGCGGCCGCCCACAGTCCCAGCGCCGTGATCACGATGCGAAAGAGGAAGCCCCTCATCGTGCCTTCCAGGCGGCAAGGTTGCGCTCCAGCTGCCGCGTGTGCTTCTCCAGGTGCTCGGCGTAGATCTTGAGCCAGTCCTCCGCCAGGTAGCTGCCGGACTCGCTGTGCGTGCCCGCCCGCTGCCAGTCTCGCTCCGACATCCGCTTCAGGACCGGGACGGTGTTGGCACGCACCGCCTCGACGGTAGCCAGCGCGGCGTCTACGGGCAGGGTGTGGTAGTCGAGCGCCTTCGCCCAGCGGTCCTGGTCGTAGCCTTGGATGACGGGCTGCTCCTCAGCGAGCAGATAGCGGATCCGGGCGTACGCGTTGGTCTCGCTGTCCGCGCAGTGCACGATGACCTCGTGGGCGGACCACTTGCCCGGCGCCGGCCGCCACTGCATCGCCTCTGCGGGGACCTTCTTGAGGGCGGCCTTGAGGAGGGCCGGCCCCCGGGCGTAGCGCTCGATGAGCGCCGCGCGGTCGGCTGCCGTCAACGCCATAGGGGATCTCTCATGGTCGCAAGATAACTACGGGCGCCGTCGCCCGGCGACGAACTGCGCCGTGACGCCGGGGCGCACCTGCACGCCGAGCGTCCGATCGAACAGCAACGTGCCACGAAGGGAGTCGCGGCCCCACCACGATACCCACAACCCCGCGAACGGCCCCAGGTCCAGGGGCCACCCGTAAATCGTTGCGCGCTCAGGTACCGCGTACCACGTGACGGCGAGTGTTTCAGGGCGCGGGGCGGAAAATACGAGCCGCCCGCGGAAGTGGCATTCCTTCCCCAGGTCCACGGAATCGGTGTCGAGGGTGAAGCTGACGAGCCGGAAGCGATCGCCCATCTGGGGGAGGGTGAGGGTATCGCCGCGTCCCACGACCCACGTCCCCGCGTATGGGCGGGACCAGCCGGTGATCTGGCGGAAATCGCGGCTGCGGCACGGCGAGCCGGGGGCGCAGGCGGCGGCCGCCAGCGCCAGCGCGGCCAGCCGTCTCACGGCAGGGTGTCGCTCCGCACCGTGTCGCTCGCCCGGACGCGCGCGCTCATCGAGTCCGCGGCGGTCATCGCGCGGCCCACCGCCTTCGCGCCGGGGATCTGGGATCTCGCCAGAATGCTGTCGTGCTGGCGCTCGGTGAGTGTGTCGCGGCGCGCCGCCTCATTGGCGCCGGACTTCCCGCAAGCCACGATGACGAGGATGCCGATGAGTAGTGCGCGCAACGGACGCCTTCCGGTTGGGGAGCGCCTGCAACTTGTCGTCTTGCCTCCTCCGGGGCAACGGGGTTGGGCTCAGGCCGCCGGCAGCCCCTTCTTCAGCACGTCTTCCATCGTGTCGGCGAAGCGGTCGATGTCGCCGAGCGTCGTGTAGACGTTGGGCGTCACGCGGATGCAGTTGAACTCCGGATGCACGATCGGGGTCACGATGATCTTGTGCTTGTCGTACAAGTAGGCCCCCACCTTAGCCACGTCGAGCGCGGCCGGCGTGAAGGACGCCAGCCCGCACGACATCGCGGGATCGTACGCCGTGAGAACCTTCACGCCCGGGACCTTCTCGAGCCGCTTGGCCCAGCGGTCGCGCAGGAACCGCAGCCGCGCCGCCTTGCGCTCGGGCCCGATCGCTTCGTAGAAGTTCAGCGCTTCCGCGATGGCGTTATGGTTCGCCGCGGGGTGCGTGCCGATCTCCTCGAACTTGCGGATGTTGGCGTTCATGTCCGGCGGCGCGGCCATCATCGGCCAGATCTTCTCGATCTTCTCCCGCCGCACGTAGAGGAACCCGGTGCCGATCGGGGCCGTGAGCCACTTGTGGAGGCTGGTCCCGTAATAGTCGCAGTCGAGGTCGTCGCGGGTGAACGGGAAGTGGGCGAACGCATGGGCGCCGTCCACGATCGCCTCGATGCCGCGCGCGCGCGCCATGCGGCAGATGTCGCGGATCGGGAAGATCTGCCCGGTCAGGTTGGTGATGTGACAGACGTGGATGACCTTGGTCTTCGGCGTGATGGCGCGCTCGAAGCGGCTGGCGAGATCGCCCATCGACGACGGCGGCACGGGGAAGGGGAGCTGCTTCAGCACGATGCCGTCGCGGCGCTCGCGCTGCTTCCACGTGGTGATCATGCGCGGGTAGTCCTGCGTCGTCGTCAGCACTTCGTCGCCCCGCTCCAGCGGGATCCCCAGCTGCACGATCTCCAGCGCCTCGCTGGCGTTGCGCGTGATGGCCATCTCCTCGGGGTCGCAGCCGAACGCGACGGCGAGCCGCCGCCGCACCGCCTCGATCTCGGGCTCCAGCCACGCCCACATGGTGATCGACGGCGCCTGGTTGGACACGTCCAGGTAGCGCCGGAAGGCGTCGTTGACCACGCGCGGACTCGGCGCCACGCCGCCGTTGTTCAGGTTGATCATCCCGCGATCGATGTCGAACGCCCGCTGAATCTCCAGCCAGAAGTCCTCGTCCTGGGCAACGGCTCCCGGGGATCGGCCCTCCGTGCCGCGTGCGGTGCGCAGGGCGTGCGCGACCGCTCCGTTCCGGAACGCCGGAACCGTGGCGGCGGTGGCGAGCAAGGAAGACAGGAAGCGGCGACGCGTGGTCATCGGGGCGATGCTCCTCTCCGGATCAACAGCCCGTAGGCGACGGCATTGATGGCGAGTACCGCCGCGCCCAGCACGACCTGCTGCCCACGCGTCAGCCCCGCCGGATAGATGGTCGGCACGACGTAATGCTCGATGAAGCCGCCGCGGTACCCGGTCGCCCCGGCGCGGGCCCGGAACGCGTTCTCCAGGGGCGTCAGCGGGCACACCCAGCCCGCCAGCTCGACCAGCGCGCCCCACGCGGCGCAGGGCACGTGCACCCACGCCACCCACCGCCACCGCCACGCGAGCAACCCGCCGACCGCCACGAACAGGATGAACGCGCCGTGGAGCAGCACCGTCAGGTCCGCGAGCAGGCGGAATCCCACGCGCGTCAGCCGCCGAGATTGCGCTGGGCCGGCCGCGTCGAGGAGACGGCCCGGCAGCGCGAACAGGATGGTCACGAGCGCGTACTCTTCTTCGGAGAGCGGCAGGTTGTTCGGCCCGCGAACGGTCAACGTCCCTTGGCCCCGGATCGTGGCGAACGGCAGCCCGTTCACCAGCAGGCCGATGTCCGCCGACGGGGTCGACCCCTGGACGGCGAGGGTGCCGAGCACCCGCACCTCTTCGTTGAGCTCGGGCTCCTCGACCGCCACGTCCATGGCCTGCACGATCTGCGACGCCCCCAGCTGCATCCCGACGGTGAACGTCAGGAACCGGCCGCCGACGCTCGCCGTGCCGGCGACCGTAACGGTCGTGTCGCTGCTGGCGAGCCGCTGGACCACGGTGCCCGTCAGGCACGCGCTGCGCGCCAGGGCGTCGAACACGCACCCGTCGAAGAATGCCGAGAGCGAGTCCGGGACGAACCGGCCGCGCACCGTGTAATCGATCGTGGTCATCGGGGTGCCGCCCGTCGCGAACACGCGCAGTCGCGTCGTGTCGGGGAGAGAGGCGTCGAGCAGATCGGCCTGGCCGAGCTGCTGGGGCGGCTCGATGGGCCGGCCGGCCGTCGTGTCGGGGGCGTAGAGGAGGAACCGCACCCCCGACGGCGGCCCCCCCACCGTGTCTTGAGGGAGACTCGCGTAGTGATGCGCGACCGTGTCCCAGTGGAACACCCGGCTCAACATCGAGTCGGGGAAGATCGGCGCCGCGGCCGCGGCGCCGGGGACTGCGCTCAACGGTCCCAACACTCGGTAACTGAGGAACAGCGGAGTCTGCGTCAGCGTCGTCAACGTCGCGAGGCTGTCCACTAGAAGACCGGGGGCCAGCGGCCGGGCGGAGGGCCCGAGCGTCTCCCCGCAGGCGGCGAGGAGCTGGGCGAGAACAGCGGCGACAACGGCCGAACGGGGCAGGCGCATTAGGGCTGAATGATGCCCCCGCCCAGGAGCCGTCCTGCCTCGTTGTAGAGGACGCCGGACTGCCCCAGCCGCAGCGCCGTGTCGCGACGCTCGCGCACCAGCGCCGGCACGGCCCGGGCCCGGTACCGGCACTGCAGCCACGTCGTGTCGCCAGGCACCAGGGGATCCGCCAGCCAGTTGACCTCGTCGAGTCGCACCGCGTGACCGAACAGGTCCGCGCCGCGGCCGATCACGACCTCGCGCGTCTCGGGCCGGATCGCCACCACGTACATCGGCTCGGCGAACCCCCCGGGCAGCCGCCGGCGCTGGCCGACGGTGTAGCGGGCGAACCCGTCGTGCTCGCCGACGACGTCACCGCCCACGGTGACGAGCGGCCCCGGGGCGAGGGCGGGCGCGTCGGCGGGGAGGTGGCGCTCCAGCACGGCGGCGTAATCGCCGTCGGGGACGAAGCAGATCTCCACCGATTCGGCCTTCTCGGCGGTGACGAGGCCCAGCCGTCTGGCGACCGTGCGGGTCTCGCGCTTGGTGAGCGGGCCGACCGGCGTGAGCATCCGCTCGACCACCGCCCGGTCGATGCCCCACAGGAAGTACGACTGATCCTTCAGGGGATCGGCGCCGCGGTACACGGCGCCGTCCCGCGTGACGACGTAGTGTCCGGTGGCGAGGAACTCGCACTCCAGGGCGTCGGCGTGGGCGCGGAAGTCCCGGAACTTGGTGAACGAGTTGCAGCGCACGCAGGGGATCGGTGTCCGGCCGCGCGCGTACTCGGCGACGAAGTCGGCGATCACGTCCCGCCCGAAGCGGTCCTCGAGGTTCAACACGTAGTGCGGGATGCCGAGCCGGTGCGCGACCAGCTTCGCGTCGGTGATGGAGTCGAGCGAGCAGCACGGGCGGTCGGGAACGCTGTCGCCGTAGCAGAACAGCTTCATCGTCGCGCCGATGACGTCGTAGCCACGCTCCACCAGGAGGGCTGCCGCGACCGAACTGTCGACGCCCCCAGACATAGCGACCAGAACGCGTTCAGCCACGGCTCGACCCCGCCCCGTTGCACGACGTCACGTTTGCACGTTGCGGGTTCGGGCAACGTGCCGTCCTGCCGTCGTGAGACGTGGTTCCGTTCATCGATGCAAGACCGCGCTCAACGCCCGGACCTTCTCCACGATCTTGGGAAGCGCCGCGGCGACCGCCTCCACGTCCTCCGGCGTATTGTCCCGCCCGAACGAGAAGCGCAGCGCCGCCACGCCCAGCTCGCGCGGCACGCCCATCGCCGTCAGCACGTGCGAGGGCTCGATCGAGCCGGTGCTGCACGCCGACCCCGACGAGCAGGCCACGCCGGCCAGATCGAAGTGCATGAGCAGCGCCTCGCTGTCGGTGCCGGGGATCGACACGTTGGACACGTGGGGCGCCCGCTCGGTCTGCCAGCCGTTGATCACCGCGTCGGGAACTAAGGCGAGAACGCGGCGCTCGAGTTCGTCCCGCAGCGCCCGCAGGCGCGACGCTTCGGCCATCTGCTCCCGAGCCGCGAGCCCCACGGCCGCGCCCAGCCCCACGATCCCCGGAACGTTCTCCGTCCCGGGGCGGATGCCGAACTGCTGACCCCCGCCGTGGATGATGGCCTCGATCGCCTGGCGGTCGCGCACCACCAGCGCGCCGATTCCCTTGGGGGCGCCGATCTTGTGGCCGGAGATGGTGAGGAAGGTGCAGCCGACGTCCGCGAGCGAAACGGGAAGCTTGCCGAACGCCTGGACGGCGTCCGAGTGGAAGCAGACCTGCGCGTCGCGACATCGGGCCGCGAGCCGCGCGACCGCCTGCACCACGCCGACCTCGTTGTTCACCCACATCACGCTGACGATCGCGACGCCGCGCCGCAGCGCGTCGGCGAGCGCGCCCTCCTCGACCAGCCCCGACGCGCCGACCGGCAGGATGATCTCCTCGCCGCCCAGGTGCGTCACGGCGTGCGCCGCGGCGAGGACCGCCTTGTGCTCGATCGCCGACACCGCCACCCGGAACGGACCACCGCGGTCGCGCGCCGCCAGCGCCGCGCCGATCACCGCCAGGTTGTCGGCCTCCGTCCCGCCCGACGTGAAGATCACCTGATTGGGCTCGGCGCCCAGCGCCTCGGCAATCGTGCGCTTCGCCTCCTCGATCCCTGCCCGCGCCGCGCGGCCGAAGCGGTGCGCGGACGACGGATTGCCGAACGCGTCGCGGCCCAGGTAGGGCAGCATCGCCTCCAGCACTTCCGGCCGGACCGGGGTGGTCGCGGCGTTGTCGAGGTACGCGGTCCGTCGGCTCATCGTGCCGGAAATCTAGGCGTCACAGCGATTGCACGCCAAGCCGGAGCACGTCTTCGACCTCGAGCGTCTCGAAGGTAAAGAACGGCTCGCCGTAAGGCTTGCGGATGAGCGAGCCGTAGTGGGCCGACTGCAGACGGATCAGCTCGTACAGGTCCTGGCCCGTGGGGTGGATTTCCCCGGCCGCCTTCGCGCCGTCGAACTGCGAAGCGTAGCAGCGCACCGCCGCCATCTTGGCGTCGAACGTGGCGGAGATGTCGACGACGAACGACGGCTTCACCGGGTCTTCGCGGTACGCCAGCGCGTAGAGGATCTTGAACGGGCGGTGCGGCGCGACGCCGGGCCGCGGCGCGTACTTCGCGAGGCCCGCGAGGTAGCAGGCGTCCCGCGCCAGCTCGGAGGCGATGCGATGGTCGGGGTGCCGGCCGACGGGGTAGGGCAGGATCACGACGCGCGGGGCGAGCTCGCGGACCAGCGTCACGAGCCGCTCGCGCGACGCTTCGTCGTTGCTGAGGTGCGCATCGCGCAGCTCGGCGTTGCGGCGCACCTGCACGCCCAGCGTCTTGGCTGCGCGCTCGGCTTCGGCGGCCCGTGTCGCCGCGTCCCCGCGCGTCCCCATCTCCCCCTGCGTCAGGTCGAGGATGCCGACGCGCTGCCCGGCGCGCACCGCTTTGGCCAGCGTGCCGCCGCACGTCAGCTCGGCGTCGTCGCGATGGGCGGCGATGGCGAGCAGATCAACAGATCCAGTCACGGACCACCTCTCGGTGTGTCGGGATGCGGGATGGGGGATGGGTGGTTGTGGGGCCCCATCCCGCATCCCCCATCCCGTTATTCGTATCTCAACGCTTCCACCGGATCCAACCGCGCCGCCCGCGCTGCGGGGGCGATGCCGAAGACCAGTCCGACCACGATCGACATGACGGTCGCCACGCCGGCGCTCCACACCGGGACCGTCGTCGTGAAATCGAGCAGCCGCTTCAAGACTTCGCCGAGCCCCAGGCCGATCACGATCCCGAGCATGCCGCCCATCAGCGTGAGGGTCGCTGCTTCCACGAGGAACTGCCAGAGGATCGCGCGCCGCGTGGCGCCCAAGGCTTTCCGCAGGCCGATCTCCCGCGTCCGGCTCGTCACCGAGACGGTCATGATCGCCATCACCCCGATCCCACCCACCATCAGCGCGATGCTCGACAGCACCAGCATCACCAGGAAAAAGGCCCCCGTCAGGCTGTCGAAGATGCTCAGCACCTGGTCGGACGTCAGCAGGTCGAAGCTGTTCGGGTCGCCGACGCGCAGCCCGCGCATCCGTCGTAGCTGCACGGTGGCGGCGTCCATGGCCCGGCTCACCGGCACGCCGGGCTTGGGCTTCACCAGGATGATCAGCCCGTTGACTTCGTCGATGAAGAAGTTGCGGCGGGCCGCCTCGAACGGCACCACGCCGGCGATCTCCGGTGTCCCTGGCACCTCGAAGATGTTGGTGGGGCGCTGCCACACACCGACCACGCGAAACGGGCGCCCACCGACGCGCACGATGCGCCCCAGCGGGTTCACGGAGCCGAACAGCCGATCCACGGTGCGCTGCTCCACGATGAGAATGGGGGTGCCGTCGCGCAGCTCGGCGAGCGTGAACGGCCGGCCGCGCGCCAGGCTGCCGCCCAGGATCTCCATGAAGCGGTCGTCGGCACCGAACACGCTCAGGTAACGGGTGTGGTCGCCGCCGTACTCGAACCGTTGAAACAGCTGCGTCCAGATCGCGGCGTAATGGATCTCCGGGAGGCGCGCGATCGCCTTCGCCTCCGGGGCCGTCACCTTCGGCCGAATGCGTACCTCGCGCGGCAGCGCGTCGGGGTTCAAGGGCGTCGAACCGAAGTACCGCAGCACCCGGAACGTCGTGGGCCCGACGACCTCGAGCGTGTTCACGATCTGCTCGCGGAAGCCGGCGACGATGGAGGCCATCGCCATCACGGTGGCGATCCCGATCACGACACCGAGGATCGTGAGCGCCGAGCGCAGCTTGTTGGCGCGCAGCTGGTCGAGCGCGATGCGCCAGCCTTCGCGTGCCGCATGCAGGGGCGCGGCCATTATTCGTAGCGCAGCGCCTCGATCGGATCGAGGCGGGCGGCGCGGATCGCGGGGTAGACGCCGAACACGACGCCCACGCTGATGCCGAGGCTCAAGGCGACGCCCACTGACCACAGCGTCACGCGGGCGGGCAGGGGGGTGGCCGCCTGGACCAGCACGGCGAGGCCCAATCCCGCGGCGAGGCCGGCCACGCCGCCGAGCAGCGACAGCGTCATCGATTCCGCGAGGAACTGGCGCCGGATGTCGCGGCGCGATGCGCCGAGCGACTTGCGCACGCCGATCTCGCGGGTTCGCTCGGTCACGCTCATCAGCATGATGTTCATGATGACGATCCCTCCCACGACGACGCCAATAATCACGACAGCTGGCACGACGTTGAAAATGACCCGCGTGAGCTTGGCCCAGAACGCGATCAACCCTTCGCCCGTGTCCACCGTGAAGTCGTCCTCGGCGCTGGGGCGCAGCCGGTGGGCGATGCGCATCGCCTCCTCGGCGCGCAGCATCCCGTCGTTGACGCTCACGGCGGTGGTCATCTTGACGGAGATCACCATGGTCTGGCGGCGGCCGTACAGCATCTCGAACGTCGTGAGCGGCAGCATCACGAAGCCGTCCCACGACTGCCCCAGCACCGTGCCCTTCTTGGCGATCACGCCCTTGACGGTGAACTGGGTCCCGCGCACGCGGATCGTCTGGCCGACCGCTTGCGCCGGGCTCCCGAACAGCTTGTCGGCGACGTCGAAGCCCAAGACGCCCACGAACCGCCGCTCGCGCACGTCAGTGTCGGTGAGCGGCTCGCCGGCGGCGAACTGATAGTCCTGTACGACGACGTACGGGGCCGTGACGCCGAAGACGAACGCGTCACCCACCGTGCGGTCGCGCCAGTGGACGTCGGCCATCGGCGTCGGCCAGCCGGACTGCAGCGCGATGGCCTGCGCGTCGGGGAGGGCGCGCTCCACCAGCGGCACGTCCTCCGGCGCGATGATCGGCCGGCGCTGGATGCGGCGGTACTCCTCGTCGTCGATGAAGCCGACCTGGATGGGGTCGCGGCGGACCTGGAACGCGTTGACGCCGACGATCGCGCCGGCGAGGCGCTCGCGCACGTAGGCGTTCATCCCCTGGATGACCGCGACGACCGCGACCAGGAACGCCACCGAGACGATGATGCCGAGCAGCGTGAAGAACGAGCGTAACTTGTGGCTCCAGACCGCCTGGAGCGCGAGGAGCACGGCTTCGTAGACCGGCATGAGACTACAAACTAACGGCTATTCGTAGCGCAGGGCTTCGACGGGGTCGAGTCGCGCGGCGCGGCTGGCCGGGTAGATGCCGAAGAGGATGCCCGTGAACGCCGCAGCGACCAGGGCGACGACGATCGACAGCAGCGGGACATGGGCCGGGATCGGGGTCGCCACGGCGAGGAACAGCGCGATCGCGCCTCCCGCAATCATGCCGCAGACGCCACCGGCCAGGGTGAGCGTCGCGGCCTCGACGAGGAACTGCCACAGGATCGCCTGCCGCGTGGCTCCGAGCGCCTTGCGCACGCCGATCTCGCGGGTGCGCTCGGTGACCGAGATCATCATGATCGCGATCACGCCCACGCCGCCCACGAGCAGCCCGACCATCGACAGTGCGATCATCACCACGCGCAGGATGAGCGTCATGGAGTTGATGCTCGCGAGGTAGGTCTCCTGGGAAACGACGGCGAAGTTGTTGTCCTGTCCCGGCCGCAGGCCGCGCTGGACGCGCAGTGCGACGGTCACATCTTCCATCGCCTGCTCGGTGCTCACGGTGGCCGCCGGGCCGACGAAGAAGTGCATCCAGCCCTTCCAGTAGGGCACGTGCTTGACGAACGCCCCGTGGGGGAGAATGACCTGGAACTGGTCGTCCTCGCCGAACAGGCTCGGTGGCGGGTTGAAGACGCCGATCACCTCGTAGGAGAGCCCGGCGATCTTGAGGTCGCGGCCGATCGGGTCCAGGGGGCCGAAGATCCAGTCGGCCAGTTTCTTGTTGACGACGACCACCTGCGCGCCCGCGACGTCCTCAACGGGGGTGAAGGAGCGTCCCGGGAACACGTCGCCGCCGGCGATCTTCACCCAGTCGGCGCTGCGGCCGTTGATGTTGACCGAGGTCGTCTTGCGGTCGCCGAAGGCCACCTGGCTGCCGCCGCCCGCGTCCTCGCCCAGGGCGATAAAGCTCACCGAGGGCACGGCGGCGATGACGCGCGCCTCGTCAACGGTCATCGCGGGGTTGCGGCGCCAGGGGCAGTTCTCGTCCGAGCCGTCGCAGATCCCGATGCCGCCCTGGAAGAACCGCCCGACCCAGAACGTCTTCGGCCCCAGCGACGCGAGTTCGTCGCTCACGCTTTTGTTGAAGCCGCTGATCAGGGCGCCGATCACCATCACCACCATTACGCCGATGGCCACACCGAGGATCGTGAGGGCGGCGCGCACCTTGTGGGCCCGGAGCGACGCCAGCGCGATGCCGACCCCTTCGAAGGTGGAGGTCACCCGTCACTCCTGCCGCAAGGCGACGACGGGGTCGAGTCGTGCGGCGCGGGAGGCGGGATAAACGCCCGCGACGATGCCGACGACGCTGCCGAGCAGCACGCCGAGCACCACCGCGCCGGGCGACACGCGCGCCGGCAGGGGCGTCACCGCGTCGAGCAGCGCCGAGAGCAGGATGCCGGAGCACACGCCCAGCGCCGCGCCGACGGCGGCGATGGTGGCCGACTCCGACAGGAACTGCCACAGGATGTCGCGCCGCCGTGCGCCGAGCGACTTGCGAAGCCCGATTTCCCGCGTGCGCTCGGCCACCGCCATCAGCATGATGTTCATGATCACGATGCCGCCCACGACGAACGAGATCAGCACCAGCCCGGGCCCGGCGATGAGCAAGGCGCGCTTGATCTTCCCCCAGAACGACAGCACCCCCTCGGCGGTCTCCAGTGCGAAGTTGTCGTCCTGGCGCGGCCGCAGGTGGCGGCGGCTGCGCATGATGCCCTCGGCTTGTTCCATTGCCGCGCGCATCTCGGGCTCGGAGCCGGCCCGCACCATCAACGCGTCGATCACGCCCGGCGGGTTCACCGCCCGCTGGATCGGCGACAGGGCAGGGGCGACGACGAACTTATCGAGCGAGATCCCGAACAGGTTCCCGCGCCGCTCGGCGACGCCGATGACCCGGTACGGCAGCCCGTTGACGCGCAGCGTCTTGCCGATCGGGTCCCGGCCCTCGAACAGTCGCTCGGCCAGATCGTGGCCGAGCACGGCCACGTTCGAGCCCGCCCGGTCTTCCTGCGGCGTGAACGCCCGGCCCATTTCGATCTTGATGTTGCGGATGGCGAAGTACGCGGCCGACGCGCCATTCAAGCCGACCTGACGAGTGGTCTTCAGTCCGTATGCGACGGTGCCGCGATCCTGCGACCACCAGGCCGTCTGGACCGGGATGGTGATGCCGTGCTCGACGGCCCGTGCGTCCTCGAACGTGATGCGCGGGCGGCGCCGCCACGCCCGCCACACCGAGTCGCTGACGTTGGGGGTGAAATTCGGCGTGCGCCGCACGTGAAACGTATTCACGCCGACCAGCGTGCCCGCGAACTTCTCGGTCATGTAGGTGTTCATTCCGTTCACGATCGACCATGCCGCGATCAGGAACGTGACCCCGATGAACACGCCGATCAGCGAGAAGGCGCTCTTGAGCTTCTGCGCGCGCAGCTGCTGCAGGGCGAGCCGGACCGCCTCGAAAAACGACACGTCAGGCCGCGCGCCGCTGGTCGGCGGCGACGAGCCCGTCGCGCAGCGTCACCACGCGCGCCGCGTGCGCGGCGATGTCGGCTTCGTGCGTGACCATGACCACCGTCTGGCCCTGGTCGTGCAGGTCCGCGAACACCTGCATGATCTCGGCGCTGGTCGTCGAGTCGAGGTTGCCGGTGGGCTCGTCGGCGAGCAGGATGCTGGGCTCGTTGACGAGGGCCCGAGCGATGGCCACCCGCTGGCGCTGCCCGCCCGAGAGCTCGTTGGGCTTGTGGTGCATCCGGTCGGCGAGCCCGACGCGCGTCAGCGCGTGCTCCGCCTGCGCGCGGCGTCCGCGGGCGGCGAGTCCCGCGTAGATGAGCGGCAGCTCGACGTTGTGCAGCGCCGTCGCCCGCGGCAGCAGGTTGAACGTCTGAAAGACGAAGCCGATCTCCTTGTTGCGGATCCGGGCGAGCGCGTCATCGCTCAGGTCGGAGACCCGCTGTCCGTTGAGCCAGTACTCCCCGCCGGTCGGCGTGTCGAGGCAGCCGATCAGGTTCATGAGCGTGGACTTCCCCGACCCCGACGGTCCCATCACCGCGACGTACTCGTTGCGCCGGATCTGGAGGTTCACGCCCCGCAGCGCGCGGACCGTTTCCGACCCCATGTCGTACTCGCGCGCCAGCTTGTGCGTGAGGATGAGGACGTCCGGGAGCGGCGTGTCGCCCGTCCGGAATTCCTGCGTCTCGCTCACGTGCGTCGCCGCGCGGTGTCGGCCGTCTGGCGGCTGGGGCGCACGGCGGTGTTCTCCTTCAGATCGCGGATCGCCTGGTAGGGCCCGGCGACGATCGTCTCCCCCGCGCGCAGCCCGTCGAGCACCTCGAAAAACTCGTCGCCCGCGATGCCGACCTTGACCGCGCGGAACGCCGCCTTGCCGTTCACCACGACGAAGACCCCTTCGGTCTCCTTCTTCCGGCCCGTCACGGCGGTGTCCACGCGGCGATTCTCCGTCGACACCGGCGTGTTCTCGCGCACTGTCAGCGCGATGATCGGGATCGACAGCACGTGCTTGCGCGTGTCGGTGACGACCCGCGCCGTGGCCGAGAGGTCGGGCCGGATGTCGGTCGGCGGGTGGTCGAGCGTGATCTCTACTTCGTAGTCCACCGCCCGGTCGCTGCTGCCCGTGGCGGCGGAGGCCGCCGTAAGAATCGCGCTGTCGGAGATCTTTGTCACCCGACCCGTGAACGTCGTGTCCGGGAAGGCGTCGATCGATACCTCCACGGAGTCCGCCAGGTGGATGCGCACCACGTCCGTTTCGTCGACGTTGACCTTGACCTGGATGACCGACAGATCGGAGACGGTCAGCAGCAGGCCTGTCTCGCGCGAGAAGGTGCCGGGCACCGCCACCTCACCTTCCTCGACGGCGAGCCGCGTGATGCGGCCAGTCATCGGGGCGGTGATCGTCGTCTTGCTGAGCTGGTCGCGCGCCTCCTGCACGCCCGCGCGAGCCTGGTCCACCTGGTGGCCCGAGGAGTTGGCGATCGCCTCGGCTACGTTGTAGGCCGTCTGGGCCTGCTCCAGCTGCTCGGGGGAGACCAGGTTGGGGTTCTGCTCGTGCAGCTCCTTGGTCCGGCCCAGCTGCCGCTTCGCCTGCTCCCGGTTCGCCTGGGCCTGCACGAGCCCCGCCTGGGCGGAGGCCAGCGTGGCTTCCGCGCGCTGCAGGTTCGCTTGGTAAATTGTCGGGTCGATCTGGAGCAGGAACTGCCCCTTGCGCACGAAGTCGCCTTCGCGCACGGCGAGCCGCGTGATCCGGCCGGTGATGTCGGCGCTCACGTCGACCTTTTTCTTCGGCTGGACCTTGCCGCTCGCGGTCACGGCCGCGACCAGGTCGCGCTGGCCGACCTTCTCGAAGCGGACCTCGATCCCTTTCTCGCGCTTGGCGCTGGCGCTCGCCAGCACCAGCGCGGCGATCGCCAGCAGCCCGCCGCCGCCGAGCAGCACCTTGTTTCGCTTGGACATGGTCGCGTGAATCCTCTCGTTAACGCAGGGACCGACCGACCGCCGCCTCGAGCACGGCCAGCGCCTTGTGATAGTCGTAGACCGCCGTCACGTAGTCCAGCTCAGCGCGCAGCGACGCCACTTGGGCGTCCAGCAGCTCGAAGAACGTGCCCGACCCGACCCGGTAGCGCTCGGTCGCGAGCTGCAGCTGCTCGCGCGCCGCGGTACGGTTCGTGTCCTGAATCGCGATCGCCGTGAACGCCGTCTGCAGGGTCAGGTACGCCTGGCTCACTTCCGTCTGCACGGCCAGCCCGCGCGCCCGGACCGACTCCTCGAGGTCCTGATGCTGGGCGCGGGCCTGCGAGACCTGCAGGGGCCGGGCCATGTTCGTCCACAACGGCAGCGTCACCGTGAGCCGCGCCTGGAACGGCTGCTGGGTGAAGTTGAACGGGTACTGGCTGTTCTGGTCCCGCAGCGCCTGCTCCTGGCTCGCGCCCCACTGGTAGGTGGTGCAGCTGCGGGTCGCCAGGCCCGCGTTGGTGCGGATCTGGTTCTCGTCCTGGCAGTCCTGTAACAGCGATCCGTACTGGAGCTGCTGGCCGGTGATGATCGGGTTGATGTCCGTGAAGCGCTGCGTGAAGCCCGACCAGCTGGCCGACAGCGACACCGACGGACCGTAGCTCGAGGTCGCCGAGCGTACGCCCCACGCCGCCGCGCGCTCGCGCGCCCGCAGCGCCTGGAGCGAAGGGTTCTGGGCTTCGGCCATCGTGAGCAGATCCTCCAGCTTCCACTGCGGCGTCTCCACGGCGAAGGTGTCAGTGAGCTGAACCGAGTCGATCCGCACCGGCGCGCTCACGCCGAGCTGCTCGAACAGCCGCAGTTTCTCGACGCTCACGGCCGTGCGCGCCCGCAGCAACACCACTTCGGCCTGCCCGCGCGCCACCTCGGCCTGGCGGACGTCGATCAGCGTCGCCTGGCCCACGCCGTAGCGGGCCCGAGCGAGCGCGAGGAACTGCTGGTTCCGCTCGAGCTGCTTCTGAGCGACGTCGGCGGTCTCCCGCGCCTGCAGCACAGTCAGGTACTGCTGGGTGACTGCCGAGCTCAGCGCCTGTGCCGCACCGACGATGTCGGCGTCGGTGGCGCGCTCCTGTGCGCGCTGCAGCGGTCGGGCCGACAACGTCTGTCCCGACAGCTCCCAGTTGAGGCCGAGGCTGTAGCTCGAGGACTGCGTCGCGACGCTCTGCGAGAAATTCTGGGTCAGGAACCGTTGCGATCCCGGGCCGCTGTAGCCGATGCCGCCGGAGGCGGTGACCGTTGGGAAGAAAATGTTCGCGAAGGCGTTGCGCGCCGCCCAGGCAGCGGGTCCGGCGTTGTTGAGCGCCTGGCGGTAGGCGGGATTATGCTCGCGGGCGATCGCGATGGCATCAGCCAGCGTGAGCGCGGCCGGAGCGGACCGCTGCTGGGCGGAAGTGAGCGCCGGGCACACGATCAGCCCGGCGGTCAACAACACGTGTCTCATGAGAATCCTTGGAACCGGTTCGTGAGGCGAACCCTGTACGCGCCAATGCCGTGCGGGGTTTCGTCCTCAGACACGTGCGGGGTAGGCCTCGATCACAAGGTAGCGGGCGGTTCCCCGGCGGGGGAGGGTCAGTTGCCGGGCGCCCGTTCCGCGACCACGCGCCGCGCGGGGATCTCCACCTTCAGGAGGCGGCCGTCGCGGGTCAGCCAGAGATGCACCGCGCCGTCCGCCCCGCCCGAGAGGACCACGTGACGCAGGGCGGCGGGGTTCCGGTTGACGGTGGTGGCCTCGAGGCCGAGATCCCGGATCGTCAGCGTGGCGCGCCGCGCGCCGCGCGGGTAGATGACGGTGAACGTCGCGGGGACGGGACTGGCGCGCCAGGCGGCCGCCGCGTACAACGCGAAGACGGAGTCGTCCAGCACGAGGGTGACCGCGCCCGCCGGGAACTCCCGGGCGCGCTCGATGGCGTGCCCGAGGTAGCGCAGCGTGACGCGGCCGCGCCCCAATTGCCCGAGAATCCGCACGGGCTCGCGCGGGTCCGCGACGTCGTACTGCAGCGTCGCGAGCTGGGAATCGGCGGTGAACGCGACCAGCGGCGCGAGCACCACCACGGGCCGGCCGCGATCGTAGCGGGTGGTGGCCGTCAGGGTGAAGCCCCCGGCAGGCGACGGGAGCAGCCGGAAACTCTCGCGCGCGATCTCGACGGTGTCCTGGCGGACGACGAAGACCCCCGAGTCGAGCGGCGCCTGCAGCGACGCGAGCACGGCGGCGAGCGCGATCATACGGGCTGCGGCCCGCCGTTGAGAACTCGCGCGGCGATACGCTCGACAATCATCTTATACAGCCGCTCCCCCTTCTCGCGGGAGGCGAGACTGGGGCGACCGAGGGAGCCCGGGCTGACCGCCGGAAGAGGCCCGGTCAGGCCGCGCTGGTGGCGGGTGCGGGCGCGGCCCTCGAGGAGAAAGTCCTGGGCGCGGTCCATGTGAACCAGCTCCGGGGCGATGTACAGGAGCAGGGAGGTGTCGAGCTCGCCGCCGTGGACGGGCCCGTCGGCGTCGTCGAGCTGGGCGCCGAAGTCGAGAGCGAAAACGTCCACCGTGAAGACACGAGCCCGGCTGGTGCGCAGCGTCGAAAGGGCCTCCTGGTGCGGGTCGTGTCCGTGGGCGGTGAGGATCACGAACGTCTCGACGCCGCTCTGCTCCCACGCGCCGACGAGGTCGTTCAACCAGCGGTGTAGAGTCTTGCGGCGCACCGCAGCGTTGCCGGGGTACGGCACCTTGGTGGCGGTGTTCACGCCGTACTCGACGGTGGGCGCGCGCAGGATGCCGAAGCGGGCCGAAAGATCGTCGGCGAGCCGCTCGACGATGATCGTGTCGCAGCCCAGGGGGAGGTGCGGGCCGTGCTGCTCACAGGTGCCGACGGGGACGAGGAGGCGCGGGTCGTGCGCAAGGGCAGCGCGCACCTCGTCGGGAACCAGCGCCTTGAGGCGCAGCGGCTGACTCACGTCGTGGTCGCTGGCGCCGTCGCGGTCGTCGCGGCAGCGGAGTGGCTGCACGCGCAGGCGCCGGCGTGGGCCTGGGTCTCGGGGGGAGCGGCCGTCCTCGCGGCGGCGGCGCTGGTGCGCGCGGGCGCCTGGCGCGCGGTTGGAGCCGGTCTCGCCGCGCTGGCCGCCCTCGTGCTCGGCGGCATTCTCGTCGCGGGCGTGCTCCAGGTGCGGCGCATCGAGTGCTGCTGGGTGGCGCTGCGCGAAACGCGCATCACTCGGGCCTCGCGCGCCCTTGAAGCGACGCTGTCGGACGCCGTCACCCAGGCCCGGCGGCTGGCGGAACGGGGAGCGACCGCCTCCCTGTTGCCGGCCCAGGACGAGTTTAGGCGACTCGCCGATGCCGTAGGCGGCGGGGCCGCTCCCGAGCGCGGGGTGATGATCCTCGGGCCGGATGGCGTACCCGAGGCGTGGGCGGGGCGGCACCGGCTCATCCCCGGGATGGATACGACGGAGTTGCGGGCCGACATCACACCATTCTACGTGACGCTGGAGGCGCGGCGCCAGACGCAGGCGGGCGGTACGGCGGTGGGGACGGTTCTCCTGGATGCGTCGCCGGCGGCGCCCGACCGCGACGGCGCGGTGAGCGTCGCGTTCGGGCGCGAGCACGGCGTCGTGCTCCGGCTGTACGCGGCCGGGAGGGCTCCCCGCGACACCGATGTGTTCGATTTCTGCCCGCTCAAATGCACGAGCAGCCCCACGCTGTTCAGCGTGCTGCCGGTGCCGCCTCCCCAGGGCGACGCGAAGCTGGCCGCGATGTCGACCATCGCGCGTCGTGCCGGCGTGGCGCTCGCGGCGACGTTGCTCTTTCTCCTCGTCGCCGCGCCGGCGGGGCGGTGGCGCTGGGCGGTCATGCTGGCCGCCGCGTGGGCCCTCGCCCGCGCCCCGCTGGGCCCGTCACTGCCGCTCGCCACCCTATTCTCCCCGGCCACCTTCTACCGCCCGCTGTTGCGCGACTTCAGCGCTTCGGCGGGCTCGCTCACGGTGCTCGGAGTCGTCGTCCTGCTCGGCGCGGCCGCGCTGTGGCGGCGTGCCCCGCGGCGGCGTTGGTGGAGCGTGGCAGCCGCGCTGTCGCTGCTGCTCGTCGCCCCGTATGTGGTGCGCTACTTCGGGCGCGGCATCCAGCCGCCCGCCGGGGGCGTGAGTCTCGGTCTATGGCTGTCGTGGGAGGTTTCGCTGGCGGCGGCCAGCATGGCGCTGGTGCTGCTAGCCGCCGCCCTCGTCCGCGGCCCCGTCGCGTCTGCGCGTGTGCCGTGGACGCTGCCTGTGGCGTGCGTGTGGGCTGCCCTCATCGCGGTCGGGGGGTTATTGCTGTGGCGCCCGTCCGGCGCGTGGCCCGAGTGGTACACGTTCATGTGGCTGCCCGCCCTGGTCGGCGTCATCGTACCGGCGCCGCGCCGCTGGGCACTCGTCGGCATCGCGACGGTTGCGGGGACCGCGGCGGGACTCGTCACGTGGGGGGCGGCCGTGGAAGGCCGTCTCCAGCTCGCCCGGCGCGACGCGCAGAGCCTCGGCACCGAAGGGGACGCGGTCGCTGTGGCGCTGCTGGAGCGCGTCGGGCAGGAGGCGCAGCGCGGGTCGCCGCCACACTCGGCGGGGGAGCTGTACGCGCTGTGGCAGCGCTCGCCGCTCGCGGCGCGGGACTACCCGACGGTGCTCGCGCTGTGGTCCGCCGTAGGGAACCCCATCGCCGAGATCCGGCTCGCGACGCTGGACCTGCCGACTCCAGTACTCGCCGCGTTGGTACGGTCCCCCGTGACCGCGCGCGGGGCCCGGGTCGAGCGACTCGAGCGCGTTCCGGGCGTGCACTACGTGCTGGTCGCGCCGCTGCCGTCGGGCGACATGCTCACGGTCGGGGTCGGGCCGCGGTCGCGCTATATGGCGCCGGACCGCGTCGCGCGCTTCCTGCGCGGCGAGCTGGGCCGCGCGCCGCCCTACTCGATTTCTCTGGGACCGGCCGAGCCGGTGATGGCCGGGATGGGGCCGGACGTGTCGTGGACGCGCGACGGGTGGTTCGCGCGCGGGGAGCGGCACGTGGACCTGCCGGGCGGGGCCCGGCACGTGCACGTCATGGTGGAGCTGGGGGGCCTGTGGGGGCTGCTGGTGCGCGGGGCGCTCCTCGTCGCGGCCGATCTGCTGCTGTTGGCGGCGATAGGGTGGTTCAGTCGCATGCTGTCGGAGCCGTGGCGCCTGGCGTTGCCGCAGACCCTGAGCGCATTGCGCTCGAGCTACCGGTTCCGTCTCACCGCCACCCTGAGCGGCTTCTTCGTGCTACCGGTGCTGCTGTTCGGGGCGTGGAGCTTCGCCCGTCTCGGAGATGAAGCCCGGCGCGCGGGGGACCTGCTGATTCGCCAAACGCTGCGTGACGCGGCGCCGATGGCGACGCAGGTCCCTGCCGGTGAGCTGGGCGCCCGCCTCGACGCTGACCTGTGGATCTATCGGGGGGGGCGGCTGATCGGGGCGAGCGCCCCGGTACTCGCCGAGCTCGGCCTCGTCGACCCATTGCTCGCCCCGCGCGTGTTCCGGCGGTTGGCGCTCGAAGATGAGTTGGAAGTGACGACCGACGAGCGGGCCGCCGGCCGCCCGGTGCGGGTCGGGTACCTGGTCGTGGCACCGGGCCCGCCGACGACGTTCGGCACCCTCGCGGTCCCGCAGCTGCTCGACGACGAGCGCGTCCGCCAGCAACAGGAAGACCTCGCGTATGTGCTGGTGCTCGCGATCCTCGTCGGGGTGGTTGCCGCCGTGGTGCTTGCCGGGCTGGCCGCGGGCACGCTCGCCCGCCCGGTCGCCGCGCTCCGGGACGCCGCTGTGGCGGTGGGACGCGGCGTCTCGGTCCCGGCGTTTCCGCCCGGCGCGCCACTCGAGTTCACGCCGGTGCTCTCGGCGTTCGAGCGCATGGCCTCTGACGTGCGCCGCAGCCAGGGCGCACTCGAGGAAGCACGCCGGCGCACGGCGCAGGTGCTCGCGAACGTGGCGACCGGCGTCGTCGCCGTGGACTCCGATCTCCGGGTGACCATGGCCAATCCGCGCGCCGAGGAGCTGCTCGGCACCGCGCTCGAGCCCGGGGACCTGTTGCGTGGGACGGCCGCTCCCGTCTGGGAGCCCGTGTGGGACGCCGTCGCGGCGTTTCTCGCGGCCGGAGCGGCCGGGATCGCCGAGCGGGAGTTCGAGGTCGCCGGTCGGCAGATCCGCGTCCAGCTGGCCGCGCTGGGGCCGAGTCCGGACCGGTGCGTCGTCGCCCTCGACGACGCAACCCAGCTGGCGCGCGCGGCCCGCGTCATCGCGTGGGGGGAGATGGCCCGCCAGGTGGCGCACGAGATCAAGAATCCGCTGACGCCGATCCGCCTCGGCATCCAGCATCTGCAGCGGGCGCGGGGCGGGGCCGCCGACTTCGACCGCACGCTCCAGGAAACGGCGGCGCGCATCCTCGCCGAGATCGATCGGCTCGACGCCATCGCGCGCGCGTTCTCGCGATTCGGCGCCCCGGCGGCCGAGCAGCCGCCGCTGCAGCCGGTTGATCTTCACGCCGTCGCCCGCGAGGTGGTGGACCTCTACGCGCTCGGCGGGCGCGAGGGCCCCACCCGCTTCACGCTCGCCGGCGCGGCGGGAGCGCCGGTGCGCGCGCATCGCGACGAGGTGAAGGAAGTGCTCGTGAACCTGCTCGAAAACGCCCGCAATGCCGGGGCGCGGGCGGTCGAAGTGCGTGTAGATGACGACGGGCGACGCGTGTCCGTCCGCGACGATGGCCGGGGGATCCCGACCGAAGCATTCGGGAGGGTGTTCGAGCCGACCTTCTCGACCACTTCGAGCGGCTCCGGGCTGGGTCTGGCGATCGCCAAGCGGTTGGTAGAGAGCTGGGGCGCGGCCATCACGCTCACCAGCTCGGCCGGCCAGGGAACGACGGTAACGGTGCAATTCGCGGCGGCGTGACGCCGGTTACAGTGCATTGGGGCACGGCATTTGCTAGTTTGAAGGGCCCTATTGGGGAGAGGGAATGCTCGTGCGACACGTGCTCTCCGGCCTCACCCTGGCCGCCGGCATCTGTGCCCTCGCGGCACCGCTGTCTGCGCAGACCGTCGACGCCCGCCTCATCGGTCTGGGCGGGCTCCACCTCGGCCGCAGCGGCAGCCTCACGCGCTACAACGCCGCCTACCGGGCCGTTCCGGAACGCAAGGAACAGGGGCTCGGCGGGAAGTTCACGATTCCGATTCCGCTGGGCCTGATCAAGTTCTTCCACGATCATCCGATTTCCAAACTCGACAAGGATCCGCTGTTCCATCCTGACTCCGCCGGGTTCAATCCGGTCGAGACGCTGAACCTGATCCTCAATCCGCCGCTCTTCTACGAAGTTCGTGAAGCGCCGACACCGACGAACGACGTCATCTTCACGATCGCGAAGGACTCGCTGATCGTGGACCTCGGTAAGGCGCAGGTGCTGATCCCGGAGGATGAATTCGGGCTCGGCGGATCGGGGCGGCCGTTCGGACTGGGATTCGGGATCCGCGGCGTGCACCTGGGGGTCACCGGCTTCGTGCAGGACAAAGTCGGCTTTACCCTCAACGACTCGTTGCGCGCATTCTTGGCGGATGCCCGTCCGGCTGCGGACACGACAGCGTACGACGTTCTTGCGGATGCCGTGGTCCAGGGTGGCTTCGCGCCCGAGGTCGGCTTCGCCGGGCGGATCTGGGGCACCGACGACCGCGGGCTCTATCTGGGTGCCACCGTCCACTACTACCAGGGCGTCGGCTACACGTCGGCGCGGGGACCCGCAGGGTTCACGACCGATACGGTGATCTTTGCGGGGAACAACCCGGTCACGCCGAACCTGGACATGACTATCGCCTATTCCAGCTTCGGGAACTCGTTCGGGCACGGGGTGGGCAGCGACTTCGGCGTGGTATGGATGGCGGGACCGTTCGAGGTCGGCGCGGGCATCAACGACATCGGCGCCAAGCTCACCTGGCCCGATACCCGGATCGAGCGCTGGACGTGGGATACCGCCGGCGACAG
>Ga0209376_1000950_pt1 | contig 30989 bp, 33 predicted proteins | sample GraSoiAngelo_134_FD_185891 | JGI IMG/M metagenome (GOLD analysis project Ga0209376, IMG submission 185891) | Grasslands soil microbial communities from the Angelo Coastal Reserve, California, USA - 14_0929_05_30cm (SPAdes) (version 2) | ecosystem: Environmental > Terrestrial > Soil > Grasslands ... | reverse complement strand
ATCGCCTCCCCGACGACGCGCTCGGCGCCGCCGTCCGCGTACATCTCGGCGGTGTCGATGAGGGTCATCCCGAGCTCCATGCCGGTGCGGAGCGCGCTGACCTCGCGACGTCGGTGTTCGCGGTCCTCACCCATGCGCCAGGTACCCTGACCGAGCAGCGGGACCGCCGTACCACCGGGAAGCGTCGTCGTGCGCATCGGGTTCATTTCGCGCAGCCGAGCACGACCGGTGCCGTTCTACGCGAACTTCACCGTGGCCCGTGCCGCGCCGATCGACTCGGCGAGCGAATTGGCGCGAAGTCCGATCGCGGACCTGACCTTCGGCGAGAGGGGGCCGAAGCGCTCGACCAGGATCCGCAGGATTCCGTTCGCAACTACGTGCGTCCACGTTCCGGACACGCGGCCGTCCGCGAGCACGACCGCGGAGATCCATCCCGCGATCCGGCTCACCTTCCGCGTGTGGACGCGTTCGAAGAGGTGGTCGCGGCTCTTGTGGCCCATCACGTACGGATCGAACGCCGGGAGGAGCTGGACTGACGGTTCGCTCTTGATCCTTGCGAGCACGTCGAGATCGCGAGCGAGGACGTCGGCGCGAACGCCGTCGACCGAGACCGGCGCCAGCTCTGACGCAAGGCCCGACCAGGCTGCAGCACCCGCGCCCGGGAAGCTCGGCCCCCACCAGCGAGCGAAGTCCGACTTCGTCGCCGGACCGTACGCGCGCAGATAGCGGCGGGCCACCTCGAGGAGAGCCTCATCGGGATCGAGCTCGCGCCACGAAGGGAGCCACTTCGCCGGACGGACGAACGTCACGCTCGCCCCGCGGCTCGGGCCAAAGCACAGCTGACCACGCCGGGCCGCCGGTTTCAGCAGCCCGCCCCATCCCGACCGGAGCCACTCGCGCAACCGTCTGGACCTGCCTTTGCTCACCGCGGCGATGAGCTCCTCCCTGCTCATGGGCGTCGCGGTCAGTGCCGCCCCGATGGCGTCGGCGAACTCGATCGCATCCTGCTCGGTCATGCCGAAGAACTTCAGCCAGGCATTGCGCGGTTTCATCCACTTCGTCCGCATGGCGGCCGTGAACAGTGGCAGGTCAGCGGAGGGGACCAGGTGCAGCGTGCCGCGCATCAGCCACGTCTTGACGAGGGTCCGGTCCTTCCACAGCGCGGTTCGCACGTCGCTCACGGCACAGTCGACGCGCACCGCGATCTGCAGCTCGGCCGCGGACATGAGCTGCGCCTGGGCTCCGCCCATCGCGCCGACGACTTTGGCGAGATCCTTCTTCGGCGCGCGCCGAGCGAGGTGATGACGCTGGACGCGGAACGCGTGGACCTGCGACCAGGTCAGGTCCACGACCGCGGATGTTCTTGCTCTCACGCGGCCGAATGATGGGCCGCGCGCCGCCCGCTTGATCGGGGAGCGCGCACACTGCGATTGGATCAGGTTCGAATCGACTCGCGCGCTCGCCGTTGCCGCGACCGTGCGGCGGCTGGAAGGCTACGCGAAGGTAGTGGGATCTCGGTCCGCGGTCGTGGCCGCGCTTCTCGGCGGCGCGCTCTCGATCGCCGCGCCGATCCAAACGACATTCGCTCCCGCTTCGCTTCCCCTCGCCGCAGAGCGGCCGCCGCGCGCCGCGGCATTCGCTCGCGGTCAGATCCAACGTCTCGACGATCCGCCTCGCTCGCTCAGCGGTGATCCCGCAGCGCTCACCAGCGCTTACATCGCCCAGCCCGACGGTCCGTTGCTGCCGGCCGCCCCAGGTGAGACCCGTTCGGTCGACGTGGTGGTCAACAACGAGAGCGATGCGATCTGGAACGCCGGCGGGCCGAACCCGGTGAAGCTTTCTTATCACCTCTACGACGCGACGGGGAAGCTGCTCGCCTGGGATGGACTGCGGACCGCGCTGCCGCACGACGTCGTGCCCGGCTTCGGCGGTCCGCTTCTGCTGCAGGTCGCTCTCCCGACCTGGACGGGCAGCTACACCGTGAAACCGGATCTCATCCGCGAGGGCAAGACGTGGTTCTCCGCGACCGCACCGGTCTCGGCTGGTTTCCCGCTACGCGTGACGACCGACCTCGATGCGGGATACGGCCGGACGAACGCGCCCACGTCCATCGTTCCGGGCGGCGAGGTGAACATCGATGTCCCTCTCACCAACACCGGGCTCAGGACCTGGCCCGCTGGCGGTGACCATCCGATCCGCCTTGGGTACCACTGGTTCGACATGAGCTCTCGCGCGGTGGTCTGGGACGGCGCGCGGACGCGGTTGCAGCACGACGTCCCGCCCGGCGAGACGGTGCGCGTGACGGTCGACATGCGGGCGCCTGCGGCGGAGGGGGCGTACGCGCTCGCGTGGGACATGGTCGAGGAAGGCGCGCACTGGTTCTCCACCGCGGCCGTACCCATGCGCGAGGACCTCGTCGTCGTGCGGCCCGACGGCGTGGTGCTCTATGGAAAGGGCTGGGGCCACGGCATCGGCCTCTCGCAGTGGGGCGCTCAGGGCTGGGCCGAGGGCGTCACCGGCACGCGGCTCAGCGGTGAGCAGATCGTCGCAAAGTACTTTCCCGGAGCGCAGCTCACCACGCAGCCCTTGTCGCTGCCGTTCCGCGTGCTGCTCTCGGCGCCATCGACCGGCTGCGTCGGACGGACCATCTGGGACGTCGCCCACACATCTTCGGCGGGCGGGATGCGGTTGGTGAACGATGCGGACCCAAGCGTCGTCTACTTCGAGGCGGCGCCGGACGAGCCCGTGCTCTTCACGACTTCGGGGTCGACGCTCATCGCGACCGACAGCTGGTCCGGCCGTCACGTCTACGTCGGCGAGGACATCGTCACCCTCGTCCCGACGCAGTGGTGGGACCCCATCGCCATCGGCGAGAAGGGCCTCGCGTACCGCGGCAACATCCAGGTTCAGACGCGTGACGAGGGCTACCTGCGCGTTGTGAATTACGTTTCGTCCGACGACTACATGCGCGGCGCGCTTCCCGGCGAGATGCCGGGCGATTGGCAGTACGAGGCGCTCAGAGCCCAGGCGATCACGGCGCGGACGTATGCGGCGTGGCGCCAGGCGACGGCGGGCGATCGAACGTGGGACGTCCGCGACGACACCGCCGACCAGTGCTACGGCGGCCGCTCATTCGAGAGTCCACGTGCGTCGGCTGCCGTGGCGTCGACCGCGTCGCTGATCCTCACCTACGGAGGGCAGCCGATACGCGCCCTGTATGCGTCATCGAGCGGCGGGGTGAGCGAGAACGTCGGCTGCGTCCTTGATGCCGAGCGCGTCGGCGGCACCTGGCGGTGCGCGAAGGGCTGGCCGTACCTTGCGGTCGTCGACGATCCCGCCGAGGCGCTCGCGTACGACCCGCGCGGCCAGAATCCGCACGACGAGCTCTGGGTGCGGACGTTCTCCGGCGCGGTCATCCGCGAGCAGATCATCGAGGACTACGGGATCGACATCGGCGACTTCGTCGCGATGCAGTTCAACCTGAGCCCCGGCGGGCGGCCGGTCTCGGTCGTCGTTCGAGGGACGGCGGACGCCGTCGACCTCAAAGGGGATCGCTTCCTGCGGACGACCCTCGGGCTCAAGAGCACGCTGGTCCGCGCGATCCCCTTCTAATCGAGGCGCGCCGACTCCGCGATCCGTGGCCGCGAAAGGACGATCCGTCCACCGAGCTTGCTGTTCACGAGCGCGACGCCGCAGATGATGAGCGCCGTGCCGGCGATCGTGCGGAGATCGATGACCTCGCCCAGCACGAGGGACCCGAGCGCGATCCCGACCACGGGGAGCACGTACGCGACCGCGGCGGTGCGCGTGGCGCCCCAGCGGCTCAGGAGCCTGAAGAAGGCCAGGTACGCCAAACCCGATCCCAGTACGCCGAGCCAGACGATCGCGCCGGCCCCGACGAGGCTTGGACGCAGCGTCCACGGATGCTCGACGGCCACGGCGATGACCGCGGTCATGAGCATCGCGAAGCTGACCTGGAAGACCGCCGGGATCATCGGGGCGAGGCCGCGGATGTTGCGGCGGGCGTACACCGCGCCGGCCGCGTAGCTGAGCGACGCGCCAAGGAGCGCGAGCTCGCTGAGCGTGTCTGACCCGACGCTTCCGAGGCTGCGGCCCGTGAGGACGACCACACCGACGAAGCCGATCACGAGGCCCACGATCCCGTTCGCGCGCATCGGCTCATCCTCGATGAAGAGCGGCGCGAGCACGACGACGAAGAGCGGCACGATCGAGGTGAGGATCGCGGCGAGGCTCGATTCGACGTTGCGCTCGGCCCAGGTGATGAGGACGAAGGGCAAGGCGATGTTCACGATGGCCATCACCATGAGGTGGCCGTAGGCGCGTGGTGACCGCGGCAGGCTCTGTCCGGCAAGCTTGACGACGGCCCAGAGGAGCGCGGCGCCGATCGCGAGCCGGAGCGCCACGAGGGTGAACGTCCCGAAGTCGCTCACGCCGATCTTGATGAACAGGTAGCTCGAGCCCCACATCAGACCGAGCGCGAGGAAGATCAGCCAGTCGGCGCGCGACGTGCCCGAGGTCACTCCGACTATTTTCCGGATTCCGCGAGCGGCGATGGCCGGCGCGTGTCGAACGTCGTCGTGGCCGGGCGCTGCGCCGGCTGGCGTTCCTCACGCAGGAAGAGGACCACGGCGACCGCGACGACCGCGGCCGCGATGCCGAACGCGAACGTGCTCGCGACGGCGAGCGAGAACGCCCGGTGGATCGCGGCGACGATCTCCGGAATGAATGGGGCAAGCTGCGCCTGCGCCTCGGGGGGCGCGCCGGCGAGGATCGCCTTGCCCAGATCGCCCACGCCGACCAGCTGCCCAGCGGCGCCGCCCGAGGTCGCGAGCCGCGTCGCGATCTGCGGCGGGAGCGAGCTCTCGGCAAGCTGTCGGGGCAGCTCCTCGGCGAGCCGTGCTCCAAATACCGTCCCCGCGATCGCGAGGCCGACCGTTCCGCCGATCTGCTGAAAGAGCGTCAGGCTGCTGGTGGCCGTCCCGATCTGTCGCGGCGGAACCGCACCTTGAACGACGAGGGTGAAGATCGAGAAGATCGGACCGACTCCGATACCGGTGATGAACATCCAGGACCAGAGCAGCGGCAGCGGTGTGTCGGCGCGAAGGTTCGAGAGGAGGAACAGGCCGACCGCGAGCACCACCGGGGAGCCCAGCGCGAGCAGCTTGTAGCGACCGGTCCGGGCCACGAGCTGCCCGGAGAGGATCGCGCTGACGATCAGGCCGCCGAGCAGCGCGAGGATCTGATAACCAGACTGCGTCGCGGTCGCACCTTCCACGACCTGGAACCATCGCGGCAGGAACACGACGGGCGTGAAGAAGGCCATCGAGGCCATGAACATCGCGATGACCGAGATCGTGAAAGATCGGTTGGTGAAGAGCCGTATCGGGACGATCGGGTCCGCCGAGCGCAGCTCGATCCAGACGAAGGCGGCCGTGATCGCGAGGCCGGCCGCGATGAGTCCGCCGACCGTCGCATCGGCCCAGGCCCCGCTCTGTTTGTTGCTGAGACCGATGAGGATCGGCACGAGCGCCGCGACGAGCACCGTCGCGCCGAGGTAGTCGATCCGTGGCTTCGCTGCGGCCGGCCGAACCGTCGGCAACGTGCGCCAGATCACCGCAAAGACCACGAGACCGATCGGGATGTTGACGAAGAAGATCCAGTGCCAGCCGATCGTATCCGTGATGACGCCGCCGATCGCCGGGCCGATGAGCGAGCTGAGGCCGAAAACGGCCCCCACAAGCCCCTGGTACTTGCCGCGCTCCGCCGCGTCGAAAAGGTCGCCGATCACGGCGAGCGCCACAGGGAAGAGCGCGCCCGCTCCGAGACCCTGGAGCGCGCGCGATCCGACCAGCTGCCACATCTCGCGAGAGACGCCTGACAGCAGCGAGCCCACGAGGAAGACCGCGACCGCGAACAACAGCACGGGACGGCGGCCGAACAGGTCGGACAGCTTTCCGTAGATCGGACCGCTGATCGTCGCCGTCAGGAGGTACGCGGTGAACGCCCAGGTGTAAATGTCGTTCCCGTGCAGGTCGGTGACGATGCGCGGCAGGGCCGTGCCGACGACCGTCTGGTCGAGCGCCGCGAGGAAGAGGCCAAGCATGACCGCGGCGACGATCTGCGCACGGACGCGCGGATCGAGCGCCGCGCTCGGTGCGCTCTGCACATCGACAAGGGGGGTAGAAGCCATGAACGGTTCTCCTTCGCGGGGTCTGGAGATTGAACACCGGGAAGGGCCGCGCAATTCGTGATGTGGGACGCACTCAGCGGCGTTCGTTAGATGTTTTGCGTTTGCCGCTAGGTTTTGGGGCGAATACCGCTTCCCCGAGATCCGAGCGCCGCCTCGATCTGATCGAGGTGCTCGGCCCGGTGCTCAGCCCGCGAGGAATTGAGCAGGCTCTTCTCATCCATGGGCCACATCCTCGAAGGCTCCAGCTTCGCGACGTGCTCGTCCGTGTCCTCCGCGATCCGTAGCGCGAGACGAGCGGCCTCGCGCGGAGCGATCGCGTGGATGAGGGGCCGCGTCGAGTCGTTGACCCAGCTCACGTCGTCGGGTTCGACATCTGCGGGCGTGAACGGCACGCCGCGTTCGAGCTTGCCGGCGAGCCAAAGCGCGCGGGCATCCCAGAAGGCGATGTGACCCAAGACGCCCGCAACGGTCCAGTACTCGTTCACCGGCAGGCGGAGCTCGTCGTCGGTGACTCGCTCGATCAGCGCGCGTAGGCGCTCGCGCTCGCGTGTGTTGCGCTCCACGTATACACGATCGTCGGACATGTCGGCGGATCATTGTCCCTCAACACGGCGTAGCCTTTCGCTCCGCAGGGCAATGAGAGGAGCGCCACGATGAGTTCGATCTCAACAGATGTCGAGCGCGACGAGCAGGGCGAGTGGGGAAGCGAGACGAAAGGCGAAGGCCACTACGCCGACGTGAACGGCATCAAGCTCTACTACGAGATCCACGGGACCGGCCGACCGCTGATCCTGCTGCACGGCGGGCTCGGCGCGATCGAGATGTTCGGACCCAACCTGACCATACTGGCGAAGCGCCACCAGGTGATCGGCGTCGATCTGCAAGCGCATGGGCGGACTGCGGACATCGATCGCCCGATCCGCACGGAGCTCATGGCCGAGGACATCGCCGCGCTTATCAAGCATATGAAGCTCGAGCGGCCTGACGTCGTCGGCTACTCGCTCGGTGGAGGCGTCGCGTTCTTCGTCGCGCTCCGCCATCCGGAATTGGTCCGCAAGCTGGTGATCGTCTCGACGCCGATCAAGCGGAACGCGTTCTACCCCGACATCCTCGTCCAGCAGGGTCAGGTCACCCCTGCGGCGGCCGAGGCGATGAAGCAAACGCCCATGTACCAGCTCTATGCGAGCCTCGCACCGCGCCCCGAAGACTGGCCCCGCCTGCTGGGCAAGATTGGCGATGCGATGAAAGAGGATTTCGACCTTTCGGGCGAGGTCGGCAAGATCGAGGCGCCGACGATGGTCGTGGCCGGCGACGCCGACATCTTCCCGCCCGCCCACGCGGTCGAAGTCTTCGGCCTACTCGGTGGCGGCAAGCAAGATGGGGGTTGGGATGGGTCCGGCCGGCCGCGATCGCGTTTGGCGATCCTGCCGGGAGTCACGCACTACTCAATGGGCACTGAGCCCGCCCTCGCCGCGACGGTGCTGCCGTTCCTCGAGGAATGACAGCGGGCCGCTAGACCAGGTCGGTCGCGTCGCCCGGAGCGAGGATCCGCACCTCGGTGTCCGGGGCGATGCGCTCGACCTCGCGCGCGAACTCGTGCGGCGGCCGCGCCAGCGCGCGCGGCCACACGCGGGCGAGCGCGAACGGATAGAACGTGCCCCAATGGATCGGTACGGCGAGCCGAGGCCGGATCATGCGGACCGCCTCGGCGGCACGATACGGATCGAGATGGCCGATCCCCAGGCGCGGCCCCCAACCCCAGACCGGCAAAAGCGCGACGTCGACGTCGCCCGCGAACGCGGCCATCTCGGGGAAGAGATCGGTGTCGCCGGCGAAGTACACGCGCGTCGAGCCGGCGACCCTGAAGCCGATCGCGGTGGCGGACGGACCGAGCGGCCGCCGTCCTCCGTGGTGCAGTGCCGGCACCGCTTCGATCGTCAGTCGCCCGATCGTAAGCCGGTCGCCGATGGCGAGCTCTTCGACCTCGTGCCCGGCCGCGCGAACGAGCGGGCCGAGACCGGACGGCACGACGATGCGAGGGCCGCCACGAACACGCAGTAACGAGGGGAGGTGCAGGTGGTCGTGGTGTGCGTGGGAGATGAGGACCGCGTCGACGTGCACATGCGCCTCGTCGATGGTGCGGGCGTGGCGGTGGAGCGGCCCGAGCCGGTCGACGAGCAGCGGATCCGTGAGGATGCGGGTTCCGTCCAGGTCGAGGAGCACCGTCGAGTGCCCGAGGAACCGGAGGTGCGCGCGCGAGAGCGCCACGAACCGAGCCTAATCGGCGGGTAGGGGAAGACTCCTAGATGGCGATCGGAGATCCGGTTTCCTTCTATCGCAGGCAGTTCGAGCTTCTCTGGAGATGGAGCGGTGGTCCCGCGCCCGTGGCCCGGCGCGCGATCGCGACGATCGTCGTCGGGATCATCGCGTTCGTCGCCGCGGCGGTCTTGGTCCCAGGGATCCACGTGCGTGAGCCCGTCGCAGCTCTCGTCGCCGCGATCACGCTCGCGACGCTTGGCACGCTCGCGCGCCCGATGCTCATCGAGCTGCTGTCGGGTTTCTCGGTCGCGCTGGTCGGTCTCGGGACCCTCGCGGTCCAGGCGACCGCGTTCTGGGCGCTATCTCACGTCCCGGTCGGCATCGAAATCGACTCGGTGCGCAGCGCTCTCTCCGGCACCCTCGTGTATGCGATCGTCGACACGATTCTTGCCGCGGGCCTGTCGCTCGCGGACGACAACTCGTTCTTCGGGACGCTTGTCAGGCAGCTCGCGGCCCGCCACGGGACGCCCCACTGCGATCGACCAGGCGTGCTGTTCGTCCAGATCGACGGGCTGAGCGAGCCCGTACTGCGCAGGCGGCTCGAAGCGGGTGGGGCGCCGACGATCGGACGATGGCTTCGCTCGGGCGCGATGACCCTGACCGGATGGGAGCCCCTCCTCCCGACGCAGACGTCCGCGAGCCAGGCGGGCATCCTCCACGGCAACAACGACGGCATCCCTGGTTTCCGCTGGTGGGACAAGGCGTCGCGACGGCTGCTCGTCTCGAATCATCCGCGCGATGCACGCGAGATGATGCGTCGCGTCTCGAACGGCCGCGGGCTGCTCGCAGAGGGCGGCGCCTCGATCGGCAACCTGTTCTCGGGAGACGCGACACGCAGCTATCTCACCGCCGCGACGATCGACGATCCGGCCCGAGAGCTGCGCCGCAGCCACGTCCTCGATTGGTTCTTCATCAGCCCGTACAGCTTCGTTCGCTGGCTCGTGCTGTCGGTCGGCGAGATCGTGAAGGAGCTCGTCCAAGCGCGACGCGAGAGAGCGGCGGGCATCGAGCCGCGAGGCGATCGTGCGTTCCCGTATCCGCTCGCTCGGGCCGCGGCGAACGTGCTGCTTCGCCACCTGACAGCGGCGCTCGTCATCGAGGAGATGTTCCGCGCCGCGCCGCTGATCTACGTCGACTTCGTCGATTACGACGAGATCGCGCATCACTCCGGCGTCGATCGTGTCGAGGCGCGCGATGCCATTGACGGGCTCGATCGGATCCTCGCGCTGATCGAGAAGGCGTCGCTCGACGCGCCGCGCCCCTACCGCTTCGTCGTCCTCTCCGATCACGGCCAGACGCCTGGCGCGATGTTCCGGGCGCGCTTCAGCAAAACGCTCGACGAGCTCGTCCACGAGCTCGTCGGCGATGAGAAGACCGTGCACGGTGCGACGAAGCACATCGAGCACTGGGGTCGCCTCGGCTCGCTCGTGTCGGAGAGCGCGGGCCCGAGCCGCATGGGCGGGCGGCTCTCACGGATGTCGCTACCCGCGGAGGCCAGCGGCCCGCGCGACAACGAGATCCCAGACGTGGTCGTCGCGGCATCCGGCAACCTCGCGCACGTGTCTTTCCCGGGTATCCAGGGCCGCGCGTCAAAGGAGGTGATCGAGGAGCGCCACCCCGGCCTCATCGATCGGCTCGTCGCGCATCCCGGTATCGGCCTCGTGATGGTGCGTACGGCGCGCGGGTCCGTGGCGCTCGGCCGGAATGGTGCGCGATATCTGGACGGAGATCGCGTCGAAGGGTCCGATCCCGTCGCGGCCTTCGGGGTGAACGCGCTCGCCGGCCTCGAGCGGATCGACCGGATGGCGCAGTGCGGCGACCTCGTGCTCATCAGCGTCTTCGACGAGGGGTCGGGGGAGGTCGCGTCGTTCGAAGGGCAGATCGGATCGCACGGCGGCCTCGGCGGGTGGCAGACCCGCGCCTTCATCCTGCATCCGGCGGAGTGGAAGGTCGATGGCGCGATCGTCGGGGCGACGTCGCTCCACGAGCGGATGCGTGCGTGGCTTACCGCGATGGGCGGTTAAGCGGCCGCGCGGAGCCGCTCGTACCGAAGCAGCTGCTCGTTCGTCGCCGCGAGGGCGCCCGCGATGTAGGCGCGAAAGCGCTCGCGAAATGGCCCGAAGGCACCTCCCGCTCGGCCGCCGTCGGTGCCCGCGCTCGATGACGCGAGTCCGGCGGCATATCGGTCGCGGAACCAGCGCAGGTTCGCACCCAGATCGGTGATCTCGGCGGCCGGATCGCGAGTCAGCTTCAGGAACTTGTCGCGCTTGTCCCAAATGGCGGGCACGGAGAAAAGGAACGGATCGCGTCCCATCTCGAACAGTCGGTTGCGGGCGAGGTCGTGGATCGGGTAGCGAACGACGAGCGCGCCCGGGGCCGTGCTCAGCCATCCCCGGGCGATGGTCCGCGCGATGTCGTGATCCGCGAACGCGGCGTCGACATTCTCGATCGGATGCTCGTTGCCCGCTTCATACGCGCGGACGAAGTTGTTCGCAGGGAACGAGAAGTCTGAAATGCCGCCCCGCACGACGCTGGCCGCGACGCTGGCAAGATCCCTGGCCAGGTTCACCATCCCCGGTCCGCGGGCGTGCTTCGGGTCCCAGACGCCGGCCGCCGCGAGAGCGTTGTGGATCACGTGGCTGCAGTTGTTCGTATATGCGTTCCAGGTGTATCCGGAGCTTCGCGCGGCGTCGTTCACTTGGTTGAGGTGGTCGACCACCGCTCCGATCGCGGGGCGCCCCAGCGGCAGCCGGACGCCATACACACCGCGCGCGAACGTGAGGGCGAAATCCGTGCCGATCGAGTGCCGCACGATGAATTCCTCGGCGGTCATGCCGATCGGTCGCAGCCGCGCGAGCGCGTCTTCGACGCGGATGCCGGCGAACCAGCCCGCTGCCGCGGCCCGTGCGATCGCCGCTTCGTAGGCCGCCTCGTCGAGCTCCGAATCAGGCGTGACCCCGCCGTGGAGGAACACGTCCCGGCCCGGGATCGCTACCCAGTTCACGTTCGTGAAGATCCGGTTGACGCTGACGCCGATGCCCGATACGGGCGAGCTCAGGTCGGTCTCTTCGTCGACGAGCCGCAGACGCGGATATCCGGCGTCCTCGTCGCGCTCCGCGCCGCTCACGAACATCGTCGCGTGACCGCCCCATCCGCCCGGCTTGCCGCCACGCCTGTGGTACTGCGTGACCGTCGCTATCTCGACGTAGTGGGGAAACAGCGAGTCGTAGACGCGTTGCTCGTCCACGGTGCGCAGGGTACGGGTCAGGGCGTCGAGAAATACACCGACGCGTCGAGGTCGCCAGAGCCGTTCGTTCGCTGCAGCGAGACGACGACCTGGTACGGGACCTTCTGGTCGTAGAAGGTCACCCACGAAGACGGACCGGGGGCGATCAGCCGGAAGAGAGGATCTCCTGCCTGCACAGAGACGCCATCCGAAACGAGCAGGTCCGTCACCGTCCCGACCGCACCGGGCCGATACACGATGCGCCGTTCACTGGACGAGACCGCGACGTAAGGAAAGAACGGGAGGCTCGTCACATTCGATCCGACGCGCACGTCACCATCGATGAACTGATACGTCCGCACGTCGACCTTTCCGGCGAAGGGAGCCGCGAACGTCGCCTCTGGGGCGGTGTTCGTGATCCCGAGATAGTTGTGGCCGCTGAAGCGGAAGGCGGTCAGCGCGTACGGCGACAGCGTGGGGACCGGTGACATCGTGGGCGGCGGTGCCTCGGTCGGCGCTGACGTCTCCGTCGGGGCGAGCCCCGGCGGCAGGGTGGCGAGCTTGGCTTCCGCTTTGAGAGATGGAGCCGGGGACGGCATCACGTGGCCGACGATGATCAGCTCGCCGGCGCCTCCGAGGACCCCCGCTGTCACGACCGCGGCGAGGCTCACCGCGGCCAGGTGCGCGAGCACGCGCCTCACGCCGCTCTAACGGCCCCTCCGCGCACGTGGAACGGGTAGGGGCTAGCTCCGCCGCCGCGCGCGAACGGGCCGCGAGGTGCCAGTGCCCCGAGCGCGCCGAAAATCTTCGATCGAGAGCACACGCTCGAGCGGCAGGATGATGAGCCTGCCGTTCTCGGCCATGATGCGGACGACCCCTTCCTTCAGCTCGTACGTGTCGTTGTCGGTCTTTGCCGTGAAGTCGACCCGGTCGCCTCGGGCATTCCTGAACCAGATGCGAAAGACCGCCTTCTCAGCCATCGTGACGATCCCCCCGGCCCGATACGAGGTCGTATCGGACCTTGCTTGGTCGCCTACTATCCTGCGCTACTCGATGAGGCAAATCGCACGGATCATCGCCGTCGCCGCGGTTCTCTGCATCCTGGGCTCGCCCGCTCTCGCCGCGGCGAGCGTGCCGGCGAGGTACCAGCTCCGCGGCCATCTGCCCGACCTCGGCGAACGCCCGACGATGCGCGCTTTCCTGACGCAGGCGGCCTACGACGCTTACCGGTCGAGTCTCGGCGACGCCAACGTGTTTCCACCAGCCAGCTCGCTCTTCATGAGCTTCGACAAGGACATCCTCGCTCTATATACGCGCGGCAACGACCTCGGCGGGCGGTGCATCGCGACCGCGGTCTCGGCGGGGTTGAGCACGGATGTGACGATCAGCCTTGCGTGGCAGTTGGGCACGTGCGGTGCGCCGATCACCGCCCATTACCCCTTCATCCTCATTTCGCTTTCGCGTGCGGCGAGCGACGGCACCAGCTGGGTACAGACCGGACGCTCCGTCTGCGCGATGGTGGAGACCGCGGACACGAGCGCTTGTGCGCCGCTCGGCTCTGGAACGACGGCTGCGCCAGCCGCAACCGCGACCCCGGCGGCGGCCACGGCGTCGGCCGCGCCGACCGCGGCGGCCGCACAGACCGCATCGGCCGCGCCGACGCCCACGCGGACAGTCACGCCTACGGCCACGACGACGGCGACCGCGGTGGCGGCCACCTCACCGACGCCGACCGCCGTCCCGACGCGATCGGCAGTCGCCGTGGCGAGTCCGACCGCGGCACCCGAGACAGCACCGAACGCCGTCGACCTCTGGCTTGGGGCGGCGCTGGTGGGGCTTGGTGTGATGGTCGGGATCGCCATCATGGCCATGCGCCGGCCACGGGAACCGTCGGGCTTTAGGCGGCGCTAGCCCTCGCTAAAGCTACGAGGATGGCGAGCGGGGCGCTCGCCATCCTCAGCACTGGGGATCGCTAGTCGGCTGTGGCGATCGCGAACTGGACCTGGACGCGAATGAGGGTGTCTATCTGTGCCGGCGGGAATCCGGGTCCGCCGACGGTCGGGAACTTTCCCGGGGTCGCGACTCCGTAGGGTCCGTACTGCGGCGCGGCCGCAGGTTGGAAGTCGCTGACCGATAGCGCCGCGCCGAGCCTGACGCCGGCGGACTCGGCAGCCGTTTCCGCCTTCGCGCGGGCGTCCGCGATCGCACGCTGCCGCGCGACGAGGTACGCCGAGCTCTTCTCGCCGGGCGCGTAGCGCACCGAGAGGGCGCTCGTGGCGTCGTCCTTCATGAGGGTCTGGATGAGGAGCGGCATGCCGCTGAGGTCATCGCACTCGATGGCAATCTGTTGGTAGGCGTTGAAAGCGGTCACCTTCTGTCCTTTTTGCGGGTCGTACTGGTACTGCGGCTGGAACTGGAGCGGCCCGAGGATGATGTCCTTGTCCTCGACCCCGAGCTGCTGCGCCTTTGCGAGCAATCGCGTGACGCGCTCCTGTAACCCGCCGGCGACGTCCGTGCCGACGGGCCCGCCAAACTGGACCGCGAACGCGAGATAACCCGAGTCCGGAATGCCGTCGACGCTCGCCTCGCCGACGGTGACGATCCCCGGCGGCGGCCCGCCAGCAGTAGCGGCCAGGACCTGGGCGATCGGCTGTGCGACGGTCAGTCCGGTCGCCGCCGAGCCTCCCTTCGCCCATACGCCAAGACCGATCGCGAAGAGACCGACCGCGAGGACCGCGAGCGTTGCCCTCTGGAATGGTGTGAACACCGAGTTCCTCCCTGGTTTCCGCTCGTACATCTGAGCGTCCAGGGAGAGGTTCGCGCAGATGGAACGCTGTGTCGTCCGCGTTGCGATCGCGATGTCATATCGCTCGCGTAGGAGTTGCTAGTCGAGCACTCCGGCGAACCGTCGCACGAGCTCGATGTACTCGTCGGAGAGGCGGCGGATTTCGCGGACCGCGTCGGCAATGGCTGCGACTTCGATGTGTCCGGCTCGCTGGACCGGCAAGACCCCGGACCGACCGGACTCGACCAGATCGACCGCGGCGTTGCCGAAGCGCGTCGCGCGTAGACGATCGATGCTGGTCGGCGAACCACCGCGCTGGAGGTGGCCGAGCACCACCTGGCGCGCTTCGATGCCGGTCCGCTGTTCGATGTGGCGCGCCAGGACCGCGCCGATCGCGCGCTGATCGAGGCGGACGTGGCCGAACGCGTCGCGATCGATCGCGGTCTGCGCCTCGAGCCCGTCGATCTCCGCGGCCTCCGAGATGACCACGAGGATGTCCGGAACGCCGCTCTCCCGCCGGCGCTTCATGGTGCGGATCACGTCGCCGATCGTGACCGAGATCTCTGGCACGAGGATGAGGTCGGCGCCGCCGGCGAGCCCGCCGAACGCCGCGACCCAGCCGGTGTCGCGGCCCATCGCCTCGACCACCACGACGCGGTGGTGCGCGCTCGCGGTCGTTCTGAGACGGTCGAGTGCCTCGGACAGGACGGACACCGCCGTGTCGAAGCCGATGCAGAACTCGGTCTCGGCGAGGTCGTTGTCGACGGTCTTGGGGACGCCGACGACCTTCACGCTCTGTTGATGGAGCCAATCCGCGACGCTGAGCGTGTCGTTCCCGCCGATCGCCACGAGCGCGTCGATGTCGTTCCGCCGGACGCTCTCGATCACCGCCCGCCGCGAGGCCTCGTCCTTTCGCGGATCGGTACGCGAGGTTCCAAGCATGGTCCCGCCCTCGCCGAGGATCCCGGCGACGTGGCGCGGCGTCAGCGGGCTTGGCGCGTGCTCGCCGAGAAGACCGGCCCAACCATCGGTGATCCCGAGGACCTCGTGCCCGAGCGCGCTCGCGCGGAGGACGACGGCGCGGATCGCCGCGTTCAGCCCAGGGGCGTCCCCGCCGCCCGTGAGCACGCCGATGCGCAAGGCTAGATGTGCTCTCTCAACGTCCGAAGCGCCGGTGTTTGCGCCACTCGTCCACCCATTCCTTCGGGAGCGGTTCCCGGCCAGAGGCTATCTCCATCGTCACCCCTCCGCCATGGTCGCGACGGTACTCGACGATCTGCCGCCACTCGCGGTCGGCGTCCATCGTCCGGGTGTGCCGCCACATCAACGTGACGCCGTACGTCGCGATGAGCATGACGATCACCGCGACGCCGAGCGTGAGGAGGGGAATATCCATTAGACCCTCTGCTGCTTTTTCTGCCGCTCGAGCGCTTTCTGGAGCTGTTCGGTGTTGATCGCACGCATCAGCGAAAGGACTTCGCCGAGCCGCCGCGGGTGCCCTTTCGCCTCGAGCGAGCGCTGGAGGGAGAGCGCTTCCGCGAGCTGGTCGTGGGTCAGGATCCCTTCGTCGATGAGGTACTGGCCGAGGCTTTGAACGGCCGGTGGATCTCCAAGGAGCCCGCGCAGAGTGTTGATGAGGTCGATCGGCCCGAATGGCTTCACCAGATAGTGCGACGCGCCCGCGGCCATGCCTTCCTTGCGGTCCGCGGCGCTGTCGCGCGCGGTCAGCATGATCACCGGGATGTCCCTGGTATTTGGATCTGCCTTGAGCTGCCGGCAAACGTCGAAGCCCGTCGGCCCGTCCACGCGCTCCTCATCGAACGTGACGTCGAGCAGCATCGCCTGGGGCGGATCGCGCCGCGCGAGGTCGAGGGCCTGATCGACGGACGACGCCTCCGCGATGGTCCAGCCCTGCGTCGACAGCGTGATCCGGACCATGTCGCGGATGAACCGATGATCGTCGGCGATGAGAATGTCAGCCACTCGTTCCTCGTCGCGGAAGGCTACGTGAGGCGTCGTGCCCTTTACAGTCCTCGCGGCGCCAACCTAAACTCCATCGCAACAACTTCATACGCGTTGCCGGCCAGAGGTGCGGCCGTCAGAAGTAACGCCGCGGAGGGACGAGCTTCCGCCGAAGCGGCGCGAACGGGGCGACCGCCGAAGTCGAGGAGCCGACTCGGGTTCCTTGGCTGGTCCGCCCACCGGAAGGAGGCGGACTGTCGCGACGGGGGAGACCCCGTCACGAAGCGCTGCCGTGTGACCTTGCTTTTCGAGAGCTCGGTGGCACGTAGCGCACCGGGCTTTTCATTTGCCTGAAAGGCCCGGTGGTCGCCTCGCGTGTGATCTGAGGAGGCATCGTGCCGATCGAGCGTTTCGCGATCATCGACTCGACGCTTCGTGAGGGCGAGCAATTCTCGAACGCGCACTTCACCACCGCGGACAAGGTCGCGGTCGCGAAGCTCCTCGATGCGTTCGGGGTCGAGTACATCGAGCTGACGTCGCCGGTCGCCTCGCCACAGTCCTTCGAGGACTGCCGCACCATCGCCGCGCTGCCGCTCAAGGCGAAGGTGCTGACGCACGTCCGGTGTCACATGGACGATGCGCGCGTCGCCGTTCAGACCTGCGTCGACGGCATCGACATCCTCTTCGGGACCTCATCGATCCTGCGCGAATTCAGTCACGGGAAGACCGTCGACGAGATCATCGCCGACGCGCGGGAGGTCATCACGTTCATCCGCGACCACGGAAAAGAGGTGCGCTTCTCGAGCGAGGACAGCTTCCGCTCGACCGAAGGCGACCTCCTTCGGGTGTACACGGCGGTCGCCCGGATGGGCGTCGATCGCGTCGGCGTGGCTGACACCGTTGGGATCGCCACGCCGCGCCAGTGCTACGCGCTCGCGGTCGAGCTGCGCCATCACGTCTCGTGCGACATCGAGTTCCACGGGCATAACGACACGGGGTGCGCGATCGCGAACAGCTACGCGATCCTCGAGGGCGGCGCGACGCACATCGACACGAGCGTTCTCGGGATCGGCGAGCGCAACGGGATCACCCCGCTCGGCGGGTTTGTCGCGCGCATGTACGCCGACGACCCGGGCGCGATCCGCAAGAAGTACGACCTGCCGAAGCTCCGCGAGCTCGACGACCTCGTGGCGTCGCTCGTCGGCATCGAGATCCCGTACAACAACTTCGTGACCGGGCGCTATGCTTTCCACCACAAGGCGGGGATGCACACGAAGGCGATCTACCTAAACCCGAACAGCTACGAGATCATCGATCCCGCCGACTTCGGGCTGCAGCGGACCATGAATGTGGCGCACCGACTCACCGGCAAGCACGCCATCAACCACCGCGCCAAGGAGCTCGGCCTCGAGTTCGGCGAAGACGAGCTCAAGCTCATCACCAGGCGGATCAAGACTCTCGCCGACGCGGGCCCGCTCTCCATGGACCAGCTCGATTCGCTGCTCCGCGAGTGGGTGGTCGCATGATCGGCAAAACGGTCGCCGAGAAGATCCTCTCGAGGGTGTCGCTGCGCGCCCAGGGACCCCTGGCTCGCGATGCGCGCGCCGGCGACCTCGTCATCGTGCCGATCTCCCGCGTCATGGTGCATGACTCCGTCATCGACGCCGTGATGGCGGGGATGCGCGAGCTTGGTAAGGAGCGCGTCTGGGATACCTCGCGCGTCGCCGTCTTCGTGGACCATGCGGCGCCTGCGCCGACGCCGGTCGTCGCGGACTCGCATCGGACGTTGCGCGAGTGGGTACGAGAGCAGGGCATCGCGACGTTTTATGACGCCGGCGAAGGCGTCTGCCACCAGATCATGGTTGAGGAGGGCTACTGCGAGCCGGGCACGGTGATCGTCGGCAGCGACTCGCATAGCAACAGCTACGGCGCGGTGGGCGCATTCGGGGCCGGCATGGGCGCCACCGACATCGCGGTCGCCCTTGCCCTTGGGCGGACGTGGCTGCGGGTACCGCAGTCGATCAAGGTCACGTTCAGCGGTCGGCCGCGCAAAGGCGTGACGATGAAGGACGCGGTCATGCGGGTCGTTCGCGAGATCGGGACCGACGGTGCGCGCTACGCCTGTGTGGAGTTCCACGGTGCCGGGAATCTTCCGCAGGGCGACCGCATCACCCTTGCCGGAATGACCACCGAGATGGGCGCGAAGGCGGGGATCGTCGTCGGTACGCCCGAGGCGCCCGACTGGCTCTTTCCCGACCCGGACGCGGCGTACGCGAACGAGATCCGGATCGACCTCACCGCTCTGGAACCGCAGATCGCCGTCCCGCCCCGCATCGACCAGGTCGTCGACGTGTCGGAGGCGATCGGCCAGCCCGTCGACGTGGTGTTCCTGGGCTCGTGCACGAACGGTCGGCTCGTCGATCTTCGCCAGGCCGCCGCGGTGCTCCGCGGCCAGCGGATCGCAGCGCACGTGCGGCTCGAGGTGGTGCCCGCCTCGCGGCGGCAATTCGAGGATGCGATGGCGGACGGGACGCTCCTTGCCCTCTCTGCCGCGGGCGCGGTCATCGGGAGCTCCGGGTGCGGGCCGTGCCTTGGGCGGACGGGCGGCGTGCTCGCGGGCCACGAGGTCTGCCTTTCGACCGCGAACCGAAACTACAAAGGCCGTATGGGCTCGCCGGACGCGAGCATCTTCATCGGTTCGCCGTACGTCGCCGCCGTCGCGGCGCTCACCGGAGTGATCGACGATCCACGTCCGTATCTCGAGGCGACCGACGACGAGTTCGCCGCCCTCGTCGCGCGCCGACGCGCGGACAGACCGGAGCGCGGGGCCGCGTCGGTGCGGTCTGGCGATCGCTCACGCGAGCTGCTCGTCGCCGCGGCACGCAGCGGAGTGGCGATGGAGATAGATGATTGATGGCACGAGCGTGGGTTTTCGGCGATGACCTCGACACTGACCAGATCGTCCCGGGCCGCTACGCGCCGTTCATGGTCGGGCAAGACCGCTTCTACCAGTACGCGTTTTGCGACGCTCGCCCGAGCTTCACCAAGGAGGTGCGGCCCGGCGACGTGCTCATCGGCGGAGAGAACTTCGGCTGTGGCAGCTCGCGCGAGTACGCGGTCGCGGCGCTGAGGAAGCTCGGCATCGGGGGCATCGTCGCGAAGAGCTTCGCGCGGATCTTCTTCCGCAACTGCATCAATCTGGGCATCCCCGTCGTCGAGTCCGCTGAGGCGGTCTCGCTCGTACGAGACGGTGATCCGGTGACGCTCGACCTCGCTGCAGGCGTCCTGCGGACGCCGAACGGCGTCGCGGTGTTGCGTCCGCTCGCCCCGTTCGCGCAGGAGCTCCTCAACGCCGGCGGAGTCGTGAGCTATCTTCGCGAGCACGGTGATTTTCCAAAGGTGAGATGAACGAACCGAGCTACCCGGTGGTCGTGCCGCTCGGACCGTCCATGTCGGGTCGTACGAGACCCTTTCCGAGGAGTACCGGCGGATCGAGGCCTGGCTCGGCGAGCACGGAGAGCGCCCAGGGATGGGGCCGTGGGAGTCGTACGTCGATTGGGAGAACGATGAGAGGATGCCTCGCGAGAAGATCAGGACCGAGGTGTACTGGCCGATAGCTCGATAACGACGGGCAGCGCCGTTCTTGCCCAGCTGCTCAGGCGCTTACCCTCGTGCCAGCCCTGGTACTTGCCGTCGAGGAGGCGTCGCGCGAGGTCGTCTTCGTTCGTCCCAGGGCGGACGATGCGCGCTTTCGCCCTCACCGAACGGGACCCGATGCGCAGCCGCACGTCCGCGTTCCGCTGGATGTTGCGGACCCAGTCCGCGTGCGCGCCGCCTCCCGAGAGGAAGTAGACACGTCGGTCGTGGAGCCCGAACCAGATCTCGATCGTGTGTTCCCGACCGGTGGTCCGGCCGGTCGTCGTCAAGTAGGCGAAGTCCTGATCCGCGAGGCGCTCGAACACTGCTCTAGCACAACGCGGCGCGTCCGCGAGTGATTTCGTCGCGCGCAGCACAGTTCCGCGGTGGCCGCGGTGCGCGTGAAGGACTTCGCCCGGGAGGCGGGACCGTGCTGCCGGTTAGGTCGGCCGCACGCGGCGGATCACGCACTCGACGCACCGGCACTGCATCGGCTTCGGGTGCGTGTGGCGCGGCTGCCACTGGGTCGCGATGAGGGCCATCACCAGGATGGTCGTCCACGCGAAGGCCAGCCAGAACGCGCTCTCGTTCGGAAAACCCACGGATCTTCGGTACTGCGCGAACCGTGCCGGACCGATACGACCGTGGGCTCGGTCCTCCCCTTACCGCTCGAGGCTCTCGCGGACCCACCCCGCCACCGTCTTCGCCATCTCAGCGCGCGGCCCGGCGGGCGAGAAATCGTGGTCGCCCCCCTCGATCGTCAAGATCTTGTTGGTCACCCGGGCCTGTGCGAGCACAGACGCGTACCGCTCGGCGTCGGCAAAGGGAACTTCTGTGTCGCGAGAGCCCCAGATCAGCAGAACGCGAGCGCGGGTGCGGGAGAGCTCGGCGACCGGCTTCCACTTCGCGTTCGCCCATGCCGTGAAGTGAGACTGAGCGAGAGCCGGCGCCGCCGCAAGGACGGCCACACGAAGGCGGTGGTCGCGGGCCGCCGCTAGAGCCGCGACCGTCCCTCCGAACGAGAACCCGACGACACCCAGACGTTCCGGAATTTGCGGATGCGCCTTCAGGACACGAATCGCCCCCGCGGCGTCCGCGAGCCCGGTCTCGAGCGTCATCCGCGGGGGGCGGTGGTCACGGAAGGCGAACCGCAGCGCAGCGACGTTGCTTCGCGCGAGGGCCTCGCTGACGGCGACGATGTGAGGCTGGTCTGGGTCGCCACCGAATCCGTGCAGAACGGCGCAGCCGCCGATGACCTCGTCCTCGGGAAGATGCAGGACGCCGTCGAGATCGACGCTCTCGACGCGGATCGACACGCGCTGCGCGGGCACTACTCGGGGGTGGCGGCCTTCGTGACGACTTCGGGCATCGCCAGCAGACCGAAGACGCTCTGGCGATCCTCGATCGACGCGCGCGAGCTGATCAGCTCGAGCACTTTCTTGCGACCCTTCATCTTGCCGATCAAGATCGCGCCCACGAGCTTGTCTCCGAGGAAGAAAAGCCGCTTGTAGTTCCGACCTTCGTAGTCGACCTCGACGAGGGCCTCGGCGTCCGGTTCCTCTTCGGTCGTGACCCCCATGACCGAGATATTCGAATTGAACATGCCCGAAGCGTACGTCGGGACCTCGACGTACGGCTCCTTCGCGCCAAGCATGTTCTTCGCGACATGGCGCCCGTGGTTGAGGGAGTTGTCCCAGGTGCCCATGCGGTGGTGTCGCTGCGACACGACGTCATAGAACTCGGCGACGTCGCCTGCCGCCCAGACATCGGCGACGGTCGTCTCGAGGAACTCGTTGGTGCGGACGCCGACGTTGGTCTCGATAGCGGTGCCCTGAAAGACATCGATGTTCATCGTGAGCCCGAGCCCGACGCCAACCAGGTCCGCGGTGGCGCTGAACCCAGCGGTGCCCGTCACCCGTAGCTGACCGTTGCTGCGGTCCAGCTTGTCGATCGCCTCCTCGTAGTGGAGATGGACGCCGGCGTCCTTGGCGAGGAGCGAGACGACCTCGCCGCCGTCCTTGTCGAGCGCACGTCTGAGGAACCACGGGCCGCGCATGAGCCAGTGCGTTTCGAGCCCGCGGTGCGCGAAGGCCTCGGTGAGCTCGTAACCGATGAACGACCCGCCGAGCACCACCGCCACCTTGGACTCGGGGATGCGGGCGACCATCCCCTTCGCCTCGTCGAAGTACTGGAAGTTGAAGAGGTACGGCGCGCCGTCGGCGCCCGGGCAGCGCAGCGGATTCGGCCGGCCGCCCGTCGCGATCAAGAGCCGGTCATACCGAAGGTCGCCGCCCGGGTCGGCATGAACGACCTTCTCCTCGAAGTTCACCTGCCTGGCCGTCGTCTCGAGCCGCAGGTCGATGCGGTTCTTCTCGTGCCACTCCATGTCGCGGACGTACACGCGCTGCTCGAGGAGAACCCCACGGAGGTAGCGCGGGAGGGAGACGCGGTTGTAGAGCGTGTACGGCTCGTCGTCGATCATGACGATCTCGCATGCGACGTCCAGCTTGCGCAGCTGCTCGGCGCAGTATGTCCCGGCCGCGCCGTTCCCAATGATCACGAAGCGGGTGGGATTCGTGCCCAGCTCGTTCTCCTTTTCGCGCCCTGCTCGTTACTCTGCCGGAATGCCGCGCAGGTCGCCCGCGCCGCTTGCTCGCGTTCGGAGGTTCTGCCTCTCCTTGCCTGAGACCAGCGAAAGGGCAAGTCACGGCGCACCGACGGCCGGCTCGCGCTCTGGTGCGCATATCCGCGCGGGATGCGCGATGGTCTCGTCAGCGCCGACCCCGAGCGCTATTTCGTTCCGCCGTACGTCGGCTATCTCGGGTGGGTCGGCGTCCGCCTCGATCGCGATCTACCGCTGGACGACGTCGAACGCGTGATCCGCGATGCGTACCTCACGGTGGCGCCGAAGAAACTCCTCGGGACGCTCGAACGCGAGTAGACGCTCCCTAGACTTGAGCGTGCCGCCGTAGACCAACCGGTAGAGTCAATCGCCTTAAGAGCGACCAAGTGCGGGTTCGAATCCCGCCGGCGGCACGGTTCCCCCTTACTCCGCTGGACCCGCCACGTTCACGACGAGCTCTCCAGCCCCCGCGCGGACCACGACGATCTCGGACTCCTCCGCGCCGTCGTTGCCCTCGCGGTGGATCTCGCGTGGGGGCAAATAGATGTAGTCGCCGGACCGCGCGTGGAACACCTTCGCGCCGCCCGGACCGCACTCGAGCTGCACCCTTCCTGAGAGGACGAAGATCACCGACTCGTGGTCGCCGTGGTGATGCCAGCTCGAGAGTCGTCCTGGCTCCGTGCGCACGACGCCGGCCCACATCCCGGGGGTCCGCACGGCTTCCTCGCGCACCATACCGGCGGTCTGTCCGTCTGCGAAACGACGCTCGGACGCGCGAACCAGTCGCGGCAGACGTTCATCCACGGTCCCCTCCTCGCGCTCGGCCTCCCAGCGCTCGTGCTGGACATGCAGCTGCGCTCCGCGACGAGCGATCCACGCTCGGGCGCGCTCGCGCAACGGACGATAGGTCGGAAGAGGCACTGCCTGACGATGGCGGTTCGCGCACTCCAGAGTGACGCGTCCGTCCGCCTCGGCGATCGGAAACATCGGGAGCCCGCAGATCTCGCAGTCGCGGGTCGCGTCCTCGTGCAGCCCGCTCAAGCCGCTGCCGATTTCCCCATGACTGATGTCTTCCGATACACTAGATGCGATCGCCGTGGCATTTGGCCGCGGCGCCTTTTCGCCCCGGACCATTGGCCCGCGGCAAGCCCAGGGAAAGGACACGTGGCTGACTGATGCGCCCATACGAGCTCATGTACCTCTGCCCTCCTGCGATCGACGAGGAGCGCCTTGGCGCCGTCAGCGACCGCATCCAGCAGGCCATCACGACCCTCGGCGGCAAGGTCGACAAGGTCGTTCCGCATGCGAAGCGTCGGCTCGCCTACGAGGTCGCGCACCACCGCGACGGCCAGTACGGCGTCGTCGAGTTCTCGCTCCCGCCGACCCAGGCACGCGAGCTCGAGCGCACCATTCGCCTGACCGAAGACATCCTGCGACACCTCGTAGTGAGAAGGGACGAGTGACATCGTGGCATCAGTGAGCAAGATCGTGATCATCGGCAACGTCGGACGCGATCCCGAGCTGCGCATGACGCCGAACGGGCGGCCGGTCTGCGAGTTCAGCGTCGCGGTCAATCGCGTCACCGGCCGCGCGGATGGCGGCGATCGGCAGGAGCAGACCGACTGGTATCGCGTCAGCTGCTGGTCGGGCCTCGCGGAGCGTGCGCAACAGTTCATCACCAAAGGCCGCCTCGTCTACGTGGAAGGCCGCTTCACTCCGCGGACGTACACCGACCGCGAGGGCAAGGAGCGGATGAGCCTCGACATCAGCGCGAATGATTTCCAGATGCTCGACCCGCGGCCCGACCGCGGTATGGGCGACACCGCGGCGGCGCAGCCGCGCGGGACCGAAACCGACAAGAGCTTCGATCCCGACGAGATCCCGTTCTAGGGGAGACCGATGGCTCAGGAAACGTCCGACCGCGCCGCCGCTCCCCGCCCGCCGCGCCGCGATGGCCCGCCGGGCGCAGGGTCCCGCGACGGCGGCCGCTCCTACGGCGGCGGACCCGGCGGACTGCGCCGCCCGCGCCGCAAGGTCTGCACGTTCTGCGTCGACAAGGTCCAGAAGATCGATTACAAGGACGTCGGGCGCATCCGGCGGTACATCAGCGATCGCGGCAAGATCGATCCCCGTCGCAAAAGCGGCACCTGTGCGAAACACCAGCGGATGCTCACCACCGCCTTGAAGCGTGCTCGGCTCATGGCCATGCTCCCGTACACCGCCGATCACGTGCGCGGACTGATGTCGCCGCAGGCGCGCGCGATGGCCGGGGGTCCGCCTCCGCCCAAACCGGAACGTCCTCCGTTCCGTCCCGCCGGTGAATTCAGGCCTGCTGGGGGGCCGCCACGGCCCGCCTCGGCACCCCCCGTTCCCCCCGCCCCGGCCCCCGCTGCTCCGGCTCCGGCCGCGCCCGCGGCTCCCGCCGGCGAGGCGACCGCGGGCAACGAGCGCTAGCGGGTCGGGAACGTCGGAGGGCCAAGCGGTGTGGCGCCCTCCCGTACGTACGGGATACCGACGACGGCGACCGCCATCAGGATGATCACGAGGATCGAGATCAATAGGCGCGATCCGGCCACGCGCCACGAGTGGCCCGCGGCCGTCCCGGCGATGATGCCCCCGGAGGCGATCGTCCCAAGCTGCGGGTACAGCGAGAGCCCGACGCCGATCAGGTACAGGATCGTGATCACGAGACCGGTTCCCGGAAACCGCTCGGACCGAAGCGCCCAGTAGATCGCCGCGGCGATGAGCGCGACGGGCAGGACGAAGATCGCACCGGTCGCGAGAAGCGTGGGGATTGAGTTAGCGAGAGTCGACCCGGAGCCCTGCGGAAAGAGCACGGCATCGGCAGGTGACGCCGCGCCGACGCCGAGGTAGAGCCCGACCGTGAACGCGATCCCGGGAATGAGGCTTCGTCCCGACCACCGGTTGGTGATCCACGTCCAACCCCGAAATACCGCGAGCGGCACGATGATGAGCGGCGCCGCGAGAGCGCCGTTCCCGTTGAAGGCGATTGGACCAAACGAGGGTCCGTAGTGCTCGCTCGCGACCTCGATCGCGGCAACCACCAGGCCCCAGACCAGGCCTGCGATGAAGCTCATCGGCGGAATCCTAGGGAAACGCGAAGGCCGGCGAGCCTCGCGGTCGCCGGCCTGCCACCCTGTCTTCTTGTCTAGCCGCTAGATGATCCGGCGGTTGTCGTTCCTGAGGACGAGCTCGTAATCGATCGTGAGCGCATTCGCGGAGGGCGTCTCGCTCGCCTTGGCCGAGCCGGGTAGCTCGAGGCAGGGAGCCATGCCGTCGCAGAGCCAGTCGCTCGCGCTGACGACGGTGTCCGGGTACAGCGTCTCGTTCAGGATCCGAAGCCGAGCGTCGGCGTCACGGCTGACGACCGCGGAGCGGAAATTGTTGCCATCGATGCGGATCGCCGCGAGCGCGGGTGACGTGCTCGCGAACAGGGCCAGCGCGACAAGACCAAGAGCGACGATCTTCTTCATTTCTCCATTACCTCGTTTTTCTTTTCCTCTGCATCTCAAATCGGCGGTCACTGGATCCAGCAGACGGTCTCGTCGCACAGGATTTGGTCGATCCCGCCGCCCATCCCGTCGTCCTGGGCGGCGCTGTAGTGGTAGAGATTTGGGTTCGTGTCGCTGCTGAAGGCGTACGCGAGCGTCGCGTTCTCGTCATCGATCGGGGCGACCGCGAGCGTGTCGGGGTAGAGCTTTTCGTTGAGGAAGACAAGACGCGCGTTGCTGCCACGCTCGACGACGATCGAGCTGTCGCGGGCGAAAAGGGAGCCCCCGGCTGAATCGGCCGCGAGCGCCGTTAGCGGGGAGGCGAGAGCTAGCAGGGCGCTGATCGATGTCGCGAGAGCGAGCTTGTTCACTTCCTACCTCCAACGTGTTGAGATGAAGGTAGGGACAGCCCTTTGCCACGACGACCGCCCGTTTGACGGAGCGGTCGTCGTCTTCTTACGTCGCCGGGCGTATCGCCGGCGACATTACGTCTTGCCGGGCCCGGTCGCGCTCGCGCCTAGGCGGTCTTTTCTCCTCGTGCAGATCTCACTGGATGACTCTGGTCGCCCGGGCGAGGAGCGATGCTGGGATCGTTAGGCCAAGCTCTCTCGCGGTCTTCAGGTTGACGACGAGGTCAAACGTCGTGATCTGCTCGATCGGGAGTTCCGCAGCCCGGGCACCCCTGAGGATGCGGTCAACGAAGCTTGCCGCACGGTGAAAGGAATAGAGCGCGCTCTCGCTGTAGCCGAGCAGACCTCCATCGTCGACGAATCCCCCGGTGTTCGGATACGCGGCGGGGAGTCGCCGCGAGGCGGCGTAAGCGACGATCTGCTTCCTGAGAGCGCTGACCTGAGCCGAGACAGACAAGACCACTAGCGCGTCGACCGACTGCTTGGTGGCGAGTTCGAGGGCGCGCTCGAGTTCCCCCGACGGGTCAGTCGGACCGATCTCGAGTCGGATGAAATCCAGCCTAAGAGCACGCGCGGCCGCCTCGGCAGCACTGAACTGAATCGCGCTCGCCGGATCAGCGCCGCCGAGGAGTGCGACCCGGGTCACGCTTGGAAAAGCCTCTTTCATGAGCTCGAGCCGCTTGACCGCTGTGACTGAGGTCAGGCTTGCCATTCCAGTGACGTTGCCGCCAGGCCGTGCCAGGCTCTTCGCAAGGCCCTGCTCCACCGGATCGGCGCCGAGCGTCATCACGATCGGAATGCTGCTCGTCGCTCGGATCGCGGCACGCTGAGCGACGGCGGCGCTCGCCGCCATGACGTCGACGGGCATGCGCACGAACTCACTGGCGACGGTATCCCATCGGTCGTCCTGTCCCTCGGATTGCCCCCACACGAGATCGATGGTTTGGCCGTCGTCGTAACCGAGCTCCCGCAACCCGGTAAGGAACGCTTCGACCAGAGGAGCAAGGGCGGGGTCACGAATTGGGTGATACGTCACGAAGTATCCGAGCCGCGGAAGGCGTTTTGCGTTGGTTGACGCCCCAACACACGACGACAAGGCGACGGCTCCCGCTGACGCGGCAGCCATGCCGAGAAACGCGCGCCGTGACCGCAGCAAGACCCGAACTTCCTCCAACCGAGATGCTATCTGGCCGCGCGTCGCGATCGATCGAGCAGGGCATACACGGAAGGTTCTCCCGGTCACTGTGGGCATCGCCGGAACGAATATCCTGCAGCTGCGAGTTATGTGACCCTTGAGGAAGCGGCAGGGCCGGCTCTTTCGCAAGTACGCGTTGGTGCTCGTCGCCCTCGTTGGCGGGACGGTGGTTGCGAGCAGCCTGTTGCAGCTGTACTTCTCTTATCAGGAGAGCCGAGACGCCCTCCTGCGCATCGAGCGCGCCGAGGCTTCGCGTGCTGCGTTGCGGATCTCACAATTCGTTGACGGCGTCAGGATCCAACTCCAGGCGGTTGCGCCTCCTCCCGGGCTAAAGGATGTTTCGCTCGATCAGAGGCGAGCCGACTTCTTAGCGCTTCAAAGGCGCGCACCTGAGATCGAGGAGACGATCTTCCTCGACAATGATGGGAAAGAGCAGCTCCGCGTCTCCCGGCTTTCGCTCAACGTTCAGGGACAGGCGTTCGACCGGTCATCAGATCCGGAGTTCGCTCGCACGCGGTCGGGCGCCACGTATTACGGACCCGTCGACTTTCGGGCCGGGTCCGAGCCGCATTTCCGGGTCGCTCTGCCGGAGGGCAAAGACGCGGCCGTCACGATCGCGGACGTGAACCTGCGCTTCGTCCTAGAGCCGGTGTCGTCGATCAAGGTTGGCGAAGCCGGATATGCATTCGTCGTCGATTCAGCTGGACGGCTCATCGCGCATCCGGACATCAGCGCAGTGCTGCGCCTGACGGACCTGTCGTCACTTCCGCAGGTACAGGCCGCCCTCGGTGAGGCAACGACGACAGGGTCCGCGATGACAGCTCGGAGTGCGAGCGGAAGCGCAGTGCTGACCGCCTTCGAGAAGATTCCCTCGACCGGTTGGGCCGTCTTTGTCGAACAGCCGCTCGACGAGGCATTTGCTCCGGTGAACGCGTCGATCGCCCGGACTGCCTGGTTGTTGGCTCTCGCGCTCGTCGCGTCGATCGCCGCGAGCCTTGTCTTAGCGCGGCGGATGACTGTTCCGATCGCGGCGCTGAGATTACAAGCCGCGAGTATCGGTGCCGGAGCGTTCGATCAGCGGATCAACATCAGGACGGGGGATGAGCTCGAAGGATTGGCGGACGAATTCAATCGCATGAGCGCGCAGATCCAGGAGTCGTATGCGCACCTCGAAGAAAAGGTGGCGGACCGTACGCAGGAGCTCGCGACAGCGACGAAGCAGTTGGAGCTGGCAAGCCGCAACAAGTCAGAGTTTCTGGCAAACATGAGCCACGAACTCCGAACGCCGCTGAACGCGATCATCGGGTTCTCTGAAGTCTTGCTCGAGCGCATGTTCGGCGGACTCAATGAGAAACAAGAAGACTATGTACGGGACATCCTCTCGTCCGGCAAACACCAGTTATCACTGATCAACGACATCCTCGATCTGTCGAAGGTCGAGGCGGGCCGTCTGGAGCTCGAGAGGTCACCGTTCGCCTTGAATGAGACCGTGGCGATCGCCGTCGGACTTGTGCGCGAGCGTGCCGCGAAACATGGCATCGCGCTACGTGCCGAACTCAGGCCTGACCTCGAGCTGATTGACGGCGACGAGCGCAAAGTGAAGCAAGTGCTTGTGAATCTCCTTTCGAACGCCGTGAAGTTCACGCCGGACGGCGGTCGGATCGATGTTGAAGAGACCTGGGCCGACGGGATGGTGACGATCGCTGTCCGCGACACCGGCCCTGGAATAGCGCCAGAGGACCTCGACCGGATCTTCCGCGAATTCGAGCAAACCGCCGCCGCGCGAGGCCAGGAGGGGACAGGTCTCGGGCTTGCGCTGGCGAAGCGTTTTGTGGAGCTTCACGGAGGTCGAATCTGGGTGGAGAGCGAGGTAGGCAGGGGAAGCACGTTCCGTTTCTCGCTTCCGGTCGGTCGGTCGGGCGCGATTACCGCCTCCGCCACGACGTGACCTCGTCTAGATCGCGCTCACTGGAGAAGCTCTGTCGCGCGGCGAAGGACACTGTTGGGGATCATCAGCCCGAGCCTTCGGGCAGTTGAAACGTTGACGATCAGATCGAATTGGGTGGGTTGCTCGACAGGCAGATCGGCTGGGCTCGCGCCTTTCAGGATCTTGTCCACGTAATCTGCCGCACGGCGATGCAGCGCAGCGAAATTCACGCCGAAGTGCATTAGACCGCCGGCGCGCGCGAATTGCATGTCTGAGAACATCTGCGGGAGCCCGATCTTGTTCGCGAACTCTGGAACATGGTCGGGCGCCCGGACCACGGACAAAGCAGGCAGCATCAAGAGCGCATCGAATCGGCCAGCACGAATCCGTTCGAGCGCGGCATCGAGCTCGTCCGGCCCGTGCACGCCGATCGTCTCGACGGCGACTCCGAGTGTCTGGGCTGTCGCCTCGATAACGCGAAGCAGCGCGGCCATCGCGACGTTGTTCGCGTTCCACAAGACGACCACGCGCGCCATTGCCGGAATCGTCTCCTTCAGTATCTCGAGCTGCTTTGCGGTGATGGCCTCAGATGCCGTGCTCACTCCGGTGATGTTTCTCCCAGGCCGAGCGAGACTGGCCACCAGCCCCTGTCCGACGGGATCGGTCGAGAGCACGAACACGATTGGGATCGTCGCTGTCGCCTGCTTGGCCGCGAGCTGCGCAGGGATGGCCTCCGCGAGAATGACATCAGCCGGCAAGGCGACGAGTTCGGCCGCCATGGCGGGCAGTCGGTCGACAACGTTTTCGGCGATCCGGAACTCGATGACGATGTTGCGTCCCTCGATGTAGCCGAGGGCCGCCAGCTGCTGCCTGAAGGGGGCGCTCAAGGCCTCCACTGACGCTCTCGCGTTACCCGACAGATAGCCGATCGTCCGGATCCGACTTTCCGTGCCGCCGGACGCGCATCCCTCGAGCACTGTGATCGCACCGAACGCCGCAGCTTGTGCGATGAACATGCGCCGACTGCTGAGCCGCCCGAAGCGCTGTCCGCTGGCGCGATCGCCCATGGCGCCCAATTCTCATTGTTCAGACAAGCGTCGCCGAACGCGTGGTCGGTTGAGCCGCTCTTTCGCTTGCAGGGCTGGCTGAGACCTTACGCGGTCTTTTTCTCCTCGTGCAGGGG
>Ga0209376_1000947_pt1 | contig 31067 bp, 27 predicted proteins | sample GraSoiAngelo_134_FD_185891 | JGI IMG/M metagenome (GOLD analysis project Ga0209376, IMG submission 185891) | Grasslands soil microbial communities from the Angelo Coastal Reserve, California, USA - 14_0929_05_30cm (SPAdes) (version 2) | ecosystem: Environmental > Terrestrial > Soil > Grasslands ... | reverse complement strand
CGAAGTTGCAGGTGCCATCCGCGGCGGTGATCCGGTCCACTCGATCACCATCCGAGGCGTAGGCGCATCCATCCGGGCCGCCGTTCACAAAAATCTCGCCGGACTCACCGGTCGCGATTGTGGTGATCACCGGTGGATTCTGCGTCAGATCCACCTTCGAAACCGAGCCGCTGTTCCCACTGCTCGCTGGCGCGTTGGTAACGAGCAGGAAGGACGGATTCCCTGGATCCGCCGGGTTCGCTACGGGAAGCACACCCCCGGCGAACTGCGGCGCGTTAGTGGAGAGCACCGTAACCGTTCCGGGCTGCGGCGAGTTGGTACCGGAGATCTTCACCAACTGGTGGTCGGTCGTATTGAATGGATACGCCTCGGTCCAGATCGTGCCGTCCGGTGTGAAGTTAAGACCGATTGCGCGCCCCGGCGTGGCGTACACCGACACTACCGGCGTCGGCGATTCCGGGTTGCTGATGCGCCAGAGGTTGTTAGCACTTTGGCACGGCGACGTAACAAAGAGATCACCGCTGATGGGATCGGTCGCGATCCCCGTCGCGCATGACATCGCGCCTGCATCGGTCAGGGCGCGGATGACGTGGGCGTCGGCCGTCGAGATCTCGACGACGTCGCCATTGCCGCCGAACCCGCACCACTGTCGCGCCACATAGAGATGCTGTCCGTCCTTGCTGAAGGCGAGCCCGTGGTTGCAGGTCGCGCTGGCGCCTGGCACCATGCCGATCAGCGTTCCCATCCCGGCGGTGCCGCCCGCGGGCGAAAACTTGTAAATATTCCCCGTCGCATAATCATTCACCCAGAGATTTCCTTGCGGATCCCACGCGGTACCAGAAGCGCCGACACAATTGTTCGAAAGCGAGAATCCGGTCTCCGGGCTCGTTAATGCCCAGCCCGGCTGCGGTACGGGTGGACCACCGCAGTTGAATGCTGAGCCGTTCACGAAGTTGACCGTTGCGGAACCCGGCACCGGCAGATTGCCGTCGGTCACGTCGGTCGCAGTGTAGGTGACGCTCTCAGTGATAACATTTGTTGCCGTGAACTGGATCTGACCGTTTGCGTCGGTGACACTTGGGTTGGGTCCGTTGACGATTGAATGACCGCTGCCCTGTGACAGGATCACCTGTTTGCCCGGAGTTCCGCGACTAAGCGAGTCTTGGAGTGTTACGGTGATTGTCGATGAAGAAGTGCCATCTGCCTGCACGGTAGTTGGGAACGCGCCGATTCCTCCTGCGGCGGCAACCGGCACAATGAACGGAATGGTCACCGATTGAAGCACTAGATTGCCGTCGCTCGTGTCGGTCGGCGTGAATGTCACGCTCTCGGCGACGAGGTCCTTGACATTGAACACTGCGGCGCCGTCGATGCTCGTCACCACGCTCGCCGGAGTAATCGTGGCGCTCCCGGTTCCGCTAAGCGTGATTGTCTTGCCGCTGACAAGATTACCATTCGCGTCACGTAGCCTAACCAATACGCCGCCCTCCGTGCTGCCGTCCGCAGGAATCCCATCACCAGTCACCAGAGGGATTCCGGTTGGCGTAAGAGCGATGACCTGTGACACAGTATCGCTCGGTGTCCCTGCAGTCTGACCACAGAGAAGGAGATGCAGGGCACTAAGGTTCGGCGACCCGAGACCCACGTGAGCGAAATTGCTGCCCATCGAGGCAGCGTCATGAAAGGCAGGAGCGCCGGCGAAGCCGTAGTAGATCGGGTTCACGAAGCCGAGCGTTTGACCGACTGATTGATTGAGGAGCGCCTGAAAGGCAGCCCAGGTCGGAGCGCCGCCGCTGGTGCCGCCATTGAAGAGTCCGGTCGGACAGCCCCCGCCGGTCGCTAGGCAGATGAAGGATCCTCCATTCGCGGGATCAGCGCTGACGGAAACGTCCGGGACGGAGCGGTTGGCGGCTGCATTGAAACCATTCTGGTACGCGGGCCTCGCGAAGAACTGACTTATGCCGAAGCCGCCTTGGCCGGTCGTCGGGACGGCGGTCAACCCGTTCCACCAAGTCTCGCTGCCGTAGCTCGGGCCCGGCGCTACGGTCAATGACGTTCCACCGACCGCAGTCGCATTCGGTGAATCGGCCGGTACACCAACTGTGTTTGAAGCGCCGTCAAGACAGGTGCTGCCCGTGTCACCGGCCGCATTGAAGACGCTGATGCCGGAAGCGGCCGCCGTCTGAAAGAGTGCATCGATACTGTTGACATCTGCCTGGGTCGTCTGGTCTTCGCAGTAGGACCAGCTGTTACTGATAACGGTCACCCCGTCGTTGATCATCATGTTGATGACCGGCTGGAAGCTGCTGCCGGCCCCTGGAAACGGTGCTTCGTAAACCCTCACCTGCGCACCTGGCGCGACCGCCACAATGTTGTCGATGTCGAGCAGGACTTCGTTCTGATGCGGTCCGGGCGCACCGGCGCCACCGTTTACGAGCACGGTGCTCACGTTCGAAATCAGAGTGGGTGAGTATTGAATGAGATTGAGGTAGTCGGCGACGTCGCTCGTCTGAAATGAGTCGAATTCGACCAGGCCGATGGTCTGCCCCGTTCCATCGATGCCTGTCCAACTGCACACCGGATCTGGCCCGTTCTGCGGTTTGCCCGCCGCGGCGAGCTGCCTAATGGCCGAGGCCGTTGTTCTCACCACCGTCGCGACGGCTTGCGTCAGGCCCCCGGGACAGCTGTCGACCGTTACGCCTGGGCCACAGAAGTTGAGAGCAATGGACGAGAGCAGATCAACGAGGTCACTCAAATAGTCGCCGACGGCTTGGAGCACCGTAAACTGCGCGCTTTGCGGCCTCGCCAAGTCCGTCAGTCCGAGCACGGCTTGTACGGAAGAAGCGATCTTTTGCGGGAACGCCGGGTCGCTGTCATTCGCGTAAAAGGTTCGCTCTCCAATCCGGTACTCCCCGATGTGCACTTTGAACGTTCGCTCTGCCTGCGCGCGTGTGCCGCGCACCGTTATCGTTAACCGATTCGCCGAGCCTTCTACGAGCTTAAATCCGTTTCTCTGAAGGTAATGCAGAACCGCGTCGTAGCTCTCTGGCGACGGGCCGAATCGATCGGAGACTTGAAGCGGCGTCAGGAAATGGCGGTAGGCTGGTGAGTGCGGGTCGTACACATCATACAGGAATGCGTCAAACGCACTCTGGTCCGTACGATTGAGGACAATGGTGAGCGTTAGCGGAGTATCGGCAGAAATTCTTGCCGGCAGCTTTGTGGCCCTAGCCAGCGCCGCAGGCACTTCGCCACTTAGCCTAACTAATTTGCCTGAATTCTTAATCCACTTCTGCGCTACTTTCTGCTTACTCGCAGACTTTTTAGGCGCGGCCGTCTGCTCTGCCACAGGATCAGGCCGCGAGGATTTTACGAGCATCCCTGCGCTGTAGTTCTGACCCGTCGCTATGGTTGGGAGCCTGTCCGCAGCCGCAGATGGATTGCCTCGAGGAAGTGGATATAGCGCGGACAATGGTCTTAGCACCGCGGCCGGATTTGTAGTGAACGGCTGCCTGATCGACATGGAGCCGAGCGCCGGCGAAATCGATCCGCTCCGCGCGGCATCAGCAACGGGGCGCTGCGATGCCGTAGGCAATGCAAAACTCAGCGCCGCCAGTAAGATGCCGAAAGAAGATGGAACGAAAGCTAGACAGACACGAACCTTGGATAATCCTAGGCTCGTAATTTTTTCGCGTGCGGGGGGATTCTTCATGAGGCGACTTTTAACTCGCCCGCGCGCGCGAAGTCCTTAAGGCTTGACTAAATTTTTCTAAATTGTTCTAAATAATGGCGTGAAAGGGGCGGTCACCAGCGGCGCGCGGCGTTTCTACGAGTTTGGGCCGTTCCGGCTCGATCCGAATCGACACAGACTTTTTCGCGGCGACGAGGTCGTGGCGTTATCGCCCAAAGCGATTCAGACGCTAATTCTGCTCGTCGAAAATCGGGGCAAGCTTCTGGAACGCGAAACGTTAATGGACGCGCTGTGGCCACACGTAATTGTTGAGGATGCGAATCTGACGGTGGCGGTTTCGCAACTTCGCAAGGCGCTCAATCAGAATGGCGATAACGCCGAGTTCATCGAAACCATTCCGCGCGTTGGCTACCGGTTCGTGGCCGACATCTGCGAAGTAATCGAGGAACCCGCGCCGTTGATTCTCGAAGAACGCACACGCTTACAGCCGATTGCTGACAACGGAGAAGCGAACGGAACCCCCACTGCGCCGCCCGAATTGCAGGCGAAAGTTTCGCTCCTGCCTGAGCAACGGTCGCCTCTTCGTATGCAGCGAAGGTTGATCGTGGCGCTCGCTCTTTGCCTGACAATCGCAGTTGCGGTGATTGCGTACCGTTTCGTCAGATCCAGCAGCAATGCGCCTGCGAACATCGGTTCCGTTGCGGTGCTACCGCTCAAAAACCTTACAGGTGATCCGACCGCCGAGTACTTCAGCGATGGCATAACCGAAAGCATTATCAGCGAACTCTCAAAACTCCCGGAGCTGAAGGTCATTTCTCGGGCATCAGTTTTTATTTTCAAAGGTAAGGAGATCGATCCGACAGAGGCGGGCCGGCGGCTCGGCGTAGGTAGCATTGTCGAGGGGAGCTTGCTGAAGAGCAAGGATCGCATTCGCGTCCAGCTTAGACTCGTCGCCGCCGCCGACGGCCACATCATCTGGAGCGGGGACTCCTATGAACGAGCCGCGGCCGACATCTTCGAAGTGCTAGATGAAATAAGTTGCAACGTCGCGGAGCAGCTACGGCCGGTTCTCTGCGCCGGCAAACCCGCCCGTCGCTCAACCGAAAACGTGGCAGCGTACGAGGCTTACCTGAAGGGCCGATACTACATGGCCCAGCGCACTGCGGAAAGTTTGATGAAGGCGATTCAGTTTTTCCAGCAGGCCACGGAAATCGATCCCAACTACGCTGTGGCCTATTGTGATCTGGCCGAGTCTTACAAGCTTGCGGTCTGGTATGTTCCGATGCCAGCGAGTGAGGCCGTACCTAAGTTGCAGACGGCCGCAACTAAAGCCATCGAGCTTGATGGCTCGTTGGCTGAGGCTCATGGGGCGATGGCAGAGGTCTACTCCTTCCAGTGGAAGTGGAAAGAAAGCATTACCGAACTCGAACGCTCGCTCGCGCTCAATGCTGGTTATGCCGCCGCGCATCACGGCCTCGGGCTCGGCCTCGCACTGATTGGAAGAAATGCGGAAGCCTTGGCACATATCGAGCGCGCTCGCCAACTCGATCCTCTGTCGCTGATTATCAACACGGACTACGGTTGGGTTTACTATCTCGAGCGTCGCTATGACGAAGCCATAGCTCAATACAAACAGGCATTGGAGCTCGATCCGAACTTCACACTCGCGCATTTTGATCTCGCGCTCTCCTATTCTGCGCTTGGGCGCCACGAAGAAGCCATTAGCGAGATGCAAAAGGCGCGCGAGCGTGGCAGCGATTACCTCGCGGGTCTGGGCTATGTTTATGCGATGGCTGGCAGGCGCGCTGAAGCGTTAAAAACACTGGATGATTTGAAACGGCTGGCCGAAAAACAATACGTTCCTCCGTATCACTTCGGCTGGGTCTACACCGGACTGGGCGATAAGGACAAAGCCATCGCGCTCTTGCAAAAAACCTACGACGAACATACGCAGCACGTCATCGATTTCAAAACAGTCCCCATGTTTGATCCGCTTCGCAGCGACGAACGCTTCCAAGAACTCGTTCAAAAAGTTGGCTTGCCCGACTAACAGAAAAGCTGCTTGCGCTTTTCAACAGAGCCAGATGGGTTGTAATGAATCGAGATATCTCAGTTTAACGGATAACCGCTCGCCGAATAGCCGTTGCTAAACTGGATCGAGAAGAAGTCGTTGGTACCAGGTCCGCCGTTGTCGGTGACGTCGACGGCGAAACTAACTTTCGTTTGCCAATTTTTCGGTGCCCGTGATGTGGGCCTGATTTCCGTTGAAGCTCAGAGAGGTCACCTTCTTCGAATGGAATGAAAGTGGAGTGGCCGAATCATCGTACGCAATTGGAAGGGTTGAACGTGTCACCTTACTACCTAGCCAAGGTCTACGTAGACCTGGGCGAGAAGGAGAAAGCTTTGGCTGCACTCGAGGCGGCTGCTCAGGCGCGATCGAGATGGATCGCCGGGCTTAAGGCGGATCCCATTTGGGACCCGCTGCGTAGTGAACCCAGGTTTCAAAAGATTCTGACGTCGATCGGCCTCTCGCCGTGAAACGGATTCTTCTTCGCCGCAGCTTTGGTCTTGAACGTGCCCAGATTTCTTCGTTTCCCAGTTTTCGGATCTTTCTTCCGGGAATACAGCCGATACTTCCGGATTTAAGTTTCCTGATCATTGAGGATTTGTCATGCCAAACGAAAATCTCGCCCCGGACGGAAGAGCAGAAGAATCAGTGCCGCGAGCAAGAGAAGATCGAGCGCGAGATGCGCGGAGAAGTTCCAGCGTTGGCTGACATGACCGAAACAGCCGCAGGTGATGTCGAGGCCGCGGATTTTTGCGGCAATTGTGGCGACGAGGAAGGCAGAGATGAGCGCGGTTAAGATCGTCAATCCACCGAGATAAAGACGGCGAAGGATCAACGCAAGGCCGCAGAAAATTTCCAGCCATGGCAAATAAAACGCGAGCCCGACACCGATGGTCCACGGCAGGATTTTGTAATTCTCAATGTCATTAGCGAACCGGATCGGATCGAGAACTTTGATCGCGCCGGCATAGATGAAAACGCCGCCAACAATGACGTCCGCAATTCGCCAGACGAATTGCGGGATAGTTGAGAGTTGAGAGTTGAGAGTTGAGGGCTCGTTCATTTCAGAAACTACAGGTCGGCGATCATTCAACATTTTAACGATTCAACCATTTAAGGTTTCGGCGATTCGTCCTGAGCCATTCTTCCCAGCCGCCTTCAAGCACGAAGACGTTTTTCAGTTGCGCCTCATTACGCAAGCGGCGCGCGACTTCGCGGCTGGCGTTGCAGCTTTGGCTGCTACAGTAAACGACAACCTTTTTCTCTTGGGACCACGCTGCGAGAAACTGCGGCAGCAATTCACTCCAGCGGTCTTCGTTTAGTGGCAAAGCGCCGGGAACATGATCGCGCGCAAATTCGCTGTCCGGCCGCGCATCGACCCAGATTGCGTTCTCACCCCAGGCCCGCGCTTGCGTCACCGTGACCATTTCGGACGCGGGAACGGGCGACCGCCATGAAACCTTGTCCCGAAAATAGATCGCCTGCCCAATTCCAGGGACAAGCCCAAGCGCCGCAAGGATGAGGACCTGGCGGACCAGTAAAGATTTCACCACCTACTGGATTGCCGGGGCAGTCGTAATGCGCGCAGTGGCATAAAATATTTTCGGCGAACCTTCCGGTTGAATCGTCAAAGTCGAAGCAATGGATCGGGTTGTTTCCTGGGGTTGAACATCGATTTTGAACTGGCCGTTACCCGTCTCTTCAACCTTCGCTTGAAAATCCGGACTGGATGACGTGACCTTCAAGTGTTTCACTGGAAAATCCTTGGCTGCGCGCACGACGATCGTCTTTGGCTTTGGTGCTTCGCCTTGTCCCCAAAACACAAACGTTGGAGTGATATCGAGCTGCTGTGGGATCACCGCCTTGAGCGTGAGCACCGTGGTTACATTGGCGGGATCGTCGGTTTCCACCGTCACAGTTTTCACCTGTGTGCCGGTGCGTTCGCCAATGTTGAAGGTGGCCGTGATCTCACCTTTCTCTCCCGCCGGCACTTCCTCCTTCTGAGTTTGCGCCGCCGTGCAGCCGCAAGAAGTGCGGACCGATTTAAATCGCACCGGTTTGTCGCCGGTATTCTGGTATTTGAAATGGCCTATCGCCTGCTTATCAGCAGCGGCGGGATGTAATTCGATCGAGGTCTGATCCCATTTCAATCCCGCGCGCGCAGTGAGGCAAAGGACAACCGACAATGTGAAAGCGAAGATGTGTGTTTTCATGTTTTTGAATAGAAGCGCCTAATATAGTCAGCGACGGCGTCACGCCAAGCGCGCGGTGAGGCACCGGTCAACTGCGTATATTTCGCACTGGAAAGCACTGAATAGGCTGGACGGCGGGCCACCCAGTTTTTCATGTCGTTTAACCTAAGCGCGCCAACCGTTTTCGCCTTCGCGGATATCCCAAACCCCTGACAACAATCCAGCGCCCATTGCGCGTATTCCTGCCAACTGCATTCGCCAGCATTGGCGAAATGTAGAACGCCGCCTTCAACGTTGAGCTCAAAAAACCGCGGCAACATTTGGGCGATGTCGTGTGTGTAAGTGGGCGTCGAAAATTTGTCGCCGATTGCAGCGACCTCCTCATTTTCCTGTGCCCGCTGGATCACGCCATCGATAAAGCTTGGCCGGTCAGGACCAAAAACCCAGGAGACACGCGCGACCAGATGTCGATCTGCCGTTTGTAGAACCGATTGTTCCCCTGCCCGTTTCGATTCGCCGTAAACGCTAATCGGATTTGCGAAATCGCTTTCGACGTAAGGTTCGCGTTTTTCGCCATCAAACACGTAATCGCTACTGAAATGAAGTAGCTTCGCACCTTTGTCCCGGCAAATTTCCGCGATAATGCGGGGCGCTTCCGCATTAATTAGGAACGCCTGATCGCGCTCCGTTTCGCAAAGATCGACATTTGTGAAGCCGGCAGCGTTGACAAGAACATCGAAGTTCGTCGCGCACAGTGTCTCGCGGATCTCATCAAAATTCGATAAGTCAAGCTGCGCGTGATTAAGACCAACGACATCGAATCTGTCGCGATATTCGCGCATGAGCGCCGAGCCGAGGCGGCCTCCCGCGCCGATGATTACGATTTTCATTTGAGGAACCCAGGCATCTTGTCTGTGTCCCTCAATACCTGCCCGTGCGCTCGAGCAACGGTTGCCACCACGCTTGGCTATCGATGTACCACTGAATGGTTTCGTCGAGTCCTTCGTTAAAATTGCGTTGCGGTTTCCAGTTCAACTCACGTTGCGCAAGAGATGAATCGATTGCATACCGGCGGTCGTGCCCCAGCCTGTCAGTCACAAACGAAATCAAGCTGTGCGGCTTGCCCAGTTTATTGAGGATCATTCTTACAACATCCATATTCACCATTTCGCCGTCGCCTCCGAAATTATAAATCGTTCCTGGTTTCCCCTCGAAGAGCGCAGCGACAATCGCGGCGCAATGATCTGTCACGTGGATCCAATCGCGCACATTCATTCCGTCGCCATAAACCGGGAGCGGCTCGCCACGGAGCGCTTTGATAATCATGAGCGGAATCAGTTTTTCCGGGAACTGGTACGGGCCGTAGTTGTTCGAGCAGCGAGTCACGAGCACTTCCTGGCCATACGTTTTGTAAGAGGCGAGGGCGAGGAGGTCGGCGCCGGCTTTGCTTGCCGAATATGGCGAGCTCGGATCGACCGGTGTTTGCTCGGTAAATTTCCCGGTGGCACCGAGCGAGCCATAGACCTCGTCTGTGGAGATTTGGATGAAGCGTTGAACGCCGTGGCGGCGTGCGCAATCGAGCAGCACACTGGTGCCGACGACATTGGTGTGGATGAAATTGAGAGGTGAATTGATGCTGCGGTCGACATGCGATTCGGCAGCGAAATTGATGACCGCGTAAAATTGGTGCTCGGTCATGAGTGCGTCCATTTCATCGGCGTTGGCGATATCGGCTTTGAAAAACTCGTAGCGTTGGCCATGTTCCTCGACCACGCCATCGAGATTGGCGAAATTGCCCGCATAAGTGAGCACATCGACGTTGGTCACGTACGCCGGCTTGTAATGTTGCAAAATATACCGAATAAAGTTGCTCCCAATGAAGCCGCAGCCACCGGTTACGAGAAGGCGCATTGCAGCGCGTACTAGCAGCGCCGAGGGCGGCGCGCTAGCAGATTTTCCACCTCCGCGGGATCACTTGCGAGCTTGGAAAGCCCGCCTTGCAGAAACTGATTGGGTCGTGTGGTTGATTCTTGGGCTAGCTGTTTTCCTGCGTTTTTTTCTGCTCGACATCAAGCCGCCGCATTTCGACGAAGGAATCAACGGGTGGTTTGTCGATCAAATGGTGAAGAACGGATTTTACAGATACGATCCGACGAACTATCACGGCCCTCTTCACTTTTACGTTCTGCTGTTGTCGGAAACTTTGTTCGGTCGAAATGTTTGGGCGTTACGTCTGCCGGTGGTCCTTGTGAGCATCGGTTGCGTGTGGCTTGCGTTGAAATTCGAGCCGTTGATCGGAAGAAACGTGAGCCGATTGGCCGCGCTAGCCATGGCGGTGTCACCCGGGTTTGTTTTTTACGGACGCTACTCGATCCACGAAGTATGGCTCGTGCTCTTCTCGATGATGTTCATTCTCGGCTTGCTCGGCCTCTGGAAGTTTGGAACGGCGAATTACCTTTGGTGCGCCGGCATGGGTGTGGCCGGCATGATCCTTACGAAAGAAACGTACATCATCCATTTTGCCTGCGCGGCGCTCGCAATTCCCGTGGTGATGGTCTCCAGCGCACTTAATCGCCTTCCCGACGCGAAGCTGGCCAGACAAACCTGGACGTATATTGATCTTGCGATGGTCACCGGAGTCGGCATCGCCGTAGTCGTTTTCTTCTATTCCGGAACGTTTTTTAACTGGAGCGGAGTTAAGGGCTTATATCAAGCGTACCACGCGTGGTCCGAGACTGGCCATGCCGGCCACGGCCATGAAAAACCGTGGTATTACTGGCTCAAACTGATCGGGCGCTACGAAATTCCTGTGGGCGCCGGTCTGCTTCTTTGCCTGTTTTGCCAGCAGTTTAAGAACCTCAGTTTGCGTTATCTGGCGATCTACGGAGTCGGAACCTTAATCGCTTACAGCTACGTTAAATACAAGACGCCGTGGTGCATAATCAATGTTGCCTGGCCGTTCCTTTTTATCTTTGGCGCGGCGATCCTGCTTGTTGGTGCGAGATATCGCCGTGTCACATATGCTGTATCAGCCATTCTATTGTGCGTTTCACTCGAATCGACGATCTGGCTGAATTACTTCCGTTGCACAACGGATACTGAGCCATATGTCTACGTTCAGACTTACAATGACATCTTCAAACTAACGAAACCGCTGCTGCAGTTGGCAAAACGAGATCCCCGCAACTACCAGCTGACCGGGCACATGATTCGGGGCAGTGTGTATCCGCTCCCATGGATTCTGGGCGACTTCCCCCGTATCGGCTATTACGAAGGAGGGAACTTGCCTGCGAACGTGGATGCCGATTTTCTACTCGTGCAACAAGATAAAATTCCGCAAGTTGAAGCGAAGTTGCGCGGCTCCTATTACACGCAACCACTACGACTTCGGAACTATCAGGACACTTCTAAGCTCTACTTGAGCGCCAAAGTCTTCAAAGAATTTTTCCCAGGCAAAGCGCCGGATTTCCTTGGGAAAGGATCCGGCTAGTTCCGCGCTCATCTCGATGAAGTGGCTTTCGGCTGGTCTAACCTTTGTCAATTTGTCGGTTGTTTGCGGCCTGCTTTTAGGAATGGCAGGGAGCGGTTTGGACGAACGAAGCGCGATTTTCGCGCTGGTATCGGGCGCAGCATTCGCTGTTGCAGCCTATCTTGGAACCTCTGACACCGCCACTGAACGGAAGAAGGTAAATTCGCCAGTAGTAGAACAAGAACGTTCTAAGTCTGGACGGCAGCGGCTGGAGAGTGTTGTGCACGAGGGCACTTCACCGGCGGCCAAGCGCTATCGTCATCTGTGGCTTTGGGTAATGGCGGCATGTCTCACGGTGTTTGCCGTTCGCTCTTTTTGTTGGCTTCTCTACATCGATGGCGAACAATTAAAAATTCAATCGCCCAACAACCTCGGCGATCTCGCGCTGCATATTACGTTCATCAGGAATTTTGCAAGTGGCGTCGCGCTTTGGCCAGACAATCCGATCTATGTTTTTAGCAAACTGAGATATCCAGTGGGGATCGATCTATTTAACGCTCTGCTCTGTTTGGTTCATGTCGACCTGATCCGTGGATTGGTTTGGACTGGATTGCTTGCGTCACTCGCGACCTTTTACGCGTTTTTCCGTTGGGCCGGCGCCTTCGGTGTCGCTGGCTTTTTATTTAATGGCGGCATAGTGGGATTCCAATTTTTCAAAACGCTGAAGTTTTTGGATTATCAGGGCGACAGAACAATCGCGTGGAAAAGCATTGCGCTATCCATGTTTGTGACTCAGCGCGGATTGCTTTACGCAATCCCGGTCGGCCTGCTTCTGCTCTGGCATTGGCGCGAAAAGTTCTTTCGCGAGGACGTGCAAGGTCGACATCCCGGGCCGCTGCCGTTCTGGGTCGAGGTCTCTCTCTACGCCTCGATGCCGCTCTTTCACGTCCACACGTTTCTCGCCCTGACCATCGTCCTGATTTTTCTCTTTCTTTTTGAACGTCCGAGTGAACTGAACTTTATCGCTAATGTTGCCCGCAGCGGAGGAACCACCGGGATCGGTCACTTGATTTCGCAGCCGGCAATGTGGCCTGAAGTTTTTCGGAATGCACCCATACGCAGCCACGTCGGCGCCGTGCTCGCCGCTGCCTTACTTCCCGCTACTTTCTTCGTTTGGCTGACCACCGATCACTTCCACGCGGCCTCGATGCTCGAATGGCATCCGGGCTGGGTGCAGGATTCGGGAGACTTCGCCGCTCCTTTTTTTCGGATCGGCCCCGTAAATTTTACCACGTCCAGCCCGGTTTTTGGCTGGGTCTTGCAAAAGGTATGGAACGGCATCATCGCTCCAGCCTTTCAATTTTGGCTGACGAACTTCGGCGTATGGGCCCCGTTGATCCTGGCGCTGATTGCTTTGTGCGGGTGGCGCGCTTGGAAAGGTGGATGGCGTTGGGGTAATAAGCCTCCAGAGGACCTCGCTTTCCTTTTGCCCGCGGTTGGCATCTTTATCTTTGGGTTCCTGGTGAAGACCACGCCCTGGGACTGGGACAATCTCAAACTCATAATTTGGGCTTACTTTCTCGTGTTGCCGTTTCTGTGGACACAGCTCATTGCTTACTGGAGCGTTCCCGTTCGGGTGGGCGTTTGCATCGCGCTTTTCGGCTCGGGATTTGTTACCCTGTTAGGTGGACTGGCCGCCAACCGAGCTGGTTGGGGACTTGCCGATCGCGCGGAACTGGACTCGGTTGGCGCTGCGGTTCGGCGTTTGCCGCTCGAGGCCCGCTTCGCCGCTTACCCGACTTACAATCACCCATTGTTGCTCCAAGGCCGGAAGGTCGCGCTTGGTTATCCAGGCCACCTTTGGTCGCAGGGTTTCGCCTACACAACCACCTACAATTTGCTCACCAAGCTGATGCAAGGCTCCGAGAATTGGCGCGAGATTGCGCGCGCTTTGCGTATCCGTTACATCTTTTGGGGGCGCGAAGAAACGATCAATTACCCGGCGAGCAAGCAGCCATGGAAAACGACGGCAACGTTGGTCGCTTCTGGCCCCTGGGGCGCGATTTATGATCTGGGGTCAACCACGAATCAACATGAATGAACACGCATCCGAAGGTGAGTCTTACTCGCCCAGGTTTCACAATTCGTGTCGATTCGTGTCCATTGGCGGTTTAATGGGTCCGATCAAACACGGACGCATGCTTGGGCGTGGAAAAAACTTTCATGATGTGGCGATGCTTTCGGCGTCGCCGAAATGGATGTGCCAGGAAAAGGAAATAGATTGCGCTCGCAAGATAAGCAAATCTGCAGGGAGGACTCGTTAGGCTAAGCGGCCCGGCGCGTAAAGCAGCAAAGACATTTTCGACGGTGAGCTCAGGTGGCATTGGGATACTCGTGTAGTGGTTTCCGAAAGCGTGCAGCCGGTGCGCATCGGAAGTCGCAATCAACGGTTTGCCAAACCGGGCCGCCACTTTTTCCGCGCGGCGGTTTAGATTGAAGAGGCCCTTATGAAAATGGCAGAGCTCGATCGCGTCGAAGCAATCGATTTCTGTAAGCAGGCGCGATCCTATTGAACTACCAAAAACATAAAACGGGTGCGGCGCAATCGTAAAGACCGAGGTCCCACGCCGCGCCCGCAGCCGTCGCAGATCCCCGAAATTTTTAAGCTCCGCGATTTCTTTGCCAGTCACATTCAGTACGATGACATCCGCACCGCATAATCGCACCTCCGCCGCAGGAATAAGCAAGATGTCCATTGCCGCTGCATCCGCGAACACTTCCTGTCGATCAAAGACGGCGTCGTGCAGTGTGATCGCAAGGACCCGAAAACCGAGCGAGCGGGCGCGCTCCAGCAATTGATGCGCGGAATAATCGACCGCGTCTTTGGGATCATCGAGCGTGTGGATATGGAGATCTGTTTTGGTCCAATCACGATCATTCGCTTTCATGCTCATCCGGTCCAAATGTAAACGTGGATTGCGCCGATTTCACGCTGGTTTGCGCTCGTGCACATATATTCCGTCTTCGCTCGGTTTAGATTTCGATTACGAGGATAATCAGGAGCAAAAGTAAGCAAAACTGCTCTGACAAAGCGCTTGCGAGCCACTGTCCGTAATCTACCGTTCATTAATCACTCTTCATTCGCTCGGGTGGTGGAATGGCAGACACGTACGTTTGAGGGGCGTATGCCGAAAGGCATGCGGGTTCAAGTCCCGCCCCGAGCACCAATGAAAACGCTCGATGTTCGCCGGAAGTGGAACAGATCCGCTCTTTCGACTCCAAACTGAAAAATATCTACTCTCATCTTCGAACCGAATAGAAACGGAGCATGATCTACGTCGCGCGAGCGGACGGGAAGGTAATCGGCAAATTCAGCGAGCAAGAGTTTCGCGCAAAAATCTCCGCCGGCGATATTTCGCCGAACGATCAATACCTCGGCGATGGGACGAGACAATGGATACGAGCATCGGAATTCCCTGGCGCAACATTCCCGAAGCCAGACCCCAGGGAGCAGGTATTGCCGGGCACGGCCTGGCCTCCCAGCGCCAAGGTCTGCACCAATTGCGGTTATGTTGGAAACCCGATCTCGATAACCAGAGGAGACTTCGCGATTGAAGTTTTGCTCTGGCTTTTTTTCCTCGTGCCCGGGATTATTTATTCGGTCTGGCGGCTCGCTTCTCGCTACGCGGCCTGTCCCAAGTGCAAAGCACCGAACACGATTCCTGTCGGTTCGCCGGTGGCGCAGAGATTTTTAGGGCGCGGGTAACGGCATTGGAGAATCATTCGGCGGGGGCGCGAATTTGACTGCGTACTCTGCACGGCGGGCGCAGAAACCGGCACAAAATTGCGCAACTAATTCAGCCGATTAATCGGGTTCCGAGCACTTTTCCATTAACACCTGGTTCTCTTTCTCGATGAGTGGCGGGCTTTCCGCGACTCGTCGCAATTAGCTCTTTGCGCCCCGTTTCGCTTCCGATAACCTCGGAGCAATATGGAATCGCTTTACTTTGTCGGCGTCGCCGTAGTGGCGCTGTTCGCGTTTGTCCTTGCGATCGTCTTTTTCAAATTTTTCACAACCTGGCTCCGGGCTCGTGTCGCCAACGCCCCCGTTAGCATAGGAAAAATGATTGGGATGAGCCTGCGAAAAGTGCCGGTCGGATTGATTGTCGACAATCGCATCACGGCCGTGAAGGCTGGTCTGGATGTTCGAAGCGATCCGCTTGAAGCCCATTACCTGGCGGGTGGCGATGTCAGCCACGTGGTTCTCGCCCTAATTGCCGCTGATAAGGCAGGCATTTCGCTCGATTTCAACCGGGCCTGCGCGATCGATCTAGCCACCAAGGGCACCGGCAAGACCGTGCTCGAAGCGGTGCGCACCAGTATTAACCCAAAAGTGATTGACGCGCCGAACCCCGTGATGGGCCGGGCGACAATTGACGGCGTCGCTCAGGACGGGATCGGAGTAAAAGTAAAGGCGCGTGTGACGGTGCGATCGCATCTTGATCGATTCGTCGGGGGTGCCACTGAAGAAACAATTATCGCGCGCGTCGGCGAAGGCATTGTGAGTGCAATTGGCTCCGCCCATTCCTATAAAGAAGTACTGGAAAATCCCGATCGCATTTCGAAGACCGTGCTCGCCAAAGGTCTCGACAGCAATACAGCGTTCGAAATTCTTTCAATCGACATCGCCGACGTTGATGTTGGCGATAACATCGGCGCGAAGTTACAGACCGAGCAAGCCGAGGCAGACAAGCGCGTCGCGCAAGCGAAAGCCGAGGTGCGCCGCGCAGCTGCCGTGGCCGTAGAACAGGAGATGCGCGCCAAGACGCAGGAAATGCGGGCCAAAGTGGTCGAGGCCGAAGCGCTCGTTCCGCAAGCAATGGCAGATGCATTCCGCTCCGGAAATCTGGGGATAATGGACTATGTGCGAATGAAAAACGTTCAGGCCGATACTTCTATGCGCGAATCAATTGCCGGCAGCGAGAAACCGTCAACAAGTTAAAAGGCGAACCGTTGTAACGATGTAACCTTTTTAACGATTTAACGATCTCACCATGCATCTCGATAATCTCCTTTTCATTCTGCTGATCGCGATGGCTGCATTGTTTAGGTTGCTCGCGCACAAGGCCGGCGAAGCAAAGAAGAGGTCGCAGAAACCCGATCAGAGACCGACCGCTACCCCGCAGCCGGATCAGCCGATCAGACGAGCGCCGGTCGAATCGGATGAAGAACGCATTCGCAAATTCTTGGAAGCGCTTGGGCAACCGGCAACCTCGCGACCACCGCCTCCAGTCGTGCCGCGCACCAACATTCCGCCGCGACCTCTCGCTCCGGTGCGGCCGCCGCCCATCCCCACCGCGCGCAACGTTCTCGCTCGCACAAAGAGGAAAGTTGTCGAAGTACCGAAAACGCCAGCTCTGGCATCGATCTTCGAGATTCAGGAAGCTCCGCCGTCACTCACGCCGAAAGATTCAATCAAATCGCCGGCGGAACGATACACGACGTCCGCTGGGCCGAAGGCGAAGCTCAGCGGAAGCGTCACAGACATCGCGACGCTCCTCCGCTCGACAGCAGGTCTACGCAACGCGATCATCCTTCGCGAAATTTTCGGACCGCCGCGAAGTTTGCAGCCTTTTGATCTTATCGGAAGCGCTTGAGCTTCGACGAGGACTTCGTAGCTTCAGATTCCCTTCGCCGGCGTGGCGGAACTGGCAGACGCTCTGGACTCAAAATCCTTATCTATACTAGGGAGCAACTCGGCCGTTGCCACTTGCCAACGTCGGGGCGACTCATCGAGCGCGCACACGAAGTTCTCACGCAACCGGTGGGCGATTCCAACCCCGGCAAGGGCGCGAACTTGCCCGCTGGTGTCGGGGTGGGACTCCAATCTTGATCGCTGGTTGCGCCCGCGCATGGGCGTTCTGCGTGCGGTCCACAACGGACTCTTAACTCTCAGCGAGAATCGCGGTCGCATCATGACGCGTGTATCTACACCTATGATGTATTGCCGTCGACCCCATGCCTTTTGCGTCCCTCCACAGCTTTGTACGTGGCAAGCCGTAGAGGCGGCAGTGTCAGCCCCTCCCTGGATCCAGCTCCCGTCTCCGGCTTAACAAAGCCGGAGGCGTACTCTACTAACCAAGTTTCAAAAGGCCGGCTCTTCCACCTGCGATCTTGAGGGCAGCGACCCGGCCTGCGATGACTGCCTCTGCGGGGTCACGCCCTGCGTCGACTGGTCCGCCGCAGTGCTGACAACGCGGAGGATAATCCCGTGCTCGATGCCGCCATCATCCAAGTAACGGCCAACGATCTCTCCCGCCTGATTAATCCCGTTGAGGGAGGTGAAAGTTGAACCGGGAAAATCGTAGGTGACGTATCTGTTCGGTGGAATAAAGAGCAAGCCATGGGTTAATCCGAAGCTGTCGTCGTATCTGCCTACCATCCAGTCGCTGTCATTGATCCCAAAGATGACCGTCCCGGTCGATCCCGCCGGATCGATCGGAGCAAAAATCTCCCCATCGCTCTCCCGGAAATAACCGTGGACGACGCCGTTGACGTCGGCAAAATAGCCGCCCACCTCGTTCGACGAGTTAATCCCGTAGGCAAGACTGTAGCTCGCTCCTGGCACCGCGAACTCGGTAATGATCCCGTCAAGGTTAAGAAATGCCACCTGCACCGGGCCAGGCTTAGTATCCGATCCGCACCAGTCGCCGGTGTTGTTTATTCCCAGGATAAGCGTCGAAGTCGAGCCGGGAATATCCTTGTTATAGAACGTGCCGCCGCTCAGGAGAAAACCGTGACTGTTGCCGAGTGCATCGTCGTAAAAACCGCAGATCACTCGTGAATTGTTGATGCCGCGGCATAGCGTGAAGCTACCCGTATCGTTGGGATCAACGAGCGGGGCGCTGAAATTCCCGTTTGTGAACCGGATAAAACCGCGCACCACCCCGCTTAAATTGAAGAAGTCGCCGACGATGGCGCGCGAGTCGCTGATGCCCTGTGGTTCGGTCGAGTTTCCGCTGCCCGGGTAATCGAAAGTCCTAACTAACTGGACACTGAATCCCGCGGGCGTTCCTGCGAATGCTCCCAGTACCGGAAGTGCGAGGAGCGCTATCAAACAGACAATGCAATTTTTTATTTTCATTTTTTTTGTTGAGGTTGGATTGTTGAACTGCTTTAACTGCAATCCAGTCCCGCGCGGAACCAGGAATCATCCTCACGAGGCGCTTTGGAACAGCGGCCTCACTTCGGCTGACTCGGGGCTCCAGTTGGATCTGGGGGATCGCGCTAAACGGTGTCTGAGCGAAAATCCAGCCCCTGCGGCTTATTCAGCCGTGCCGAAGATGCGTTGAAACGTCGGGTGACGTAACCAAAGAACCTGTTAGATAATCCGCGTCATTCTGTCAAGCTCTTTATTTTTTTTATTTAGCGCCTGTGATTCGTCCTTCGGAACGCGCCCGTGTTTCTTTCACAGAATCGTCGAGTCGAGTTCGACAAATACCGTCAACCTTTCATCCGCACGCACAATAAAACGCTGATTCTCGTCGCGATGTGCGTCAGCAACGAAGATTATTCGCGAGTTTCCATGTCCTTCCGAGCGTCGAATTACCAGTGGCTTCCGCTAGACCCGATTGCACCTGGGGTAAAGATTGGCTTATCAGGAACTCTGGCTTCGCTTTGCGAGGTGGACTCCTTGATGACTGATTCGTCGCGCGAGGCACAAGCCGAGATTAGGAATGCGATCGCTAAAAGCGAAACGGCGTACGATGCAAAACGCGGGATCATCGGGACGAATCTAACCAGCGACACGTTTGATGCAAGCCGCGGTGTCCGGTAGATTTGGTCGTGAGGAATGCCGGCGTGGCGGAACTGGCAGACGCTCTAGACTCAAAATCCTTATCTATACTAGGGAGCTATTCGGCCATTGCCACTTGCCAACATCGGGGCGACTCATCGAGCGCGCACACGAAGTTCTCACAAAAGCGGCGGGCGATTCCAAACCCGGCGAGGCTGCAAAACTGTTCATGCCCAGCGCACGCGATTGGCAGCGCGAACGCTAACTCCCAACTACTAGCTCCTGGCTACTTCGCAAACGCTTCCTTATTCACAACATACGGCATCTTGGTCGGGTCGCCGCCGTAGTTCCCTTCCAGCACGTCGATCAGTGCTTGGGCAGTGCGCCCAGCCATGCCTTTGTCGGGATCGACCGAGAGCCGCGTGATCTGCGCGCCACTGGCAAAGTGATGGAACAGCCGCGTGCGGTCGGCAATTTCGGGATCGAGTAGCGGCGAATCCGGCGGCAACGGCTCTTTCTCAAAAACGTCGAGCGCCGCGCCGGCGATGACTTTGTTTTTCAACGCTTTCGCGAGCGCCTTCTCGTCCACGACCGGGCCGCGTGAGCTATTCACGAGGTACGCCGTCGGCTTCATCAGCTTAAGCGTCTTCTCGTTGATTAGGTGATAGGTCGGCTTGTCAGTTTCGCCCTCGCGCAACAGCGGCACGTGGATGCTCACGTAGTCGGCGCCGCTGAGCGCCTCCTCGAATTCCACGTACTTGATCCAGGTCTTCTCCTTCTGGATCCCCTTGGTGTGGCGCAGATCCATCAGTTCCTGAATTGCGGCGATGTACTTGTCGTTGTGATACGCCGGGTCATAGCACAGCATGTTCATGTCGAAACCCGAGCATTTCTTGATCATCGCCAGGCCGATGCGTCCGGTTCCGATAATGGCGATGGTCCTGCTAGTGACCTCGTCGCCAAGGAATGGCAGGAACGGGTGCCACGACGGCCACTTCTGCTCCCGCACCAGGCGCTCACTCGCATACATCTTCCGCGCTAGCATGCCGAGCATGAGAAAAGCGAACTCGGCGGTCGCTTCGGTCAGCACGTCGGCGGTATTGGTGAATGGTATCTTGTATTTGTTAGCGTCGGCGCGATTGATGTTGTCGAACCCGACCGCGATCTGCGCCACGACCTTGAGCGTCCCCTTCCCTGCCTCGAAGATCTCGGCGTCGATCGGATCGCGGAGCGTGGTGATCAAGCCATCAATGCCGCTCTTTACTTTCTCGATGATCAGTCTCTTCGGCGGCGCCTCGGGCCCCCGAAATACCTCGAGCTCGTAACCGCGCTCGCGAAGACGGTTCTCGGCCGGATCGCCGATGCGGGAGGTGGCAAAGATTCGTTTCTTGTCGGTCATGACTGAAGGAATTGAACCGGCAATTATTAACGCGGCTCTCAGCTTTTGGCTATTGCCTTGAAACGAAACTGCAGATTTTCTTCGCACAACGGAAAGAGATCGACATGCCAAGTCGAGGTCTCTGGGGGTCGCAGACGCAACAGCGCACCAAAAACGCAATCCGCTGTGAGCGGTCAACGAACCGCAGCACCGCCCAGGAGTCAGGCGGCCGGCACTGCCGCAGTAGCAGCTGCTCGATTCGTGGCTTCGATTGAGATTTCGATACTCGCCGGAGGAAAATTCCGTCCGTCGGGAAGCGTCATTCGCGAAAACAACTCATTTAATCGCTTCACTTTCTCCGTGTTTGCTGAATGCGGACAGAAATAAAGATCGGTTACGACCCCGCCGGCTAGCTGCCAATGTCAAATCCTCTGCTCGCGAATGGAGCGCAGGGGTGCGAGCGACATAGATGGGTTGAGCCGAGAGGCCGAAACAAGCGGGAGCGAGTGAGTCAAAGCTTTCGGAGTTGAGACGCGACCCCTATTCCCCCCGGCGCGGCTGCTGCTGGTCGCGTTGGTCCGATCAGCATGCTAGTTGGATGATCCTTTGTTTTGCTCATGATGTTCTGGTACTTGTTTCGAAGCCATCTCCCTTGCTCTCTCCAATCTGCGGACGGCTTCGGATTTGTTTTCCTTCCAGTGATACTCCGGGTCCATGGCGACTTGTGTCCAAACGAGCTGTCCAGAGTAACGCCAGTTATCGAGCAGCACACCTTGTTCGAACGGTTGGCCTCTGGCCGTAACTACGATGACGTTATGCTCGGCACCGGTGTTGACAAAAGACTCAGCCCAGTGAAGCTCGAGCGTTTGCGGCTTCAGCGCATCCAATCGAACGAGAAGCTCCGTTGCCCACTGAAAACAGAGTCCCCCTTTTCTCGCTCCGATATTGACGAGCAAGTTCTGAACGCCAGGCAGCCACACCACACGCCACTGACGGCGCAGTTCCACTCCGGTCATGTATGCAGTATAGACGACTCGCCGAGCGTCGTCCGGGCTGACGCTGGGTGAGAGTGCCGCGATTCGCCTTCTCAAGGAAGCGTCATCAGCGGACCCCGCAACGAACAGTTCTGTATGTCGGCCCCCCCTCTCCCAGGGTGGAGAAACCGCGAGTACCAGCAACGGCACCACCGCGAACGTACTAACCGCAAAAACGAGAGAGCGATGGGAAAACATTTTGAAATCCCATACTTAACGCCCCTGAATAGCGCAATCGATTTCTTAGACTTCTTCAGCTGAAATCGAGGAATTGGGAATGACAAGATGCACGGCACAACCGCAAGGGTAGCGGAGAGCAACTCGGGAGAGCTGCGAATGAATCCAAATCTGGCGGGTTTCTTCTTTCTTACTTCTTAGTTTTGCTTTCCCTATTCTCCAAATGCCCTGGTCGCGAAGACTTTCGGAGTTTAGACGCGACCCCAATTGCCCTTCCCTCTATGAACAACGTTACCCACTATCGGGTGATCGATCTCACTTGTGACGACACGATTTGCATCGTCGAGCCACACCACTTTTAGGCTTTCAAAATCCGGTGTGCGAATAGTCCGTTACAAATGCGGACTTACAAATTGTTTGTGAGAACATCCACGTTCGAACGGAACCTCGTTCGATGCGTTATCTGGATCGCGTGAGGCGGACGGAAAAGAATCCTAGAAAACCCGCGACGACGATTCCGCCGATGATGCACACGACCGCCATTTTCGTTCGTGTCACCCACGGGAATTCGTAAATCTCCCGCTCTCGACTAAACCAGTACAGCGGCAGACTGGAAATCACGAGGCCCACCACGGCAATCGCCGCAATGCTTTTGTATCTCGGATCGGAAGCTGCGCTCACGGCGAACAAAACCAGCGCGCTCCAAAAATAAGCTCCAGCGACCAGCGAATAAAGTAGGGTTACAAAAACCTTATCCTCAAGAATCCACGAACCAACACGCAGCCAGTAATCACCCATGCAAACTTTGTTGCTTAAAAGCAGAAGCAAAACCGACGCGAAGAAAGCCACGCTGACCGCCAAACGCACCGACCAAAGCGAACGGCCTGCGAAGTAATCGGTGACAAATCCCGTCAACCAGCCGAGTCGCGGCGGAGAACCGGCGGCGGGCGATGGTTTCACGGCCAGAGTCGTGTCCTTTGCGGCCAGAAGTGATTGTACGGACTTGAGCAGCTTCACCATTTCGGGATGCGTCGGTGTGCCGTCCCAATCTATCAATCTGGCCGCCTGGATTCTTCGAAACTCAAGCGGGATGCGCACGTCATCAAACAGTACCGGCACGAGCACGTTTCGGCTGTCCGCTTCCGTCGCCTCGACTTTGACCCACTTGGAAAGCACGGATTGATTCGACCAAACGACGATGACACCTTTCGCTCCGATGAGCGCCTCCTCGATGACTTCATCAAAATTTCTCCCGGGCGGAATGCTCTTGTCCCACCAGACTTCCAAACCTTGCCGCTGCAAAACAGCCACCAGACGCTGAACGCGCGCCGTGTCCTGCGACGCATAACTGATGAAGACGTGACCCATGCTTGAACCGATAAATGGCACGAAAGACCGCGCAGGCGCAAGCAAGTTGAATTGCGCACAGAGACGAGATTTCATTTCCGGCCTCGGCAAAACGGCATCTTTGTAGGATGCAGTTAGCCGGACAACGAAGTTTTTTGGGACTCCACACTTTCTGATAGCGGGGTATAGAGGGCGGGAGGGAACAGTTCTCTTGGTGTGACCTCTTTGATCTTTTCGCCCTCGCGCCAAAACGTAACTAGGACGACATCATCGCTAAAAGCTGCCGGAACGAGATTACTACGTCCTGATGCCGAATCCTCGCGGAACTTATGGCCAGGGAGAAGAGTTCACCTGCGCCAACGTGAAAGATTTTCGCGCCGGCGATCTGCGCGACATCCTCGCCGGAGTCGACGCCGCGATAAGAAAATATCCGATCGATCCTGCGCGTCTCGGCGTGACCGGATGGAGTTACGGCGGGTAGATGACCATGTGGACTGTCACGCAGACTAATCGCTTCCGTGGCGCCGTTGCCGGTGCCGGCATTGCCAATTGACAAAGTTACTATGGCCAAAACTTGATCGATCAATGGATGCTCCCGTTCTTCGGCGCATGAGTTGCCGGCGCACCACTGCTGCGGCGCGGCAAGTAGAGAGCCTACTTCCTACTTCTTACTTTGCCTTTCTTTCGCTTCCTTACGACCGCAACCAGCAGGGCTAAAGCCCGTAAGCCGCGCGGAAAATGTCAAATCGCCTGCTTGCGAATGGAGCTGCAGGGTTGCGAGCGACATAGATGGGTTAAGCCGAGAGGCCGAAATAAGCGGGAGCGAGTGAGTCAAAGCTTTTGGAGTTTAGACGCGACCCCCAATTCCTTGCCTGCGACCCTGTTTTCTTCTGGCTTGTCATCTCTATCCCCGGCATTGATTTTGGAGATTGCAAATGAACAATCTTTGGCCACACCTTTCCCGAGCCGTGCTGTGCGTGATCTCGTGCTCTCACGCCGCAGCGCAAAGCGAACCAACACCAGCTCCGGCAAATCCAGGCTCTTTCGTTGAAGTCGGAGATTCGAAGCTCTACTACCAGGAATGGGGCAGGGCATCGCAAACCGTGGTGCTCGTTCACGACGGAGTCGTTGACTCGGCCGTTTGGAACGGTGTCTGGTCAGAGTTCTGCAAGCACTTTCACACCATCCGCTATGATCGTCGAGGCTACGGCCGGTCGCCGGCGGCCACCACATGGTATTCGGAAACGGATGATTTGGCGATGCTGCTGCATCATTTGAAAATCACCCGCGCCGCAATCGTGGGCAGTTCCCACGGCGGCGAACTCTCGATCGACTTCACCCTCGCGCATCCGGAAATGGTTCAGCAGCTAGTCCTCGTTGGCGCCGTAGTTAGCGGGATGCCGTACTCGCAGCACTTTCTCGATCGCGGCAAGCACGCCTTCGAACTCGTGCGCAAGGGTAACATGAAGGACGCGATCTCGGAATGGTCGAAAGACAAGTACCTGGTGGCCCCTGGCAATGATGCGGCCAGAAAACGATTGTTTGAGCTTCTATCCGCCAATCCGCAGGATATGAATCATCCCGACTATCCCCTTCGCAACAAGCCTGCTCTCCCCAGACTGCACGAGATCCACGTGCCCACGCTTCTGCTGACCGGCGACGCCGATATTCCCGACGTTCATTCTCACGCGGGCGCGATTGAGGCGGGGATTCCAAACGCACGGCGAGTAGTTCTACCCGGCGTAGGCCATTTGATGTACCTGGAAAAGCCAGAGGAGTTCAGCCACCTGGTCATCGACTTTATCGAGCGGAACGGGGATTGAACCCGGCGCGGCGGCTTTGGCGGCAATCCTTCGAGCAAAGATCTTACCGGCACCGCCAAGACAACCGCAGGCGAAAAAGAAACAAAACTCGACGCCGCATTTCCACGCTACGCTCAAATAGATTGAGTCTTCACGAGTTCGCAGCGCGTGAAATGTCAAATGCCCTGCTCGCGAATGGAGCCGCAAGGGTGCGAGCGACATAGATGGGTTAAGCCGAGAGGCCGAAATGAGCGGGAGCGAGTGAGTCAAAATCTTCGGAGTTTAGACGCGATCCTGCCGAAGAAGTTTTTCGCCGCACTCCTCGAGTGCATCGCAGCGACATTCCTCCACGCGCTTGAGCAACCTCTCCATTAGCTTAAGTCGCTTCATCCGGTCCCGGAGTTCCGCGATTTTTCTTTGAGAGAGTTGGTGCCAGCGTTTCGGTGGAGGCGTCCCGGGCGGGAACCCGAAAAAGAGCTCGCGTATTTCCTCCAAAGTGAACCCCGTCTCTCGGGCGCGCTGCACCACAGCTAACCGGAAGAGCGCACTGTTGTCGTAGCGGCGTTGGCCATTCTTGCGCATTGCCGGCGGAAGAATCCCGATCTGCTCGTAGTAGCGAATGGCGGAGGTGCGTAAACCAAACACGCGCGCGACATCGGAAATCGCCAGGTTCTCTGCCACTCTGGAATCTAATTAGAAGCCGCGCCGGACGCCACGGAAATCCCTCGCAATTTTCCTAAAAGATTCTCTTTGACTTAAAGTCAACTTGAAGTCGTAGCGTCGAAAACTATGAAAAAAATATTCCAATTCATAACTGCAATCGCACTGGCCGCGCCGGCAGCGAATTCGGCAACATCAGAAACCTCGTGGTCGCAACCCGAGCACGTGTCGCCTTTCGCCTGCAACGCATTTGCGTTGTCACCGGAGGTAAGAAAACGCCATTTCGAGGAAGTTGGGCCAGCGCTGCTAAAGCTGAAGCAGAGCACGCGCGAACTGCCAGATGGCTACGAGTTTGAGTTACCGGCGGATAACAAAACGTATCAGCTGTTAACGGAATGGGCCTTCCAGGAGCGGTTATGCTGCCCCTTTTTCGATATCGACCTGCGCTTCGAGAGAGAAAACGGACCGCTATGGCTACGTCTCACTGGCCGACCCGGGACTAAAGAGTTCATTAAGATGGAGCTCGGGATCTGACTACCAAAATTGGATCCAGGCTGCATCGATTCTTGCTATCAGCACCATGCCACGGGTCTCAATTCAAGAGTTCGAACAATTGCCTCTGCGAGTTCATACGTTTCTGGCCGGGGTACCGCTTCATGACGTATGGTCAATCGATCTGCCACGTTGGCGCGCCGGAGTGACGCTGGATGATTTTCTACGAACGGCAAGCAACTGTCTGGGCACGCCCCCACCCCTCGTGCGGGTGATGCTCAATATTCGGTTCTTCGTTGGGCGGTTGTTCGGTTGGGATCGCGATCCAGCGCCCACGGCGTGGAAGACGTTCGCAACGCGCTTAACCGACACCGATGTTTCCAGATCACTGGCCGCCGCCGGCACGCGAGACGGGTTTTTCCGCGTTGTCTACCGCTTTGAAAACGAACAGCTCGTCGAGTTGATTAATCGGACAGCCCACGCTGCGGCACTAAGTGCTCTGGTCGAGACACCGACTGCTTACCGATTCTACTTCGGGGTCTATGTCCGCAGCGTAAGCCGCATCACGCCCTTCTACATGGCACTGATCGACCCTTTTCGAAAACTGATCGTCTATCCGTCCCTCCTGCGCAGTGTCCGTGCTCGCTGGAATCAAGCATTCGGCGCAGGCTGAGATGTACGCACGGCCTGCTTCTTTCTTCCTTCGTAATTCTTAATTCTGACTTTCTTTAGCTGCGCTCAAATAGATTTAGTCTTCGCGAGGTCGTACGAGAGATTTCAAATCGCCTGCTCAGCCTGCCCAAAGCCTGCTCGCCGCGGCGAGTGGTGGGCGAAAATCTTCGGAGTTTAGACGTGGCGGATTTTCCTGGACCAAATTTCAGATGCGAGCCGACCGCCGATACTGCGCCAATTCTTCCGGCGTAAGTTCATTCGGTGCGACTAAACAATAGTGCTTCTCGTCACGGATCGTCACTTCTTCCTCCGTAACTTCAAACTCAAACAATGCGATCACGTCATCGCGCATGAATTGGGCGGCGATTGGCCGGCATATGAGTGTTGGGAATTTCTCGGCACACACGGCGATATCCTGTTCGATTTGCACTACTCCCAATCGATCTTTGCCACCCTTTGCCTGAACCGGCAGCACGTACTGAACCCCGTGCCGATCTACTCCCACATAAAGTTCATCCGTCTCAACTCCGCCCATTCCCGCCACGGACGTTCGCAAATGACTTTGGAGTGAATAGCAAGTGATCGCCGTGAATAGATCGATCAAACGGTTGTAACGGAGTTTCGCGAGAAGCGCTTGTTCGTCAGTCAGTGCGTACATCGCAATTACGCCGGGCGTTGCGTCTGGCACCTTAATGATGCTCCGATGTGGATCGGGAGCGACTGACCATTGCCTCCCAAGCACAAACCGATAACGACTTGCACCGGCCTTTCAGAGTATCCACTCAAGACCCTTCGGTGCAGTCTTCTTGATTGAAAAATTCAGACGCCAGTTGGATAAATATATTGATCTTGCAATTGGAAACGTTCGCCTTCGAGCAAACCGGAAACGCGGAGAGCTTTCCCGCCTTTCAACGATTCGATACGGCTTACAGCATCATCGACCATCTCAAAGCTCAAAAACTCACACTGACCAGCGAGCGCGTGAAATGATGGCCGGATGAACTGATTAAAAACTTTCTCGCGACGGCCAGCCGCAGCGACGACGAAGAGGCGAATTTGATTGTTGGGTTGCGCCAAAACCAAGTCATTCAATCGCAGAAGCCCGCTATAGATCGAAGTCGTCGATTCAACTTCGAACGCGCGGTGAATCACATTTCTGATTAACCAAAGGACGTCGATGTTCTGAACAATTCGGCGCGTATTTTCATCGAATCCAAAGTTTGGAAGTCGCTCGAGTGTCGAAGAGGAAAACGACTCGCCTTTATAACTCAAGTTCCGGTCATTCGGAGGAACCCAAACCGAACAACCCTCTGCGCGTCCTAGCCGAATCAGTCCACTCTGAATCTTCAAGTGAGCTCGGTCAGCACTCGGAAGTGGCTCTGCTTCGGCTGACCGTTCCTTCTGTGGCTCGGCAGCCGGAAACGCGTTTAAGAATTCCGTGACGTTTACCTTAGGATGCCCGGTTGTCTGCAAGATGTATGTGTCGCCTTCTACAAAAACATCGAGTTTGCGGGTGATCACATTACGCATCGCTTGGAGCACGAGCGAGCGAGGGAGCATCAGTATCTTATCTGCAGCACCACATATCAATACGACGAACGCGCCTAAGCACGTCGGCGGGTACTCAAATCGCGCATCCGCTACTTCTTGCGCCAAACCAAAGAAGTATTTTTCCCCGCGAAGCCGTTTCGAATAATTGATCGAGCATGTGAGCGCATCGCCAAATTGATACAACCGGCTTCTGCCAAACGCTGTTGGCTTTCCGTACCGCTTTCGCAATGCGCGGATCGTCTCGTCTACGAAAATCGGAGCATTTCCGCGCACGGCTATTGGGTCGCTATTATCTCTGTGCCGCAGTCGACGCACTGATAGAACGCGGCTTCGGCAATTAGCTGGTGGAGATGATTCCGTCTGCCGTCGACAAGATTTTCAACGTGCTCCATGACTTCGTAGAATCGTGCGTCGTTGCCGCACTTTGGACACCTCAGATACGTTCTTCGCCTTTCAGTTACGTTGGTTGTCATAAGTTGTAATCACGAGAATTGCTTAGTCCCGAATTCTAAATCATTCCAGCCATTAGCTAAGCCAATTATTCACTCTGCAAGCGCCGCGGCAATGGTTTCTAATTTGTCTGGGTCAGGTGACCAATCGATTTTGGTAGCGGACGCGAAGTGCGACATCGGATGTGCTTCGACCCCAACGCTCGCAATCCCGATTTTCTTGCATTCGACAATCGTTGTTCCCGTTCCGCAGAATGGATCCAGAACGCACGCGTTAGCGCCTAACTCGAATCGATTGATATACTCACGCACCAAATGCGGCGGAAATGAAAGCACGAACCGATACCAATCATGTGCTGCGCGATCACCCGACTCCAATCGGTTAGAGTCGCCGCGCGAAACTGGTGACCTCGACGACGACTGAAGTACGGCCGGCATTCCGGAAGTTATCAAGAACGCAGGAGCAACAAAAGCATTTTAACTAATCCATTGCGATATCCTTCGCGTAAACTTCAGCGCCTTTTTCGATAAAAGATCAACAACGTTTCCCTCACGGCGGGGTAAACTCGATGCGGATTGTGGCTGAGACTCCGAAAACTTTCGCGAGCAGGCAGCCGCCGCCACATCAGCACCTTCATTCTTCAAGCAAGAACCTGCAGATTTCTCGAACGACCACCGCTTCGTCTACTATGAGCACGTAGTGGTTGGTGTCATGCAGTTCGATAACTCGCGAGTTCTTCACGCCTGAGCGGAAACGCTGGATTGCGCCTTCTATCCAGTCCGCGAGCGACTCGATGTTGCGATTGAATTCCTCTTGCCTAGCAGCGTCCAGATACCAGTAGTAGGGCAAACGGTATTGAGGAGGAGTAAGAGTAAGAATGGTATGAAGGCCAATCGCAGAGTCGGAAAGTGATCGAAATTGAGGTAAGCTATGAAGAATGAGCACCCGCGAGCCCCTCGTCCGCAACATCTCCGACACCGCGCTCCTCGCGGCCATTTACCGCGCCCGCGAAACGGAACGGCCCGATGCCGTTTTCTGCGATCCGTTCGCGCGGAGCCTCGCGGGCGAGCGCGGCGACCAGATCGCGAAATCCATGCCTTTCAGCGAGCGCGCAACGTGGGCCTGGATCACACGCACTTATGCATACGACGAATTCATCAAGGAGCAGGTCAGGGAGGGCGTCGACATGGTTGTCAACGTGGCTGCCGGCCTCGACGCGCGTCCCTATCGAATGAATTTGCCAGCATCGCTTCATTGGATTGAAGTCGACCTGCCGGGAATCCTCGATTACAAAGAGGAGATTCTTCGTGGCGAGAAGCCGGCCTGCATTCTTGATCGCGCGCGCCTCGATTTGTCCGATGTCGCTGCGCGCCGCCAGCTTTTCGCCGCGCTCGGTGGTACCGCGAAGAACGTCCTCATCATTACGGAAGGATTGCTGATTTACTTCTCGCGCGACGAGGTCGCGTCGCTAGCCCACGACCTCGCGGCTGTACGCACCTTCCATCACTGGATCATCGATATTGTGTCGCCTGGGTTGCTGAAGATGCTGCAAAAGGGCATGGGTGAGCAAATCAGGGAAGGGAAGGCCGAGTTCAAGTTTGCGCCGGAGGAGGGTCCCAGGTTCTTCACGGCGCATGGTTGGGACGTGGTTGACGTTCGCTCAACGTTAAAGACTGCGGCGCGACTGAAGCGCCTCACTCTTTGGATGCGCCTTCTCTCTTTGTTGCCCGATTCGCAGGGCAACCAAGGCTCCCGCCCGTGGTCCGGCATCTGCCTGCTCCGCAATCGATCCGCTGCGCAGACCGGCGCCTACTCACGCGGCTCGCGTAGAACTTCTGCGCCGAGCAACGATTCTTCTGCCAATTCTCGATTCGCCTGAAACACCATTGCGACCGCTTCCTTGAGATTCTCACGCCCTCCGAACACCTGGATCCAGCTGGAGCAACGCTGGAGTTAGCGGCCAGTTAATCCACGCGTAGGCGCCTTTTCATCGAGCAAGAACTTGCGCGTTTCTCGAACGACCAACGCTTCGTCTACTATGAACACGTAGTGGCAGGTGTTATGCAATTCGATGACTCGCGAGTTCTTCACGCCTGAGCGGAAGCGCTGGATCGCGCCTTCTATCCACTTCGCAAGCGACTCGATGTTGCGATTGAATTCCTCTTGCCTGGCAGGGTCCAGATACCAGTAGTAGGGCAAACGGTATTGAGGTGTGATTTTATTGAAAATGCCGAGCGCAGGAGCCTGGATACGGTCGTAATCAGCCGGCTGTAAACCTTCATAGATCTT
>Ga0209376_1000946_pt1 | contig 31069 bp, 29 predicted proteins | sample GraSoiAngelo_134_FD_185891 | JGI IMG/M metagenome (GOLD analysis project Ga0209376, IMG submission 185891) | Grasslands soil microbial communities from the Angelo Coastal Reserve, California, USA - 14_0929_05_30cm (SPAdes) (version 2) | ecosystem: Environmental > Terrestrial > Soil > Grasslands ... | reverse complement strand
TCCGGTCAACGCGTTAGCGATGAATTTCGAGGCATTCCGTGTCGTGGTGGAGGCAGATCGCTGCGTGGGATGCGGAATTTGTGAGCAGGTTTGTAAGACCGTCAATGATACCATCGCAATCAAAGTAACCCCCGCTCGGCTCCTCCAGTCCGGGAGCTCAGGCGCACGCTTGTAGCCTCTGCCAGGAGCGGGAATGCGCCCCTAAATTCAAATGTCGAAATTGCCCTGGAAGACTCGAAAATCAGCCACTTGGGGTGGGCTGAGTTCTGACTTGACATACTCTGATGCATTGCCTATGATACGCGAGCCTGTGCCAAAGGTACGAGATTTGGAAGGGGGGGCGGTGAGTATTCCCGACTGCTTTCAAGTATCGGCCGGAGGAGGGTGTGACCAATGAGCACGCCAATGAGTGCGAAGGGAAGTGAGAGCCGGGTCATCGGGTCTGCTGGTGTCGCGCAAGCTCTGAAAGATTCTCCCGCCGTCGAACGAGCGTTAGGACGAAGCAAGCTCTATCTCCTCATCTCCTGGAGTCTCCTCTACCCCGAAGACGACGAATTTCTGGATTACCTCCAGAGCGGTGAATTCGTTGAAGATAGCCGTTCTGCGCTGGAGAGTCTCAGTGGTACTCTCGAAGGTATTGGCGGAGAACGGGCCAAGCTGAAGCTGACTGCTCTCTCCAAGCCGATTGATCAGATCGAAAATTGGATTGCCGCCGAGTGCGTGAACTGGCAATTGAGTGATCTGCAGGCTGAGCACCGGCGCGTCTTCAGTAATGTGATCACGTTAGACTGTCCTCCGTACGAGACTCTCTTCGGCAATGATCACGTGTTTGCGCAAGCCCATGTCATGGGAGACATTGCCGGTTTCTACAAGGCGTTTGGCGTGGAGCTGTCCAGGGATATCCACGAGCGCATGGACCATCTGAGCGTGGAACTGGAGTTTATGCATTTCCTCGCCTACAAGGAGTCGTATGCCCGTTGTCATGATGGAGCAGACAAGACCCAGATTGTGGTCGATGCACAGAAAAAATTCGTGAAAGACCATATTGGGCGATGGGTGCCGCTCTTCTCGAGAATGTTGGCGAAAAAAGCTGAGTTCGGTATCTTCCGGCACATGGCCGACTTGTTGTCCGAGTGGATCGACTTTGACCAGGCGTATTGGGGGGTGACTCCTCAGCCTTATTCAGAAACCGATTATCGCCCTGCGACCTTCAACGCTCCAGAGGGGCAGAGCTATGAATGTGGGGCGCAGGACCAGGGCAACGAACTGAACGTGTTATTGAACGAAGTCGGCGCTCAGTCGTTCATGGATAAAGAGAAGGATAAGGAGAAGGAGGACACTGGGCCGGTGGGGACGGCGTAACGGATAACCGTCTTGGACCGGCGTTTAGGTCGAGTGGGCGTCATGCGGAGTTGTCATTGATACTAATCTTTAATTCAGAGGAGGGCATAATCCTATGAGATTGGTGCAGACACGCAACAGAAGACTCGTGTTTGGCATTCTTCTCTCTGCGCTGGTTGTGGGCGTCATGCTGACGATCGGGCAGGTTCCTCTGGCGGTGAGCCAGCCGGTTGCTATTCCGGTGAAGGCGATCAAGGGGCCGATCCCGATGGATGGCGCGAATCCGATCTGGGAAGGGGTACCGGGCGTGGTCGTGCCGTTGAGCGGACAGACAATTACCACGCCGATGCACCCGAACATTTCTGTGAAGTCCGTCTTTGTCAAGGCGGTTTCGAACGGCAAAGAAATTGGATTCCGCCTGGACTGGTCCGATCAGACCCTGAACAATACCACCATTGGGCCACAGGACTTCCGCGATCAGGCCGCGCTCCAGTTCCCGGTGAATACCTCCGGGGCTCCTCCGTTCCAGTGCATGGGCCAGTCTGGCGGCACGGTCAACATCTGGCGTTGGAATGCGGAGTGGCAGAAGGACCTGGGGAAAGACAGCGCCGGGATTTGGGATGTTGACGATCAGTACCCCGGCATTTTCTGGGATTATTACTTCGAAGAGCCTGCGGGCGGCGTCACCTATCCTGATCGGATCGGCCGCAGCTTAGGTCCCTTCAACCCAGGGATTTGGTCAGGGAACATCATGTCTGATCCGACCTTGCGCGTGAGTTCCGTCGAAGATCTCAATGCGAACGGATTCAGCACATTGACCACTCAAGCCCATCAGGATGTGATCGGCAACGGTCTGTGGGAACCGGCCGGCTCGATCAAAGGTGGGTGTTGTGTTGGTCCGACCTGGCGCATCGTGGTGAAGCGCGCGTTGACCACCAGTGATGCGAACGATGTGCAGTTTAAGGCAGGCGCGTCCGTTCCGGTGGCATTTGCGGTATGGGACGGAACCAATGTGGAGCGGAATGGGATGAAGGGGATTTCGACCTGGTTTACGTTGAAGCTACCCTGAGAAGGCTGCCCACGCGAGTGGGGCGAATGCGTTAACCGCAAGGGCCCTGCCCTTTTAGCGGCTGGCCTTTCACAGAGAAGCCCCGAGTCAGAAGGCGCGAAACGCATGACTCGGGGCTTTTTTGTGTCCAGCCCCTTTGCAGGAGCTCCAAACAAGCCCATTGCCTTTCGGCTGCAAGAGAACCTCTGGTTGGGGTACGGTTGCATTGGGCGGATTGGCGGGTGTATAAAAGTGCGGATACTTCGTTCAGGTCGAATGGTGCACGGCATGAACCTGTGCCGCCTTCAGTCATTAGAGGGTCCATGAAAATATCCCTTGTGTTTCCGCCAACCTGGCATCCCTCCCAACCCTATCTGAGCCTCCCTTCTCTGACCGGTTTTCTTGCTCAGGCTGGCGTCAAGAACATCGCTCAGCGTGATCTTGGCATCGAACTCCTTGACGCGATCCTCACTCACAAATTCGGACAGCAGATATACACCCGTTTGATGGATAAGGTGAGGCAGCTCGAGCGCGAACGGCACGGTGAAACGGGCCCAGGGAGCGCTGAACACTATGCTCGAGTGGTCGAGTCGTTAGAGCGGTTTCCGTATCTGATCGATCGGATTGAGGCTGCAACGGACACTCTGCGTGGGGAAGAGTTCTATGGCATCGATCAATACAAGGAAAGCCTCTTTCTGATCGACAAGTGGCTGGAACTGATTTCGACGCTGTATTTTCCGACCCGAATCACCGTCGTTGACAATCAGTTCAGTAGTTATTCGATTTACTCGTCCAGGGATATTCTCAAGGCCATACGCGATGAGGGACAGAATCCGTACATTGAATTATTCCGGGATTGGTTTCTTCCCTCGATTCTGGCGGATAAGCCCGACCTGGTTGGCATCTCCATCACGGCGACGTCTCAAATCATTCCAGGCCTGACGCTCTGTCGGCTAATCAAGGAGTCGAACGCCGATCTTCATCTGACGATCGGGGGGAGTATCTTTACTCGGTTGGTCGATAATCTGCGGCGGTGCGCGAGCCTCTTTGATCTGACCGATGACTTTATCGTGTTCGAGGGAGAGACCGCACTGCTTGAACTGATCACTCAGTTGGATGGCAAACGCGATTTTAGCAAGGTACCCAATCTGATCTACCGCCAGAACGGCAAGATCACGGTCAATCAACCGTTTTATTCCGAAAATATCAACGCCCTTCCCGCGCCAAACTATGACGGATTTCCTCTGGGACGTTATCTGGCGCCATCGACCGTCCTGCCGGTTCAGTTCTCCCGGGGGTGCTATTACAAGGACTGCGCCTTTTGCGCCTTGACGCTCGATCACCAGAATTTCAGACAGAAGGACCCCGGCAAGACGGTTGATGATCTGCAGATGCTGACGGAGAAATACCGCACGCCGTACTTCTTCTTCACAGACGAGTGCTTCGCGTTGTCTCCGACGAAGAGGATGTGTCAGCAGATTCTCAACAGGAAACTGAACATTCAGTGGACGGCCGAGATGCGGTTTGAAAAGAATCTTTCTCGCGATCTGCTCACACTCATGCGGGATTCGGGCTGCCTCAAGCTCGTGTTCGGCCTCGAGTCGTTCAATCAGCGCGTGATGGACTTCATGAAAAAAGGCATCAAGCAGGAGAGCGTTCGACGCATTACGGAAGACTGCGTGGATCTGGGGATTGCGGTCCACTGCTATATCATTGTGGGATTCCCCACCGAGAAAGAAGAGGAGGCGCATGAGACCATGAACTTCATCGTCGACAACACACGCTTGAATTCGTCCTATGGCTTCTCTTGCCAGCCCTGTCTATTTGATCTGGAAAAAGAAGCACCCATTATGAGCGATCCTGGCAGCTACGGCATCAGGCGCATCATGAGACCTGCTTCAGAGGATCTGAGCCTAGGGTTTTTCTATGAAGTCCAGGAAGGGATGACCCCGGAACAGGCGGAGAAGGTCTATCAGCACGTCTATGAGAAGGTCAGCGAAGTGGTATGCGAGTTGCCATTCAATTATTCGATGGCGGACGGCCTTCTCTATATAGCTCGGGCAAAGGCACAGGCTCAGCAGGTTCCTCAGCCCGCCAATGTATGACATGCTCGCTGCTTCAGGCGCAGGTGCGTACTTTGACGGGGCTTTTTGAGCCTTCGAATGGGTTGACGGTGTTGGAGCCATCCGGTTATAATCAACCACCCTTAGACGGAGATTATGGAACAAGGGCCTGTGCGAAGCCATGGCAGAAGGGCTTGTGGAGAAAAGAGGAGGGGGCGTTGAAGAGCAAGGAATGCTCTTCGAATACACGGTCAAGTTGTTGTTGCTGGCAGGCTTTCTCGAGCTGATCCTCTACCGACTTGTCTCACGACTCGGCATGCACCTGAGTAAGGTGGCACAGCAGTACGAGTCGGTCCGTCTTACCTTCAAGGCACTGTCCTCCATCGGGTTCGCACTCCTCAACTTCGTCTCCCTCCTGGTCTTTCTTGCCATGTTTCTTTTTCTGTTCAATAAGGTCAGCACCATCGGTGTCGGACGCTACGATGCGCTGCTGGTCCCCTCCTTGTCCCTGCTCCTGCTCCTGACCATCGTTTTTCTCGTTTTTCCACCCGGGATGCTGGGGTCGGTACTGTACAACGCGATTGTCATCGTGGTGCTGGGTCTCCTTGTTGTCGAGTATATGGCGACGCATCAGGTGTGGGTCCAGCGTGCGATGGTGCTGAGCTATATCGGTGGGGTGACCGGCTGGCTCTATTATCAGATGGTGTCCACTACGTATGGCCTGCTTGGCCTTGTTGCCGCACCGCCGCTTGTCCACGAGATCAACCGCGCGGGAGAAGCGATGATGGTGTTGGCCAGCCTGTTGGTCTTGTGGGCCTATGGCGGGGTCTCTCTCGCGACCAAGAACAAGCGACAGCGCCGTCGAGTGATGATCTTCGCGCTGGTGTGTGGAGGGGTCTTTGTTGCTCTTCTTTTTGTGGACTATTTTGCGACACTCTATGATCAGTCATTGGCCGAGAAGATTCGGAAGGCTGGCGAGGGGATCGGCTGGATCTTTCAGATGGGGATGGGATACACCTTTTATCTGCCGTTTGCGTGTTATGTGGCTGGCCTGCTCTGTTGGGCCTATACCGTCCTGAAGTTGGTCACCATCGGACGTATGGCTGGGTTTGGCTTGGGCTTGATGTTTATTGCGGGCTATGCGCTCCAACTCTCGCACCTGACTCTGATGGTCGTCTTGGGGTTGGTGTTACTGACCCTCGACAGGCGACGTGCCGGGAGCCCGGCCAGTACCAGCGTGCGTGAGCACAGTCTTGTCAATGTGGCACCGCCCATACTGGGCGGGCAGGCGTCATAAGGCACGGAAGGCAACGTATGGACGAACGGGACGTTTCGAAACAGGCTGATGTCGGCGGTGCTGCAGTTGAACAGACGGATCGGCAGCTCACACCCGATGAGGAAATTGCTGAGATCGAGAAGCTGCTCCAGACGGAGGGCGACGATTTTCAGGCCCGCTGTCGTCTGGGGGAGCTCTACTTCAGCAAGGGACGATTGGACGATGCGTTGAGCGAGGTGAAGAAGTCGATTGAAGTGGCGGAAGGGCTTCGGGCAGAGATGAATCACTCGCTCGCGATGTACTATTCCAATCTCGGGACCATCTATGCCACCAAGAACATGGCCGATGAGGCGGAAGCGCAGTTCAAAAAGGCGCTCGAGTTGAATCCGCAAGACGTCCTTGCACTCTTCAATTTGGGCCGAGTCCATTCCGAAAGACGTCGTTATGTGGAAGCCAAGAACTTTTACGAACGGCTCGTCGAAGTGACACCTGATGATCCGATCGCGTGGTATAACCTCGGCGGAGTCTATGTGGAGTTGGATAATCCAGCGGTGTCAGATTACAACACGATCGACATGGCGATGCAGTGTTATCTCAGGACGCTTGAGCTGGACCCAAAACATTTGGACGCCAGCTTTAAGCTGATGGATATTGCTCTCAACCACAAGAAGACGGACCTTGCCATTAAAGTGATGGAGGACGCTGTTGAGCATCATCAGGATGAACCACTGGTCTACTATAACTTGATCAGCACCTATGAGAAGTGCAAGATGTTCGAGCAGGCCGAGCAGGCTAGGCAGAAGCTCAAAGACCGTTTCGCGAAAAGGGCAAAAGAAGCTGGAAAGCCGTCGGCAGTTTAACATGAAGGAGACGATGCCGCTATGTTTGGAAGCATCGGGTTTACCGAGCTGATTTTGATCCTGGTCATTGTGTTGATCATTTTTGGGGCGGGGAAGCTCCCCCAGCTTGGGGAAGGACTTGGCAAGGCGATCAAGGGATTTAAGAAGTCCGTTCATGAGGCCGATGCGATAGAAGCAGAAGCCCAGGCCCAGATGACGACCGCCCCGCAGGGACAGTCGATGCCAGTCCCTCCACAAAGCGCGGCCGCCCCACAGCCCGTTGACGCATCGACGATCGAGCAGCCTGCTGCGTCTGTCCCGCCCCCGTCGAAAGCATAAGGGCGTCAGGATGGTTTCCGGATAACATCCCTAGACACTGGACCGTGCCGATGCTGATGAGTCATCTGGTGACCGGAAAAGGATGAGGAGCGATGGGCACAGAAGTTGAGCTGGGCGTCGGGTACATTGAAACCTTCGCCGGGAACGGAAAAGCCCGGAGCACCGGGGACGGCAAATTGGCTGCAAAGGCAGGCGTTCCGCTTCCTCATCATGTCGCGGTAGATAAGGAGGAACGATATCTCTATTTTGCCGAGTCAGGGTCTGATCGCGTGCGGCGGATCGACCTGAAAACGGGCACGCTTCAGAACTATGCCGGAATCGGAGAGACTTGCTACAGTGGAGATTCAGGGCCGTGCGGAGAGGCGGGGTTGTATCTTCCGCTGGGAGTGGCGGTCGACTCTCGCAATGATCTCTACATCTGCGACTCGGGAAGCAACCGGATTCGGAAGATCGATCGCGAGACCGGGATCATCACCACCGTGGTCGGAACGGGGCAGTGGGGATTCAACGGCGATGGACCGGCTCTGGAAGTCAACCTTACCTACCCGGCTGCCATCGCCTTCGCCGCTGACGATGTGATGTACATCGCGGATACCCAGGCTCATCGGGTCCGTCGATACGATCCGCGGACCGGTGAAGTGACCACGATCGCTGGCACGTGGTCGGCGGAGGATGAGGCGCGTGAGCAACCCCTGGTGGCGAGGAATCTTGTCGTCCTCTCTGGGGATTCGATCGGTATCGATTTTAGCGACGACCATGGATGGTTGAGGCCTGAGTGTTCAGATGGCCTGGACTTGTCCCTCTACCTGGATGACGGCTGCCCCGCAGTGGAAGCGAGACTGTATGATCTGGTAGGGATTGCGCTCGATAGTCGGGGAGACATTTACGTCGTTGACAAGGGAAGCAACCGCGTCCGGAAGATCGACATGCGATCCGGCGTGATCTCCACCGGGGCAGGGGTATGTCGGTACGGGTTTGACGGGGACAACAAACCGGCGGTGAAGTCCATGCTGCATGCTCCTGAATCGGTGGTCTTTGATCCCCAGGACAACTTGTACGTCTCGGATACCATGAACCATCGTGTGAGGAAAGTTGACGCCAAAACCGGGATCATCACGACAGTCGCTGGCAATGGCGACAGCGGATACGAAGACAAGAATATGGGCGGCTGCGGAATGGCGCGGTTTGTGGCAAAAGAGGCAGCCGGCATGATCAAGCATGGCGACGGTCTGCTGGCGATTGAAGCGGTCGTCAATTCACCGGTGGGGCTTGCGCTTGACTCCCAAGGCTTCTTGTACATTTGCGAGCGAGGAGAGAACAAAATTCGGCGAGCCAAATTGTGGTAGTCCGGCAAAGCGGGCGACCTGGGCCTGTAGCGAACGGAGTCCAAACGAACCACACCCGCGAGAGTCGTTCAGCAGGGTCATATGGGGCTTTCGTATGGCACGATTGGTCCAGTTGAGCATCCGGTCTCATTCTTTTTTCTCTCTCACAGTAGGATTGATAGTCACTGCGCTCATTCTCGGATGGTTGGGCATTCCCATTGTCAGTTCTGAGGGGATGATCATCCGATCCCATCTCGTCGCCGGCGAGATTCCCACGGCGCCGGACGACCCCGCCTGGGAAAAGATTCCGCCCATGACCTTGCCGCTCAGCGGACAGGTGATCACGAGGCCCGTCTGGCCGGAGCCGACGGCGCGGGCGCTGATCGTGCGGTCGGTTCACAATGGAACCGACGCCGCGTTCTACCTCGAGTGGCAGGACAATACGAAGAACGATCGGCTGACGCCAGGTACGTTCCGGGATGGGGCGGCCTTGGGATTGCCGCTTGGAGACGCACCAGCGTTCTTCTGCATGGGCCAACTGGATCACTATATCAACATCTGGCATTGGAAGGCGGACTGGCAGAGCGACATTGACCGTCGGGCGGCTCGAGCGACGGAAGGGAAAAGCGCGGGAGAAGGGGTGCGTCGATTCGAGGTTATTCCCCGACGTGTATCATCGGTCGAGGATTTGGTCGGCGGGGGCTTCAGTACCCTGACCACCAAGGTGACACAAGGCCGAGTTCAAGGGAAGGCGACATGGAAGGACGGCATCTGGCGTGTGGTCATGAGAAGGCCTCTCGCCAGCACCGATCCGGAAAACGAAGCGAGGCTGGCACCAGGCCGTCTCCAGGTCATTGCCTTTGCAATCTGGAACGGCGAAAACAAGGAACGCAACGGGCAAAAGGCGGTCGCTCCATGGTTTCAGCTCTCGCTTGATCCGGTCGCGAAGCTGTAACGTCCTCGTGCATAGGATGGAATGAGAGAGTGATTCACGAGCCGCGCTTCCGAACCGTGTCCTGGCGGAGCATTCGAGTTGGGTAGGGGCGAGAGTATGCCATATGGACGCAGAGCCCCCCTCACGGGTAGGGCTTTTTTTATGTGCCTCGTTGCGATCGGGTGCACGATCCTATTCGTTCCAGGGCTGTTTGGGGCCGCCCCCGACGGCGCCATGACGGACGAGGAGGCCATCCGGCTCGGCGAACAATTCGGCATCGTCGTCGGCTCCATGGACGAAGAGATTCGGAAAGAACTCAAGATGGTTAAGCCTGAAGGGGTGGTTGTGTTCGAGGTGATCGGTGGGACTCCGGCGGACATGGCGGGGATCAAAGTCCGGGCGGTGATCAAAGAGATTGACAAAATTGAGGTAAAAAATCTGGTGGACTTCGGTCGAGCCATCAAGCAAGTCATGGGGACATGTAACTATACGGTGGGCACCTACGAGGCAGCGGATCCGGAAAGCCAGGGGGTGGGGGGAATTCTGAATTTCCATTTCGTTCGGTGTGCGAAAGATTAATCCATTTGCATTGCTCAGTCTGTTAGAGGACATGACATGAGGTGGGTCAGTGTGCTGGCGGGCGGAATTCTTCTCATGCTCGTCGTGGGCGTGGATGCCTTGTATCATGGTCGCGCGGCCGCTCAGAAGACCGATGGCCAGGCTCCTCCTGAGTGGATCGATGAGATCGAGAAAGTATTTATTCGTTCGGAGGACTGTAAACAGTGTCATGATCGGCACTATGAAGAATGGAAGGGGATGCGCGAGCAGACGCCGGATCTGAAAACGTTTGGCCGCGTTGACGCTGCGTTGCTCCATGGGACATCGTTCGAGTCCCCAGTTTTTAGGACAGTACTAGGCATCTGGCTCCAGACCAATCCCACTGCGGACGAGCGAACTCGTTGCTTGTCATGTCATGCGCCTGCCGTGACCGTGTTTCCTCAACATGTGGACAAGATGACCCGTCAGATCTTGTCCGGCAAGGTTCAGGTCGAAGGCATCGGCTGTGCATCCTGCCATCTCATCAATGCGGTGGCGGAGGCAGCAGCTCCGCCTCCGACATTCAAGCTTCAGCCTGGGAAGGTGCTCTACGGACCTTATGCCGATCCAGAGGAGAACCTGGTTCACCCCGCCAAACAATCGGACTTGTATCGTGGGGCCAACTACTGTGCGGCCTGTCACTTCGACAAGGTCAAGGACGTGACCCGCCGCGATCTTCCTGGTGAGATCCTTCAAGGAACGATTTGCCAGGACTGCCACATGGAACCTTCGACCGGCAGTTCGACCTCAAAGCGAGGAGCCTTGACTCGCCCAATTGGACGCCACTGGTTCAGGGGAGTCGTGATCCCTGGCATCCTGCTGAAGAATCGTAACCTGCAGGCCGAATGGATGCCTCGGGTGGACATTGAGGCCAAGCGGTCCTCCACTGCGGTCGAAGGCCAGGTGCTGGTTCGAGCCGGGAGCCTGCCGCACAGTTTTCCTGACGGAGATCCGGTTCTGAAGCAGTTTTTTGTCACGGTTACGGTCAAGGATGCACAGGGGCAGGTCCTGGCAACCGACATGAAGCGATTCGGACTGCCGTTCGACAAAGTTCTCCGAGGGCCGATCCCGGACCCGCTGGTGAGGGGGGGAACCACCAGACATGTCCCCTTCACCTTGTCGGTGCCAGCGGGAGCCTCGCCGGCGACCGTAGAGGCGCTGCTTACCTATGCGCTGATTCCCCAGCCCGAGTCGACCCTCATGGAGAAATATTTGGCGACGCTGAAATCTGAGCAGGAACGGTCGACCGCCACCAAACTGATTCAGGAATATGCGCAGCCGCGCGTGCTGACGTTCCGGACCAAATCATTGTAGGGCATGATTCGGTACAGAGAGTTCAGGGATATCGGAATCGTGCCGCACATGAAAGCCACGGGTAGATGGCTTCTTGCGGTCGTGGTGATGGCGGCCAGCGTCCTCGCTGTCTGGGCCGCGGCCGACCGAGGTCTTGCCCAAAATTCTGCGACGGTGAAGCCCAGTCTGGAAAAAGTCTTCCCTAGTGCGAATAAGTGTAAGCGTTGCCACGAGCGCGCGTTTGAAGAATGGGAAACCTCACCGCTCTCCCGATCCATTCACTCTCCCGCCTTCCGAGCGTCTTTGGACGAGTACCTGGCTTTCTCGGGGAACAAAGATAAGGCGCTCTGTTTCCGATGCCATGCTCCTCACGTCAACGAATTCGTTGACCAGGCTCCCATGTTCGTCGCGCAGGTGCAGTCCGGAGATCCCGCCATCGATGGGGTGGGCTGTGCCCAATGCCACCTCATCAAGGCGGTGGACCGGTCGATCCACCCGCCCGTTCCAAAGTACGAACCGGGGAAAACACTCTTCGGGCCGTATAAGGACTATGTCGAAAATCGGGCGCATGAATCCCTGGAGGTGGACCTGTTCCGCAAATCCGATCTCTGCATGAATTGCCATTTCTCCGTTCCGGCAGCGGCCACTCTTGGGAAAAACAACGACTTGCTGGGAGCCTACGAGAGCAGTACGGCATTCAAGTCGGGCAAAGAGTGCCAGACGTGCCACATGCCTGAACAGATCGGTGAATCCGCCAACGGCGAGAACAAGCGCAAGGTGGCGAATCATAGCTTTCCCGGGCGAGTGGGGAAGCTAAGACAGGAAGCTGCGAAGCTGGAATTGAAGACCGAGGTCAAGGGGGACCAGACGAAGGTCACGGTCACGGTTCAAAGCCTCGTCCCACACAACCTTCCCACGACTCATCCAGCCTGGGCCAGCGTGGTGTTGGATCTGACGATCAAGGGGAAGAACCTGAAGACGGTCTATCGCGAACAGCGGGTCTATGGGCGGACGTATGCCAATGCCAAAGGGCAAAAGACCGTGTTCGATTTCGAGGCGACCAAGGTGTTGGAAGACACGGTTCTGAAGCCGGAGGAAACGCGGGCGGAAGTCTTCACTTTCCCGACGCCCAAGGATGCTCCCTCATTTGACGTCGAGGCGTCGCTGAACTACGCGCCGGTTGCGGGCCCGCCGGCCTTTCTCCAGAGAATTGAGGCGGAGTCCGCGAGGGGAGCTCAAGATCCGGTCTTCCAGTCGATTCCCATCGTGAAGCAGGCAGCCAACGTCCCGTTGAAATAACGCGTTGGTGAGGTAGAGCAGATTCTCAGGGACGAGCGCCCTAGTGCCGTTCCAACTAGTCAGAGCTAATTGTGCCCCACATGTGCGGCATGACACTTGGATTATGTTGTATGGAACAAGTAGGTTGAGATTGTTGGAACGGTACTAGTCTATGATGAGCCGTGACCCCGGAGACTTCGTCTTAAAAATTTGGATCGCAGCGTGGATGTTCTTGGCTGGCTGATTGAGGATGAGTTGCGAGTTGGTGATGTGCGTGTCGATGAGTTCGTAGGGCCCGCCGCTGTAATAGATCTGACATTCGTCCATCGTACAATTCTTGAACACATGATTGTCCAGCGACAATTGCTCCTTGATGAACGTCTTGCCCTCCACCACAATGTACTCAGGTTCTATGCCCATCGGGCTCTTGTCTCCGGGCCGCACTATAGCAGAGTCCTTTCCAATCCTGCAAATTTACCTGTGTGAGTGGCGACTCCACAATCATTCCACCTCGTGTGTCTTGATCATACGGAGGGGTCTCGATACAATGGGCCGGTTTTTTGGCTTCGCGCTACGTGCATCAGCCGAACCTCGTACGGCGTGGTGCATGCGGGAGGCTGGACGTGCGGGCAGGGAGCGAGGTATTTGGAGAAACGAGAAGCTCGGTTCATGAAGGGAGGACAGCTCTGTGGATGTCTCGATGAGCGTCATCGTGTTTGCGATTGCAGCCGCGTTCGCGGGAATCAGCTACGGCCTGTATCTCGCGTTCTGGGTGTTCAAGCTCGATGCGGGCAACGCGGAAATGCAGCGGATCGCGCAGGCCATCCAAGAAGGGGCCTCGGCCTACCTGAACCGCCAATACCGAACGGTCGGCATGGTCGCCGCGGGACTGTTCGCTGTCCTGTGGCTTGCGGGATTCTGGTCGGATAAGTTCGGGCTGTTGACGGCGATTGGCTTCCTCGTTGGGGCCGGAACGTCGGCCACGGCTGGCTATATAGGGATGTATATCGCGGTGCGAGCAAATGTGCGCACAGCACAAGCCGCCCACAAGGGACTGAACGCGGCCTTGACGGTCGCATTCCGGGGCGGGGCTGTCACCGGTCTTCTGCTGATCGGACTTGGCCTGTTGGCGTTGACAGGATTTTATACTATCGCCTCGTCGATCGCGGGACAAGAAAAGGCCATCCATGCCTTACTCAGTCTTGGGTTCGGCGGGAGTCTGATTTCCGTGTTCGCCCGGGTCGGAGGCGGGATCTATACCAAAGCCGCTGACGTGGGCGCTGACCTGGTTGGAAAGGTCGAAGCGGGCATTCCGGAGGACGATCCTCGGAATCCGGCAGTGATCGCCGACAATGTTGGTGACAATGTCGGCGATTGCGCCGGCATGGCCGCCGATTTGTTTGAGACCTATGCAGTCACAACGGTGGCGGCCATGGTGTTGGCCTTCACCCTGTTCAAGGGACAGACGGAGCCGATTCTGTATCCGCTTGCTCTGGGAGGCATGACGATTCTAGCTACCATCATCGGCATCCTCTTCGTCAAGGTCGGACAAGACGGCGGGATCATGACGGCGCTGTACAAAGGACTGTTCGTGGCCGGTGGGATCGCCGCGGTGGCCTTCTATCCGATTACCGCCAAGTTGATGCATGGAGTGGGCAGCGTCGGCGGTGCCAGATATTACGTTGCGGCGTTGCTGGGGTTGATGGTGACATTGGCCATGGTCTTCATCACGGACTATTACACGTCAAAACGTTATGCGCCGGTGCGCAATATAGCAAAGGCCAGCGAGACTGGTCATGCGACCAACATCATCGCTGGACTGGCGGTGGGGATGCAGGCGACGGCCTGGCCAGTCGTCGTGATCGGGGCATCCATTCTTGCGAGTTTCTGGGTTTGCGGGGGGGCGGATAAGGGGGGACTGTACGGCGTGGCCGTGGCTGCTGTCTCGATGCTCTCGATGGCGGGGATTGTCGTAGCCATCGATGCCTTTGGGCCGATTACCGACAACGCCGGCGGTATCGCGGAAATGGCCCATCTGGGGAAGGACGTCCGCAACATCACTGATCCGCTGGATGCCGTCGGCAACACCACCAAGGCCGTGACCAAGGGGTATGCGATTGGCTCGGCAGGTTTAGCGGCCGTGGTCCTGTTCGCGGAATTCGCGCGTGAGGTGGCGAAGGGCAATACCGCGAGTACGTTCGATCTCTCGAATCCCAACGTTCTCGTTGGGCTGTTCCTGGGTGGGATGTTGCCGTTTATCTTCGGGGCCCTCTGTCTGAAAGCCGTGGGGCAGGCGGCTGGCCTCGTAGTTGAAGAGGTGCGCAGGCAGTTCAGGGACATCAAGGGCATCATGGAGGGAACCGGCAAACCCGAATACGGGACCTGTGTCGATATTGTCACGCGGGCGGCTATTCGAAAGATGATGATTCCCGGACTGATTCCGGTGATCTCTCCCATCCTCGTCGGCGTGATCCTCGGGCCGCAGGCACTCGGTGGCGTGTTGGTCGGCAGTATTGTGACAGGGCTCTTTGTTGCCATCTCGATGACCAGCGGAGGCGGGGCCTGGGATAATGCCAAGAAGTTTATCGAGGAGCAGGGCAAGAAAGGGAGCGAGACCCACAAGGCCGCAGTGACCGGGGATACGGTGGGCGATCCCTATAAAGACACCGCGGGGCCAGCCATCAATCCTATGATCAAGGTGATCAATATTGTGGCGCTGCTCATTGTCCCCTTTCTTGTGCGGTAAGGGAGAACTTGGGGAAGAGATCCCGCGAAGCGCGGACCTGGGGCCAGCTTGACGGAGCGAGGAACGAGGAGTATTCTGACTAGTAGTCGTCAAGCCCTGAGCGGTCTATCTGAGTAGGAGGTGCTCCTATGGAGAAACAGGAGAGGAGACCCGAGTCGAAAAGGGATGTGCAGGCGAAGGAGGAGGTCAAGCCTAATCCAAAGGTTGTCGAGACCGGCAAGAAACTCAAGGAGGATATTGATAAGCTCGTGGATGAGATTGATAACGTTCTGGAAGAGAACGCGGAAGAGTTCGTGAAGAATTATGTGCAGAAGGGCGGAGAGTAGGCGTGGCTCTCGGTTCTGTTCACTGCGCAGCACTGGCCGTCGTGACAAAGCTGCCAAAGGGCATTGTCGCTCGCCCGTTTCTCTCCCTAGAGTAGATCCCTCCGCCTTCAGGTCCACCCTCGACACTCTCCTGTAACTCCTTATCTGTTTGGACGATGCCCATCGGATTTCGTCCGGTCTTGTGCTCGTGGGACACACTGTCTCTTGTGTCGTCTGCTTTCTTGGTGCCTTCCTTTCTGTCGGCCTGGCCGTTCTTGCTGAACAGGACTGATCTCGGGCTGTCGAGCGACAGCCCGGCAGGCTGGTTTGACAAAGCTTTTGCGAACGACTACTATTTTTCTTAAATCTCAGCGGGTTGTGAGTCCTAAGGAGTCGTGCCGTTTGGAGCACGAAGGGATATGAAAGGCAGGCAGTGGATCGTCAACAGGGTGAATCGAGAACAGCACGCGGCGCTCGTCTATTCACTTTCCATCTCTCCCATTACCGCCTCGGTCCTCATGGCTCGTGGGGTGACCACGATAGAACAGGCGAGTCGATGGTTATCGCCCCTGCACGCCATCCTCCATGACCCGTTCTTGCTTCCTGACATGGAGAAGGCAGTCGATCGTCTGCACAAGGCGGTTAGCGATGGAAAGCTGGTAGGTTTCTATGGCGATTATGACGTGGACGGGATTTCGGCCACTAGCCTCTATCTGACGTTTTTCCAGGGGCTCGGGGCCAATGTGAGAGCGTATATTCCTCATCGTGTCCGAGAAGGGTATGGACTCCATGAGGGGGCCCTTCGTGCACTCTGGCAGGAGGGCGTCCGATTGGTCGTCACGTCAGATTGTGGGACCAACGCCCATCATGAAGTTGAGGTGGCGAATCGACTGGGACTGGATCTTGTGATCACCGACCACCACCAGATCGAGGCCCACCTCCCGCCCGCACAGGCGGTTCTGAACCCACATCGGCCTGATTCAACCTATCCATTCAAAGGACTCTGTTCAGGGGGGGTGGCCTACAAGGTTGTCCAAGCCTATTCCCAGAAATATGGGAGTGGAGACGTGGCCGTGGACTGTCTACAGGATTTGGTGGCCCTGGCCACTGTTGCGGATGTTGTCCCGTTGCTGGATGAGAATCGATGGTTCGTCCGGGAGGGGCTTGCGCAGATCTCCCGAGACGCCCGCTGTGGGATCCGTGCGCTGAAACAAGTGGCCGGTGTCGCCCGAGCCTGCACGACCGGTACGATCGCCTTTAAGCTGGCTCCCCGAATTAACGCCGCCGGACGACTGGCCGATGCTGGAACGGGCGTTCGCCTGCTCACGACGGAATCCGAGTTGGAAGCCAGGATGCTCGCGGAGCAGCTTGAACGACTGAATCGGGACCGGCAACGGATCGAGGAAGAGATCATGGCCGAAGCATTGGAAGCAATTGGCGCTGCGGACGTTCCGGCCGCGCTCGTGCTCTGGTCGCGACGCTGGCATGTAGGGGTGGTAGGGATCGTGGCAGCCAGGTTGGTGGAGCGGTTTCACCGGCCTGCAGTGGTGGTTGCCGTCAATGAACAGGGTGTCGGCAGGGGATCGGCGCGGGGGGTGCGGGACTTTGATCTTTATGAGGCAATTTCCGCCTGCCGCGGCCTCCTGGAGGGCTTTGGGGGCCATCCCGCCGCTGCCGGTCTCACCATCAAGGAATCCTCCCTCCCGGATTTCCGCGACCGATTCGTCCAGATCGCGTCGAGCTGGGTCGGCGATCAGCCCGAACTCTCGGGCCTTCACGTGGATGCGGAGGTGAATCTTAGGGAGGTGAATCAGCAGCTTGTCCGCGAGTTGAACATGCTGCATCCATATGGGGCGGGGAATCCGGAACCGACGCTCGCCGTCAGGAATCTGTCGGTCCTGGACTCGCGGGTGGTCGGCGATAGTCACCTCAAGCTGAGGGTTCGTCACGGGAATTCAATGCCGTTTGAAGGCATCGGGTTTGGGATGGGGTCTCTGGCCGATCTCGGACTGTCGGCGGAGCGGCCCGTGGACCTGGCATTTGTGCCAGAGATGAACCACTGGAACGGCTTGGACCGAGTGCAGTTGCGAATCAGGGATGTTAAGCTGAGTCAGACTGGGTAATAGAACGTCCATGTACGAGACGGTCACACACATCGATCAGTTGATCAAACGGGTTGAAAGTTACAACCCCGATGCGGACGTGGCACTGGTTCGTCGAGCCTACGCCTTTTCAGCCAAAGCGCACGAAGGCCAGACTCGGCAGTCGGGCGAACCGTACCTCCAGCATCCTCTCGCGGTCGCCGGGGTGTTGACCGCCCTGAAATCGGACGTGACGGCCATCGTCGCCGGATTGCTGCACGACACGGTGGAAGATACGCTCGCGACACCCGAGGAATTGGAGCACGAGTTTGGCAAGGACATTGCGCGCCTGGTGGACGGGGTGACCAAAATCGGGAAAATCCCGTTTAGAAATTATGAGGAGAAGCAGGCCGAAAATTTCAGAAAGATGGTCCTCTCGATGGCCGACGACATCCGGGTCGTCCTCATCAAGCTGGCCGACCGGCTCCATAACATGAGGACGCTGGAGCATCTCCACGAAGCCAAGCGGCAGCAGATCGCTCAGGAAACGCTCGAGATTTACGCGCCGCTGGCCAATCGTCTTGGTATCGGCTGGATGAAGAACGAGCTGGAGGACCTCTGTCTCAAAGCCCTCAAGCCTGACGTCTATGCGAATCTGACGTTGCTGGTTGCGAAACGTGATGAAGAGCGTCAGCAGTACGTCCAGGAAGTCACTCAAGTGGTGAAGCGCGCGTTGGCCGACGCGGGTCTGACTGGCGAGGTCCATGGGCGGCCCAAGCATCTGTACGGCATCTATCAGAAGATGGAACGGCAGTCGATCTCGTTTGAGGAGGTCTACGATCTTGCTGCGATCCGCATCATCACGAACGCCAAGATGAATTGCTATGCGATCCTGGGCCTGATCCATTCCCTCTGGCGTCCGGTTCCAGGACGGTTCAAGGACTACATCGCGATCCCGAAATCCAACCTCTATCAATCCCTCCACACCACCGTGGTGGGTCCCAAGGGCGAGCACGTGGAGTTTCAGATCCGGACCGAGGAGATGCATCGGGTCGCCGAGTATGGCATCGCCGCACACTGGAAATATAAGGAACGTGGTCAGATCGGCGACAAGGACGGGAAGGTGTTCAGTTGGCTACGGCAGTTCATCGAGTGGCACCAGGATCTGCCTGACAACCGTCAATTCATGGACTCGGTCAAGCTCGATCTCTTTCATGATGTAGTCTATGTGTTCACGCCCAAGGGCATGGTCAAGGAAATGCCGCTCGGATCGACCCCTGTTGATTTTGCCTACGCCATCCATACTGAGATCGGCGACCATTGTGTGGGTGCGAAGGTCAACGGCAAGATCGTGTCACTGAAACACCAGCTCGCCAGCGGCGATACGATTGAAATCCTCACCTCCTCCACCCAGGTTCCCCATAAGGACTGGTTAAAGTTTGTCCGGACGCCACGGGCGAAAACGAAGATCAAACATTGGCTCAAGGTTGAAGAACAGAAGCGCAGCCTCGAAATCGGCCGGCGCCTGCTGGAGCGCGAATTCCGCCGTCAGGGTCTCCCGCCGGCGCAAATGCTCAAATCGGACCGGCTGTTGGAGGTAGCGCGCGACTCCGGTTTCGAGACGACGGATGAAATGGTCGCTGCGATTGGGTTCGGTCGTCTGGCGAGTGCAGAGGTCATCAATCGGCTAACCCCTTCACGTCCGGATACTAACCGCGGGGCCGTGACAGCGGAGCCGCACGTCCCCAAGCCCCAACCTGGGAAGCATGATGAGAAGGGGGTCAAAGTCAAGGGCGGTCATGATCTCCTCATGCAGCTTTCCCGATGTTGTAATCCGGTTCCTGGTGATCGGATTCTGGGCTATATCACCCGGGGGCGCGGCTTGACGATCCATTCGGTGGGATGCCCGAACCTTGAGGCGCTCGACTACGACAGGGACCGATTGGTGGAGGTCGAATGGGACACCACCGCTCCGAGCACGCACGCCGTCAAGGTGTCCGTGCTTGCGGTTGATAAGACGGGGGTACTGGCCAATGTGTCCTCGTCGATTGCTGAATGCGAGGCGAACATCAGCCGAGCCGAGATTACAACTAGGGAAGACCGAAAAGCGGCGCTTGATTTTGTGATCGAGGTCATCGATACCGCGCATCTCGATCGAGTCCTCAAGGCCATCGAACGAGTGGATGGAGTCATCACGGCTCGACGCGTTCGCGCGTGGCAAGAACGGTAGGATTGTCCTGCTGACGACCTGCCTTGACCGGACAATGCCTGTCTCCCTGCGACATTATTGATGAGCATCGGACCATTTCTCGTCAAACTCGGGCTGACGGACCTGGGGCTGGTCCTGGGGCTGATCGTCCTTGTCTATTTTGCGTGGCGGCGAAAGAAGGGTCTTCCTCTCTCGGTGATCGTTGTCTTTGTGGGGACGTTGCTGCTTGCCAGTGCCCTGATGCTATCCGGCAGCGGCTTCGTTGCTCCTCTCCCGTCACGAGCCAGGGCCTGGCTGGAGTTCACGACCTACCTCGGCGTCTCCTTCGTCCTGCTCAAGCTCGTGGATCTTCTGGTCATCGAGGATCATCTGATCGACCGAAAGGGTGCGTACATTCCCGACGTGCTGCGGACACTCATTCTGCTCGTCGGCATGACCGTCGCCGGCCTGGTCATCCTACGGCTGGTCATGAACATCAACGTGATTGCGCTGGTTGCGCTCCCCACCGTGGCGACTGCCGTGGTGGGCGTCGCCCTCCGCGACACTCTTGTCCGGTTTTTTGCCGGTATCTCTCTCGGCAAGATGATGCGGGTCGGGGACTGGGTCTCGGTGATGGATAAAGAGGGGGTCGTGACCGATATCGGCTTCGGTCACATGACCTTGCGGACCGAAGATAACGACTATGTGGCGTTGCCAAACAATAACGTCATCCAGGCCGGCCTCATCAATTACAGCCGGCCGACCACTGCTCATGGGTGTCACATCCTGGTCGAGGCGGCGTACCGAACCCCCCCCGCGCAGGTGCGCACCGTCCTGGCGGACGCAGCCTCCGCAGTAGGCGCGGTCTTAGCCGACCCTGCACCTGAGGCCATGGTTGAGGCCTTTAAGGATTCCGGGATCCAATACCGGCTGCGGTTCTGGATTAGGGACTATTCCAAACACCAATTTATTCAGAGCGAGGTCATGACGTATGTCTGGTCTGCCTTCCAGCGAAACGGCATCGAGATCCCATTCCCGCAGCGTGTAGTACAGACGCTGATGCCGCAGGATAGGGGGGTCGTGTTGAAACGACAGGCGGACCAGATCGTCGCGCATCTCGCCAAAGTTGATTTCTTCGCGATCCTGGCTCCACGACAGATCGAGAGTCTCGCATCGGAGGCCCGCGTCCAGGAATTTCTTCCCGGGGAGGAGGTTGTCCGTCAAGGGGAGTCAGGCGAGGAGTTGTTCATCATTCTGGATGGCACAGCGGAGGTCCGTGTCCGTCAGGACGGCCTGAGTTCGACGGTGGCCTCTCTACAAGGAGGGCAATTTTTTGGAGAGATGTCCTTGTTAACCGGCGAACCCAGGACCGCGACGGTAGTGGCGCTCACACCTTTGAAGGTTGTGGCCATTAATAAGCAGGCGTTGAGCCGGGTGGTTCAGGAGGACCGGAGCTTGGTCGACCGGATCAGCGGGGTGGTCGCTCAACGGCATGTCGAGATGGCGGCGACCAAGGAACAGCTCAGCCGCGAGAGTGCCAAAGTCGCGCTGGTGTCACAGAAACAGTCTCTCATGGCACGCATTCAAAATTTTCTCTGGGGACGTACGCACAGGTAACTGAGTCACTGCAGTCCTTGAAATTGAAGCTTGACCCCTCGGTGCAACTTTAAGGCATCCGCCATGCCAGCGGCCAGTTCCAACACGTACGAGGCTTCCTCATTCGGCTGATATTGAGGACATCCATCATCGGTCCGGTTGCAGCCCGGCACATTCCGTTCCACATGCACAATCTTTCTGTTCCGGTCTATCCAGATGATATCGAGGGGGATCCTGGTGTTCTTCATCCAGAAAGTCCAATGTTGAGGGTCGGGAAACGTAAACAGCATGCCACGGTCTTTGGGTAGTGATTCCCGAAACATAAGGCCCCTCGCTCGTTTCTCTGTGGTGTCAGCCAGCTCAGCAAGAATCGTCACTCCTGCTGGGGTTGTCACCGGTACCAGTCTATCGTCTGATGACGTTGGCTCAGAGCCCGCTAACACCGGCAGCAAAGCAGCACATACCAATACAAGCATGAATGGCCCGACCTGCCCTGCGGCTGTTGAGGCCCGTTTGACCGATGGCCGGATCATGGAGACCAACATGCGCGAATCCTAGCTAGCCCCCCATCTTCTGTCAAGGCTCGAGGACATTATGAAACCCACCAGATCGACTCTAGAATTTGACCTGCTTCAATGAGGACGGTAGGGCAGCGCGGGGTTCGGTTCGAGCAGATGAGGGCGTCGGTCCATGAGCGACCGAAAATGGATAGAACAGTATGATGCAGGGGTCCTTCGTACATTGTCTTATCCCGACATCTCCCTGCCTGAGCTGCTGACCCAATCCGCGGCCCGTTTCCCAACCCGCCCAGCCCTCCGTTTCTATGGCCGCGTCATCAGGTATGGTGAGTTGGATGTTCTTGCCAACCAGTTCGCGCAAGCGCTGATCACCCTTCAGGTCAGTAAAGGGAGCGTCGTCGGCCTCATGTTGCCCAACCTGCCGCAGACTGTGATTGGGTACTACGGGAGCTTGCGGGCTGGCGCTCTGGTCACCCCTATCAATCCGCTTTATGTCGAGCGCGAGATTGAACATCAGGTTGAAGACTCCGGGTGCGAGACCATCCTGGCGCTGGATCAGTTTTATCCCAGGATTGAGCCTCTTCGCAGACGCACCTGCCTCAGGCGTGTGATTCTCACAAAAGTCGAGGACTACCTGCCGTGGCTCAAGCGCCTGCTGTACCCATTGAAGAGCCTGTGGCAGGGCCAGAGGACTGCTTCGGCCCGAGGCACGGGAACGCACAGCCTGCAGCAGCTCATGGGCGGCTCAGCAGCCAAGCCTTCTGTCTCTGTGTCACCGGACGACATTGCCTTACTGCAATACACAGGGGGGACGACAGGGATTCCAAAGGGCGTGGTTCTGACACACCGTAATTTGGTCTGCAATACCTGGCAATGCCGCCACTGGATGGCTTCTCTCCGGGAAGGGGAGGAGGTGTTTCTGGGCGTGCTGCCGTTCTTTCATGTGTACGGGATGAGCGCCTGCCAGAACCTGGCGATCAACGTCGCAGGGACACTGGTGTTGCTTCCTCGGTTTCACGTATCGGAAGTCCTGAATGCGATTGCGCGTGAGCGTGTGACGATTTTCCCGGGTATTCCTGCCATGTATGGGGCGATCACGAATCATCAAGACCTAGCTCGCTATGACCTGAGGTCCCTTCGCCTCTGCATTAGCGGTGCCGGGCCGCTTCATCCGTCCGTGCAGGACCGGTTCGAGGCACTCACTGGCGCTAGATTGGTAGAAGGATACGGGTTGACGGAGGCGGGGCCGGTGACCCATGTCAATCCGATCCACTCCACATCTGCACCGCGGCGGCAACGGAGCATCGGGTTGCCCCTGCCGGACACTGATGCCAGGATCATGGATGTGGAGACCGGGGAACGCGAACTGCCGATTGGCGAAATCGGCGAGTTGGTTATCCGTGGGCCTCAGGTCATGCAGGGATATTGGAAACGGGACCAGGAGACGCAGCAGGCGTTCCGGGGAGGGTGGTTGTTCACCGGGGATCTGGCTCGCCGGGATGCGGCGGGTTTCTTCTCCATCGAAGATCGAAAAAAAGACATGATTAAGTCAGGGGGGGAGAATGTCTATCCGCGTGAGGTGGAAGAGGTCCTGGTTCTCTACCCCAAGGTCAAGGAAGCGGTGGTCGTGGGCCTTCCCCTGGGCCTGCGTGGGGAACTGATCAAGGCCTATGTGGTCCTGAAAGACGGTCAGACAGCCACCTCCGCAGAGATTTTGGAACATTGTCGGAAGGAACTGGCTAAGTTTAAGGTTCCCAAGAGGGTTGAGTTTCGAAGCGAGCTTCCCAAGACGCTGGTAGGCAAGGTGCTCCGGCGCGTGCTGGTGGAAGAAGAAATCAAGAAGCGACGGACGGACGAGAAAGACCACTGAGAACAGAACCAGAGGATCCCACAGGCTTGCATTCCGACGGTCTCCTGTGCCAGACTTTTCCAAGAAATCCCGCAGACGATGAGGAGCGACCGATGAAAGAAAAGCGAAGGGTTCTCTACAAGAAGGGCGTCTTCGTGTGTCCTCAATGTCGGCAATCCTACGTTCAGGAGAAGTGGCTCGAGGAGTGGAGGATCCGCTGTCATAAGTGCGATTATCGAGGAACGTTGACCGAGGTGTCGGTGGAAGAACACATGGACGAGGAGACAGTTCGGCATTAACGGCCATGTTGCGCGCCTCTCCGGCATTCTCGGTCGAGCACCACCTTTCCAGCATGTTCTGGACCACGTTTCCCCCTCTCTTCTCCCTGTACTAGCCCCTGATCCAGAGGAATCATGAGCAAGGGCTTGGTTCTCGTTGTCGTGTTCACGCTGTTCTCGTTCGTCCTACCGGCGTTCACCGCGGCGACCGAGCCATCCTCGAACGTCACGATCCTCGTGGCCTATCACTCGGCGACAGGCCATACGGAGAAGATGGCTCAGGGGGTGGTGGACGGGGCAAAAGGCGTGAAGGGGACGGTTGTGGTGATGAAACGTGTGGGACAGGTGACGGAGCAGGATCTCTTTTCGGCCGACGCAGTGGTGGTCGGCTCCCCGGTCTATTGGTCCAATATGGCTGGGGAGGTCAAGTCGTTCTTTGACAATTGGCAGCTCAAGTTTGGGGTCTTTCCAGAATTTAAGATGAGGGGCAAGGTCGGCGCAGCCTTTGTCACGGGTGGACAGGTAGCCGGGGGCAAAGAGGTCACGCTTCTGACAATCCTTGCGGCGATGCTGGGAAACCAGATGATTGTGGTCAGCGGGGGAGGGGCTTTTGGAGCGTCAGCGACGACCGAGGGAGAGAGCCCCGGTATTGACAGCAAAGAACTGGCGGGTGCCAGAGACCTGGGGAAGCGGGTGGCAGAGGTTGCCTGGATAGTCAAACGGGGGTCTGCCAAATAGCTGCTAGCCGTCTTCCTTTTTGATTTGATGGCTGAGGTAATTCTCCAGCCCAACCTGCTTGATGGTCTCAAGCTGCGTCTCGATCCAGTCGATATGCCTGTCTGAGTCCTTGACCATGTCCTCAAGCATATGCCGGGTCGTGTAATCCCCGACCTTGGCGCAGTGAGAGGTCGCTTCCGTCAGCAGCCTCACCATTTCCTGTTCGGATTTCAGATCGGCCTTCAACTGCTCGGACACCGTCTCGCCCACGTGAACCGCCCCTAAGCGCTGCATATTGGGGACTCCTTCCAGGTAAAGGATGTGCCCAATCAGTTCCTCTGCATCCTTCATCTCATCGAAGCTCCGCTCCCTCACCTTGTGGTGAAGTCGCTCATACCCCCAGTTTTCACACATTTTTGCGTGGACGAAATACTGATTGATGCTCGTGAGATCGGCGGTCAGGATTTTATTCAGGAAATCGATCACACCTTCTTTCGCTTTCATCAAGCACCTCCTTCTGTCCAGTTTAGAGGAAAGGTCACGGACTGGCCAGCGACCGCGTCACAGGATCCCAATTGAAGATAGCATTCTCAGGAGGCTGAATGGCGTGTGCAGGTGCTAGAAGGCAATTATCGGGAAGGTTTTGATCACTGTCAATATCGACAGCGAGGAGAGTTGGAACTTTGCAGGGCCAGTTTGCGCGTGGCCAAATCAGCGAGTTCTTGAATGTCACGGACGCATCGTCCGCAGCATTCGTCGTCGTTCAGCCCCAAGACTTCGACCAGTTTTTCTGCCTCGACGATGCCGGCCTGGCCTACCCGGTGAATGTCAGATTCGGTTAGGCCCTTGCACAGGCAGACGTACATTCTATTGCCTCCTTGCTGGGGGAGGAGCCGCTCAACCCTTGCGGGCGACCGTCTCCGCCCCTGACTCAATATAAACGATTCTGATAACCGTTATCAATACGGTGATTATAACGGCCTGCTACTTGGCTGTCAAGAAGATTTTTCTTGTCTCGAAGGAAGGGCGGGTTGGGCTAGGTCAGAAATGTGTGATCGCAAGGAGGGCCATGTCCAGTTACCGGGCTGTTCGTTCCAGCTCCTCGACCATCTCCCTAATCGAGTCAAATCCTGATTGCCAAAAGGCCTCGGATCGTATATCCACGCCGACTTCTCCCAGGATGGCCTCAGGGCTCTTGGAGCCCCCAAGTTCCAGCAAGTGCAAGTACTTCGGGACAAAGGCAGGCCCTCGTTCCTTGTACATACGATAGAGGGCAAGCACCAGGAGATTCCCGAAGCTATAGGCGTAGCAGTAGAAGGGGCTTCCGAAGATGTGCGGGATCGACAGCCACTCCCACTGGAACTCATCCGGTACCGCGACCGAGGTGCCGAACTGCTGACGCAGATTAGCCAGGTAAGTTGCTGCCAGGTCCTGCACGGTCGCGCCGGTAGCGATCATCTCATGCGCGGTCTTCTCGAACAGGACAAAATAGGCCTGGCGTAGCACAGTGGCGTAGATATCGTCGAGTTGTGCAAGTAGCAACCCCTGCTTCACCGCTTTACTGGTTTCTTGCGCCATCAAGGCATCAGAGAGTACCCGTTCGCCGAATACCGAGGCAGTTTCTGCCAGCGGGAGCGTGGCGTGGAACGTGAAAACGGAATGGTCCGCTGCCATCATCCCATGCACCGCGTGGCCCAGTTCATGCGCCAGTGTGGCAATATCTCGAGCCTCTCCCGTATAGTTCAACAAGACATAGGGTGTGAAGCCGGGCACTACGCTATAGCAGTAGGCCCCACTCAGCTTGCCGGGCCTGGTGCGTGCGTCGATGCGATTCTCTGCGAAGACACGTTCCGCCAACTCTTCCAGCCGGGGGGAGAAGGTCCGATAGGCCTCCAGGACCATCCGGACTGCATCCTGGTAGCGGTACCGTTTTCGGTCAGCCTTGTGTGGGGCGTAGATATGATAGCGGGTCATTGGCCTAATCTTGCAGATCCTGGCCTTCAGACGGAAGTATTCCTGGAAGACCTCGGCGTTTTTGGAACTGACCGACAAGAGGGCTGTGACTGCTTCGTCGGGGACATCGTTGCCAAGATTCCTCGCCCCAATAGGCGAGGAGAACTTGCGCAACTGCAGATTCTCACCCTTCCAGTCGTTGACTAGCGTCGTGTAGATCTCGCCGAGCAGGTCTTGGTTGGCTGCAAAGACTCGATAGAGCTCCTTGTAGGCCGCTTCCCGCACCCGAGGCGTTGCGCTTCGGAGGTGAACCGACAGTTCCTCGCGGGTCAGGGTCTTTCGCTTGCCCTTGACGGTCAGCCTGAAAGTGAACCCATTGGTGAGGATGTCGTAGAGGGTATTGATGGCGCTGTGACCGGTAATGTCCTTCAGATTGATGATCTTTTCCTCCGGCTCCGACAGGGTGTGGGGTTTAAACCGACGGATGGACTCCAGGTAGTATTGCAAATCTCCCGAGGCCGCAAACAGTCGGGCTGCGTTCAATTCGTCCACCTTCTGCCACCAGAGGTCAAAAAACAGCATGCGGTTCTGAAACGAAGTCAACCGCTCTTCCACCTTTGTTTTGAAGGCCCGTGCCTGGGGATTCCTGGTATCTTCCGAGAACCAGAGGTAGGAGTAGGCACCCAATTTGGCTGAAATGGCCGCAATTTCCTCGTTGAGGCTCAGAACTTCCTGGAATGACTGGCTTGTCATTTCCGGCTTCAGGCTGTCCCGAAACGATTCGAATCGGGAGACTTTGCTATCCAGATCCTTCGCCAGCGTCTCGAACTCATCAGTCGAGTTCTTCAAGAGATGGGACAGGTCCCACCGTTCCGGCATGTTTCCTGAGTGAGAGTTTCGCAGCGACGGTTTCATGCTGAGGCGTTTCATAATTGGCCGTTTCATGGTGTTACTCCTCGCGGGCATTACGTCACTATCCAATCATAACACTCAGGCCGCGTCACCGAGAAATCAATTTTACTGATATATTTCAATACCTTATGAATATCATTGCATGCGAGAGGCACCTTGGATGGAGTCCGGGCGGGGGGGATGGTGGGTCACGAGCATGGGCAGTGAACTCGTTGACAGGGTGGCCCCGAATGATAAAATCCTCTTCCGCACCGGGAGGGTCAAGAGATGACTGAGTCTGAAGTGAACCGCGCGGTGCAATATGTGACCGCAAGTACCTCCTACGGACGTGAGACCGTCGCAGAAGTCATCAGGACGGGCCTCGCGGAACTGACCGCCTTGGCGACCACGTCCTCACTTCAAGCTAGGCGGGAGACAATTCTTGCGTATGTCTGCCAATGGACAATCAAACGGACGGGCTATCCTGAGGCGCTTGTCTGGGAGGTGCTGGGGTATGCGGGCCGTTGGCTGGACGACATGTACGATATGATCGCTCGCGATCACCCGGAATTGCTTCGAGAGTCAGACCGTTAGGCCTCCGATCCTTTCTCAAAATTCCAAACGTTCGCCAATTCATAGCTGGAGATGCAACTACCTCCGGCCCATGCCCTGGCGGCCGGTGATCCATCTGGACTGGTTCCGACAATGAGGAAATTTCGTCACAAGAGAATATTGAGCCGCTCTCTTGCCCGACAGCGTTTTGCAGTGAGGGCTCAGTGGCCTGCGCGATATGGTTGGCGAGTTCGACGCGAGAGGCTGCTACGGGTCGACAGGCCCCTGCGATTGCCTCGAGAGCTTGAAATGCAATGGACGGCGCTACACCGCCTTTGCCCCGATCGGGGCAGCCGAACCAGGCTTGCTCGTCTGATCGACCGACTGGCCGGCAACGATAGCGGTGCCCAGGAATCGGCGCTGGCCGAGCTAGAACTGGCGACTTTGCTGGCCTGTGCAGGGTTCTCGCTCAGGTTCCTTCCCGAGTCCCAGTCCAGGACGGCGGATCTGGAATGTTGCCTCGGGCCGGATCGACTCTTCGTGGAGGTCACGGCGATGATCGGCTCAACAAGTCGCCTGTCCCTGAATAGGACCACGCGTGTTCGGCCAAGGGATGATCCGGAGGACTGGGAGGGTGGCCGCGCGTTGATCAACCGGCTTGTCGCCAGGGTCTCTCAGAAAGCGAGTCAACTGGTTGACTATTGCGCGCCGGTTCTGTTGGCGATCACGGTGCCGCATCGAAACGACCAGCATGGTGATCTGCGCGACAGTGTGGGAGAAGAGCTGGATCTTAAGCAATTGGCGAGCGCCATCACCGTCATGTTGCCGGGAGTGCCTCAGATCAGCGCGGTCCATCTCTCACTCTGGGATGTGCGGCCCTTGCCTGCGCGGTCCGGTGTGAGGCTCGCGAACGTGCAGGTGGTGCAACGACCTCCCCAGCAGACTGCCTACCCCCGCGTGCGGCTGCTGATTCTGAACCCGGCTGCAGGGTATCCGCTCAGCACGCCGGAGCTCAAATCCCTGAGGGGGCTCTTGTAGCCAGTCTTTCAGCGGACCTTACCCGAGGCTCTGTTTCAGGAGGCCCAGGTTCTTTGTGACCATCGCATCGCCGTTCTTGGTGGATACCTCGATGCCTTGGGCGCAGACCTGCCGGCACTGCTCGGTCCGCCCAAGCTTATGCAGCGATTGCGCGAGGGCATAATAGGCAGCGGAGTAGGTGGGTTTGACCTTGATGCAACCTTCCAGAGCCTTGACCGCCTCTTCAAAACTCGCGTCCTCCATGTAGGCTTTTCCCAACCCGAACCAGGCGACCTCGTCATTCGGGTCGATCGCCAGCACTTTTTTCAGCGGTTCGATGCGTGGATTGGCCATGCGAAAGTTCCTTCGATGGGCTGTACTAACAGTCTCACGGTAGCATGGCCCCCTCATGATTGTCTATGACGTTTCGTCCATGTTACGATGCTCCTCACTGTTCCATGAGTCTTGGCGATGGCGCGTACAGGGTTCGTCTATCATCCAGACTACCTCAAGCATGACATGGGGGCAGGGCATCCTGAATCTCCGGATCGCCTGAGAGCCATCGTGTCTCGGCTGCAGGCGAGCGGAGCGCTTGACCGCCTCGTTCTCATCGAGCCCGCGAGCGTGGCGGACGAGTGGATCACTCAGGTGCATGACGCCTCATACCTGACAACTCTCAAATCTCGGGCACCGGTCAGCGGTCGCGTATCCCTGGACCCAGACACTTCCATGTCGGCTGGCTCCTTACCGGCCGCGTATTTGGCTGCGGGAGGGGCGCTTGCCGCCGCCGACGCCATTATGGCCCGCACTGTCGACAATGCCTTCTGCGCGCTCCGCCCACCGGGCCATCATGCGGAGAAGGATCGGGCCATGGGATTTTGCCTCTTCAACAATGTGGCGATCGCGGCGCGTTACCTCCAACGACGTCATGGGGTCGCCCGCGTGCTGATTGTGGACTGGGATGTCCATCACGGGAATGGGACCCAGCATACCTTTGATGACGACCCATCGGTGCTCTTCTTCAGCACGCACCAGTATCCCCACTATCCCGGGACCGGCGGATCCATCGAACGTGGAAAAGGGAAGGGCGAGGGCCTGACGATTAATGTACCCATGTCGGCCGGGCAGGGTGACGAGGACTATCGGGAGGTCTTCGAACAGTTGCTTGTTCCTGCCGCCGATTCGTTCAAGCCTGACTTTGTGTTGATCTCGGCTGGATTCGATGCGCATCGAGACGATCCCTTGGCCAGTATGGGATTGACGGAAGAGGGATACGCTGCCTTGACCGGTATCGTCGCCGGGATCGCCAGGCGCCATAGTAAGGGTCGGATCCTTTCCTGTCTGGAAGGGGGCTACAACCTGAATGCGCTCGCTGCATCAGTCGAGCGGCATGTGGTCGCCTTGTTGGACGCCTGAGGCCAGTCCGAGAGCCGTGCACGTCAGATGCGAAGATCCCTAAAACTCGTTCTGGGCTCAGTGGGAGCGGCCGCACTGGTCTATCTCTATTACACGGAGGTCAAGCCTGTCGTCATTTTTGGACTCAGGTCCGATTATGCGAAGGCCATTCCCTATGAGAAGACTCCGGAAGGGATCGACAGTCTGCGGGCCGAATCCTGTGGAACCTGTCATCGTGAGATCTATGAGGAATGGAAGACCAGCATCCACGCACGGGCCTACGAGGACCCATTCTTTCAGGCCTACTGGAAGAGGGACGGCAATATCTGGATCTGTCTGAACTGTCATACGCCACTGGAGAACCAGCAACCGACATTGATCAAGGAAATCCCACGCGGACGGGTAGAGAAGGCGATCCAGGTGGCCAATCCCCACTATGACCCTGAGTATCAGAAGGAGGCGATTACCTGCGCCGCGTGCCACGTCCGTGAGGGAGTGATCATGGGGCCCTTTGACGACTCGGTCGCGCCGCATCCCACCAAATTCGATCCGTCCTTCCGCACCACGCAGGTCTGTTATCGGTGCCACAACGTGGTCTCAGGACCTGCCCAACTTTATAGAGTCGGGCCATGCGGGACCTATGTAGAATA
>Ga0209376_1000945_pt1 | contig 31087 bp, 36 predicted proteins | sample GraSoiAngelo_134_FD_185891 | JGI IMG/M metagenome (GOLD analysis project Ga0209376, IMG submission 185891) | Grasslands soil microbial communities from the Angelo Coastal Reserve, California, USA - 14_0929_05_30cm (SPAdes) (version 2) | ecosystem: Environmental > Terrestrial > Soil > Grasslands ... | reverse complement strand
TTCAACGCGCACATCCGCGACGTCTGCCAGGTTCTTCGCAAGTTCCACGCGCTTCTCTGCCTTGAGCGCGGAAGAAAGTCCCGAAATTGTCAGCTTGTCCCTTAGGCCCTGCTCATCGGGGGGTGCGCTCTGAACCATTCGTCAAGGATCGCAACAGCATCTAGCCTTGTTTTTCGCTTTGTTCATCACGGTCCTCACAGGTTTGCTCGTTGCGCTCGCGCCATTCACCGCGTTTTCAAACGTGCTGCAGCTGGTCCTTGGCGACGGCTTCAAGATCGTAGCGACCGGCGTTTTTGTTGGCATCGCTGCCTCGTTTGCCCTTACGCGGTTGATGCGCAGCTTGCTCTATGCCGTAGGTCCGAATGATCCATTGACGTTCGCGGTCATTGCGGTTTTGTTCGCGCTCGTCGCGCTCGCCGCCTGCTACATGCCGGCGCGGCACGCCGCGCATGTCGATCCCATGGTTGCGCTGCGCTATGAGTAAGAGGTAGAGGGTTCCAAAATGCCGCCCTTCGACGAGTTCGGCTAGCTTCGACTGGTCAAACTGGGTTCGTGGGTTTGTTTTGGATTCGCGGATTTTCGCCACCGGAATGTCCTGAATCGAGGAAACCACAGGCGGTACTGCTTTCACTTCACTTGCTACCATCGTTGTGCTCATTTCTTTTTCTTCTCCCTTTCTCGAAATCGTTCGGATTAATATTCTTCGGGCAGCAAGAGTGTGGTCACAGAGCGGTCGGACTCCGTGATAATCCACAGCTTGTCGCCAGCGTGTGTGCGGTAGGCGCTCAAGAGCCGGAACCCGTGCTCTAGGCTGTAGTCGTTTTCCTTCCGGTCCTCGTCGGACAAATCTCCCCACTCGCGGTTGACGTGGCGCGTGAGGAACTCCCCCGGCTGTTGCCCTGCCTTCTTAAGCGCGGCCAAAGCGCCCGGTGTTGCGACGATCTGACCCAGCTCGAAAGCAGGTTGTTTGCTAAGTTGTTGCCTCGAAAAAACTCCTTTCGTTGGTTTGGGTCTTTGCTTCTCAGAGGCGACGCGCAGAGCGGCGCATAAAAAGCAAATGCCCTTCCTAGCGGGGCGAGGCGCCTGGCCGTCCGCGCTGTCAAGGGCGCGTGGTTTTCGCGTTTATCGGAGCGAAGCGGGAGACCCTTGACAGGAGAAGCGGGCGGTCCAGGCGCAGGTTTTCAGCGAGGAAGGGCGAAGGACTACTTTCAGTGAATCCAATGTGACCGTGGAAATAGGAAAGTTTCAGGGACCTCGTGCAATTGGTGACTGTTGCGGGGAAGGGGGAATGCGACTCACTGAGTGTCATCAATCGAGCCTTGATGACCATCGCGAAGGTTGGTGTCATCGTCGTCATATAGGTTCCAGAAATTCTCCAGTAAGATGTTCTGATCCGCCGCGATGATTTGTCATATCGGGGAAACAGTGAGTAAGAAATTCAAAGGACTACGCTGCGCGTATTGTGCCGTGCGCGAGGCGGTAACCGGCGATCACATATTCGCTAGGGAATTCTTCCTGCCATCGGCGAGGGCCAATTTGCCGAAAGCTCCCATTTGCGCTGAATGCAACAACGAGAAGTCAAAGCTCGAACACTATTTGACGACCGTGCTGCCGTTTGGGGGCCGCCACCCGGATGCCTCGGAGAACCTTGCTTCGATGGTGCCAAAACGACTTGGAAGAAATGTGAGGCTTCATCGTCATTTGAAGGAGAAGCAAAAGGTCGTTTTCGTCCCTGACAAGGACGGCAAGCTGGAGGACACGATAGCAATTCCGTTCGAGGGAGAGAAACTGGAGCGGCTGTTTTCGATGATCGCCCGCGGGCTCATCTGGTATCACTGGCATGTCTATCTCGAAGACGGTTACGAGGTTCAGACACGCACGGTAACGGCTCTCGGGCTGCGGCACTATGACGAAGTTGTTTCGCAAGAACGTACGCGCCCGAGTCAGCCAGAGCCTTGGCAACGGCGCGTTCGTTTACGAAGGTGTTCAGGCCACTGACGATCCCGCGATTACGGTGTGGAAGTTCAGCGTTTACGGAGGGCTTGCATCATACGAAGACGAGATTTCCCCCGAGACGCGAGGCTCTCATCTGATTTCCATTGCTGCGCCGTCATCCGCGTTCAGGCCAGCGAAGTTGGGAGGGGACGCATAAAAATGGGGCGCGAAACACGGTCACGCCTGGACTCATTACCCAGAACAGAAGCGTCATTTGTCGAGCCGATGGAGTGTCTATCGGTATCGAAGCTACCTGAGGGGTTGGAATGGCTCTGGGAAATTAAACTTGATGGGTATCGAGCCCTTGCGGTCAAGTCCGGAAATGGTGTGACCCTCTTCTCGCGGCGAAGGAAATCTCTGAATAGGCAATTTCCCTATATCGTGGAAGCACTGGCGGATCTGCCTGCCGGAACAATCGTAGATGGAGAAGTAGTCGCCATCGATGAAAGCGGCCGCCCCGACTTCAATCTGTTGCAAAATTTCCGCGCAGAAGCGTCTCGAATTCAGTACTACATCTTCGACGTGCTGTGCTGGAAGGACCGCGATTTAACACGACTTCCGCTGATTGAGCGGCGAGCGCTATTGAAGTCTGTTGTTGTGCTCAGCGACAAAAGAATCAGAATTTCGGATTACGTCGAGGCTGCGCCCAAGGATTTACTGTCTGCGGTGCGCGAGCAAGGGCTTGAAGGGATCATCGGGAAACGAAAGGACAGCCTGTACCAACCGGGAAAACGAAGCGGCGCCTGGATCAAGCATCGCGTGAATCGTGGGCAAGAGTTCGTCATCGGTGGCTATTTTTCCGGACCACACGGCTTTGACTCACTGATTCTCGGCTACTATGACAAAGACAAATTAATGTACGTCGCAAGAACTCGGAACGGGTTTGTCCCGGCCTCCCGGCGGCAAGTGTTTTCGAAATTGAAACATCTCGTGGCGCCGACCTGTCCATTCGTAAATTTGCCGGAGACGAGACGATCGCGATTTGGGGAGGAACTCAACGCTGAGAAAATGAAGAAGGCAATTTGGTTGAGGCCAGAGTCGGTCGCTCAGATCGAATTCCTGGAATGGACCGAAGGAGACAGGTTGCGGCATTCGAAGTTTGTCGGGCTTCGAGAAGACAAGAATCCTCGAAGCGTTGTCAAAGAGCACGTTGGCGAAGCCGCGTCGGACTAAGCAAAATCGGCGGACCTGGATACGTCTGGCGTTCTATGAAACAATCCGCTTCAAGCCAGGAGGCGTCCTCATGCGAAGTATTGTCTTTCTTGGTATGACGCTACTCGCGGCGTCAGTGGGCATCGGCCAAAATCACCCTTCACTGCCATCTAGCTTCCGCGCAACTACGATTCACAGCCCAGAAGGCGCGGACATCTTCGTGCGTTCGGGTGGGCGCGGGCCGGTCGTTGTTCTGCTGCATGGATATGCCGAGAATAGCGATTCCTGGGCGCCGCTAGCGGCGGATTTGATGAAAGACCACAGTGTGGTCGTTCCTGACCTTCGGGGCATCGGTCGTTCGTCGAAGCCAGAGAGTGGGTATGACAAGAAAACCCAGGCCAAGGACATCCGGGCGGTTGTCACGGGGCTGGGGTATGACCGCACGTTCGTAGTTGCCCACGATATCGGGAACATGGTGGCTTATGCGTACGCCGCGATGTATCCCGACAAAGTGAAACGCTTAGTCGTCATGGATGCTCCCATTCCCGGAATCGAACCGTGGAACGAGTTCCGGCTGGAGAAGTCCGGGATTGAAGCGGAGTGCCGTACTTACATGTGTGGCAAGATGAAGTTACTTCTCAATCCCGGTGTTTGGGATTTGCATTTTAACTTGAACTTTCATGGATATGGACCTGCCGCGGAAAGGTTGGTCGCGGGCCGTGAGCGAATCTATTTTGACGGCATATGGGATGACTTCACAGGAGATCCCAGCAAGCCCGACGAAGCCACCCGAAACTTTTTCGCGGCGACCTATGCTCAGCCGGGAGGAATGAGGGCTGGCTTTGCGCAGTTCACCGCCTTTTCCCAAGATGCGAAGGACAACAAAATCTTCGAACAGACGAAGCTCCCGATGCCGGTGCTCGCTGTGGGCGGCGAGAAGTCCTTCGGCGCATTGCAAGCCGTGATCATGCGCCACGTGGCGACGAACGTTCAGGAGGCCGTGGTTGTCGGTTCGGGGCATTGGCTGATGGAGGAGCGCCCGACCGAAACCGTAGCATTGATTCGGAATTTTCTCGATGCCGGTGAAACGAAGCAATGAAGAGGACCCTGTGTTTATCCCGGCGGGTGGGCGCGCGTTAATCCCGAAAGACGCCTTTGCGTGGCCCATCCTTGCGGGTTTTGCAAGGGTGGGGCTGCTTTTCGCTAGCCTCTTTCTTTGAGGGGTTGCCGGTCGTTTCAGTCAGGGCAAAGAAGGGCGGCGTTTGGCGCGTGGCCCACCCTAAACGAAATCGCCTTCACCGACTATCACAAGTTTCGGGTAAGGGCGCGTCACCGACACCGTGGAATAAACGTTTCGTGACGCAGGTCAACGGCATTCGGCGGGATTCGCGTACAACGTTTGAAAGTCGTGCTATCGTTGCGCCCAGTCGTCACGGAGTAGTCTTTGGGCCCGTGATTTGGTGACCCACGCCATGAAGGGGTGCAGTATAGAGCGTAAGTCGATAGGTTGCGACATTCAAAATTTGTGGGATTGCGGGAGGACAAGAATCCCCGAAACGTGGTCAAGGAGCAAGCCGGCGAGCCTTGAATAATTCACGGGCCAGGAGCTCGTCGTGTCCCCTGGCACTTACTCTTCCCGCAGAACTTCCACCGGTTGCACCGCCGTCGCCCTCACTGCAGGAATCAGGCTCGCGCACACCGCCACCAGCGCCAACGCTCCCACCGCCAGCGCCATACTCACCGCATCGTTCGCCTTGACCCCGTACAGCATCGCCTGCCCCACTCCGCCCGCACCCAGCACCAACACAATTCCGATGGCCAGTCCTGCCCCCAGCAGCCCGATCGCCTCCCGCAAAATCATCTGCAAAATGCTTCGCTTGTCTGCGCCCATCGCCATGCGAATCCCAATCTCATTCCTCCGGCGGGCCACCATGTACGACACAATTCCGTACAGTCCCACCATCGCGAGCGCCGCCGCCAGTGCTCCATAAAATCCCGAAAGCGTGGCCATGAGCCTTTCCCGCGCCAACCCCCGCAGCACCGCGGTTCGCAGCACTCCAAACTTCAGCACAATTTCTGGGCTCGTCCTCTCTGCCACTTCTTTCAGCGCCGCGATCAGTGACGCGGCACTCTCCCCGGAACGGATTACGAACGTCGAGTCCGCATCCGGCTTCGCGTCCTGACTCTCTGCTAGGAAAATAATCGGCTGGAACTGCTCTCGCACGTCGCGATACTTCGTGTTCCCCACCAGTCCGACAATCTGATAGATCCTCTCTTCCGGCTTCCCTCGCGCCACGTAGAACGTCACTCCTAGGGGATTACTCCCTCCGAGCACTTCTCGCGCGAAGCGTTCGTTCACAATCGCTGCCGGCGGCGAATTCAGCGTATCTCGTTCGTCGAAATCGCGTCCCGCCAGCAGCGGCACGTCCATCGTCCGGAAAAACTGGTCGCTCACCACGTTTACATTCACGGTCCTGCGGTGAATACCCCTCTCCGGAATGTCAATGAACCGGTCCCACGCACTGCCCGACATCGGAACAATAACTGCCTCCGCCGCGGCGCCCACGCCGGGCACCGCCCGTACTCGCGCCAGCAACTCCCTCTTATACTCTGGCCGCTGCGCCGCCAGCATTTTCAAGGGGGAAAAATCGAAATCCGCCACCAGCACGCCATCTTGCCGCAGCCCCGCGTTTACGGATACCAAATTCGTGAACGTTCGCACGAACAGCAGCGCCGTCACCAGCAGCACCAGCGAAAGCGCCACTTGCGAAACTACCAATCCGCGCCTGACCGCGAGCCCTCGTCGCCCCGCCGTACTTCCCCGGCCGCTTCCTTTCAGCGCATATCCGGGGTCGGATCGCGCTGCTTGCAGCGCGGGAGCCGTTCCGCACAGCAAACACGTGAGTACCCCGAGCATCGTCGTGAATAGCAGGAAGCGCCAGTCCGCCGAAAGCGGCAGAAAAATCGGATTGTCTTCGCTGCTGATGAACCCGACCATCAATTTGCTAAGCACCTGCGCCAGCGCTGCGCCTGCGGCTGCGCCGACCGTGGCGAGCAGCAAGCTTTCCACCAGCATTTGTTGGATCAATCGCCCTCGTGATGCCCCAAGCGTCATGCGCAACGCCATCTCTCGCTCTCTGGCGCTCGCTCGTGCCAGCATGAGATTCGCCAGGTTCGCGCACGCAATCAGCAGCACCAACCCCGAAATCCCCAGCAACACAAAGAGTGGGGCCGTGTAGTTCGCCCTCAACTCTGAAACACCCGTCCCCGCCGGCAAAACCCGAAACGTAAATTTCAAATACTTATCTCGCTCCGCCGCGAGGTATTCCGCGGGCAGCGTCGCCGCGAAAATCGCCGGCGCTGCCGTGTTCAATTGTACCGCCAGCGATTGCGCCGTCCATCCCGGCTTCAATCTTCCAATTACAGCCAGCCACCACGTTGTGGCGTCTACCGTGTACGGGTGGTCTGCCTGTACCGCTGGCTCGCTGCACAGCGGCACTGCTACGTCGAAGTTAAATCCCGGTTCCAGTCCCGAAAAACTCGCCGGCGTCACCCCAATAATCTGGAACGGCTTCCCATCCAGCGAAACCGTTGTCGCAATCGCGTCAGCGCGCCCGCCAAATTCCCGCTGCCAAAATCCATCGCTGATTACCGCGTCTTGTATGCCGCATCCCTTGAAGTCATCGCTCTTTGTAAACAGCCGTCCCAGTTCCGGCCGCATTTGCAGCACGCGAAAAAAATCGCCGCTCACCCACAAGCCTTTCGCGTAACGCGTTTCGCCGCCCCGCCCCAGGTTGAACCCTTCCGTACTCCACGCGGCTATCTCCGAAAATCCTTGCTGCTCCTTTTCCACTTCCGTCCATTGCGCGCTCGAAAAATCGCTTTGCCGCGCCACCGTATTTCCAATGCGACCCTCGTGATTCACGCGAATTTCCGCCAACTGCTCTGGCGCCGCCACCGGCAGCGTCCGCAGCAGCACCGCGTCCAGCAACTCGAAAATCGCCGCATTCGCTCCAATTCCCAGTGCCAGCGACAGAATCGCCACCAGCGCAAACGCCGGATTGGCCCGCAGCAAGCGCACCCCCAGCCGCACGTCGCGTTGCACCCCCTGCAAAAGCCGCTCCCGCCTTTCGACTCCCGGCGTCAACGTCTGGCTCCGCGCTTCGAGCCGTGGCTGCAGTCCTGCCAAAAATCCCGGCTCGCGTAACTCTCCGCGCAGCCGCCGCAGCGCCTCCGCCTCCTCTACTCCCTCTCTGACCAAATCCTCGTACCGCTCCGTTAAATCCTGCGCTAGCTCTTCCACCACGGCTTCCTCGCGCGCCGCATCCGCCTTCAGGTTCGCGCCCGCAATCGCTTCTCGTATCTCGCCTTTCCAATCACGCATGTTCTTCACCCGTAATGCGGTTCACCGCTCCCACAAAATTCGCCCACGCGCTCCGCTGCTCCTTCAACACCGCCCGCCCTTCAGCCGTCACCCGGTAATACCGCCTTCTCCGCTGCCCCGTCTTTTCCACCCATCGCCCGTCGATAAATCCCCGCTCCTCCAGCCGGTATAGCAGCGGATAAAACGATGCCACATTGAACTGCAGCACGCCCTCCGAGCGTTGCTCGATCAGCTTGCTGATCTCATACCCATGCCGCGCGCGCTGCTCCAACAGCGACAAAATCAGTAGCTCCGCGCTCCCCTTCTTCAATTCCCGCGCAAACCCTTTCATTCGCATATGTATCACTCCAACATATCCTACTCACACCCCCGCCCATCGTCAAGTACTCCATTCGAGTACCCGCGCACCTTCAATTTTCACTTGATATACGCACGTTGCGAGAAAGTGCTCAACGAACGGAATTTCATAGCCGTTCACTCGTGACGGACGAATCCCGCCGCACAAGCCGCCCAGCGAGCTCCGGGCCTTTGGAGGTGACGTGAATATCGTCGGACCGATTGGTTTACGACAGGGGTTCGCTATACTCTCCAGCGTGAACCATCCAGCGATTATTCTCGGGACCTCGTCATTCACAGCCACGGGAAGGCAGGGATCGTTCTATCCGAAAGGCTTGCGACCCGCCGACTATCTCAGCTACTACGCCCAACATTTCGACACGGTCGAGGTTGACTCAACTTTCTATGCAACTCCGAATGTGAACGTGGTGCGCTCCTGGAATGCCAAACCCCCGGAGGGATTTCTTTTTGCGGCCAAAGTACCAGAGTTATGTGGCGATGGGAATTATATGGCGAAACGATCAGGAAAGCAGTGTTGCGGAGCTGTCTTCCACTTGTCCAATTACTTATCGGACAAATCGAATTTCTTCTAGTTTTCCCGTCATTCACTCGCAATACGCTCAGTGCCGAATTAGGCGATATAATTCGCTGTGCAACGCGGTGAATTCAACTAATGAAATACTTAGGTGACCTCTGGCATGGCATTAGCAGCCGCCCGTGGAAGTTGGCGCAATACACGTTTGCAGGTTTCAGTGTTGTTCTCACAATCCTCAGGGGTATTACGTATTTTATTCCAGCCATTAAGTTTGAAGGCGTTCGCTCTCTGACTATTGCCGTGGGGATCGGTAGCATCTACGGCCTAAGAAAAGCATGGAAACCTTCACGAATCGAAATACCCCTCGCGAATTGCAATACCGTCATTGAAATCATTTTTGGTGATCTCTTCGCGCAAGACGGAATTCGCGCCATTGCAGTCAGTGAATTCTTCGATAGTAAGCTCGGCATGCCAGTATCCAACAAAAGTCTTCATGGAATTTTCGAAGGCGAATTCGCAACCACCACTATTGCAGCATCTTTAGCAGGAACGATGGCCAGCAAAGCGTAAGCGTTCGATGTACCACCTTGAGCGCAAATGATTTGATAGCCAGACTGATCACTGATCCACCATCCGAGTCCGTATTGGAGTCCGTTTCGGCTGTTCGTATTGGATTGGGCCTGATGCATCTCGTCGATGTCAGCACTCGTCAGAACGGGATGCGCTTTCAAATCATCTTTGAGGTTAAACATCCCGAATAGCAACAGATCGTGTGCACTGCAACGGACCGAAGATGCACCCGGATGACCGGAGACTTTGCTCATTGACGCTCGCACGTGAGTCTTCTCGTTATATTGAGCTGCCGCAATCTTTGTGAGTGAGCCGCTCAGCTCCAATCCACAATGATGCATGCCGAGCGGATCGAATATGGCATTCTGCAGATAGGCACTGAGGCTCTGGCCGGACGTTCGCGCTACCACATCCCCAAGAATTCCGTAACCAAGATTGGAATAATCGAAGACTTCTCCTGGCGGCCAAAATAGAATTCCGTACCGTTCGATCTCTTCCTCAATGCAACTTGATTCGCCGGGAGAGCATGACCGAGCAAACGTCGTCACTCCGCTCGTGTGGCTCAGCAAGCGCCGGACGGTGGCTCCCCTGGGGTTCCACATCGGGCTGTATACTTTCTCCTGGCCGAGGTAATCATTCACAGGCTTGTTAAGAGAAACCTTGCGTAGTTCGTTTAATCGCATTACAGCCGTGGCGGTAATCGATTTGGTGACAGGGGCCATAAAGAAAGGCGTGTTCTCAGTAGCATGGATTTGATTCTCGGCATCAGCCCAACCAAAACCTTCCTCCCAGAGAATCCGCCCGCCACTGGCAACGCCCACCGCCAGTCCCGGAACATCCCCGTTTGCTATTTTGAGTTGAACTTCATGCCGAAGAGCGGAGAAATCTGGCTTTTGGCCACTGGGAGCCTGAGCCAATAGAGAAACGGGAGAAAGTAAAACTAAGAGAACATAATGAGCTTTCATTAGGAATCTCCGTCGTGCCCTCACTCCTATGAAAATAGCTGCCTATCGCGTTGAAAACAAAGCATAGGTGCCTGGGTCCATTTTCATCCTTCGTTGTGGCTCTCCGAGAGCCATGAGTTACTCGTAACGCAAAGCCACTATGGGATCGACGCGCGTGGCGCGGCGAGCGGGAATGTAGCAGGCGGCCAAGGAAACAATGGCAACGATGAACGTGACAGCAATCGTGACGAACGGCCCTTGTTCAGTGGCATTGCCGATCATGCTGGAGAAAACGCGCGGCATGGGGACCGCGAGAAGTACACCAATTGCACATCCAATGCCAGCGAGCAAGCCGCCTCGCCGCAGCACCAGGCGGAACACGTCTTTCCTTTCCGCGCCCAGCGCCACACGGACCCCGATCTCGCGAGTGCGCTGGCTTACGGAATATGCGACCACACCGTAGAGTCCAATGCTCGCTAGCAGGAGCCCGAGGCCGGCAAAAATGCACAGCAGAGCCATAATGAGCTTGTCGCCGCCCAGGTCGCCGGCGAACAGATCTTCCATTGTCTGGATACTGCCCATCGGCTGATCCTTGTCAACGGACCAAACCGCGCGGCGGAGTATCGGCGCGAGTGCCGACGGCGCCATTTGAGAACGCACCATAAGCGACGTGCCTGCAAAGGCTGTAAACGGAAACTGCAAGTCGCATTCGTAAATTTGAGCATCCGGAGTTTTCTGGCCGGGGTATACGCTCGCGTTTCCTACAATCCCCACAATTTGCGCGGGCTTAGGGTCGCGTGTTGCCGCCTCGATTTGCCGCCCGATCGCATCGCCTTTTGGGAAATAGCGTCGGGCGAATTCCTGGCTGATTATGGCAACAGTGGGTGCGTTGGAGTTGTCAGACGTCATGAATTCGCGGCCTTTGACTAACGGGATTTGCATCGCCTGAAAGTAACCCGGCTCGATGACGAAGTAATCCGCTGAGGATCTTTGGGATTCGGGTACGGGCGGCTGCCCTGGGATGGTGAACGAGGTGCCATAGCCACAAGTCAATGGGACGCAATTGGTCAGTCCGACGCTCTCGATTCCGGGGACATGTCGCAGGGTTTCAGTTACCTGCCTGAAAAGCGCTATTCGAGCAGGGGCGGTGGCATACCTTTCGCTATCGAGGCGCAAGTCGGCAATGACGAGATGAAGCGGGTTGAATCCTAGTGGTTGCGAAAACTCTCGGATGACTTCTCGCATCACTATGCCCGCGCTCGCAAGCAGCATCACGGACAGGGCAATTTCGCCGACCACGAGCGCGTTACGTAAGCGGCTACCTGAAACATCTCCCGAACTTGTCCGCCTGCTCCCGGTCAGAGCGTCCCCAGGCTGGACGTTCGAGGCTCGAAGCGCAGGCACGAGACCAAAAAGAATTGCAGTAAGGAGTGAAGCCGCAAGAGTAAACAGCAGGGTCCGCTGGTCCAAATGGATATGCTGCCCCAGCTGTTCGACAAAAAAATTGAAACTGAAACCAGCGCGCAGCAGACGAATTCCCCAAATGGACAAAACGAGACCTGCGGCGCCGCCCAGTGACGCCATCAAGAGGCTCTCCGTCAACATTTGGCGAATGAGACGCAGACGTCTGGCACCCACCGCGACCCTCACGGCGATCTCGTGCGCTCGTACTGCGCCGCGCGCCAGCAGCAGACCTGCGATATTCGCGCAGGCGATCAGCAATACCAACCCGACCACCGCGAGCAGCATCGTGGTCACTGGGCGCACCTGCGTCACGCGGATCAGATATTCCTGGAGCGGGAGGACCGTGATGCCCCAATCTTTGTTGGTATCCGGGTAGGCCGTGGCGAGTCGCGCGGCGACGGAATCCATTTCGGCCTGAGCGTGCGGGACAGTCACGCCTGGCTTAAGGCGTGCGACGACCATGTTGATGTAGTGATTGCCCCTTCCCGAGGGGCCTAGGTCGTCAGCACTGAACACAAGCGGCGTCCACAGGCCCGGAGGATAGTGGGGCAATGGCAATGATGCGCGTTGCGGCATGACGCCGACAACTGTGTGGGGCTCGCCGTTGATGTGGACGAGCTCGCCGATTATGTTTGGATCTGAGCCGTAGCGTTCCCGCCAAAGGTCCGCGCTCAGGATAACGACATGGCTGTTTCCGGCCTGCGATTCCGCCGGGAGAAATGTTCTCCCCAAAAAAGGCGGGATGCCCATGATCTTGAAATACTCAGGCGTGACGCGGTCGCCGACGACCGATTGCGGCGCAGTCTTGCCCGTCAGCGTGAATGAGCGTCCGCTTTCGACCGCCGCCATATCCTCAAAGACCTCATTTTGCTGCTCCCAGGATTTGAAATCGGGGGCCGAAACCCACCCTAGTTCGCCGGCGGACTTGTTCGTGGAGGCGACTGCGCATAAGCTGCCGGGATCTTTGACTGGGGGTTTTCGCAGGAGTATCGCGCTAAAGGCGCTAAAGATCGTGGTGTTCGCGGCGATGCCGAGGGTGAGAGTGAGGACGGCAACGATAGTAAAGCCGGGACATTTGCGCAACATGCGAGCGGCGAAACGCAGGTCCTGCCAGCACGTTTCAACAAAGGACTCCCAGCCGCCAGAGCGGATGATTTCCTTGCTAACTTCGAGGCTGCCTCGTTCTAAACGCACCGCGCGAAGGGCATCCTTGGGGCTCATCCCCTGCTTCATCTTTTCTTCGGCAGCCATCTCCTGGTAAGCGCGAAGCTCCTCAGTCAACTCTCCGTCGACTTGCTTCTTTCGGAAAAGCGACCGGAGCCCGGTTGCGATATTTCTGAGCAAAGACATAGCTCACCCTATGAAGCTTCCAAAATTCTGCCGATTGCCGCCACTTGCCTGCCCCATTCTCGCGTTTCGCTGTCGAGCCTCTTTCGTCCCTTCGCCGTCAGAGTGTAGTACCTTGCCCGCCTGTTGTTTTCAGTGGGTTTCCATTCGCCATCGATTAGCCCGTCCCTCTCTAGTCGTTGAATGGCGAGAAATAACGAGCCCGCATTCAGGCGGAAAACGCCCTTGCTCATCTGTTCGATTCGCACGGAAATCCCATATCCATGCATAGGCTCCAGAGCCAACGTTTTTAGGATGAGCATATCGAGCGTGCCCTGAACGAGATCACTCGGCTTGTCTGGCATAAACCTTCTTCCCCTTGGTTACCAGGAGGAACATACGCTTCTTCTACTGGTTGTCAAGAGGAGAAGACCCCAAAATTCATGAGGAAAAGACCTGAGAATTCATGGTGGCAGGCGAACAGTCAGGGGATTTGGCGGAAATTTGGCGCAAAGACGGAATCGAACATGGTACAAAAAACGGCCGAGAGGCCGGGCCGAGCCCCATGCGTCCCTAACGCTGTGCGCGAATCCCACGTTTCCACACGGCGACGATGTTGCGCGTCGCAAGAATATTCGTCGTCGGATCCCCCTCTACGAGAACCAAATCGGCGCGCATGCCGGGACGAATCCATCCGCGATCGGAAAGATGAAAAGCCTGCGCGGGGACGGATGTCGCCGCAGCAAGCGCTTGAACCGGCGTTAGACCGTCGCGCACCAGAAGCGCCAGTTCCACGTGTACGGAGGCTCCGTAAGCTGTGCCGGGAACCGGAGCATCGGTTCCCGTCAGGATAGGAACATGCGCCCGGGCCAACTGCCGTATGCCTTCGTCGGTCCTATTGCAAAGATGGTTTAATTGCGGATTCGGCTTGGCCATTTCCATCGAGTGCCGCCAGTTCTCATCGATGTAGGGACTTAGATTCGGATCCGCAAGGGTAGCTGGGCCTTCTGATTTCCCACAATCCGGATAGAGGGTCACGAGGGTGGGAATCACGAAGGCATGATGGTCGCTGACGAATCGACCGAAGTCGGTGCCCACGCTTTCGCCCACGAACATATGCGCCAATCCATCGGCTCCCGCCGAAATAGCGTCCCGAGCCTGCTGCTCTGAAAGAACATGAACAACCGCCAGCTTTCCTCGCTTGTGCGCTGCCACTACAAGCGCCCGCATCGTGTCATTGTCCAGCATGGGAACGTGCTTGCTCGTCCATGACCAGGTGCTGCCATCGTCGTGGATGATTTTGATGTAGTCGGAGCCTTCGGCAATCCGGGCGTCCACGAAACTTTGTGCCTGGTCGGGCGCTGTGATTGTAGGTATCGGTCCACCGCCCATTTGCGTGGGATGCCCGCCCGGGACAGTTGCTCCCGTTCCCGCGGTCCGCATATCCGCAATATCCGGGCGATCTTCCGATTCAAACTTCTTGATCAACTTTAGCCGATCCCCGCCGTTGCACATGTCGAGCTGGGTTGTGACGCCGAGTACGACCGCTTGACGAGATGCCTTTTCTACTGGATTAGGAAGGTGCACATGCGCATCGATGAGTCCTGGTAAAAGGGTGCGGCCGCGTCCATCGACAACTTCCGCGCTCGTTACATTTAATTCAGGTCCACCGATCCGGGCTATTTTGCCGTCCCCTATCAGCACGCTGCGATGTTCGAACACGTGGTCGCCGTCAAGACTCGAACATCGCGTATGAGTTGTGGCGTGGCCGGCGCCTGGCAGCGCGTGGCTATTGCAGACAACCACAGCCAGAATATAAAAACAGTCGATTTGAGGCGCGTCTCGAGTCCTCCTGGTAGCGTTGGACGAATTACGTAAACCTCCGGTTAGGGAGGGAGCCCAACGTTCTTAGGGAGGAACCGGGAAAGCAGAAGCCGCGAAGCTGCAGGACGCAGGAATTGGCCCGAGCAGTGCCCAGAAGAATGAGAGGTAGAAAGAGGGCTGGCGTACTGAACTGGGAAGGTGGTGCGGTATTGGCCGAGCTATGTGAGCAGGTAAAGCGGAACAGAAAAAATCAGTCGCGTCATGATCGCCACAGATTCCACAATGGTGCTCGATTCGACTGACTCCTGCGACGGTAAGCGCCAGATGGCTGTAGGAAATGCGCTCGGCGACTGTGGCTAGAGGGCGTGACCGCAACCCGATGGAAATCGACCACTCGGCCGGAAGATGGTGAGCGTTAAGTGAACCCCATCTTGTAAAAGATCGTGTCGCAGTGCAAGGTTGCGACATGACCAAACGCGGAAAGAAAGCCCGGACGAAGTGGCGAAGGCTGATTTCAGAACATGCCCGTAGCGGGCAAACGGTTACTGCGTTCTGTCGTGAATTGGCGAGGCTTGGAATCCGGCAGGAGTAAGGAGCTGACCAAGACGTTCGTGTCGAAAACGCAGCGCAACTACGCGCCTTTCAGGAGGGAATCCAGCATCTCTGGCGTAAGTCCGCGTTCCTTCGCTTTGCGTCCAACATCAGCGAGTACTTGCTGTAGCGACGGGTATTCACCAGCGGCCAGTTCGCGCAGCCAAAGGCTCAGCAGTGCCTGCATCTTTCGCTTCTGCTCTGGAGCGGCGGAGTCGTACGCCCGCGCCGTCTGCGGGTCCAGCGGAATCGTGATCGTGGCCTTCGCCATGGCGCTAACCTTCCTTCATTCTACGGCAAATATCCTCTGCCCACTAGACTTGCGAGGTCGGCCCGTCCGCTTGGTTTTGTAGTTCTGAACTTCGCGACGGTCTAGGAACTTGAGGTCTTATGGTCAAAAAAGTCGTGCGTAGGGCTGAAGTCAAAGGTCACCGTCAGGGTTTCAGGCGTGCTCTTGATTGAGGCCGCTGACAATCCGCGACCAGTACACAAACTGTGCCACCAGAGTCAACATCCCAAACAGGACTACCTGGACCACCACCTCGAATCTCCCCGAGCACAGCCAGAATCCCTTCCAGCCTTGTCCTTCGGCGCGTCGCAACAGGTTGTCCAAAAACAGGAAGAAAAATAACAGCGCCGCTAGGTTGTACCCCTCCCTCGAATGCTTCTGCACGGTGGTAAGCTCCTCCTCATCTTCTTCCTGCTTCAGCCAACAGAAGCATAGGAAGCCAGCCAGAGATACACCGCGTTGTGGCCCAGAAACGCCAGGAATGGCAGCATCACCCTCCACCACGACCAGTATCCCGCCACCGTAAGTTTCAAAACTGCCAGCACCACAGAAGGAAGCCAAACACCCAGAACCCCATGGCCTGAATCGGATGTTCTTGTTTGCTGCTCATGCCGCCTCACGCTCATAGTATTTCAGCAGGCCGCCCAGCCGCTCCCGACACCGCACCTTTTCCTGTTCTCCACGGACTCCTTGAGTTGGCAAAGGGAATAGCAATACGTTGTTTTTGCCTTGGTGATTTCTCTCCTCATGATAGTGGGCTTAGTAGTGGCGCAGCGCGCGCCGCAATGAGCCTTCGCCCAACAAGATCAGCTTCGCCAGGCATTCCTCCCTAACCGACCTTACCCAGCGTTCCGCATAGGCGTTCAGATTCGGACTTCTGGGCGGCAAGGCAAGGGTCTTCACACTCCCTGCTTCGATCACCTGACGAAACGATGAGCTGTATTTGCTGTCGTGATCATGCAGCAGGTACTTGCGATGGATCAGAAAACCAGAATCTTCCATCGTCACATTACGCGCCATCTGTTCCATCCACTCTTGATTCGGATGACGTGTGATTCCGGCCAAGCATATCCTCCGGCTCTCCAAATGAATGAAAAACAGCACGTAGTACGTAATCAACCCTCTTAGCGTAAGCACTTCCACCGTGAAGAAGTCGGTCGCCACCAACACCGCCATGTGAGCACGGATAAAGTCTTTCCAACTCGTCGTCTGCTTCCGCTTGGGAGCCGGTGGAATATCATGGCGGCGAAGAATATTGCCCACGGTCTGATCCGAGAGCCGGTGACCTAGGTTGGCCATGGCACCCACGATCCGGTCATAGCCCCACCCGGGATTCTCCTTCGCCATCCGCACCACCAACCGCTCGGTTTCCTCGTCAACTCGGGGACGACCCGAGGATTTACGAAACTTCGATCCGTCGAACTTGTTGGCGATGAGCTTTCGGTACCAGGCCAGCAGCGTATCCGGTTTCGCGACAGCCGCCAATTCTTCCAAGGCCTTCCGTTTGAACCGGTGGGCGATCTCAGCCAACGTAGTTTTTTCGGCATCGGATAACAGCAACCTGCCTTTGATTTGGGCTCTCAGGATGCGGTTCTCTGCGGCCAGATATTCGTTCCTCAGTAGTAGTTCCTGGTCTACGGTTCCGGTGATGTAAGCAAGCATGCGAGCCCAAATCATTCCAGAGCCTCCGTAAACTTGATCGTCGAACCCGGATTGTACATGCTCTTGAGGTTTCAGAAAGCAGCTGTGTGAGGAAATTATGAGACCGGAAACCAAGCCTTTTCAATACGTTTGAGATTTTTGACCACACGAGGTCGCGCGTCTGAGAGGTTTGAGCCTCTCTCCTGCGAACCAGCAAGACCCTACCCTCACTAATACCCTCACTTAGAGTTTCTACCCTTACTCGTCTCGTTGCGCCACCGCGCGGCAGGCCCCTTGCCACGGCAAGTCACCTCGCCCGAACTTCTCAAATCGACCAGCAGCTTCCGAATCCATTCACGGCCAACACCAGGGCACGCACGCTCTATATCCGCTAAGCGAAAGTCTCCGAGTTGAGCGCGAATGGCTCCCAAGACCATTTCTGCCTTCGCTCCCTTCGGCGAACCCAGTTGACTAACGCGTTCTTCGAATTCTCGGTACGCACTCTTTAGAACAAAGAGAATGTAATTGATGAACGGCCAGGGATCGTGAGTACCTTCATGCCATCGCTGGGAACTTTGCTCCAGAGTCTCATAGTAGCGATCCTTGTTCTCCTCAATCACACGCTCCAAGCTGACATAGCGTCCGACTTCTAAACCGATGTGATAACTCTGCAAGAGAAGTAGCAATCTTGAGACTCGACCATTTCCGTCCCTGAACGGGTGGATACATAGGAAATCTAAATTCATGCCAGCTAAGAGAATCAAGGGATGGATTCGGCGCTGTTCAAGGCAATCCTTCCACAGCGAAAACAATTCATGCATCTGTGTTGCAGTTTCACTCGCTGGAACAGTTCGGAAGCGGACTCTTTGCCTTCCGTCGGGCGACTTCTCAATGATATCGGAGTCTTTTTCTTTATATTGCCCCGCGTCCCCAATTCCGCCCCGAGTCAATCTGTGAAGTTCTCGAATCGTGTCCTCAGATACGGGTAGTTGTTTACCCTGTTCGTGAATCCGTTTCAGAGCATCTCGATACCCGCGAATTTCTTCTTCATCTCTGTCGCGCAGTTGCTTGTGGCCGAACACAATGGTTCCAACGCGCGCCTGATCCGCAACAACCCCCTCAATCCGGTTTGATGAAACCGCGCTTTCGATCAAAGCGTGTTCTCGCAGGGCTTTGAGTGTCTGAGGAGATTGGTTTGTAAAAAGCTCTTGTTTTCCTCGCGCCTCTCCCAAGTCTGCCAAGTACCAGGAGGTGTTCGCCGGAATCGCCTCGATTCCGGTTACGAATTGTCGCAGCGTTCTCACGAATTCTTCCTTTCAGCGATACCCTTGCCGAACGAGGTGCTGTCACAGTCGTCTGTCATAGCTTGTCACAGCAACGACGACTGGAATTCATCGAGCGGCTGTCGAGCGACGTGCCGGTGCATCCGGTGACGCTTGCCATCGCGCGACTAGCGGGGCGCATCGAAGGCCAACAGGAAGCGATGGGCATCCAGTTTGCGTTCGAGGATTTGTTGATCGGCGCGACAGCGTTGCACCTCGGCTACGAAGTCGCGACGCTGAACCTCCGCGATTTCCAGAGAATCCCCGGTCTTTCCGTGATCCAAACTCTGAAGGATTGACCGCCGACGAAATCTCCCTCGCTCTCGCTGCCGTCAACCGGTACGCGTGCTCGCACTCATGGTCCGGGACAACCACGTCATTGAACGGCCTCGCTGTTACCGAATCACTGCGATTCACGCGTTTGGCGCTTGAGAACGGCGAGACACCAGGAATCACCCTTACCCACTTTCGGAATGAAAGACACAGCTTCCCATCCTTGTCGACCCAAGGAGTCTAATTGTTTCTCGCTTTCTGCCAATGAGTTTTCGGCTCCTTGCAAGTCGAGCACCTCAATCTTATATTCCCACATAATCTTTCACTCCTTTGTGTGGCGCGACGCTTCGATAGTCTGTCGAGCCCAAACGTCACCTCTCTTTTATTTACGGCGAATTTTATCGCGCTCCGCATCGGCGTACAGATTTGCGAGGCTTCTGGAGGCACCGAACTGGGGTCCGATCCATTGGTAGACCGAATCATCTCTGCCATCATGAACATCGTGAATGGCAGCGCGCACTTCTTTATACGACTCAAGTCGCTTAAGAATCGTGTGAATGACAGCCAGGCTATTTTGGTACCCGTCTATCGGGAAATTTAACTGCCTGAGGCTAGCGCGGAGCTCGATAGGTGTCAGCCCTCTTCGCCCCGCCGCTCTCAAGGCAGAGCGACAGGCACTCGTGAGTCCGTCGAGTCTCAATTCGGTAGTCACGTCGTCACCCTTTCCGCTTTGTTCGCCAAGAACGGCGAGCGCCGCAACCTTGCGGCGCTGTCTGGCGATCTGCACCTCAAGCTGCTCCATGCGCTCCAATAGATCACGGAGAACATCGCGTGCCTTTCTCAGGTCAGCTCTATACTCTTCCCGCATTTACCACACATCTTTGCACAGCATGTGTAAACGTCAAGCAGAAAGGAAAGCGGTCCATAATTGCTTGCCGGTTTGAAACAGATGGACATAATCATGGCAAAAATTCTTATGTTCACACTGCTCTCAAGACTTTCAGCAACGGGGGCTCTCGTTGCATTTTTTGTTACAGGCGCCCCGACTGCGGGACACGCGTCCACGCAGAAGCCGAAGCAGGAAGTACTATCGCCACAAGAAGTCTTTAACCACACCTCGCGTCCGTATTCGTAGCGGAATCTCTTGATGGTGCGGGAACTGTGATCGCGAAGGGAAGCGCTGTTGTTGTGGCTCCAAGTGAGGTCGTCACCAATCGACACGTCATCGAGGACGGAGTCTCCTTCCGCCTCAAGCGCGGCGCGGAGACGTGGCCTGCCACGATTAGTCATCTTGACGCCATCAACGTTGCTAAGGAAGTTTTCGAGAAGAAATGAGTCACGAAAGGCTACCGCGAGGGAAAGTCATGCAAAAACAGGATCATGGAACGAGCAACCTGGAGTTACTCGACGTGAGGGGCAGTGGGGAAATTTCATGAGCAGGAAGCGTCGGAAATCTATCATCGCGCTCCCGCTGATGGCGGCGTTCCTTTTCACTTCCGCGAAGGCACAAGAAACCCGAAAGAGCAAATCTGATCCGCTGATGATCCAGGAGCAGGGTAGCTTCGCTGTCGGCGGGTCGGTCACCACCGCTCCCGGCACCTTTGACCCCATCAAGCAGGGCTCGTACAACCCTGCCGGCACCGATCCCGCAGGCCAGAGGTTGCACGGCGATCACGCTTACGTCTTCTACCAGGTCCCCTCGACCCGGAGGCGCTCAACCAGTTCTTCCGGCAGATGGTTCCCAACACCGGCCCGTACGACGCGCAGGTGAATACGGAAGCTGTTTCGACGCTATTCAGCAAGATCGGGCCGGGCATTCTTGTCACGCACTCACAGAGCGGCGGGCTAGGCTGGCGCTCGGCCATTAAGAACAGGAATGTGCGCGCCAGCGTCTCCTTTGAGCCGGGCTTCGACTTTCCTTTCCCCGAGGGAGATGTGCCACCGCCTATGACGCTCGGCGGCAGAGCACTGAGCCCTATCACAGTGTCTCAGTCGGAGTTCATGCTCCTCACGAAGATACCGATCGTCATCTATTACGGCGACAATATCCCCGACAAGCCGAGCGTGAATCCCGGCCAGGAGCAGTGGCGCATTTTTTTCGAAATGGCCAAGAGGTGGCGGGATGTCGTGAACCGCCATGGCGGCGATGTCACCGTCGTGCACCTGCCCGAGATCGGTATCCGGGGCAACACGCATTTCCCGATGTCGGACCTGAACAACGTCCAGATTGCGGACCAGATGTCGAAATTCCTTTCAGGAAAAAAGCTGGACTAATCCGCTACTAAACCACGCGGCGCTTCTGCCTCACTTGTTTTATGTGTCAAGGTAAGTCGCTTGGGTTGGGTAGTTTCCCGGGCAAGCGGGAAGTTATCGAATCGTCCGTCGGATTAGTACCTGCAAACACGCTTTTCTTCAGAATGGCAAATCGGTCGTTTGCGATAAATTGCGCCGTGAAGTTGAATCCCATTCCACTTCAGCCGGCGGACACGCGTTCATTCATTTTCGAGGATCTGCCTTACGTCGCGTTTGCCGTGCAGAATGCGAATAATGTGGAGGGCATCTGCCTCCAGAGCGTAATAAATCCGAATAGCCTCAAATCCAGCGACAGGCCATGAGCGAAGATTTTGAACTCGCGGATTGCTAGAGGAGTATCGAGGACCCACGTGAGGATTCTGGCTTAGTGATTGAATAGTGCGCTTGACGGCTTCACGGAAACGAATGGCTCGGGAGCATCCGCAGAGTGGAGGTAATACCGGAACTGACGTACGATGTCGTTGCTGGCGGCCTGTCGATACAGAACCTTCACGAACGCGGGCTGGCCTTGTGCTCAGCCAAGAGCGCATCCGTCTGCTTCGTTACGGAACTCCAAAACTCATCTTCTGTGAGTTGCTCTGAGGCGAGCCCTTCAGCGAGCAGGGTGTCGAGTTCCTCCGGTGTCCCCGTGAAACCCGGCACTGTGCGTTGCTCAACGGCTGTCAAAGCAGCTTCGACAACTTGATCAACGGATTCGTAAGCACCGCGGCTGAGGACCGCTCGAATCCGGCGCTCCTGTTCCGGCGTGAGACGAATCGTCATGGTGTGGTTGCTCCTTGGGTTCGTCATCTTCAGGTTAGGGCAAAAACTGCCGTCGGGCAAGTCGGATGCGGCTTTGGCGGCTTTGGTCAGGCCGAGCGTGCGGTCAGGCCTGGAAGCGTATAATAATGTTGAGGATAAGACTCGCACGGGCCGTGACAGTGCGGGATTCTAACCAACGACAGGGCAGCGTTCTAACCAACTGGACTACGTCCCCAACCGTGGAATCAACTTAGCGTAAAACCTTGCAAATAAGGACTTTGCAAACTCCGCATACAGCGCACTGTTCGCCCGGATTGCCTGTAATAGCAGCCCTTCTTGGCAAGACCGCCTGTAAATATCAGCGCGCTCATGCGAGACTCATACTAGACTCGAGCAAGAGGCAAACCAGTATTCCGAAGCAGAGTATTCGGCCGGCGAACCCCCCGCTACTCCCGACACATGTTGCTGATGCCAGTCGCCCGGCGATATAACTCGTTCGCAGCAGCCCAGCGGCTGGACTTATCGCTTGGGAATCTCCACTTCGGTGTAGCCGCCTGGCTTTGCCGCGTTCACCGCGGTAGCAATGCTGCCGAGATGCAAACGCACTACCGGCCACTGCGAGTTCGCAAGCACCAAAACGGAAATCTTGCGGCCAGTCAGGTTTTGCTGATACTGGATATTCTTGTCTGTCGTGAGCAGTACTTGGAAGCCGGCCGCCTCCGCGGCGTTCAGCAAATCACCGTTAGAGACCTTGTCCCAGCCGCGCTCTCGCGCCTCAACAACAGTGTGCCCCACAAGCGCTGGCGCGATGCCGCTCGGCGTGCCGTGGTCAAAGAGAACGAGCATCGTTGGACGTGGACGTAGGGACCTCAACCGGTGGCGGATCCAGGCTGCGAGCTGCAAATTCGAGCACAGTCCGGATCTGTTCCGGCGTCACATGGAACTGCTCAACGATTTCCTCGATGCTGGCGCCCGCTTCGAGATTCTCGAAGACCGTCGCCACGGGCATCCGTGTACCTCGAAAAACCCATGCACCGCTGCGCCTGCCCGGCACGCTTTCCACTACCGGACACTGCGACCAGTCAAGTGCTGCCATCGCGAATCTCCTTTTGTTATTTTAGCACATGGTTGTGTTTCACCTTCGGGTGCAGGACGTTCTCCACTGGACTCTCAACGGGCTCGTACATTTCCGGCAGTGGGCCATCTTTCGGCACGTAAGCCACATCGCGGGGAACATGGGGGTTCTTCGGGTCCGGGTCCTGGTAGACCACCGCGAAGAGGCGTCCCACACCCTCCGGACTCAAGTGGAATGCTCGCTGGCCGTTCGGCGTATTCGGTCCGTCGGTCAGGACAGGGACGTCCGGCACGTCGTATCCCGCCCAGCGCTTTGCTGTCTCGTCCCACCAGATGATGGGCTCCGAGCCCGGATATGGTTTGCCGTGTCGATCGCACGACGCTCGGTTGTAGAGAATGCGCATGTTGTTCGGCCAGGTCCATGCGAAGTTGGGATAGAGGCCGAGACCTCCGGGATCCGTCTGCGAGTCCCGGCGTTTGGAGAGGTTTACCCCGCCGCCGAAAACCCCAGCGTAGATCCAGGCCCCGGAAGAGGTCGAGCCGTCGGGCTGCAAGTCGGCTACTCTCTTGACCAGATCGCCGGCCTTCAGGTTGGCGCCCGGAACGTCATGCAGCGCACGTCCGTTGATCTCGCGCAGCACGTCCTCGGCAGTGGTGTAGGTCCAAAAGGCCTTCTTAATGATCTCGTCTTTCGGGTCGGCCGAATCCTTAATAACATCGCGCACGCGGCGGAATACGAGATCGACGATTTCGCCGTCGGGTTTGGCCTCCCCGGGGGGCTTCACCGCCGCGTGTCGCCACTGCACCAGGCCGCCCGAGTTGCTGATGGTTCCGTTCTTTTCCATGAAGAACGGGGCGGGCAGCAAGATCACCTCCGTGGAGATGGACTTCGGGTCGACACCCGGTCGACGCCAGAACGTCGCCGTTTCCGTCTCCCAGATCTCCTGAACCACCAGCGTCTCTAGCTTTGCCATCGCCTCGAACGTCAGATTCAGGTTGGGCATAGTTCCCGCTGGGTTCTGGCCGACAATCCATAGCATCTTCATTGTTCCGGCGAGAGCGCTCTCGAAGATCGACATGGTACCGTAGTTTTTCGCGGCGCTTCGCTTAGGCAACCAGGCATAGGCGAAATCATTCTCGGGAGTGGCTGCATCTCCGTAGAACGCTTTGAGCGTGTTGACGAGGAATTTGCTGTCCGCGGTCCCGTTCCTCTTCGTGTACTCGGCAAGGGTGGGCTCTGTGTGGGCCGGATAGTTGAGATAGCCGGGCATGTAGTTGTTGAGCACGCCCATGTCGCACGCGCCCTGCACGTTCGGCTCGCCCCGCAGCGCGTTGACGCCGCTACCCGGCTTGCCCACGTTGCCAAGCAAGAGCTGCAGGATGGTGAACGCGCGGATTCCCTGCACGCCGGTGGTGTGCTGGGTCATTCCGAGCGCGTACAGGATGGCTCCCGGGCGATTCTTGGCCATGGTTTCCGCGATCTGCTGGATTTGCGTCGCCGGGATGCCGGTGATGCGCTCGCCCACTTCGAGCGTGTACCGCGAAACGAACGTCTTGAGGCGCGTGAAGACACAGTGCGGGTCAGCCAGGTTTGCGGCGACGCGCGGCTTGCCTTTTGCATCAAGCTGATAACCCCAGGTCTCCGTGCCGTACTTGTGCTTCTCCGCGTCGAACCCGCTGAAGAGTCCATCCTTGAAGTCGAAAGCCGCGTGGCCCAAAAAGAGGGCGTTGGTATGGGTTGTGATGTAGTCTTCGTCGTACAGCTTGTGCACAAGGACGTAGTTAATTATGGTGTTGAGAAGCGCAGCGTCGGTACCGGGACGAATGCGCGCGTACATGTCGGCCGCCGCAGATGTCCGGGTGAATCGAGGGTCGACGTGGATGATCTTCGCCCCGTTTTCCTGGGCCTTCCGGATCCACTTGAAGGCCATGGGATGGTTCTCTGCCACATTGCTGCCCTCCACCAGAATCGTCTTGCAATGCTGGAGGTCAATCCAGTGGTTGGTCATCGCCCCCCGCCCGAACGCAGCCCCCAGACCGGGGACCGTCGGGCTGTGTCAGAGTCGGGCCTGGTGCTCGACGAAAGCGGTGCCGAGCAGGCGCGCCGCTTTTTGGAAGAGGTAGCACTCCTCGTTGGTGTTTTGTGCGCCGCCCATGAAGGCGATCGCATCCGTCCGGTTGACCGGAACCTCCGCGTCGCCGAGTTTCTCGGTGGCGATCCACGTCGCGTCGCGGGTCTTTCGAATCTTTTGCGCGATTCGTTCCACCGCGTTTTCCCACGAGATATCCTCCCATCGGTCGCTGCCCGGTGCCCGGTAACGAGGCGTGCGAAGCCGGTTCGGCGAGGTGTGAGTCGCGAACATGGATATGCCTTTAACGCACAGGGATCCGCGGTTCACGATGTGGTCGTAGTCGCCTTCCATGGCAATGAGCTTGCCTTCGCGTACGGCGGCGATCATGCCGCACCCGCACGAGCAGAAGTTGCACGAGGTAGTGAACTCATTGACGTTTTCGAGCTTTAACCTTTGTGTGGCGGCCCTCACCGTGGACACATCGAGTAGCTCACCGAGCGCTAGCCCTGCGCCACCGCCCACCGTCAACCTCAACCAGTCTCGGCGGTTGATTGATGTTAAGCCCTGTGTCCTCGGACCACGGTCTACTTGATCCTGAGTTTCCGTTCTCGGATTGCCGATCGGGTCCATAGTTAGGGCTCTCCTCCCATGGGGGTGAAGGATATTGTCCGCGCGATGACCTTGGTCTGCGACGCAAAATGAACCGCCTGTTTTTATCCACAAGTCGGCCATTCCGGTTGCGTAAACGATTATGTCTATCTTGGAGCCGATGAAGCCTGTCATTTTTGACAGCTTCTCTTCTGTCGTGGTCTCCCTACTCTGCTGCCGCCACGCGGGTTAATTGGCAGAGCGAAACCGAGGTGACGATTGGCCCTGTTCAAAAAAAGCTTCCCTGCGGTGCGTGCCGTGGTGGCCGCAGCTTTGTGTTTCCTGGCTGTGGTCGTTCCAACGAAACAGAGCCGGGGCGAGCCTGGCTCGCCGCAAAAAGCCAAGTTTTACCAGCGGCCCACCGACGCTTCGCTCTATGTTGGTTCCGAAGTGTGCAAAAGCTGCCACGAGGACACGCCCACTAAGGATTTCTACAAGAACTACGAGGCTTCTCCGCACTTCGTAACCACCATGGACAGCAAGAAAGGAGCACAGTGGCAGGGTTGCGAGGCTTGTCATGGGCCGGGCAAGGAACACGTCGATGGGGGCGGAGACAAAAGTAAGATTTTTACCTTCAAGGACGTTTCGGCACAGGAAGCGAGTGCCCGCTGCCTGGATTGCCATCAGTATGGCGAAGAGCACGCAAATTTTGGCCGCTCTGCGCACCTGCAAAACAACGTTGGGTGCACCGATTGCCACTCGCCACATCACGCCAAAGAAAGCCAGTTTCTGATGAAGGAAAAGGAGCCGCAGCTCTGTTACGGCTGTCATCTCGAAACAAAGCAGCAGTTCACGCGCACCTTCCATCACCGGGTTAACGAGGGATTAGTTAGATGCGACGACTGCCACAATCCGCATGGTGGATTCCTGGTTCGCCAGGCGCGAGCGACTATCTCCGAGGACACCGTCTGTTTCAAATGCCACACGGACAAAGCCGGTCCCTTTGTCTTCGAGCATCAGGCAGTGAAGATCGAAGGTTGCATTTCCTGCCACACGCCTCATGGCTCGTCCAATCCGCGCTTGCTCAAGCGCAGTCAGGTGAACCTGTTATGTCTTGAATGCCATTCGCTCACCGTGGACGCCGGAGCTCCCGCCATACCTACGTTTCATAAGCAAGACCAGAAGTATCAGGCTTGCACCCTTTGCCATGTGGCCATCCACGGCTCCAATTCGAGCAATGTGTTCTTCAAACCGTGAGGAGTTGGGCGATGCACAGAGTCAGAACCGGCCTCGCATATCTCTTTTGCTGCTTTCCGAATGCCTCGATCTTTCTTTTCGGTGCGGCTCTCCTCCTGTTTGCCGCAAAATGTTGCTCCGCGCAGCAGGCAGATCCGGAAGGCATGGAGCAAGGAAATTACAACATCAAGCAATCCGTGGAATTCGGCTACCGCTTCACAGACGTTACCGGTAGCCAGGCAGCTTATGACACGTTTGTCAATCTCCAGCAAGGTCCGCGGTTGCTCGACTTCACGACCGAGATGAGATCCCTGAACCATGAAGGTGCGTTCTTCGATCGACTGTTCTTCAGCAATTTCGGTTACGGCGGAGACCCCCAAAATGTATCCAGGCTGAACATCAGCAAGAACAAATGGTACAACTTCAGCACGCTCTTTCGTCGGAACGAGTACGCATGGGATCATTCGCTGCTCGCGAATCCGTTGAATCCGGTCACGCCGGCGTTCGCGAATGCTCCTCCGGGTTTTACTCCGATTATAAGCACGTCGCCTCACCTCTACAGTACGCGCCACAAACTCAGCGATTTGGACCTTTTGCTGCTCCCGCAATCCAGGATTCGATTCCGCTTTGGCTACTCACGAGGAATTTTCGAAGGCCCCGGATTCAGTTCCATCCATCAGGGCACCGAGCAGCTGCTGTTTCAAGACTATAAAACAACCCTAAACAACTACCGTCTCGGTGTCGATTTCCGAATCTTGCCGAAAACCAACATCAGCTATGACCAGATCTGGAGCTATTACAAGGGAGACACCGGCGCTAACGATCAGAATCAGCTCTTCGCACTTTCTAACGGAGCTCTCGTGGACATAGGCGTCGCGTTGAACGCCGGAGCGAGTCAGCCTTGCTCCAGTACCTTCCTCGCGGGAGGTGTTGTCAATCCCGTTTGCAACGCTTACTTCGACTACCTCCGCCACGGCAGGACCCGCACCAACGCGCCTACCGAGCAGCTGAGCCTGCAATCGAACTACCTGCCGGGCTGGGATCTCTCGGCCAAAGTGAGTTATACCAGCGGAAGCACCAACGTGTTTGACTGGCTCGAGAATTGGAACGGTCTCGAATCAAAATCGAACACACGGGGCGAAACAATCACTGGACCGGTCTTCGGCGAGCGCGTGGCGACAACAGCTGATTTCGGGGCGACCTGGCACCTATCCAGCGAATTGAGCTTCATCGATTCGTTCCATTATTCGAATTTCCACAATCCCGTCGCGTTTGACCCCTCCGCGTGTTCCTTTTTCGCCCCGAATCTCCTTACGTCCCCGACCGTTTTTTCGCCCGCGGTGGCCTTTCCGCTTACTTGCACGGTGCCCTCGGGCGCTGTTGCCGGCACTCCCGCCCACACCTCAAAATCCGGTCCCGACCTTTCAATCGCCGAGTCCAGCCTCTTCCTGAAACAGGATGAAAAAACCAATCTTGCAGAACTCGAGTACCAATTTTCGCCGCGGCTCGGAGCTCGGCTGGGATTTCGCTACCGCCACCGATCGATCAACGACAAGGACTTCGAAGCGGTCTCCGAAGTCTTTTTTCCGGACAATGCCAATCGTGGGGACTGCGCTCTCGAGAACGGGGTGCTTCCCGTGGGCTGCACGCCCAACGGCGACGGCTCATTCACATTCAGAACTCCACAACCCATCGAACTCGATACCGGCGAAACTTTCATTAACGAATACTCAGGCGTCTTCGGCATTTGGGTCAAGCCTTTGCCTGCCTGGAGGATTAGCTTCGATACCGAATTGATGAGCGCGGACAACTCGTTCACCCGCATTAGTCCGCGACAGTCGCAGGAATATCGTGTTCGTTCGACATACAAGCCTGCCCCCTGGCTGAATCTGAGCGGATCCATCACCATCTGGGAAGCCCGCAACAACGTACCGGAGATTGACAACCTTCAACACAATCGTTTCTATGGTTTCTCGGCATCGTTGCAACCGAGAGAATCTCTTGGGCTGGAGCTCGGCTACGACTACAATGACGTCTTCTCCCAAATTCTGATCTGTTACGTCACCAGTGTTCCGCCCCCCGGATTAAGTCAATGCCCCGGCTCGTCACTGGTGCAGCAGCTCTCGACTTATACCAATACGTCGCATTATGGCTACTTCCTCGCGAACTGGTCGCCTGGGAAGCGCCTTACGCTGCACCTAGGCGCGAACCTTACCGGCACGAATGGCTCAGTGTTGATTCTCAGTCCTACCGCACCGTCGGGGCCGCTCAATTCATTTTGGGCTCAGCCTGTCGCGGGCTTCGAATATAGGTTTGCAAAAGGATGGACCGGAAAGGCCTATTGGGGTTATCACGGCTATCACGAAGATGAGACTGCCCAATCGCCTCAAGACATTTTCGTTCCACGCAACTTTCATGCAAATTTGGTCACCCTTTCTCTTAGGTATGCGTTCTGAAGAACCCTCGATTCTAATTTGGGAGGAACCTGCACTATGAAAACCAAATCGATGTCGAAAATAATTTGTCTCGCACTCGCAACTATTGTTGACGTTCCGGTTCTGCTCTTCGCCAGGACCGGGGCGGACGACAAGAGCGCTGCAACTTACAAAGCGAAATGCGCGTCATGCCACGGCGCTGACGGGAAAGGCGATACGCCTGCCGGCAAGAGTACCAAAACGCGTAGTTTCGCGGACCCGGAGGTAGTCAAGGCGAGCGACGACGATTTCGCCGGGATCATCGAAAAGGGCAAAGGGAAGATGCCCGGCTATAGCAAGAGCATGAAGCCGGACGCGATCAAGGACATGGTGGCCTACATTCGCAGCTTGGCAAAGTGACCCTACCGAAAGGCCCTCGCGGCGAGAGGATCGCACGATTCCTGTCGCAGTCAGGACCTGTGAGATGACAATGCCTACTCTTTTGCTACTTGTTCTGATCGGAATGACCATTGCTCTGATCGCCGTATTCGTCTTTCGCCCGCAAATCACGCAGACCCAGGCGGGGAAAATCGCAGCATTTCTGGCCTTATTTGCCCTGCCCGTCCTTTGCGCGGGAATGGGTGCGTCGAGCGAACTCTTGCACGCCAAAAGTACAAAGTTCTGTCTTTCGTGTCACATCATGAAACCGTACGGCCAGAGTCTTCGCGTGGATGACCCGACCCATTTGGCAGCAGCACATTTTCAAAACCGTCGTGTGCCTACGGACGATGCTTGCTACTCATGCCACACGAATTACGCAATGTTCGGTGGCATTAAGGCCAAGATAGGGGGCCTGAAGCACATCTATGTCTATTACCTGGGGACACCTCCTTCGCCTGAAAACATCAAGCTCTATGAGCCATACAACAATCGCGAGTGCTTGCATTGCCATGCGGGTGCGCGTTCATTCGAAGAAGGAGCCGTCCACACGGCAGACCCGGAACTACTACCTGCGCTAAGAACGAATAAGGTGTCGTGCATATCAAGCGGCTGCCATGAAGTCGTCCACGATGTGAAGGACTTAAAAAATGCCAAATTCTGGAAAGGCGGTAGCTGATGCTGAGTACGAATGCATTTGACCGAAAGCTGCAAATTTCTGGAATGATCCTCATCATCGGCCTCGTTGTCGAAGGCCTTTGCCTACTGAGTGGCAGTCCGATCGGATTTATCTTATTTGTAGGTGTTGGCGTCCTTCTCATTGCCATTGGCATGCTCCACTATCTCTATTCGCTGGCCTCGACCGCATCTTCATCAGTGAAATGGGATTAACCGGGGAGCGCCCGGACAAACCGGCATGTGCAAGGGATGAACGTAACACCTACCACGGCTCGGCATCTGCAGGAATCGAAGCCGGTCGACAAATTCACAGACTTGTCCAGGAATCTAAAATCATTCGGCCATGAGATACCAATGCGGCGCCGAAAAAACGTAAAGATGCCAACGGCGGTTATTCCCCTACATGGTTGTTCTCGAATAGATGCGTCGTCAGGGGCGATGACAACCTGGAATGAGTTTCCTACACGCAGTTTGTGAGATCATCACAGCCAATTCGGCTGTCACTCGCGCTCACCAAGCACTGGAAATATGAGCCGGATTGCCTCATTGCCGCCCCGTTTTTCTGCAGCTTCCGTCAGATCAGAAGGATATGGCGGAAGCGCGTGGGAGTCGAACCGATTCGTGAGATCTCTCTCTTGTGACTTGACGCGTCCGTCGCCAGACAACACCAAGGCAAGGCCTGCCTACGAACGCTTCTCAATGCTTGGAAACATGCTCGCGCCAATGTGTCCTCTTCCGGCAAGCTAAGGTACGCGGATAGGAATAGGTTAGCGCCGGGATAAACCGGCGTGGAGGAGCAGATGAAAGAGCTGTACGGTGAAGGCCCAGCGAGCCACACCGACCCCGAGTCATGTGTGGTCAGTCGAAAGGCTGGCCATGAAGCGTTG
>Ga0209376_1000942_pt1 | contig 31138 bp, 36 predicted proteins | sample GraSoiAngelo_134_FD_185891 | JGI IMG/M metagenome (GOLD analysis project Ga0209376, IMG submission 185891) | Grasslands soil microbial communities from the Angelo Coastal Reserve, California, USA - 14_0929_05_30cm (SPAdes) (version 2) | ecosystem: Environmental > Terrestrial > Soil > Grasslands ... | reverse complement strand
GGATTTGTGAGTCGGCCGGAGTCCCGCCATCGCGGGACTGCGGCCCGCCGATGAAGGAAAGCAGGCTTATCAATGTCAAAGCCGTTAGTTGCAGCGCCACGAACAGGACGGTGCCTCGTTTTTGGACGTGCCGGATTAGTTTGCTCATATTTTTTCCTAAAGGCTATTGGGGCTAAGTGTGGGTCGCGTGGTTGGGAATTCTGGGAGGAAAAGACTTAAAGGGGATTTGTCAGGAGGGGTCAGGCGTCGCTGGAAGGATGCAGGTACACAATTGGCGCGTTGTTCTAATTGGGGGTCGCTATTACTACGGAAAGCGCGGGGCGAAGTTTCGAAAAAACATTCGCCTTCCGTAAGAACTTCGGAACGGCTTGGCGATGCAGTTTGAGCTGTTTGGGGTCGTGCTGACAGGATGTTTTTGGGGGGGTCTGGGGGGAACAGCTAAAAGTATTGTCCTGGGGGGAACCTGGGGGCTGGGGGTGGGGTCTGGGAGATTTGGGTGTTGGAGTTAAAGGGGACTTGGAAATGGGTGCGGATTAAGGATTTCATAGTTCAGAGGGCCGCGGTCGCGGCGGAAATGGCGTCAAGAAGCGTGCGGTCATGCACTGGTTTGCGAAGGAAAGCTGATGCGCCGCCCTCCAGGGCGCGCTCACGGGCCTTCGGCAAGTCATGACCGGTGACAATGATGACGGGGAGTGCGGCGCATTTCTGGGCGAGAGATGCTTGCACGTGGAACCCGTTCATCTGCGGCATGTGCAGATCGAGAACGACGCAATCCGGCAGGCGTGTCTCGATGGATTTCAAAAACTCCGCACCTGAGGCGAATGTCTCCACACTCAGGCCGGCGGAACGCATTAACCGCATCAGTGCTTTGCGGACAGGTTCGTCGTTGTCAACGACAGCGATGAGCAGACGAGCTTTGGTCACAAGGAAGGGAGGGTAGCGGAGCAGAGCAGGCCCGCGCTATTAGACCTTAGATTGTTATACCTAAGGCTACTATACCTTAGGCTAGTATGGAGAAGGGGTGATCAGCAGCGAGCAGTCTGCTGATTAGTGAGGCGTACTAGTGACTATTCCTCTGATCCCGCAAACCTCTGTCAACCGCACCAAGTCGGCGACCCCCTGCACCTTCATTTTCGTCATGACGCGGGCGCGATGCATTTTGACTGTCGCTTCAGTAATGCCTAGGTCACTGGCAATTTGTTTATTCAACTTGCCGGCGACGACATGTTCGAGCACTTCCCGCTCGCGCGGTGTGAGCGTGTCGAGACGCGCGCAGATTTCGGAAAGCTTGGCCTGTTCTCGACGCGCGACAGCATCTCTTTCGATGGCTGCGCGAACGGCCGGAAGGAGATCTTTCTCCTTCACTGGTTTCGAGAAGAAATCAAACGCGCCATGTTTCATCGCCTGCACACTCTTCGAAACGTCGCCGTGACCGGTGAGAAAAATAATCGGCAGCGTACAGCCTTTCTTACCGAGTGTTGTTTGAAGCTGAAGGCCATTGATGTCGGGCATCGCGAGATCAAGCACGAGACATCCCGGCATGTCTGGATCGTACTGGGCAAGAAATTCCCTGGGTAACGCAAAAACGGCCACGGCAATGCCGGCCGAACGCAGCAAACGCGAGACAGCTTTTCGTACCGCTGCGTCATCGTCGATGACAAACACGGTGGGGCTGGGGGGAGGAGGCATTACTTATTCAGTGATTACTGCCTCGTTTCTCACGTGATTAATGGGCAGGCTAAAATGAAACGTCGCGCCGCAGTCGGCATTCTTCGTCGCCCAGATTTTCCCTTCGTGTTCGTTAATGATGCTGCGGCAGATGGAGAGGCCAAGCCCCATCCCCTCCTTTTTCGTCGTGAAGAAACGCTCGAAGACTTGCTCTAGTTTTTCCTCCGGAATCCCGCCGCCACGATCCGTGACGGACATCCGCACCGCGCCGTTCTCCAACTTAGAAGTGATGAGCAATTGGCGTTCTGAAGAATCCGAAGCGGTCATCGCTTCGCAGGCATTTAGCAACAGGTTAAGTACGACCTGTTGAAGCTGGACCCGGTCGGCTCTGATTGCTGGCAAATTCTGTGCGAGGTCAGTATCCACGGTCACGTTTTGATTGATGAGATCGTTGCGCATAAGCTTTAGGACGTCCCGTGCCACTTCGTTCACATCGACATCATCGCAGTGCTTTTGCGGTTCCCCTTTTTTTAGTAGCGAGCGCAGACGGTGGATTACTTCGCCAGCGCGTTGGTCTTCCGCTACAATGTCATTGAGGATCTCGCGTAACTCATTAAGATCGACATCGTCATTGGCCAGGAATCGCTGTGCGGCCTGAGCGTTACTGAGAATAGCGGTAAGCGGGTGGGTTAGCTCGTGCGCGAGCGAACTGGAAAGCTCCCCTAGCGACGTCACTCGCGCGAGGTGTGTCAATTCTTGACGCTGACGCGCCGCCTCTAATGCCGCGACCTCCATGTCCTGTTCCGATTTGCGCAGTGCTGCCTGACTCGCTTTCAATTTCCGCGCGAGCTGCGCCGCTCGAGTGATGTCGCTACTCAGCTCATAGCCCATCGCCACCACGATTCCCGAATATGCGAAGCAGAGGAAAAACGGGATGTCGATGATTCCCCAGATCACGAGCGGGACGTGCCATGCCAGAATCGCGCCTAAAATCATGCTGCCGCCGACAACTAAAGCGCGTCTCCGGTCGCCCCGCCGCCAGACGGTAATCGTGGCATCGACGAAAAAGATAAGCAGCAACAGCAGGCTCACCGAACTAAGCAGGCCCCACGGATTCGCCACGCCGATCGGCACCGAGATGATCTCTCCGCCCCACGAGAACTGGCGGAGGCCTGTAATTTGCCGGTAGTTAATACTCGACGTAAAAATGAAATTGAGAATCAATACCAGTGTCCGCAGGCCGCAGATACTCCACGCGAGCCATAGCCGTCCGGCGTGGAGATAGAGTCGCACGAAGATGACGAACGAGACAATGAGCGCCCACACTGGCACGTGTATCCAGCGCACGAGTGCTTGGTATTGCTCGACTGTCTCGGCATGCATCATCGCTAACTCGAACGCGGCGATGGCCGCCGCCGCGATAGCGCTGCACGAAAATAGCAAAGGCACAGAGTTCTCGCGCTGTTTGGACCAGACCACGCAATAGAATCCCGCGAGCGTCAAACACGCGGTTGCGTTCATCGACCAGAGAATAGTCATCCAGCTCATCGCAATACGGCAGCTGAGCGTCAGGCGCTGGAAGAATGGTTGGTCGCCAAGCCGAAAGGCCGCTCTCCAAACGCAGATGGAGCTGCGACGGCAACAAATAGATCGGACGTCTCCATTACTGGCTCATTCTCCTGATGAGTCGCATATCGCAAAGAGCCTCTTGAGCTCGTCGCAAGTGGCTTTGCGGCTTTTTTCATCACGTAACCGTCTGCGCCCGCGCGCAGGCTGCGCTCTGCGAAGATTGTTTCCTCAAAGGCGGAATACACAAGGATCAGTAACCCGGGTTGTTCTGCCTTGAGCGTCTTCACAAATTCCAAGCTGTCGCCGGTACCCAGGCGCAGGGCAGTCAGCAGCAGCAACTGAGGTTTGCATTCCGCCATCTTGTCGCGTGCCTCCCGGATATTGTCAGCTTGGCCGCAGACAATCATATTCGGCTGCGAATTGAGATAATCGATGATCCCGTGGCGAATCAGCGGATGCTCTTCCAAGACCAAGATTCGCGTTCTTACAGGATTCTTTTCTGCGATGGACATGCCTGTGCGATGCGCAAAGTGCGGTTTTTGCCATTTAAGCGGCCCTCATGTCAAGCATTTAGAATAAAAAGTTTTGCCGGCCGTAGCCCAGCGAATGCGGGCGTAACCGTGTAGCGGTGCTTGTGTCAAGCACCGGCGCAGGCGTTTGGCACAAACGCCTCTACAATCCGCTTGGGCAATCGATGAATTCGCTTGGAATTTTAAATCGCTTGGACAAATGCGCAGCCAGCGCTTTCACACCGAAGACCTCCGTGGCGTAATGTCCACCGAGCAGAAGATTCATGCCGAGCTCTTCAGCGGCAACAGCCGCCCAGTGCGGAGCTTCGCCAGTGATAAAGGTGTCGATGTTTTCCTGCCCAACCCGGTAAATTTCCGAGCCTGCGCCACCTGTCACAATGCCGATCATGCGCGCTTGCTTCGGGCCGAAATCGAAGACCTTAACCGGGCTATTCAATGCTGTTCGCAATTTACGAACGAGTTCGCTACGCGGCATCGACGCGCGCACTTTCAGGCCGGTCGGCTGGCCTTTTTCCTCCAGAAATGGTTGCGCCGATTTTAGTCCAAGCGCGGCGACGAGCTGTGCGTTGTTGCCAACTTTTGGATGGATATCCAGAGGAAGGTGCGCACTGTAGAGCGCGATATCATTTTCAAAAGCGAGCTGCAGTTGTCGGCGGAGCGCGCTTCTCACTGGTTGCAAGCCAGACCAGAATAAACCGTGGTGCACGATCAAAAGATCGACCTTTCTCTTCGCTGCTTCAGTCAGAACGCGCGTTGAAACGTCCACTGCCACGCCGACACGGGTGACGCGGCTTGAATTTTCAATTTGCAGACCATTGAGCGCGTTGTCCCAATCGCCTACCTCGCGAATGCGCAGAAACTCGTCCGTATAACTCACGATATCAGAAAGTGGAACCACGATTAATGATTGATGGCCGAATCTATAGAACAGACGAGGGAGCGGCCAACTCCAAGTTTACTTGACGAATTCAGCGCGCCTTGTGAACCTTCAATGATTGAAATGAGCGTGGAGTACACGGACGCACCGACGACTCGCCCCGAACCGGACGCGGCGGATAAAATGCCTTGTCCTTACTGCGGACATCTCCTGCCGAAGGACGCGCAAAGCTGTGACCGGTGCGATTGGACGCGCCCGGCGACCGAAACTGCCGAAGGCAAAGCGAGCGACGCGGTAGCGGTTATACTGAGTGTGATTCCTGGTTTGGGGCATATTTACAAGGGACACAGACTGGCAGGCTTTTTGTGGATGGCTGGCGCTGTTCCTGTCGGAATTTTCGTGTTCCTGGCTGCCATCGCGTCAGCCGGGTTCGGGATCGGCCTCTTTTTCTTTTACTTAATAGCGGTAATGCTTCATGCCTACGCAGTGGACGATCGTGTCGTCACGCCGAAAGAAGACGAAGGCGAAGAGTATTAGGTCTGGCGAACCGTTACGCCCTCAAGCGCTGTAGCCGCTTCGCTGTGCGAAGCGCAGCGCTCAAATCAGTTTGCAACGTTCCGCCACGCGTCTCACAGAGACGCGGCTACAACAACAGCCTGATGAATTTCTTCGAGAATTTCGCGCATCCCGTAGCGAAATTTCCATCCTGGATAATGCGACTGAAACTTTCGCACATCGCTTATCCACCAAATGTGGTCGCCGATGCGGTTCGTTTCCTCATAGGTCCAGGTTAATTTTTTGCCGCTGATTTGTTCGCACATCTCGATGGCCTCAAGCATCGAACAGTTGCTGTGCCGGCTGCCGCCGATGTTATAGACTTCTCCGCCGCGCGGAGCGCGAACGAATTCTGCGAACGCTTCGACCAGGTCGAAACTATGGATGTTGTCGCGCACCTGTTTGCCTTTATAGCCAAAAACACGGTACGGCCTGCCGCTCACAGTGCAGATCATCAGATAGGAGAGAAAACCATGCAGTTCCGTTCCAGCATGCGCCGGTCCCGTAAGACAACCGCCACGGAAAGAAACCGTGGGCATTCCGAAATAGCGCCCGTACTCTTGAACGAGGATGTCTGCGGCGACCTTCGACGCTCCAAAGAGGGAATGCTTCGTGTAATCGATGCTCATCGTTTCTGAAATGCCCGGCTCGTATTCGTGGCCTGGCTCGATTTCCCAGCGTTTCTCCAGCTCGCGCAGCGGCAAACGATTCGGCGTGTCGCCATAGACTTTGTTAGTCGATGTAAAAATGAACGGCGCCTCGGGAGAAAACTTTCTCGCGGCTTCGAGCAGATTCAGTGTGCCATTCGCGTTTACCGTAAAATCGGTTTGCGGATCGCGAGCTGCCCAGTCGTGCGAAGGTTGCGACGCAGTATGCACAACCGCTTTGATCGCGCCGCGATGCCGTTTGAATAACTCCATCACCGCGGCGGCGTCCCGAATATCCAGGTCGTGATGTTCGTAACCGCGAACACTCGCGATCAAGTCGTCGCGGATTTTTTTGGTAGAAGCTTCGGCGCCGAAGAATTCTGCCCGCATGTCGTTATCGATCCCGATCACGGGCGCGCCCTCGGCGGCGAAACGCTTGACCGTTTCCGAGCCGATTAATCCGGCCGAACCTGTAACAATAATCGTGCGCGGCGTACTCACAACAGTCGTGGAATCGTGCCAAGCACACTACGTATGCAATCTGTCATTCTGAGCGGAGCGAAGGATCTCACAATCGAAGCTTTGATCGTCTTCCTTCAGCAAAATATCAATCGCGCCTGTGCGAGGTCCCTCACTTCGTTCGGGATGAACACGCGAAAAATTGGTGAAGTCATTCCCCGATAATCCATGTGAGCTCTCCGGCGATTGGGTTCACGCGCGACGCTGGAAATTGTGGATCACCTTCCAACACGCGCTCGATTAACCCCGGGCTTTTCGCCGCGCCCACCAGGAACAATACGTGCCGCGCGTGGTTAATTAGCGGAAATGTGAATGTCAACCGCCAGGCGTTTAACCTGGGAACAAAATTTGCAACGACCTGCCGTATTGTTTCTTCCAATGCGGGGGTTCCAGGAAAAAGCGATGCCGTATGACCATCATCGCCCAAGCCAAGAAGAATCAGGTCGTGCCGATAAATTGGTTCACCACGCTGAGTCGCGATGAGATCGAGACGGTCTTGATACTCCTGTGCCGCGATTTGCGGATCAATTTCGCCGCGCATGCGCATAATGGATTTTTGAGGAACCGCGGCTGGCACCAGAAGAGTTTCCCGGACCATCCTGAAGTTGCTGTCCTTATCCTCCGGTGGCACGCAGCGCTCGTCTCCGAAGGTGATGCGAATCGACTCCCACGGCAGATCATGCGCGACCGCCGCAAGCCGGGCGTAAACCGGCCGCGGCGTGTTCCCGCCCGAGAGCGCAATCCGGAATTCGTTGCGTTCGCCGATGGCCTTGTGCGCCTGTCCAAGAATGAAGTCAGCCGCATCGGCAGCGAAATTTTTGGTGCGAATCACCCGAGGCTCAGATTCCATGAGTAAAAAGGCGCCCGTTCGCTGCGCTAGCGCCAACCATATTCAGCTGATTTAATCGCCTCTCCCTTTCGAAGGGAGAGGGTCGGGTGAGGGTTCAGCATCACACGTTGGAAAACCCCTCACCTCTATCCTCTCCCCGCAAGCGGGGCGAGGCGGACTTGTGCAGGCAGTTGGGAATGGCGAGCATCAGATCGCGCATTGTGAATGGCCGCGCTTTTGCAGATAACGCTGATGATATTCTTCGGCGCGCCAGAACTTCGGTGCGGGCTCGATTTGCGTTACCACCGGCCGATTGAAGCGACCGCTCTTCGCTACTTTGTCTTTTGACGATTTGGCCGCCGCCTGTTGCTCGGGCGAATGATAAAAAATCACCGAGCGATATTGCGTTCCGACATCCGGTCCCTGCCGGTTCAGAGTCGTCGGATTATGGTTCGACCAGAAAACATCCAGAACTTGGTCGTAACTGATCTGCGACGGATCGAACTCCACTTCCAGTACCTCGGCGTGTCCTGTCCTGTCGGTGCAAACATCTTCGTACGTCGGATTCTCTTTTGTCCCGCCTGCGTACCCGACCGCTGTGGACAAAACGCCCTTCAAGTTGCGGAACGTTTCTTCAACTCCCCAGAAACAACCTGCGCCGAATGTGGCTTTCTCCGTTTGCATGAGAGATGATGATGCGATTACTCGCACCGCGCAACCACGCGCTGTTGTGATTCGCTGCTTGACTTGGCACCACTGGTCTCGTTTCCATAACCGTTAAATTGATAGTGATCGATCTCACGGCCCGGACTATGGACGCCTTCACCCAATGAACACCTCTGCCACTACTCTCCAGCAGATCCGGCCGCTGCTGCCCATTCGGCTCCTCAATGGATGTGGGGTATTGTTGGAAAAAGCGCGAATTCCGTTCTGCGGCACGTATGCAGTTGATTTGATCGAGACTGCAAAGCGGCGCTGCGGCCTGGACGATTTCGGTGACGGCGATTTTTTTGAAGCTCTCTCGCGCTTGATCGAGTCCTGCCACAGCGAGGCGCGGCTCAGCTTGATCGGAAAGATTGCTCTCCGGATCGACGTTTTGCAGACGTTGTTCTCGCGTTTGCAGATGGAACGGGACCGGCAGCTTTATTCCGGGATTGCACGCCAGGAAATCCGCGAGCCACTTTTTATCGTAGGGTTGCCTCGGAGCGGTACCAGCGTGCTGCAAAGTCTGCTGGCTGCGGACCCGGAGCATCGATGTCCCCTGATGTGGGAAGTGATGACGCCATCTCCACCTACTCTCGCCACTGAGAAACGCCGAATTCGCCGCGCAACGCGGAGTTGTAGCTTCTTCAATTGGCTCGCACCGACTTTCCGTTACGTACATGCCGTGGGTGCGGAAGTTCCGCAGGAGTGCGTCGGCCTGATGACCCCGACCTTTCTAAGTGATCAGTTCGATACGATGTTTTATGCGCCATCATATCGCGACTGGTTTTTTCGGCAGGATCTGCGGCCCGCGTACGAATATCATCTCCGGTTTCTTCAACATCTGCAGTTTCGGCGGCCTGCCCGCCGTTGGATATTGAAAGCGCCTACTCACATGTTTGCCATGCCGGCATTGTTGTCCGTCTATCCGAATGCGCTGTTCGTGCAAACTCACCGAACGCCCGTCGAAGCGATCGCTTCAGTATCAAGTCTCGTAACTATCCTTCGCAGCGCGTTTAGCGATGCAGTCGATCCGTTCACCGCCTGCCGTGAGGCAATCGATTACTGGTCCGAAACCATGGACAAATTTTTGCCTGAACGCGATCGACTGCCCAGCAGTCGCATTTTCGACCTAGGATATGACGAAATCTGTCACGATCCTATCGCCGCAGTCGGACGAATCTACGACCACTTCGGCTGGTCGTTATCGCGAGAGGCAGAACAGTGCATGCGTGTGTTGGTTACAAGCCACGCCCAAAGCCAATCTCGCAATCATCGATATCATCTGTCGCAATTTGGTTCTTCTGCGGAGCAAGTCCTTGGTGCGTTCGCGTCGTACTGTCAGAGATTTGGGGCCTGCCTGGATGGTGAGAAGCTCTCGCCATCGCATCAAGACGGATTGTTTCCCCAAGCACAAAGGCGTTCTGATTTTGTCTCGTTTACGGGAAAGAATGCTGAAGCTGGTGGCTAAGACGCAAGGAACAGGCGCTCTCGCCTTATAGGTACACAGCAGTCAATGAATCGCTAGATTGCCTGATCTGATGGATGAAGGAGATTTCGTGAATGACCTTTGAAGTTCGCCGGGCGATTAGCGCTGATCATCCAAGCCTACCAGGGCATTTTCCCGACGCGCCTCTTGTACCAGGGGTAGTCATCCTCGACGAAGTGCTCGGAGCGCTGCTTGAGTGGCGCAAAGATTGTCGGCTAACCGGCATACGAACCGTCAAATTTCTCGTGCCACTGAAGCCTGACCAGCCGTTCAGGATCTGTTTATCCACGAGGACTGAAGGCGCGGGCGACGTCAATTTTTCTTGTCGCATTGAAGATCGCGTAATAGTTGAGGGTCAACTTGAAGTTCGTTACGGGGACAAAGTGATTTCGTGAACGCGCTATTATCCCACGCGCATAAGTTTGAAACCCAGCGGAGCGATCCGCGCCTGGCGCAGTGGCTTCAGCAATTCCCGCCGACGGTGTTCAGCGAACGCCTCTATCAAAGCATTGAACTGATGGAGCGTTACAGCATCGAACTGGCTATTGATCTCTCCCGGCAGTTAAACCTGGTGGATCAACTCGGGGACTGGCGAACAGCGGATGAACTTTGTCGCATGCTGTCTTTTCAGTCGCGTTTCAAGTTCGCTTTATCCTGGATCTTGGAACGGTTGGTCGAAAGTGGCTGCGCAGAGGCACGCACCGACGGACAAATCCGCTCCTATCATCTGAGGCAGCGACCATGGCAGCCCGATCTCAAACACTTTCGCGCCGCGGGTCTAACCATTGATCCCGCCAACGCGGCGACGCTGGATTTATTAGATCACGCTGCAAGCGTTTATCTCGCCGTCGCCAGTGGCCAGCAAAGCGGCGATCATAATCTGCTCGGACCACAGGGCGTACCGCTGTGGCTGAATTATTTCCACAACGACAATTTGACCTACGCGGTGAATAATTGGGTGGGCGCAGTGTTAGCCGCAGATCATCTCTCCACTCGACATCCGCTCCGGATTTTAGAAGTCGGCGCCGGCACCGGTAGCGCCAGCGAAATTTTGCTGCAGTTGCTTGCTGAACGCGGCCTTTTGCCACGAGTCGAGCGCTACCTCATTACAGAGCCGAACGCGTACTTCCGACGCTGCAGTCAACGTAAACTAGCAGGCCGATATCCAAATTTAGCACTGGAATGGGCACCGCTAGACCTCGACTTGCCATGGAACACTCAAGGCCTCACCTCGGGAGAGTTCGATCTCGTATACGCCGTCAACGTGATGCATATCTCCAAGAATCTTTTGTTTAGCTTGAATGAAGCTCGCTCGGCTCTCGCCGCCGATGGCTGGCTGGTGATCGGCGAATGTGTGCGGCCTTACGATAATCAGCCGATCTATCCGGAGTTGATGTTTCAGATTCTGGATAGTTTTACAAACGTCCAGACAGATCCGGAAGTTCGCCCGAACCCGGGCTTTCTAACTGCAGAGCAATGGCGCCGCGCTTTTTTGCGCGCAGGCTTCGGTCACGCCGAAGTGGCACCGGACATTGATCGCATTCGCGAGATCTATCCGCATTTTTTCACTGGCGCCATTTGTGGACAAAACACGGAAACGGTAAATGATCCCGCAAGTTCTCGGGCCTAGAGCTTCAGAGGCAGATCGCTGGGCGACCCTGCCGGAACGCGGCACGCCCACTTCGCTGCGAGTAATCGCCTGGATTGCAGCGCACATCGGACGCTGGGGGGCGAGGCTGCTGCTGTACCCGATCACACTTTATTTTGTAATCACTGCACGCTCTGCACGGCGGACATCGTACGAATACTTGAAACGTTTGCGCGGTGAGTCAGCCAGCTGGTGGCACGTCTTTCGCCATTTTCATTGCTTCGCCGCGACCATTCTGGATCGCGTTTACCTGCTGCGCGGCGACTTCGAGCGCTTTGGCATCACGGTTCATGGCAAGGAAATCGTGCATCGCCAGATCGAAAGCCGCAAAGGCAGCATCCTCCTGGGCTCGCACCTGGGCAGCTTCGAGTTGTTACGCGCATTGGGAGTATTGCAGCGGAGCTTTTCGCTCAAAGTGCTGATGGACCCGTTGCACAACCAAAACATCACGCGTTTTTTTGACGCGCTAAACCGGGAGATTGCTGCAACGGTAATCGCACCGGATCGACCGGATACATTGATAAGAGTTAAGGAGAGTTTGGATGCTGGCTGTTTCATCGGCATGTTGGGCGACCGCATCTCGGGCGGCGACAAGACTACGCAATGTCAATTCCTTAACGCGCCGGCCACGTTCCCAGCCGGCCCTGTCCTGCTTGCCGCCATGATGCGTTGCCCTGTGATTTTGTTTTTTGGACTCTACCGCGGCGGGAATCGCTACGAGATTTACTTCGAACATTTTGCCGACCAGATCGATTTAGATCGCGTTCGTCGCGCCGAAGACATTCAGTTCTGGATGCAGCGTTACGCCGAGCGCCTTGAGCATTATTCGCGTCTTGCCCCTTACAACTGGTTTAATTTCTATCCGTTTTGGGACTAGTTAGGGTAGCGCGAGCTTCTCCCTTGCGATTAGGGTGGTGAAGATGCTTGACGAAGTCCCTATAACCAAAGCGGAAATTCGCACATTGATCCCTCACTCTGGTCTGATGTGCTTGTTAGACGAGGTCAGGCAGTGGGACGACCGATCCATTGTGTGCATCACCAATACCCACCGCGATCCGGCAAACCCATTGCGCCGCGACGGACGCTTATCAGCCTTGCATGCTTTCGAATACGGAGCGCAAGCCGCGGCAGTGCATGGAGGTTTGCGAGCTCGCTCGGTGGGTACAACGGCGGCTCCCGGTTACCTGGCCGCATTGCGGGATGGACGCTTACATGTAGCACGATTGGATCACATCCATTTGTCGCTTCGGGTACGCGCGACGCGTCTGTTCGGCGATCGCGCCAACACGGTGTATGAATGGCTCATCTCGGCCGCCAGCGTTCTTGTAGCAGAGGGGCGTATTATTATCGTGGAGCGCGCGTGATGGTAGGATCGGCGCGCTGCGCCGACTGGACGCTGCAGCGCGGCATCCCTACCACGTTCACATCACGATTCCACCATCGACGCAGACCACCTGGCCGGTGATGTAGCCTGCTTCCGCCGATGCAAGGAATACCACCGCGCTGGCAATTTCCTCTGGCGTTGCAGTCCTTCCGAGCGGGATTTTAGCATGAATCGTTTTCTTGATGTCCTCGGAAAGTCCGGCAGTCATGTCCGTGGTAACAAAACCCGGCGCCACGGCGTTGACAGTGATATTGCGGCTCGCCAGTTCGCGGGCGAGCGACTTAGTGAACCCGATCAAGCCTGCTTTGCTGGCGCCGTAATTTGTCTGCCCGGCGTTACCCATCAGGCCGATTACCGAGCTGATGTTGATGATGCGGCCGCTGCGTTGTTTGATCATTGCCCGAATAATCGCCTGGGTAAAACTAAACGCGCCGCGCAAGTTTGTGTTGATAACTACATCCCAATCTTCGAGCGACATCCGCATGGCGAGACCGTCGCGTGTCACCCCGGCGTTGTTCACGAGGATGTCCGCCCTGCCAAAGTCATCCAGAATCTTGCCGCCGACTTTTTGGACGGCAGCATGGTCTGCGACATCGACCGGGTACGCTTTCGCCGCATCCGCGCGAAGGGCGTTGATTTCATCCGCGACCTTCTTCGCGTTTTGCTCTGTTCGGCTCACGCAAGCCACTCGCGCGCCTTCGTTCGCAAACTGCAAAGTGATAGCGCGTCCGATCCCACGACCCGCTCCAGTGACGATCGCCACTTGACCTTCGAATCTCATATCACTTTCCATCTGACCGACAAGCCGGTCCCGGTTACTGCACCACTCCGTAGCGGCGCTGGCGCCGCCCAAACTCTTCCACGGCGGCAAGGAGGTCTTTCTTGGTGAAGTCAGGCCACAGCTTTGGCGTGACGTACATTTCGGTGTAAGAAGTTTGCCAAAGCAGAAAGTTGGAGAGACGCATTTCGCCGGACGTGCGAATAAGGAGATCTGGATCGGGATAGTATCGGGTGTAAAGATGTTTGCTGAACATCTCCACATCGATCATTGCCTTATCGATGTGACCAAGCTCAATCGCGCGAAGCAAACTTTTAATGCCGTCGATGATTTCGAGCCGGCCGCCGTAGCTCAACGCAAGGATGAGGGTGAGCCCGGTGTTGCCAGCCGTTTGCTCGATTGTTTTGTGAAGTTGTTGTTGCGAACCCTCTGGCAAATCAGTCAATCGCCCAATTGCCTGAAGACGCACATTTTTCTCAATTAATTCCGGTGTTTTTTCTTTCAAAAATCTTTCCAGCAAACGCATCAACGCGATGACTTCGCTTTTGGGTCGCTGCCAATTTTCGGCGGAGAAAGCGTAAAGCGTGAGATATTCCACCTTTAATTCGCCGCAGCCTTCCACACATTCTCGCACCGCTTGGGCGCCGGCTTCGTGACCCTTAATACGCGGCAATCCACGCCCTTTCGCCCACCGGCCATTGCCATCCATAATGATCGCGATGTGACGGGGAACGTTTTTCACGCTGGAAAAACCGACTACAAAACGATTATTTCACCGCGTGCCGGCCCGACGCTGACCATCGACAATTTTGCTCCGGTTAGTTCGGAGATGTATCTGACGTATTTCCTCGCTGCCGGAGGAAGCTGTGAAAACTTTCGCGCAGAATGAGTGGGTGTGTTCCAGCCGCGCACCTGTTTATAGATTGGTTCGCAATTGGCCAACTGGCTGGCGTCGCAGGGAGGAACATCCACGGGTTTTCCATTTAGCCGATAAGCAACACACACTCGGATTGGATCGACGTGATCAAGTCCATCCAGGTTGGTTATGGCGATCTCGTCGATTCCATTGATCATCCTCGCATAACGAGTGGCCACCGCGTCGAACCAGCCGCACCGCCGTTTGCGCCCCGTTGTCGCGCCAAACTCGCGTCCGAGGTTATGAAGTGTTTGAGTCAATTCGTCGTCCTCGGTGGGCAACGCTCCCTCGCCCACGCGCGTGGAGTACGCCTTCATCACGCCTACCACGCGATCCATCCGATGCGGCGGTACGCCCGTGCCGGTGCATGCGCCGCCCGCTGTTGTATTCGAGGACGTCACATACGGATAGGTGCCATGGTCGATATCGAGGAACGTTCCTTGTGCACCTTCAAACAGGATCTCTTTGTCCCGCTCGATGGCGCGATGGAGATAGACAACCGTGTTTGTTACGAAGGAACGCAATTTTTTGCCGGCGGCCAAGTAAGTTTCGTTGACCTCCCGAAAACTGATCGGCCTCGCGCCGAGGGCCTGGAGGATTCTGTTGTTCTCGATCACCTTCGCTTGCAGTTTTTTCGAGAATACAATCGGCTGCGTCAAGTCGGACATGCGCAGGCCCGTGCGCGCTGCTTTGTCACCATAGGCCGGGCCGATTCCCCTCTTGGTCGTTCCAATGCGGCCTCGACGCAGCTCGCGTTGCTCGTCGAGTATCCGGTGATAAGGCAGGACAAGGTGCGCGCAATCGCTGACGAGCAAGTTCTTGTCGATCTTGACTCCCAATTTGCGCAAACCGTCAATCTCACCGACCAGCGCTACTGGATCGATAACAACGCCGTTTCCAATCACGCAGATTTTGCCGCGCCGCAGAATTCCAGACGGGATGAGATGCAAAACATATTTGACGCCGCGATATATGACCGTGTGGCCGGCGTTGTTGCCGCCCTGACTCCGGACGACGATATCAGCCCGGGCAGTAAGGACGTCGATGATCTTGCCCTTGCCCTCGTCGCCCCACTGCATTCCAATTAAAATTGTGTTCGCCATTGAAATCAGAAATGGGCAAAAAATTTTCCCGATGCATCCGGCAGGACACAGTCGGGACTGCCTATGAATAATAGGTTAGCGATGTCTGGGTGCAACAAATTTTGCATCTTGGTAGGGACAGCGCGCTGCGCTGTTCACACGTCGAGGCGCGGCGTCCTATCACTTGGATCTATCTTCTCCGGTTATGGCGTGGGCGTTTGCTCGCCACCGGCTGCGCCTCTTGCCGAGGGAGTAGCGCTTGGTTGCTCTCTTCCAGATTCAATCATGGTCGGCCGAACTGGGCTGATTGCCTCCAGCTTCGCATTTCGCGAACTTGACCGACGCGGTTCGCTCGTTTGAACAGCGCGAGTTTCCTTTTTCACCGGCGTAGGAGTTTGCGAGACAACCGGGCTTGGCGCTGCGGCCGTCTCCGAGCGAGAGGCGCTGGTTCTGGTCGATTGCGGAACAGATCTTTTATCTTGCCCCTCGGCAGCAAGCGCTCCTGCCGCTCGCATTTGCTCAAGCGTTGGCGCCGCCGCACCGGATTTTTTTTCACGCGGCTTGGGTTTGGGTCCTGCCGGTGCGGGCGATTCCGAAGGGGCCTGCTCCGAAGACGGCGCTGTTTGCCTGGGAGCTTCCGGTTTTGTTTCACGAGGAACGACTACTTCCTGCGCATGCATCTGCCAGACAAGGAAAACGCTGCAGAGTAACGGCTTGAAAAATCCCCTCAGCATAAAACGCCTTGGTAAATAAATCCGACCCGTTGGCAAACCCGGGCTCACAAGACCTCGCCGAGTTTAGCCGGTTGGACGCGTGACTTGGATTACTGGCAACGGAAAGCGAAGGCGCAATTCGTTCTCTAGATAAATTTCCACGTGATGCAATCCGTATTGCTGAAACTGCACGCCGCCGAAATAATGCACGTTCGTTGCGTGGCCCTCCATCTCCTTCAATACAAACTCGACCTCCGCCTGCGCGATGACCTGCTGCTCATCCACGCCAACAATGCGTGATTTTTGCCGAAACTTTCCTGCGCCACTGCACCAGCGCGTCCAAATGCACAGGCGGATATAATTAATCGGCAGCCCGGGCGCCGGGATCACACTGAGCACGCCCACCAGCGTCTGCATGCCATTAATTTCGCAGCGGACGTCCTCGCAAAGAACCGCGCTTTGCAGATCGGGAAGAATGAGATCCGTTTCCATTGATAATCGATCACATCACGCCGCGCGCGAGTAGCAACAATAATCCAATGCCGAGCACAATCCGGTAAAGAGCAAACCGCACAAATCCGCGCGCGCGCACCCACTTCATAAACCATGCGACCACTGCCAGGGCTACGAAAAATGAAACCACAAATCCGATTGTGAGCACGATCCATTCATGAGGATTCATCGTCAGTGGTGCGATATTCTGCTCGTGATGATGCGGCATTACTGTTTTGAGGAAATCGTAGCCAGTGGCTACGAACATGGTCGGCATCGACAGAAAAAAAGAAAATTCGAGCGCAGCCGGACGCGACATGCCTGCGACTTGCCCTGCGGCAATCGTGGACATGGAGCGCGAGGTGCCGGGAAAGACGGCGGAAAGGATTTGTGCTGCGCCAATCCAGATCGCCTGGGGCAGGGTCATTTCCTCCATGTGCATCGTGCGCGGCCGGGTGAAAAGCGCGTCGACAATCCACATCACAATTCCGCCGATAAGAAGAGCGGAGCCCATAATCCAAAGACTCTCCAGGTTCTTGCCGATCTGCTTGGTTAAGGCCCAGGCTGGAACTGCGGTCACAACGAAGGCTATGAAAGTGAGACTCAATGGATGCGTCAGAATTGTGCGATTGCCGCGTTCGCCTTTCGGGAAGGTGCGAACAAACTGCCCGATGCGATGCCAAAAATAAACTGGTAACGCCAGAATTGCGCCGAGCTGAATAACGATCGTGTACATTTTCCAGAACCCATCGTGAAGATCGATGTGCAGCAGCGCTTCGCAGATGCGTAAATGCGCGGTCGAGCTTACAGGAAGAAATTCAGTCAATCCTTCGACGACTCCGAGAAAGATCGACAGTAAATAATCGTGCATTTCGTTAAAGCGTTAGTCTGACTTCTGACTTCTGACGTCTGACTTCTGACTTCTGACCTGCGACTCACAGCGCCTCCATTCCCCGTTCACCCGTTCGGATGCGCACCGCCTCGTCCACTTCGGTTACAAAGATTTTGCCGTCACCGATTTTACCAGTCTTTGCTGCTCCCAGAATGGCTTCCACCGCACGCTGCGCGCGATCGTCCGCAATCACTATCTCGAATTTTACTTTGGGAAGGAAATCCACCGTGTACTCGGTTCCGCGATAAATTTCGCTGTGCCCCTTCTGGCGCCCAAATCCTTTCACCTCGCTGAGAGTCATTCCTTCTACGCCTGCTGTCATTAGCGCCTCTTTCACTGGCTCGGTTTTGAAGGGTTTGACGATGGCCTCGATTTTCTTCACGGCGCCACATTAAACCCGCCCGCCTCCCAAATGGCAAGCGCGTGTGGCGTAGCGAACGCAAACACTCGGAGCGTGCTTCTTCACACCAATCACATCTTTCGCCCGAATTTTTTCTCCAATTCGGCAAGCGAAATCTGGATCATGGTTGGTCGCCCGTGTGGACAGCAATAGGGCAGATCGCAGTCGAGCAAATCGCGGATCAGTTTTTCCACTTCAGGATAACGTAACGGATCATTGGCTTTGACCGCGTGACGGCAAACGCTTTTAGCAATCATCTCTTCGCCCAAACGCATCGCTGACGTGCTGTTGCCGGCGCTTTTTAGATCATCAATCACTTTTCGCATGAATTGCGCCGGATCCGAGACGTCTAAAAAAGTGGGGAGACTGTCGATCTTGAATGTTCCCGGCCCGAAACTTTCAATCCCGATTCCCATCCTTTGCAGGATCGACAGGTTGCGCTCGATCCAATCGGCGTCGCGCGGCGGCACATCGAACGTCTGCGGCAGGAGGAGCTTTTGCGTTGGGACCCCCTGCTCTTCCATCCTTCGCCGCAATTCTTCAAAGAGAATACGTTCATGCGCCGCGTGCTGATCAACCAGGACAAGGCCATCCGCATTTTCCATCAGGACATAAAGCTTGTTTAGCACACCGATGATCTGGAACTGTTGCTCCGCGGTTTTGTTGGCCCGCTGTTGTAGGGCAAGCGCATTGCTTGCCGAATCAGCGGGCAAGGCTGGCAGTCGGCGCGCCTGCCCGACAATCTCCAGGCCTGATGCGGCGCCTGAAGCGCTGGCACCGGCTGCAACAGCCGGACCAAAATGCGGTAACTCGCGATGAATCTCATGTGGAGCCGATACGTCAGGCCGTAACCGTAGATCAGGGGCTGCTTTTCCTACCACGCTCGGCATACTGACTGGTGCGCGAAATTTTTCCTGCCATGCCACCCGGCCAGCCTCCAGCGTCTGTTGAATACATTGAACGAGTGCTTCACGCACTCCGGTCGGGTCACGAAAACGCACTTCGCGTTTCGCCGGGTGAACATTTACATCGACAGCCGCCGGATCGAGCTCAAGGAATAGAAACGTAACCGGATACTGCCCTTTCATGAGAGCCGTATGGTAGCCTTCACGGACAGCGGCAGTGATAACGCTGCTTTCAATCGCACGACCGTTTACAAAAACGAGCTGTTGCGTTCGGGTTTGGCGGCTTAGACCTGCCTGTCCGATAAAGCCGCTGATCCGAATCTTAGGCGAAGCGGTTCCGGCTACCTCAACCAGGCGCTGCAATAGCTCAACCCCAAACAAATCTCGGATTCGATCACTCAGTGTCGCCGTAGCTGGTAACTGAAATAGCACGCGATCGTCTCGTAACAGGGAGAAGCCGATCCAAGGGTGACCGATGGCCTGCAAATGAATCTGGTGCTCGATGTTGCGGCTCTCGGTATTTTCGGATCGAAGAAATTTCCGGCGCGCAGGCAAATTAAAAAAAAGGGAGCGCACTTCGACTTGGGTTCCAGGGGCTTCACCGCCATCGCGCACAACGTCGAGCTTGCCGCCGTTAACGATGATTTCCGTCCCTGCGAGCGCGTGCGCCTGGCGCGTTGTCAGCCGAAACCGCGACACACTGGCAATGCTTGGCAGGGCTTCGCCCCGAAATCCGAGTGTAGCGACAGCTTCAAGATCCGCAGCAGTGCGAATCTTGCTGGTGGCATGCCGCTCCAGCGAAAGCAACGCGTCATCGCGGTCCATGCCACAGCCATCATCGATTACGCGAACCAGCGAAATTCCGCCGCGACGGATCATAATGTCGATTTTGCGGGCGTCTGCGTCGATACTGTTTTCGATCAGTTCCTTCACTACTGAGGCTGGGCGTTCCACCACTTCGCCGGCCGCCACCTGGCTGGCCACGGTTTCAGACAACAATCGAATCTGACCCATTTTGTGTTCTAAATTGTAGATTCTGGATTGCCGATTGCGAAGAAAAACAAATTGATGGCACGCCGCGCTGCGGTGTCCGGACGACGTGGCGCGCTCTTCCTACCGTTTTGACTTGGGTACGCGGCAGCCGTATTTTTTAGAGATGATTAACATTACGGACAGCGCTGTTCAACAGCTCCAAAGTTTGCTTTCACAGCGAGCGGAAAATTCGCGAAAAGGCCTGCGGGTGCAGGTTGCCAAAGGCGGCTGCTCAGGTCTGCATTATGAGATGACGCTCGACGAAAGAAAAGACGGAGACGCAATAGTGGAGCGCGATGGGATACAATTTTTTATCGATGGCGATAGCGTTCCCTATCTGCGCGGCGCGACCTTGGATTTTAGCGATGGTTTGACCGACGCCGGTTTTCGGGTCGTTAATCCAAACGCATCGCGCACCTGCGGATGCGGTTCGTCGTTTGAAACGACGCAATCAGCTTGAAAATGGGGAATCCTCGCGCACTGGACTGATGGCTTATGGCACTTCTCCATACGATCCGTACGACGAGCCATACGTCCGTCCAGCGCGGCGCATCAATTACTTTGCCTGGACGGTTGCGATTTTGCTTTTGACCGGCTTGGCGCTGGCAGCGTGGCTGAGCAGTTTTTACATCTTCGGTCAACCGGAACGGCCTGACAGCTACCGGATCTTACAAAGGCTCCACAAGATTGAGCCACCGAAGCGTTTCGAGCTGACTGCTGCACCGGCCGGCGAATTTCTAAACCCACAGCAACTCTATGAGCGCTACGTGGGGATGGGCGCTGCCGAGCTTGCCAGGACAAATGCGGAACTGACACGCAATTACATTCGAAATTATCAGCAGGTGCGCGGCCTCGTTCCGTACGTAGTAGGCAGGTACACGATTGTTGCAACGCGCGAGCTGAGCTCCGGAGATGTGTTTACCTCAGGCATGGTGGCCCTGACGAATGCCATCGATAACGGCGAGCTGCTCATGGAACATCTCTACCCTGCGAACCCTGAAGCCCTGCCGCTCATGAAACAGACGCTCACGGTTGGGTTGGAAATCAAACTGGAACGCACACACGATATTTCTGCTGTGATTCACGCGGAGCGACTCGCTGATGGCCGCATCATGGTCACGGTTGTCCCGCTGCTTTACGGAAGCTACACCGTCACACGTGGTCTGGGAACTTTTCGCCTTCAGCCGCCGCTGTTTCTCAACCTAGCCGCAGGCTGGCCGTTATTTAAGTCACAGGAACGCACTGCCATCGAGCAACGGCTCGCCGACAACCGGCAGAAAGCCGCAGCAACCCAGGGCGGTCCGGTCCCCATACCTGGCTTGAGTTCCAGCGCGACACCACCGCCCGCCGAGAATGAATTGGTACGCGTTGAACAAGCCAGGCCTGTTCAAGCGTTTTCGCCGCCGCCTGTGTTAGCAAAGAATCAGAAGCTCGCCAAGACAACGCCGTTACCAAAAGGCAAAAAATTGTCGAAGAAACAAAAGCTCGAGTCTCCACCGCCGGCATCCACTCCGGCTCAGCCAGTGATCGCGCAGAAACCAGGCGCGCCAAGTCCCACACCATTTGCAGTCGCGTCCGCGCGCACGCCGCCAAACGTTCCAAACATTCCCGCTGTTACACCGGCGTCAGCGCCGAAAGCTTCTGGAGCTGCGACTGAACCCGTGGCGCAGGCTTCACCTCCGCCAACCGCCACGCCAGTGCCCGTTCTGCCCGCTCAGCCTGTTCCACCCGATGCTTCCAACGTAGCTCTGGCCTCGAACGCAGGCGGCGGCAGTTGGAAAACGTTTCCACCGGGCAAGATGCCGCTGGGTCGGCTTGTCGGGACAGGGGATTTGCGAGATGTCGCTGAGCACGGACTCGCTGGCGAACGCGTCTATTTGAAGGGACAATTCGTGGTAAACTTTTCCGAGGCCAATAAAGCCGTGTTGCGGCCGCGCACAAAGCTGACAGACAAAGTGCTGCACTTGGGTGGCGGTTCGTCTACGCGCATCATTGTGGAATTTCCGAGCGGTTACGTTCCTCCGCCGCAAGGCGCAGTAGTAAGCCGCGACGAGATGCGGCCTTACGAGATCACCGAAGTGCGCAAACAGGAAGACGGTCAGCTTAACGTCTTTGTGCGCGAAATCATGCAGCCGAATTGATCGCTGAATGGTAGGGACGGCGCGCTGCGCCGTCCGGACATCGCAGCGCGATGTCCCAGACCTCGCTTTCTATTCGGTGCGCGATCGGAGAATTAATTTGCCGTCGCGCACCTCAATAGTACCGATGTCGTAACTGTTCCGGTAATCAGCGAGGTATTCGTGCAATCGCCTGGAGCGATATTTCCAATTTAAAAGATCACTCGGCACCTGCTTCCCGTTTACCACAATTCGGTTCAACTGCGGATTCTCCAGCGATTCCGCGCCCTTGAATTCGACCGTGATGTTGCCGTTAAAATAATAACCCGGCCGGCCGAGGAACTCTCCGAGCGGAACACTCGCCTGGAGACGGAGCTGATTGCCGTCGATCGACACAAAGATTTTCCCGCGCGCTTCCCGGCTGGCGACAATCATGCTGTTAATGTCATCCGCGCTCAGTTCGATTTCGGCCGGCTGACCTGCTCGTGTTCTTTGTTCGAAGTCCTGCCAGCGTTCCCGGACAGCTTGAATTTGTTCGTCCGAAGCGGTGAATTCAGGCACCGGTGCTGGCGCTTCGGCGAGCGAATGCGTTTTCGCCAGCCAATAAATACCGTGCACTATTGCAGAGTGCCGCTGAAAACCCCAATACACACCAGCAAAGCAAGCGATCGTCAGCACGATCGCAAACACCAAAAGAATAAGACAGCCTCGCGCGAAACAGCCCAATCCCTTTCTTCGCGGCGGCGCCTCGACCCAGGTGTTCATGCGCTGTGATCAGTGATCGGTGAAGTTCTAATATTGGGGAATTTACGTGTCGGCGCTTATAGAGCGCCGCTACAGCTCAGCGCCCTACCCGTGAAATGCAGTAGCGCTTCGCAAACGCCAGCGCCGAAGTCTTTCTGCGCGACGTAGCCGCCGGCGCCGCGCACCGCGTCTTGCACGTCGGGAATTGCGTTCGCCGGGCACGACGGCATTGCAGCGACTTTCCCATCCAACATCGAGATGTCGTTGTGATGGTCCCCCGAGGCGAAAATGTTTTCGCGCGGGATTTCCAGCAGCCGCGCCAGTTCGGCCAGTGCCGCGCCTTTATGATAATCAGCGTGACAAAAGCGCAGATAAACCGTGTTGCGTTGATAATCCAAGTTCGGGTGCCGGGCCCGCGCTCGTTCGATAAACGTCGTAATGCGCTCCATTTCTTCGTCGTTCTCCGCGACGAAACCTTCGAGGCGCTCGCCCTCATAAATCAGACGCGCCTTCGTGTTTCTGTTCACGAAATCCACAACTTCGGCGAGAACCGAGTGCGCTGAAGAAAACAACTCGGCGTGATCGCGGGCGCAGCGCTCATTCCAGTTGCCAAACGGTTCCCATTTATCTCCATCGCGCCCACGACGAAAAACATCGCGCTCAGTCGTGAGGATGAAATCTGGCCGGATGGGAAACGCGAAATCGGCGAGTCCGGATTCGAGCAGATCGACGGAGCGGCCGGTGTTGATCGCCCAGATCGCACCGGCCCTCTGCAATTCGCGAATCAATTCCATGCACTGCGCGTCGAGAACTGGTTCGCTAACTCGCGACACAAGGGTGCCGTCAAAATCGATGCTGAGCAGTTTGATTGCCGAATGCATTTACAACAATTTAAGAGTTGATTTCGCCGACGCAATTCACCACGGTTCAGAGGCGAATTGGCAACGGGACCGCATACTACGTGGCATCAATTCGCCTCTCCCGTTTGTAAAGGGGAGAGGATGAAGGTGAGGGGTTTCGGAGCGCATTGTGTGATCAGGAACGAGAACCCTCACCCTAACCCTCTCTCTTGGAAAGAGAGAGGCGACCCGCCTTAGTACCCTACTCGCGGGACTACGGCGTGGCAGGCGAGCAGGAGGAGGAGTAGGATAAAGAGAGATGAAATCGGCCTACGAACTGGCGATGGAACGGCTGGAAAAAGCGTCGCCGTCGCTCTCGCTCACTGAAGACCAGAAGAAAGAAATCGCGGAAGTCGATTCCGTGTATCGGGCGAAGATCGCCGAGAAAGAACTTTTCCTGAAAGATCAGATTCGCAAAGCGCAAGGCGCCGGCAAATTTGAAGAAGTAGAACCAATGGAAAAGCAGCTTGCCTCGGAGATCCGGCGACTACAAAAAGAGTGCGAAGCGAAGAAAGAAAAGCTGCGGGCCAGTTTTGGAAAATAGGCAGGGGCGGTTCACCGAACCGCCCGTGGCCGATTGAGGTCAACCGCCCCTACCTTCTCGCGATCCCGTTCACCCCGTTTCGGCAAATCGGGATCAAGGAACCCGAGCATGTGCGCGCGCTTGATCGTGCGGACGCCTTCCTGTTTCTGCAAATCGGCAATGCTCTTGCGAAATTTTTCAATTTTCGTCCAGTGCACTTTTGGACGGAAATGGTGCTCCGCGTGGTAGCCGTTGTAGAAAAACAGCCAGTTATAAATTTTTCCGTAACTGCTCACGCCCCAGGCAATCGGTTTGTCCGGATTTGCGCCGTAATGCCGGTAATAACCGTTCAAGTAACTGAAGCAGTGGCCGAGATACCAGAACGGCAGAAAAAACAGCATGAACCGCCAGTTGATGAAGTGAATCGGACTCGTCGGGACAATAATTGCCATCACCAAAAGCGTGGTAGCGAATGCCGATAGCTCAATGTTGCCCCAGAAGAGATCGCCATTCCCGCGCTTGCGCAGCTCGCGTTTGATCGCACCAACGTCGTCGCGAAAGAAACTGAGGAACACGTAGCTCCACGGATTTTCCGCTTCCGTGTCGTGGCCATGCCGGTAGATCGATAACCAATCGATCGTGTCACCATTTTCATCCTGTCGATCCGAGTTCCCCTTGTGATGCTGCATGTGCACCGCGTCGTACATCGTTTGCGAAAAACAGCACGCGATCGATTGCGTGATCCCAAACAACCGATTGATCAATTTTGAACGGAAAAACGGGTTGTGAATGAAATTGTGCCCAACCCCGTTGATGTTCGCATTGACCATCAGGGAATAAATGAACCCGAGGATCAGCATCACCCACATCGGCGCGTGCGGGTAAAGGAAGAACAGGCCCACAAAATATGCCAGGTGAAAAAAGCCCGCCGCGGCCGGAATAGCATCCCAGCGCGTATGCGCGAAAACCTTTGAATTGGTCTTCGGGCGCTCAATTCGAATCACGTCGGCATTCATCGGAGATGCCTTCATTTTCGTGGAGATCAGGAAATTGGCAACCCTTCCAGAACAACGCGCGTTTACGATAGCTGGTGGACTTCCGCCAGAAAGTTCGCGTAGAAGTAATTATCCTACAAAAACATTTTGACTTACTTTATTGACGACGTATAACTAAATCATGGATGCATTGCTTGAAACGGAAACTGTAACTTTCACCGTCAAAGGCCAGGTGGTGATCCCGCGCAAGTTTCGCAAAGAATTTGAGATCGAAGAAGGAACCAAAGCGGCGGTCATTGCAACGCCTGAGGGCATTTTGCTCAAGCCAATCACGCGCTCTTATATTCGTAGCCTGCGCGGTTCGCTGAAAGGCAGAGGCGTGCTCAAGGCGATGACGGAAGATCGGAAGCGCGAGCGGGAACTCTGAAAGTGTGCAGATGCCGCAGAGAATATGACAACCATGATCAAGAAAGGCGACCGAATCCGAATCAAACCCGAGTGGCAAGACCCCGGCGACGACAAATTCATCTGGGTGGCGCTGGAGGATGAAGACGGGGGCGAGTGAGAATCGCGCCAATCAACACTGGACTGACCATTCTGCCTAACCAAATCGTGGATACAAACATGGTCGAACTGGCTTCCTGACCTGACATGGCCACAAAAGTCTTGGATAGCTGGGCGCTCATTGCGTTCTTCGAAGACGAACCCGTTGCCGATACGGTGGAGGAACTCATCCATCGCGCCGCGTTGGACCGGCACAAGTTGCTGATGAGCGTGATTAACTGGGGCGAAATCTATTACAATACGATGCGGGAAACATCCCAGAGCGAGGCTGAAGCTCGGATTAAGGAAATCGCGTCGTTGCCGATTGAAATTGTTCGCATCGGCGATGATCTGAAAATGACGCGGCAAGCTGCCATCTACAAAGCGACCTATCGCGTTGCCTACGCTGACGCCTTCGCAGCTGCGCTGGCGAAGGAAAGAAGAGCCGAGCTTGTGACCGGCGATCCGGAATTCAAGCCCTTGGAAAAGGAAATCAAAATCAACTGGCTGAAATAATGGCGCGAATATCACAGTGCTGCTTCGCTGCAGCGTTGGTCAAGACAAGGAACGCCGAGTTAGTCACTGGCGATCGCGACTTCAAAGCAGTGGAAAACGATTTGAAGAAGATCAGATGGATCTCATAGGCAAATGAAGAACTGGTATTTCAGAGAACTCGCGGTTGGCGAAAAGACGCGAGACCCGATTCAGGGCGAATTCTTCGCGACCGAGGCTATTAGGAACCCGGCTGACGCTCTTGTGAGAGAAGGCATCCAGAAGCCTACGGCGCTACCAGCCAAGCAGAGCGAGAGTGTTTAGAGGCGATTTATGCTTACGAGCGCGTTCTGACCGAGCACAGAGGCAGGACGACAAGAGCATCACGCACGTGGCAGATGATCGAGCGACACGGCATAATCGGGACAGTTGAGTGAGCCGTGAATCGCCCGACCGAGACATCGGGCTATCGTGCTCTTGTCGAAATGGGTCTGGAGGAGTACGCTTTTGAGGTAGTCATATTGCGTCACCCGCAGCTTTTTTCAGCGGAGGCAGTCGAGCGCTCTCGGCAGCGTATGGCGAGCCGCCGCCCGATCCATAATTCGCCTGTGCTGGGTGTACGCCGCGGTACGTTTGATGACTTGTTCTCTGTAGAGGCAGCCGTAGCGGCTACGGCGATCTAGATTCTGCAGGCGACACGCCTGCCACTACAGCACGCGAGGGTGCGTGTGCTACCAAGAGAGCGCCAGAGCCAAACACGCTTGGCAAGTTTTGAAGATTGCCAACGCTGGCTGCGCACGGCTAAGCTTAACGACTCAATGTTTGCGCTTCAGCCAGAATTAAAAATTTTTGCCGGCTCAGCCAACCGCGATTTGGCAGAGCGGATTTGCAAGTACGTCGGCGTCCCGCTCGGTCAAGCGACCATTAGCTCGTTTCCAGATGGCGAAACCTACGTGAGGATCGAAGAGAACATTCGCGGGCACGACGTGTTCATCATTCAGCCGACTTGCCCTCCGACGAATCAGCACTTGATGGAGTTACTCATCATGGTGGACGCGGCGCGCCGCGCCAGCGCAGACCGGATTACGGCCGTCATTCCGTTTTTTGGATACGCGCGCCAGGATCGCAAGGACCAGCCGCGCGTCCCGATCACAGCGAAGCTCGTGGCCAATTTGCTACACGCCGCCGGAGTGAGCCGCGTGCTCACGATGGACCTCCACGCACAGCAGGTGCAGGGCTTTTTTGATATCCCGGTGGATCACCTCTATTCGCTGCCGGTGTTGATCAAGTACTTGCGCAAAAGGCTCACTGGCAAAACAACTGTGGTTTCTCCTGATCTGGGCGGGCTGAAGATGGCGTCGGCTTATGCGGAAGCGCTTGGCGCCAACCTGGCCATCGTGGCGAAGGAACGCAAAAGCGCGACTGAGACTGAAGCGCTCTATCTCATCGGCGACGTGGAAGGTTCCGATGTGCTGCTGGTGGATGATCTCACTGAGACGGCGGGCACGCTCACCTCCGCAGCCTCCATCTTGAAGAAGCATGGCGCGCACGACATCTACGCGGGGGTCGCGCACGCAGTGCTTGTGGACGTGGCCATTCCGCGGTTGCAAAAATCCCAAATCACGGAATTAGTTACTACCAACAGCACGCCGGTGCGCACCGTGGACGGATTTAAAACCACGGTGCTCTGTGTCTCCGAGCTTCTCGGGGAAGGCATCAAACGGATCCATAACGACGAGTCCGTGTCGTCGCTGTTCAACATCGAGAACGAAAAAAATGGCAAAACAAGTTAAGCTCAAAGCCGAACTGCGGGCGAGCGTGGGGCGCTCCGCCGTGCGCAAGCTCCGAGCGCGTGGACTGATTCCTGCCGTCGTCTACGGGAGCAACAATAAACCGCAGCCATTGCAAGTCGCCGCGCGCGATATCAATGCCATGATGAGCCACGCCTCGGGAGAAAACGTGTTGGTGGAACTCGAGATCGCCGGTGAAGGATCGACTCGCACCGCGCTCGTACAGGAGGTGCAGCATTCGCCTGTCGGCGGCGACATTCGTCACCTCGATTTTCACGCCATCTCGATGGACCAAATGATTCAAGCCGAAGTTCCTCTCGAAGCGATGGGCACCGCCGTTGGCGTGAAGACTTTTGGCGGGTTGCTGGAGCAAAGTTTGCGCGCGCTGGCAATCGAATGTTTGCCGGCAAATTTGCCGGACCGAATCACGGTGGATGTTTCGCAGCTGAACATTGGCGATTCCATTCACGTTCGCGATATTCAATTCCCGCCGGGAGTAACGCCGAAGGTGCAGCCCGATCTCACTGCATTTTCGGTGGTCGCTCCCGTAGTTGAAGAAGAGCCGGTTGTCGCGGAGGCCGAAGCGGCGGCTGCGGGACCGGAAGTGATCACCGAGAAAAAAGAAGAGGGCGAAGCTGCTACTGCGCCCGCTGCGGCTGCGAAGGAAAAACCTTCAAAAGAGAAGGAGCAGAAGAAGTAATCCATTTTCGATTTGGATTTTGGATCTTCGATTGCGTGACAGTGGAAGAAAAACCAATTCGGTTGGTCGCGGGTCTCGGAAATCCCGGCCCCGAATACGTGACCACGCGTCACAATATCGGCTTCATGGTGGTTGATCAGTTCGCTGCGCAGTTTGGATCGACATGGGAAAGATCGGGAAAGTGGGACGCGCTCTCAACGAAATGCGGTGCTGTGCTTCTCATCAAACCGCTGAGCTTCATGAATCGCAGCGGCTATTCAGTTTTCGCAGTTGCGCAGTTTTACAAAATCGAGCCGCAGCAAATTCTGGTCGCGCTCGACGATTTTTCTCTCCCGCTGGGCCGTGTGCGATTGCGGGCACGCGGCGGGTCAGGCGGCCACAACGGCCTTGAATCGATTATCATGGAGTTCGGAACCGAGGAAATCCCGCGCTTGCGCATCGGCATCGGGGAGGCGCCGCGCGAAGGATCAGTCGATTACGTGTTAAGTCGCTTTTTTGAGCAGGAGAAACCTCTGGTTAGATCGACAATCAATCGCGCAGTGGAAGCGGTGAAATGCACGATTGACAACGGCCTCGTTTCCGCGATGAACACTTTCAACCCCGAAAGCATGCCGGATAAACAAACCGAAAAAGTATGAATCACCGTTACGAAGCGCTGCTGGTGCTGAACGCTCAGGGCAAAGAGGACACTGTCAGGGAAATCATCGATCGATTGGAATCGGAGTTTCAAAAAGAAGGGGCTCAGATCGAACAGGTGCAAAAAATGGATAAGCACCAATTTTCTTACGTGGCCGGCCCACTCGATTCCGGCTATTACGTTAATTTTATCTTCAACGCCGACCCGGAATTGATTGCGAAGCTGCGCGCGAAATTTAAGCTCGATCCAGAAGTGTATCGCCAGAATTACCAGCGCCTCCCCGAGAAGAAGGAGGAACCGGCGAAAAGGTTGGCAAAGGCCAAATAATTTCGCTATAAGGCGGGGATGGCCAGCTTTAACAAAGTCATTCTGCTTGGAAATCTCACCCGCGACCCCGAGGTGCGTTACACGCCCAAGGGCAGCGCCGTCTGCGACCTCGGTATTGCGGTCAATCGCGTTTACACCACCGACAGCGGAGAAAGACGCGAGGAAGTTACGTATGTCGATGTCGTTCTATGGGCACGTCTTGCAGAGATCGCGGGTGAATATCTGAAAAAAGGACGGCCGGTTTTCATCGAAGGCCGTTTGCAAATGGATACGTGGGATGACAAGCAGACCGGGCAGAAACGAACGAAGCTGCGAGTGGTGGGCGAGAGCATGCAGTTGCTGGGTGGTCGTCCCGGCGGAGCTGGGGCGGCTGAGGCCGCTGGCGAAGATCGACAAACCGGTGGCGCCAAGACCAGCGCACCGCCGAAACCATCAGCACCAGCCGCGCCGGACGAAGATGAGATCCCGTTTTGAGTAGCAGGCGCGGTTCACCGAACCGCATAAAGGCGATTGGGGTCAATCGCCCCTATCCCCTTCCTTGATTTGGAATGAACGCGACCGAAGCATGTATCGCGCTCAATATGCTGCCGACCGTTGGACCGGTGCGGCTGCGCAAATTGCTGGAGGTTTTCAAGGAACCGCAACAAATCCTCGCGGCGAAGCGCACCGAGCTTCGCAAGGTGGAAGGAATTGGCAGCGAGGTTGCCGACCAGATTTCCAACTGGGAATCGACGGTCGATCTTTCTGCGGAGCTCAAACGAGTTCGCGATTTCGGGGCCACTGTCATCACGCAGGAGTCGCCATCGTATCCCCGGTCTCTGCATGAGATTCATGCACCGCCCATCGTGCTCTACGTTTGGGGCGAACTACAAGAGCGCGATCATCACGCCATCGGAATTATCGGCGCGCGGCGCACCACGCATTACGGAACGGAGTCGGCGAAGAAGCTGTCCTATCAACTTGCTTATGCGGGACTGACCGTAATCAGCGGACTCGCGCGCGGGATCGACACCGCAGCTCATCAAGGGGCGCTCGCGGCAAAGGGACGCACGATCGCAGTAATTGGTGCTGGATTAGCAAGGCTCTATCCTCCGGAGAACGCTGCGCTGGCCGAGAAAATCCGCAACGGAAATGGGGCAATCGTGTCCGAGTTCTCAATGGAAATTGAACCAGATCGACAAACTTTTCCGATGCGCAACCGGATCATTTCCGGCTGGAGCCACGGCATTCTCGTCGTGGAAGCAGGATTCAACAGCGGTGCGCTCATCACCGCAGCGCAGGCGCTGGAACAGGGCCGATCGGTGTACGCAGTGCCGGGTCACATCAACGCCCCGAGCGCGATGGGATCGAATCGTCTGATCCAGCAGGGCGCCAAGCTTGTGATGGACGCCAGCGACATTCTGGATGATTTGCAGATTCTTCTTCCCGAAACGAAACCATCGCCCGCCGCCGCTGCGCGCCCATTGCCGCCGCTCTCGGACGAAGAGCGCCGCGTCTATAACGCAATTGATGCCACTGAAACGTCCATTGACGATATCGCTGCGAAAAGCGAATTGCCCAGCGCGGCTGTTTCATCGACATTGTTGCAGTTGGAGCTGAAGCGCTTGGTGAAGCAGTTGCCCGGAAAATATTTCGTCAAGCTGGGCTAAGCCAAAGACTTACAGCGCCTCGCACGGCGCAGCCAAACGTGCTTTGACTTGCAAAGACGCCCTAACTGAGTTCGATTCCTGCCCCATGTCCAAGT
>Ga0209376_1000940_pt1 | contig 31167 bp, 26 predicted proteins | sample GraSoiAngelo_134_FD_185891 | JGI IMG/M metagenome (GOLD analysis project Ga0209376, IMG submission 185891) | Grasslands soil microbial communities from the Angelo Coastal Reserve, California, USA - 14_0929_05_30cm (SPAdes) (version 2) | ecosystem: Environmental > Terrestrial > Soil > Grasslands ... | reverse complement strand
GCCCTCGCGTGGCCGGTCGTGCGGCTGCCGTTCGCGCCCGGCCGGTGGGCGCTGTTCGCGCTCGCCGTCGTGCTCGCCGCGGCGATCCGATTCCTGAACGGCTACGCCACCGGCTTGCTCGCCTTCTGGACGACGCGGGCCACGGCGTTGATGGAGCTCCAGTTCGGCATCTCGCTCTTTCTCTCCGGGCGTATCGCCCCGCTCGCGCTCCTGCCCCCGGCCGTCGCGTCGGTCGCGGGCGTGCTGTGGTTTCCGTACGTGCTGTCGTTCCCGGTCGAGGTGCTCACGGGCGGGGTCGTGACGCCCGAGCAGTACGTCCGCGGGTTCCTGGGGCAGGTCTGCTGGCTCGCGGTCTGGTGGGCGGCGTACCGCGTCGTCTGGCGGCGCGGCATCCGCCATTACGGGGCGGTGGGCGGATGAGCGTCCGCCGCGTGCTGCGCGCGCTGTGGCGTGTGAATGTCGTCGAGGAGCTGCAGTACCGCGCCAACTTCCTGGCGAGCCTGCTGGGCACCCTGTTCTGGATCGCGATGGCGCTCCTCACCCTCGCGCTCTTCTTCCGGCACACCTCGCGGCTCGGCGGGTGGGACTACTGGGAGGTCGTGGTCTTGCTGGGTGTGTTCAACGCGCTGACGGGCGTGATCGAGGCGGTGCTCCGGCCCGGGATCGGCGAGCTGGTGGACGAGGTGCGCAGCGGCAAGCTGGACTTGATCCTCACCCGGCCGGTGGATGCGCAGCTGTACGTCTCGTTCCGGCGGCTCGACCTGTGGCGCTTCGCCGACGTCGCGCTGGGCCTCGCCCTCGCCGGGTACGCCGTCGTGCGGTTGGGCCGCGTCCCCTCACCCCTCGACCTCCTCGCGTTTGCGGTGACGCTCGGCTCGGCCGTCGCGCTGGTGTACGCCATCTGGGTCGCGTTGATGAGCCTCGCCTTCTGGTTCGTGGCGGTCGAAAACCTGTCGGTGCTGTTCGACGCCGTGTACGAAGCCGCCCGCTATCCCGTCTCCGCCTATCCCGGCGCGCTCCGCTTCGTGTTCGTTTATCTCGTGCCGATCGCCTGGACGACGACCATCCCCGCCTCGGCCCTGACGGGGCGGCTCGGCCCCGCCGCGGCGCTGGGCGCGGCCGGCGTCGCCGCCCTGGCGCTCGCGCTCACCCGCCTGCTGTGGCGCGCCGCGCTGCGGCGCTACACGAGCGCGGGAGGGTGAAGGGAGGAGCTGGTATGACGCACCGTCGCGTCGTTGTCGTCTTCGTCTCGGCGCTGGGCGCCATGGGCGCCGGCCGCGTCCCGCCCGCCGCGGCGCAGCGGTCCGGTCAGTGGACCATGCCCGCCGGCGACTACGCCGCGACACGCTACAGCACGCTGACCCAGATCACCACCGCGAACGCGACCCGCCTGCATCCGGTCTGGAGCTTCTCGACCGGCGTCCTCGCGGGCCACGAGGGTCAGCCGCTCGTCGTGAACAACACCATGTACGTCGTCACGCCGTACCCCAACGTCCTCTACGCCTTCGACCTCACGCGCGAAGGCTATCCCCTGAAGTGGAAGTACCGCCCCGCCGTGGACCCGAACGCCGTCGGCATCGCCTGCTGCGACGTGATCAACCGCGGCGCGTTCTACGCGGAGGGCAGGATCGTCTACAACCTGCTCGATGGCCACACGGTCGCGATCGACGCGACGACGGGCAAGGAGCTGTGGAACGCGAGAATCGCCGACGTCTCGCAGGGCGAGACCACGCCCATGGCGCCCTTGGTCGTGAAGAACCGGGTCCTCGTGGGAGCCTCGGGCGGCGAGTTCGGGATCCACGGCTGGCTGAAGGCCCTCGACCTGGCGACCGGCCGGCCCGTCTGGACCGCGTACACCATCGGCCCCGACAGCGAAGTGCTGGTCCGGGCGGGGGTGTTCAGACCGTTCTACGGCGGGGGCACCGACCTGGCGTTGACGAGCTGGCCGCAGGAGGTCTGGAAGAACGGCGGCGGGCCGGTGTGGGGATGGCTGTCCTACGATCCATCGCTGGACCTCGTGTACTACGGCGTCGGCAATCCGGCCCCGTACAATCCCGAGCAGCGGCCGGGGGACAACAAGTGGACGGCGAGCGTCTTGGCCCGCCGACCGGCCGACGGCGCGCTCGTGTGGGCATACCAGTTCACGCCGCACGACAGCTGGGACTACGACGCGACGGCGGAGATGATTCTCGCGGACCTGACGATCGGCGGCCGGCTGCGCCGGGTCCTCGTGCACTTCGACAAGAACGGCTTCGCTTACACGCTGGACCGCGCGACCGGGGAGGTGCTCGTAGCCCGGCCGTTCGTCGACGTCAACTGGGCGAAGGGCGTCGACCTCGCGACCGGGCGGCCGGTGCTCGATTCCACCAGGCTCACGGGAGCGTCCCGGGGCAACGTCAAGGACGTGTGTCCCACGCTCGAGGGCGGGAAGAGCCCCGCGTCACCGGCCGCGTATTCGCCCCGCACCGGGCTGTTCTACGTCCCGACGAACAACATGTGCATGGACTACCAGGCGGTGCCGGCCACCCGCATCGCCGGCACGCCGTTCATCGGTGCGAACACGCCGTACCACGCGGGCCGGGGTGGGCACCTGGGCGCGTTCATCGCCTGGGACGCAGGCGTGGGACGCAAGGTGTGGGAGATCAGGGAAAAGTATCCGGTCTGGAGTGGTGCCCTCACGACGGCCGGGGACGTTGTGTTGTACGGCACCCTGGACGGCTGGCTCAAGGCGGCCAATGCGAGAACCGGCACGGTCCTGTGGAAGTTCAAGGTGGGATCGGGCGTGGTCGCGAACCCGATCACGTACGCCGGGCCGGATGGCAAGCAATACGTGGCGGTCTACGCCGGCATCGGCGGCGACTGGTTCTTGCTTGCGGGGGACGTCCGCTCGGACGATCCGGCGGACGTGCGGCCGCCCGCGGACTTCATGCCGGACATCGCGCGGCACACGAGTCAGGGCGGGATCGTCTGGATCTTCGGCTTGTAGCCCGAGGAAGGGGGGGGAGGGGACACGTGGCCTCGAGGCCGCTGGTGAGGGTGACGGCGCCGATCGCGCTGCTGCTCCTCGGCGTCGGTTGCCGGGAGCGGCGGAGCGTCCCCCCCGCGGGCGGCTACGAGGAGCACCTCTCCGCCGGCGGGCTCGCTCCTCCAACGGCGGAGCTGCGCAACCCGCATGCGAGGGACAAGCGGTCGGCGGCGGACGGGGCGACGCTGTTCACGGCGATGAACTGCGACGGCTGCCACGGGGGTGGGGGGGCCGGCTGGGTGGGCCCCAGCCTGGCGGATGGGCGGTGGCGCTACGGCGGCACGGACGGCGCGCTGTTCCAGTCGATCTTCGACGGCCGGCCGCACGGCATGCCGGCCTTCGGCGGCATCCTGTCGCCCGACGCCATTTGGAAGCTCGTGACCTATGTTCAGTCGCTCGAGCCCCCGGCCGATGTCCCGACCGAAAGGTGGCCGTAACCGGGGAACAGGGAACCTCGCCGCGACGCTTCTCGCAGATAAGGAGTGACCCATGGATCGGTACGAAGATTTCGAGCGCAGCCTCGACCCGCACCGCGCGGACGAGCAGGCGGCCGTAGCGGCAGAGGTGGCCGCGCGCCTGCGGGATCGCGGCGTCACCGTGACGGGCGCCGAACGCCCGGAAGACCTGGCGGACTTGCTGTCGGCCGTGGAGCGATTCGAAGCCGCGGTGGAGGGGCACGGCGGCGACCTGATGGTCGACGACTTGAGGAGCCCGGAGCCCGATGACGCGCACTTCGTGGTGCCGCGCCGGGACCACGGCGAGGCGGTGCGCGCCTACATCGGCCGCATCGACGACGCCACCGCGCAGCTGCGGCGCCATCCGCGACACACCGACTGACACCGAAGAGGCGTTCTGCGATGAATGACCTGCGCACGCGGAGGGGTGCGGTCAAGGCGCATCTGAAGGAGTAAAACACCGACGGGAGGGGCCTCCCTGGGGCCCGCTCCCGTCCAATCCGCCTGCAGCGGAAAGCCCGCAGAAAGGATTGCTGCCCGAGCTCCCCTCACGGGCAGGGTTGCTACGCCGGCAACATAGACGGGCGCGCGGCTAAGAATCGAGGGTCAAACCGGGCGGGCCGCGCTAAGATCTCACAAAGACCGTTGCGGATCTCGACTTCTCGCCGAGTGTTGGTGTCTCTCTGTACCTTTGGGCATGGTCGAGAGCCGACTGTTGCAGACGCAACCCGCAGCCCCCCCCTCCCCCCCTGAGCCCGCGGTGCGGGCCCGCTCGATCCTCGTCATCGAGGACGAGCCCCCGATTCGTCGCGCGATCCGGAACGCGTTGCGCGGCCTCGCCGAGCGCGTGGTCGAGGCGGGCGCGGGCGGGGAGGGGATCGACCTCGCCGCCGCCGAGCGTCCCGACCTCGTCGTGCTCGACCTCGGGCTCCCCGACCTCGGGGGCCTCGATGTGTGCCTCGAGATTCGCCGCTGGGCCAACATGCCGATCGTGGTGCTGTCCGCCCGTCACGCGGAGCAGGAGAAGGTGCTGTTGCTGAACGCCGGGGCGGACGACTACGTCACCAAGCCCTTCAGTCCGCGCGAGCTCGCGGCGCGCATCCGGGCGCAGTTACGCCGCGGGCTCGCCGGCGCGGCGACGGAATCCGTGGTGACCGCCGGAGACCTGACGATCGACCTGGCGCGTCGCGCGGTTCGGCGCGCGGGTCGCGCGATTCATCTCACGCCGCTGGAATGGGACATCGTGCGGACCCTGGTCGGCCAGGCGGGCCGCACCCTCACCCACCAGCAGATCTTCGACGCCGTGTGGCGCCGCCAGTTCGGCAACCCGCAGCAGTATCTCCGCGTCTACATCACCAACCTGCGGCGCAAGATCGAAGCCGATCCGACGCGCCCGCAGCTGATCATCACGGAGCCCGGCGTCGGCTACCGGATCGAGCTGCCGCGGTGACGTGACCCGCCGGATTCGCTGGCCGCCCGTGCGCGCCTCGCTCTTCTGGGGCGCGATCTTCGTCGCCCTCACCGCGGTGATGCGCGCCGCGCGCGGCGACATCGGCGAGCCTCATGTCGCCCTCATCTATCTGCTGCTGGTGCTGGGCGGCAGTGTGGCAGGCGGGCGCACCCTGGGGGTGGCGCTCGCCTGCGGCGGATTCTTCTCGATCGACTACTTCTTCCAGTTCCCCTACGACGAATTCTCGGTCGGCAAGCCGTTCGACTGGACCGCGCTGGTCGCCTTCCTCGCGACGTCGGCGGTGACGAGCGAGCTCGTGACACGCGCCCTCTCCGAAGCGGAGGCGGCGCGCCGCCGCGCCGACGAGGTGGCCCGGCTGTCGCGCCTCGGGTCGCGGGCGCTGCATGCCGGCCGCGCCCGGGACGCGCTCGCCGCGCTGGCGGAGCTGATTCGCGGCACGCTCGGCGTGCCCGATTGCGAGATCTACCGTTCCGGGAACGGCGGCGAGCCCGTCGCGTCGGCCGTGCGCGCTCGTGACGGAGGCGGCGCGGTTCCCGTCGACGACGGCGCGCTGGTCGCCTGGGTCGCCCAGCACGGCCGGGCGGCCGTCGTGCGCGCGGACGGCACCACCCTGCAGGCCTTCGCCCCCTCCACCGACGACGATGCCATCGGCGTCGGCGCCGCGGACGCCCGCACCGTGCTCGTGCCGCTGCAGGTCGAGGCGCGGACGGTCGGCGTGCTCCGGCTCGCCGACCGGCAGCCCATGGTGCTCGACGCCGCCCGGCGGCGCTTCCTGACCGCCCTGGCTTACTACGCCGCCCTGGGCATCGAGCGCGTCCGCCTCGTCGCCGAGGCGGAGCGTGCGGAAGCGCTCCGCGAGGCCGACCGCCTGAAGGACATCCTGCTCGCATCCGTGTCCCACGACCTGCGGACACCCCTCACGGCGATCAAGGCCCTCGCCCAGACGGCCGCCGGTCGCGGCGACGCGAACGCCCGGGTGATCGAAGAGCAGGTCGATCGCCTCAGCCGCTTCGTCGGCGACATCCTCGACCTGTCCCGCTTGAAGGGGGGGGTCTTCCCGGTCACGCTCGAGCCCAACACCGCCGAAGACGTCGTCGGCGCGGTCACACGCCAGCTGCAGCCGGTGCTCGGCGGCCGCTCGGTCGCGACGTCGATCGACATGACCCAGCCGGCCTTGGTGGGGCGGTTCGATTTCGTGCAGACACTCCGCATCTTGAGCAACCTGGTCGAGAACGCGCTGCGCTATTCGCCGCCGCGTGCTCCCGTGGAGCTGGGGGTCACGCGCCAGGGCGGGTCGCTCGTGTTCACCGTGGCGGACCGGGGCCCCGGCATCCCGGCCGAAGACCGCGAGCGCATCTTCGCGCCGTTTTTCCGCAGCCCGACCGCGGCGCCGGACGCCGGACGCGCCGGCCTCGGGCTCTCGATCGCGCGGCGGCTCGCCGAGGCGCAGGGCGGGCGCGTGCGCTACGAGCCGCGTCCGGGTGGCGGCAGCGTGTTCGTGCTCGAGCTGGAAGCGCTCGACCTTCCGGCCGGGGAGGCGGAAGAGGGCGTCTAAGGCGCCAACGTGTCGATGGCCGCGAGGCTCGACACTTCGAGCCACTGCCGCGCGAAGCGCGGCAGGAACTTGACGTGCCGGTTCACCACGGCTTGGACGCGGCGCCACCAGCACAGGATCGGGCGCCGCGCGCGACCGACGCTCACCACCGCGAACGGGACCGAATCGGCGATCACGGTCCGCAGGTCGGGCTCGCTCAGCGAACAGAAGTCTTCCGGCGTCTTCACGCCGAAGCTCGAGTCCGGCCCCGTCCAGGGGTGGTTGTGCCACACCGCGAGCGTCGCCGGCGCGCAGGGCAACGGCTGAACCGCATCGGCGGCCGAGCTCAGCAGGTCCGGCATCACGAAATCCCGCACCATCGCGCTGTCACCCGACGCCGTCCCCTGGAGGCACAACACCACCTCGCGATCGAGGCCGGCGGCGAGGACGCTGAGGCGGCGGAACAGCGAGGGGCTGAGCACCAACCGCTTGAGAGGCTGTGACGCGAGAATCGCGGAATCCAGGGGGGTGAGGGGCGCCTGGGCGTGTCCGGGGCGCGGCGCCGCCATGGCCGCGACGATCACGTATGGCAGCAGGCGGGTGCGGCGCGGCATGGCGTACAATAGTACAGCCGCACACCGGCCGCGCTCTTGCACTTTGCCAGACCACTCCCAATACTTACGCCCTGCGCCCGGCGGCGACGGCGTTCGGCCGTCCATCGTAAGCTGTTGCCTTTGTGATGCTTATGCTCACTCCAAGGAGCGCGATGTGAAGTGGTTCGGGGGCCGCTCGACCGGGTCGGCGATCCCGACGCCGCAGGCCCTGCTGCGGTCGGTGTACGTCGGGCGGATGTGCGTGGCGGTGGCGCTGTATCTCGCCGCCGCGTTCAAGTTTGCGGTCGCGGCGCCGCTCGATCTGCTGGTCACGTCGTTCGTGCTGGTCGCGACCGTGATCGTGACGATCGCCTCCTACTGGCACACCCACATCCGCGCCCGCGTGCTGGGCCAGACGTTCCTCTATGCCCAGGCGTTGTTCGACGTCGCGTTGATCACGACCGTGGTGCACATCACGGGCGGCCCGCAGAGCGACCTCACGCCGCTCTACGTACCGCTCATCGCGGTGACCGCTGTCCTGATGCCTCCCACCAGCACGGCGTTGATCACCGCGCTCGTGGGCATCGTGTACGTCGCCGACGTGTTCTTCGGGCACCGCACCGCGCTGTCGGGCCCGATCGCGCTCCAGCTGTCGGTGTTCGTCGCGGTGGCGGCGGTGACGGCCTACTTCGCGAGCCGCGTCTCGGTGATGGGGGCCGAGCGCGAGGCGCTGGCGGGAGAGCTGCGCCAGGTCCGGCTCGAGGCCGACGACGTGCTGCGGAACATCCCGACGGGCATCGTGACGGTGGATCAGGAGGGGCACCTCCTCTACTGCAATCCGGCGGCGGAGCACATCCTCGGCGTCAAGGAACGGCAGTGGCGCGGACGGTCGATCATGCCGGAGTTCGCGAAGATCGCCCCCGAGTTCTGGGCCGCGATCACCGCGACCGCGCGGCGCGGCGTGCGGGCGATGCGGGTGGAGGCCCTCGTGCGGCGCCCCGATCGGACGTTTCCGATCGGCGTGACGACGACGACCCTCGACCTGGAGCCGGACGGCGCGCCGCGCGTGACGGCCATTTTCACCGACATCTCGGACTCGAAGCGGCTGGAGGAGCTGCACCTGCGCGCGGAGCGCCTCGAGGCCGTGGCCGAGCTGTCCTCGAGTCTCGCGCACGAGATCAAGAACCCGCTCGCCTCGATCCGCTCGTCGGTCGAGCAGCTGGGCCGCGCCAAGCGGGCCGACCCGGACGAGAAGTTCCTGACGTCGCTCATCGTGCGCGAGAGCGACCGGCTGTCGCGGCTGCTCTCGGAATTCCTCGACTTCTCGCGCGTCCGCGTCACCGAATGCCGGCCGCTCGATCTGCGGGCCGTGGCGGGGGCGGCGATCCGCATGGTGCGCGAGCATCCCGACTGTCCCGGGGACGCCGTCATCGACCTGGCCGGCGGCCCGACGCCGATGGAGGGCGACGAAGACCTGCTGCACCGCGTGGTGTCGAACCTGGTGTTGAACGCGGTGCAGGCGGCGGGGAAGGGCGCCCGCGTGTCCGTCCGCACGGGCCGGCCCGCGGCGCACGAGCTCCCCGGCGGGGCCGGGATCGAGAACCCGGTGAGCCTGGCCGTGAGCGACAACGGCCCGGGGATTCCGGAGAGCCTGCGGGGCCGCTTGTTCGAGCCGTTCGTCACGGGACGGACCGGGGGCACCGGGCTGGGGCTCGCCATCGTGCAGCGCGCGGTCGAGGCCCACCGCGGCCTCGTGCTTGTGGACTCCACGGCGGGGAAGGGCACGACGTTCACCGTCTACTTCCCCGCAGCCGGTCGGAAAGAGGAAGCCGCATGACGTACGCTGCGGCCGTCCCGATGAGCCCGGTGACTCCTTCCTTCGCTGGAACCGAATCGCGCGCGACCCACCTCTACGTCATGGTCGCGGCCTGCGCCGCAATCGTGTATCTCGGGGCTCTGTGGAACCGGTTCGCTTTCGACGACGTGGCGATCGTCGTGATGAACCCGCTCGTGGGTCATCTGTCGGGGCTCTGGAAGGCTTTCGCCGCGCCCTATTGGACCCCCGATCTCGGGGGCTCTATGTACCGACCACTCACGATCGCGACGTTTGCGGTCGATCGGGCAGTCGACGGCGCGGCCTGGCTTCACGCGGTGAATCTGGCGTGGCATGCGGCGGCCTCCGTGGCCGTGGCGGCGCTCGCCCGGCGCTGGACCAATAACGCCGGCGCCCTGGCCGCGGGACTCCTGTTCGCCGTCCATCCAGTACACGTGGAGGCGGTGGCGAACGTCGTCGGGCGCGCGGAGTCGATGGCTGCGCTGTTCGCGGTCCTCGCGGTCTATGCGGCTGTCATTCATGAGAGCATCGCCTGGAGCACGGCGGCGGCGGTGCTCGGGCTGCTCTCCAAGGAGAACGCGGCGGTTGTGCCCGGGCTCGTCGTCTGGGCGTGGCTGCTCGGGTTCGGAAGGCCCAACCGTCGCCGGATCGTCGTGTTCGTCACCGTCTGGGTGGTCGTTGGCGCTGCGTACGTCGCCGTGCGCGCTGCGGTGCGCCACCCTTTCTCTGGGCTCGAAGGCACCGCTCTAATGTTCGTCGGCGAGTCCCCAGTGGCGGTGCGACTGACGGCGGTCGCCGGGCTGGCCGATGTCGCGCGGCTCCTCGTCTTTCCCCTGACCCTTCGGGCGGACTACTCACCCAACGAGCGAACGCTGGTCACGTCGCCGCTCGACCCGCGGGTCGTGGCCGGGGCTGTGTGCTTCGTCGTTTGGAGCACCCTGCTGTTCGTCGCCTGGAAGCGGGGTCGCCGGCTGGAAGCGCTCGGGCTCGGGTGGATCGGCATCGCGTACCTGCCGGTTGCGAACCTGCTGTACCCGGTGGGTTTCTACCTCGCGGAGCGGACACTCTACCTCCCATCCGCGGGTCTGGTCCTCGCCGTGGGGCCGTGGCTGGAACGACTGCCGCCCCGGTCGTTCCGGCTCGTGGTGGCCGCTCTCGTCGTCCTCGGCGGCGTACGCACGGCCCGGCGCGTGCCCGTCTGGCGTGATGAACCTTCTCTCACCCTGAGCATGCTGCAAGATTCGCCGCGTTCTTTCCAAGGCCCCAAGCGGATGGCGTTCTGGTACTTGGACCAGCATGAGCCCGCCAAGGCGCTCGCTGCGGCACGCTTGGCGACGAGCATCTTCGACCGAGACGCCACGGTCTATATCACGGGCGCCGTCGCCGCCTTCGCCGCCGGGGACGCGCGGGCGGCGGATTCGCTGCTGGTCGGGTTCCAGCGTCTTTGCCACCAGTGCCCACGCTACTACCGTAGTAGCGCGGCTGCTGCGCGGGAGGCCGGATACGCGGCGGCGTCCGATTCGCTGCTCGCGCGCGCCGAGCGGATCGGTGGGCCGTGACGTGACAACTCAAGCCAGGGATGCGGAGGTCGTATGACCAACCAGCCCTCCATCCTCGTCGTCGACGACGAGATGGGGATCCTCGACGTGCTGCGGATCCTCCTCAAGGGCGAAGGGTTCGACGTCACCACGGCCCAGGGCGGAAAGGCCGGGCTCGAGGCGTTGAAGGGCAGCCCACCCGACATCGTCCTCACCGACATCAAGATGCCGGGCGTCACGGGCACCGACATCCTTGCGGCCGTGCGCGAGCAGGATCCCGAGACGCCGGTGATCCTCATGACCGCGCAGGCATCGCTGCAGAGCGCGATTCAGGCGGTGAACCAGGGCGCCTTCTACTACATCCAGAAGCCGTTCTCGAACGACGACCTCGTGGCGATCTGCCGTCGCGCCGTCGAGCAGCGGCAGCTCAAGGCGGAGAACAAGCAGCTCAAGCAGGAGATCCGGCGCCGCGAGCGGTCCGGGCTGGTCAAGCCGCTCGGTAAGTCGCGCGCCTTCGTCGACGTCCTCAAACTTGCCGAGCAGGTGGCCCCGACCGAGAGTACCGTGCTCATCCAGGGAGAGTCGGGCACGGGGAAGGAAGTCATCGCGCGCTATATCCACGAGCTGTCGGCACGCTCGGACGGCGGATTCTTTTCGCTGAACTGCGGCGCGCTGCCCGAGAGCCTGCTCGAATCGGAGCTGTTCGGCCATGTGAAGGGCTCCTTCACGGGAGCGGTGCGGGACAAGCAGGGCCTGTTCGCCGCGGCGCGGGGCGGCACGTTCTTCCTCGACGAGATCGGCGAGATGTCCCCCGCCACGCAGGTGAAGCTGCTCCGCGTGCTCCAGGAGCGCGAAGCGATCCCCGTCGGCGGCACGGAGGCCATCCCGGTCGACGTGCGCGTGGTGGCGGCGACCAATCGGGATCTGGAGGACGACATCAAGCGCGGCCGCTTCCGCACCGATCTCTATTACCGGCTCAACGTGATCGCCATCCACTTGCCGCCGCTGCGGGAGCGCCGGGACGACATTCAGATCCTGTGGGAGGAGTTCCTCAGCCGCATCGCGAAGGAGCGGGGCGAGAACCCGAAGGGCCTCGCCGAGGTGGCGCAGCAGGCGCTGCTCGTCTACGACTGGCCCGGCAACGTGCGCGAGCTCGAAAACGCCCTCGAGCGGGCGGTCGTGCTCAGCAAGGGCGACACGATCGATCTCGCGGCGCTGCCCGACAAGCTCAGCGAGCACCGGGCCGAGCCCCTCGTCGCGGAGCGGCCCCACGCCAACCCCACCCTCGACGTCATCGAGCGCGCCTACATCACGTGGGTGCTCCAGAGCGAGGGCGGCAACAAGACCCGCGCGGCCGAAGTCCTGGGCATCGACCCCTCGACCCTGTACCGCAAGCTCAGCCGGTACGACGGGGAGTCGAACGAGGCGTGAGACTCAGCGTCCTCATCCCTGTCTATAACGAGGCGGACACCGTGGCGCGCGTCGTCGCGCGCCTGCGCAGCGTCCCGCTGGGAGTCGAGCTCGTCGCCATCGACGATGCCTCCACCGACGGCTCGGGCGACATCCTCGACGGCCTGTGCCGGGAGGGGCGGCTCGACCGGGTGGTGCGCCACGAGCGGAACCGTGGAAAGGGGGCGGCCATCCGCTCGGGGATCCGGGAGGCCACGGGCGACGTGATCGTGATCCAGGACGCCGACCTCGAGTACGATCCCGCCGAGCTCCCGGCCCTGCTCGCCCCCATCGCCGACGGACGCGCCGACGCCGTGTTCGGCTCGCGGTTCCAGGGCGGCCCGCATCGCGTCCTCTACTTCTGGCACTCCGTCGGCAACCGGCTCCTCACCCTCCTCTCCAACATGTTCACCGATCTCAACCTCACCGACGTGGAGACGTGCTACAAGCTGGTGCGCGCCGACCTGCTGAGGCGCCTGCCCCTCACGTCCAACCGGTTCGGCTTCGAGGTGGAGATCACCGCGCGGCTGGCGCAGGCGGGGGCGCGCGTCTGGGAGATGCCGATCTCCTACAGCGGGCGAACCTACGCGGAAGGGAAAAAGATCACGTGGCGTGACGGCCTCGCCGCGCTGTTCCACATCCTGCGCTACAACCTGTTGCCGCCGCCGGGTCAGTGGCGCGCCCGCTGAGCCTGCCCTCGGGCGCCCGCGCGCTCGTGGTCGGCGTCGCGACGCTCGCCGTCGCCTGCTACCTCGGCGCCCTCGCGAACGGCTTCGCCTGGGATGACATGCCCATCGTAGCGGACAACACGCTCGTCCATGGGGTGAGCGGGTTGTGGCGCGCGTTCGCCATGCCCTATTGGCCCCCCGCCGCGGGCGGGTATCTGTACCGGCCCCTCGTCGTCGCGACGTACGCCCTCGACTGGCTCGTGGCGCCCGCGGGCGCATGGTGGTTCCACGGCGTCAACGTCCTCTGGCACGCCGGCGCCAGCACCGCGGTGGCCCTCCTCGCCCGACGCTGGGCTGGGGATGCCGCAGGTTGGCTCGCCGGGGCCCTGTTCGCGGTCCATCCCGTCCACGTCGAAGCCGTGGCGAACGTGGTCGGCCGGGCGGAGCTCATGGCGGCGGTCTTCTCGGTGCTCGCCGTCTGGCTCGCAGTCGCGCGCGACAGCCTCGCCGGAAGCGCGGTCGCCTGGACGCTCGCCCTCCTCGCCAAGGAGAATGCCGCAGTGGTCCCGGCGCTGGTCGGGGCGGCATGGCTGCTCGGCTTCCCGCGCCCGCCGGCACGGCGCATCGCGGCGTACGTGATCGTCTGGTGCTTGATCGGCATCGACTACGCCCTCGTGCGGCAGGCGGTGTTCGGGCCCTATCCGGTGAGCTCGGGAGTGGCGGTCGTCTTTCTCGACCAGTCGCCCCTCATGGTGCGGCTCACCGCCGTCGCAGCCCTCGCCGACATCGCGCGCCTCCTCGTGTTCCCGTTGACGCTCCGCGCGGATTACTCCCCGAAGGAGCGCACGGCAGTGACGGGGTTCGGCGACCCACGCTTCCTCGCAGGCCTCGCGTGCCTCGCGCTCTGGGCAGCGCTCCTGTGGTTGTTGGCGCGGCGTCAGCGGCGCGTCGAGGCGCTGGGTGTCGCCTGGATCGGGATCGCGCTCGCGCCCGTGGCCAACCTTCTCTTCACGGTGGGTGTGCTCGTCGCCGAGCGGACGCTCTATTTTCCGTCGGTCGGCCTCGCGCTCGCTGCCGGCGCCGGGTTTGCGGCCTGGTGGGCTGGAGCGGCGACCCGTGTTCGGCGGATCGCGGGCGTCGCCACCGTCACACTGATCGCCGCTGGCGGTCTTCGTACCGCGCTCCGCGTGCCGGTCTGGAAGAGCACCGAAACCGTCTACCAGAGCGTCTTGCGAGACTCGCCGCGGTCATACTTCGGGCCGATGGTCGGCGCCCGCTACGCCGAGCGCGACGGTCGGTATGCCGACGCGCTCGACGGCTTCCGTCGTGCAGCGCGGATCATGCCCGCCGACAACCGGATGAGCCTGCGCGCCGCCGAATTGGCCTACCGCCTCAATCGGCCGGCGGTCGCCGACACGTTGCTGGCGCACATCGACTCGACGTGTATTCACTGCGAGACGTTCTTCGAGGCGGCCGCCATCGAGGCACGCACCCGCGGTCAAACGGTCGTGGCGGATTCGTTGCTCCGGCACCTCGAGGCGCTCAAGGCCGCGCGCCGTCCGTGAGCGCCCAGGCGGAGCCGCTGGCGCCCGACCGTATGGCGCGCCGCGCCGGCATCGTTGCGGCGCTGCTGGTGCTCGCAGGCGGCGGGCTGACGCTGAACCAAATGCTGGCGGGCGTCTTCTACGACGACGGCCTGTACGTCGGCGCCGCGTACGCACTGGGCCACGGTCTGGGGTACGTGCACCCAAACCTCCCGGGCCACCCTGCGGTCGTTCATTTTCCCCCGCTGTATCCCTTGCTCCTCACCCCGTTCGTCGGCGCGCTCCCCCTGCCGGCCGCGGCGCTTGCAGCCAAGGTGCTCAACATCCTGCTCGCCGCCCTCGCCGCGGGACTCATTACGTGGCACGCGAGCCGCGCGGAGCTCCTCGGGCCCGGCGTCCCCGCGTGGCTGGCCGCCGCAGTCGTCGTTGCGGCGGGCGTCGCCATGCCGATGTTGACGATCCTCTCCGTGCTCCTCTCCGAGCCGCTGTTCAGCGTCCTCGTGGTCGTCGCGGTGATCCTCGCGGATCGCCCGCCCGTGCGCTGGTCGGCCGATCGTGGAGCGCTGCTCGCCGGCGTCGCCGCGGCGCTCGCGCTGCTCACTCGGTCCGTCGGCGTCGCCGTGGGAGCGGGGAGCGTCCTCTATCTGGTGCTCGTCCGCGGCGCGCCGTGGCGGCGAACGGCGCTGGCGGGTGGTCCCGTCTTCGCCGCCGCCCTCGCGTGGGGACTGTGGCTCGTCCGTCACCGCGGCGGGATCGATCCCGACATGGCCGCGAGCTATGGCAGCTATTTCGAGCCGCTGAAACAGGCTGGCCTCCGGGCCTTCTGGCCCAGCCTGCGCGACCTGCCGCGCCCGCTGGGCGACCTGACGCTCTCGTGGCTGCCGGGACCGCCGGGGCTCCATTACCTCCTCGGCGGAGCCGCGCTGGCGGTGCTGCTGTACGGGCTGGTGCTCCTGTCCCGCCGGTCGAGCATCGGGCTCACGCTGCTCTGTTACTTCGCCATCCTGTCCGTCTGGCCCTTCCCCGTCGATCGGTTCCTTTGGGTCGTGCTTCCCTGGCTGGGCCTCGCCTGGGTCGCGGCCGCGGTTCGTCTCTGGCAGCGGCCCACGCTTAGGCCCCTGCGCGTCCCGCTGGCAATCGTGGCCGGCGCGGTCGTCGCCGGCTACGGCCGACTCGAAGTCGAGGGGCTGGTCTCGAAGGCTTGGCGCGCCGCGCCTGCCTTGGTTTCGACCAGCGCCGGCGAGATGTTGCCGTGGCTCAGGACTCTCCCGTCCGACGCCGTGGTGGCCGCGGACTTCGAGCCTCTGTTCTGGCTTCATACGGGCCGCACGTGTGTGCCCCTGTACGTTCACGGCTACCACGGCCGCGAAGTGACCCTGCCCACCGCGGCCGAGCAGCGGGCGTACCTGGAGCGGCAAGGCGTAACCCACATCGTGATCGCCGGCTACGTGTCCGAATCCGCCCCCGAGCTGGACGCGTTGCTCGGCGCATATCCGGGCTGGCTCTCGGTCGTCCACGCTTGGGGCGGCGGTCGCGCGGTGTTCCAGGTGAATCGTGGGCACTAAGCAGCTGTACGCCGTCGTCGCCGGGTGCGCCATCGTGGTGTATCTCGGCGCGCTCTGGAACCAGTTCGCGATGGACGATGTCGCGATCATCGTCACGAATCCGCTCGTGGCGGAACCCGCGGGAGTCTGGCGCGCCTTCGGGGCCCCGTATTGGCCGCCCGACCTGGGGGGCCACCTGTACCGGCCGCTCATCATCGCGGCCTTCGCCCTGGACCGCATGCTGGACGGAGCGGTCTGGTTCCACGCCGCGAACCTGCTGTGGCACGGGGCGGCCGCGGTCGCGGTCGCGGTCCTCGCGCGGCGGTGGGCGGACACCACGGGCGGGCTCGTCGCGGGAGTGCTGTTCGCGGTGCACCCGGTGCACGTCGAGGCGGTCGCGAACGTGGTCGGGCGTGCCGAGCTCTTAGCGGGGGTCTTCGTCGTGCTCTCGGTGTATGCCGCGCTCGCCCGTGAGGCCACCGGCTGGAGCGCCGCGGCCTGGGCGCTCGGACTTCTGTGCAAGGAGAACGCGGCGGTCGCGCCGGCGCTCATCGCTTGGGCGTGGGTGCTCGGGCTCAAGCGGCCGAGCCGCCGTCGTATGGGGCTCTTCGTCGCGAGCTGGGTGCTCGTCGGGGGCGTCTACGCGGTCGCCCGCGCCGTCGTGCTGCACCCGTTCGCCGGATTTCAGAGCATCGGGGCGATGTTCCTGGGCGCCTCTCCCTGGGCCGTCCGGCTCACGGCTGTGTCGGCGCTGGCCGATGTCGCGCGCCTCCTCGTGTTCCCGCTGACGCTGCGGGTGGATTACTCCCCCAACGAGCGCTCCCTGGTCACGTCGCCGCTCGATCCCGGCTTCGTGGTGGGCGTGTTGTGCGCGCTGCTGTGGAGCGCGCTGCTCGCGCTCGCGTGGAAGCGCGATCGGAAGCTCGAGGCGTTCGGGCTCGGCTGGATCGGCGTGGCGCTCCTGCCCGTGGCGAACGTCCTCTATCCCGCGGGCTTCTACGTCGCCGAGCGAACGTTGTATCTCCCCTCGGCTGGGCTGGTCCTCGCCGCCGCAGGTTGGGTCGCGCGGCCGCCGCGTGAACGGCTTTGGCCGGTCGTCGCCGCGCTCGCCGTGCTGGCCGGCATCCGCACCGCCCTGCGGGTCCCCGTGTGGCGTGACGATGCGTCGGTCACCCTGAGCATCATCACGGATTCGCCGCGTTCCTACGTCGGGCCGAAGCGGATGATCGGGTATTACCTGGACCAGCATGCGCCGGCACGGGCCCTCGCGGCGGCGCGCATCGCGGCGGCGACGTATGGCCGTGACCCGACGATCTACGTGACCGGCTCGGTAGCCGCCTTCGCCGTGGGCGACTCGCGGGCCGCCGATTCGTTGCTCGCGATGCTGGAAGGGCTGTGTCACCGCTGCGGCGGGTATTACCGCCGGGAAGCGGCCCTGGCGCGTGCGCACGGGTACGCCGCGGCGGCGGATTCGCTTCTCGCCCGCAGGCCGGTCGGTCCGTGAGCGCGGACGCTGCGGACCTTCCGCTGGGTGCGGCCGCCCGACGGGCGGGGATCGTGGCCGGAGGTGTGGCCCTCGTCGCGGGGGCGCTCACACTCAACCGCGACCTCGTCGGGGTGTTTTACGACGACGGGGTGTACGCCGCGATCGCCTGGGCCCTCGCCCACGGGCACGGATACGTATACGCGAACCTCCCCGGCGCGCCGGCCGCGATCCACTACCCGCCGCTCTACTCCGCCGTCCTCGCGCCGTTGTTCGGATTCTTGTCGCTGGCGGGGGCTGCCCTGGCCGGCAAGCTCCTGAACGTCGTGTGCGCTGCCGCGGCGTGCGGCCTGATCGCGTGGCACGCGACGCGCACCGACCTCGTCGGGGAAGGGGCGCCGCGCTGGCTGGCCGGCGCCGTGGTTGCGGCGGCGGCGCTCGCGATCCCGTTTCTCACCATGCTCGTCGCTCTGCTCTCGGAGCCGCTGTTCGGCCTGCTGCTCGTGGCTGCCGTAATCCTCGCCGACCGTCCGCCCCCCCGCCTGGCGTCCGGAAGCGCCGCGCTGCTGGCCGGCGGTGCCGCGGCGCTTGCCCTGCTCACGCGCGCGCTCGGTGTGGCGGCGGGCGCCGGCGTCGTCGCGTGGCTGTACGCCGCGCGCCGCGGGAACGTCGCACAGGCCCGCCCGGACCCGTGGCGGCAGGCGGCGCTCGCGTCTCTCCCGCTCGTGGCGGCGGGCGCAGGCTGGGGAGCTTGGCTGCTCACCCAGGGGCACGCCCTCGACCCGCTGCTCGCCACGGATTACGGGTCGTACTTCGAGCTCCTCCGGGCGGCCGGAGCCGGTGCGCTGGGTTCCCGAACGGCAGACCTGGCGCGGCCCCTCGGCGTGCTGACGCTCAACTGGGTGCCGAGCCGCTTGGTCTATTACCTCGTCGGCGTCCCGGCGCTCGTGGTCGGAGTGTATGGGCTGGCCTGTGTCGCCCGACGCTCGGCGATCGGCGTGACGCTCGTGGTGTACCTCGCGATTCTCGCCTGCTGGCCAGTCCCGCCTGACCGGTTCCTCTGGGCCGTGCTCCCCTGGCTGGCGCTCGCGTGGGCGGCCGGGGCCGTCGCACTGTGGCCTCGCCCGCGCCTGCGCGTCCCCGTGGCGCTCCTCGCTGCCGCCTTGGTCGCGGGCTACGTGCGCTACGAGACGCGCGGATTCGCCGGCCGCTGGTGGGAGCTCTCCGCCCAACGGATTTCCCACACCTTCGCCGAGGTGCTGCCGACCCTGGATTCCTTGCCGCCCGACGCCGTGATCGCGAGCGACCACGATCCGCTCGTCTGGCTGTACACGCGGCGCGTCGCTGTCCCGCTTTACATCTCTAGCTATTGGGGCGCGCACGTGATCGAGCCTCCACCCCCCGTGCACCGCGCTTACCTCGAGCGCCAGGGCGTGACGCACGTCCTGCTCGCGGGAAACCAGGCGGATGGAAAGGAGGAGCTGGAGCGTCTGCTCGCCACCTACCCTGGCTGGCTCGGGATCGTGCGCCGTTGGCCCGACGGCGCGACGATCTTCGTGGTGCATCGTGCGCGCTAGGAGCGTCTATCTCGCCGTCGCCGCCTGCGCCGTGATCGTGTACCTGGGCGCGCTCTGGAACGAGTTCGTCTGGGACGATCAAGTCATCGTTCTCGGGAATCCCCTCGTCCAGACGTGGGCCGGGCTCGCCACCGCCTTCGCCAGCCCTTACTGGCCGCCGTTCGTGGGCGGGTATCTGTATCGCCCGCTCACGCTGCTCACGTACGTGCTGGATTGGCACATCGGCGGCGCCGCGTGGTTTCACGTCGTGAACCTGTCGTGGCACGCCGGTGTGAGTGCGCTCGTCGCGGTGCTCGCCCGGCGCTGGGCGGGTGATGCGGCGGCGCTCGTGGCGGGGATGCTTTTCGCGGTGCACCCGGTGCATGTCGAAGCGGTCGCCAACGTCGTGGGGCGGGCCGAACTGATGGCCGCGGCGTTCACGCTGCTCGCGGTGTACGCGGCGGTGGAAGCGGATCGGCCGGTCTGGAGCGCGGTGTGCTGGGCGCTCGGACTGCTCAGCAAGGAGGTGGCAGTAGTCGCGCCGGCGCTGGTCGTCGCCGGGTGGGGGCTGTTGGGCGCGGGGGGCGAGGGGGGCGGGGGGGGAGAGAGCCTGCGGCGTCCGCCGCGCCGGCGCATGGTGACGTACGCGGTCTGCTGGCTGCTGGCGGGCCTGGTGTGCCTCACGGTGCGGGAAGTCGTGCTGCATCCGTACGCGCGGTCGCACGATTTGGCCGCCGCCTTCCAGCGCGCCAGCCCGTTGCAAGTCCGCTTGACGGCGGTGGCGGCGCTCGCGGACGTGGCGCGTCTGCTGCTCTTCCCACTCGCGCTGCGCGCCGACTACTCGCCGGGCGAGCGCACCACGGTGCCCTCCCCGCTCGAGTGGCGCTTCGGGCTGGGGTTGCTGGTGCTCGCGACATGGGTCGCCCTGCTGGCGCTCGCTTGGCGCCGCCAGCGGCGACTCGAAGCGTACGGGCTTGCTTGGATGGCTCTGGCTTACGCGCCGGTCGCAAATTTCTTGTTTCCGATCGGCGTCGTCGTGGCCGAGCGGACGCAGTATCTGCCCTCGGTAGGCCTCGCGTTGGCAGTAGCGGGGCTCGCGCGCAATCTGCGCGGTCGCGCGCTCGGGCTCGTCGTCGGCGCGATGGCAGTGGCAGGGGGCGCACGCACCGCGCTGCGGGTGCCCGTGTGGCGCAGCAACATGTCCCTGACGCTGAGCATCCTCGAAGACTCGCCGCGGTCCTACGTCGGGCCGATGATCATGGCGACGATATACCTCGACCAGGCGCGGCCCGCGAAGGCCTTCGAGGCCGCCACGACGGCCTCGTCGATCTACCCGGACGACCCCCGGCCTTACCTGAAGGCGGCGCATGCGGCGCTGGCGCTGGGACGTCCCGCCCTGGCGGACTCGCTGCTGGGGCGCTTCGATGCCCTGTGCAAGGGTTGTCGCGGACACTATGCCGCGGAAGCCGCCGCGGCCCGGCGCTTGGGGAACACTGCGGCGGCGGACTCTCTCGCGGCGCACGTTCGCCGACTGCAGCCGCGATGACGAGGCGCCTCTATTGCGCCGTTGCCGCCTGCGCCGGCGTGGTGTACCTCGGGGCCCTTTGGAACCGCTGGGCGTGGGACGACCTCACGATCATCTACACGAACGCCTTCGTCCACACACCCAGTGCACTGTGGCGTGCCTTCGCCGCCGCGTATTGGCCTGACGCATTCGGTGGCGGGCTGTACCGGCCGCTCACGATCGCGAGCTACGCCGTGGATTGGCAGCTTGGGGCCGCGGCGTGGTTTCACGGAGTCAATCTGCTGTGGCATGCCGCGACGAGCGTCGCGGTTACCCTGTTGGCGCGACGCTGGAGCGGCGATCGCGCAGCGCTGGTCGCCGGCCTGATCTTCGCGGTGCATCCCGTGCATGTCGAAGCGGTGGCGAATATCGTGGGCCGCGCGGAGCTGATGGCGGCGCTGTTCGCGTTGCTCGCCGTGTACGCCGCCCTGGAGCGGGACAGTCTCGGGTGGAGCCTCCTCGCGTCGGTCGCCGCCCTGCTGAGCAAGGAAACCGGCGCGGTGGTCCCGGCGCTGATCGCGTGGGGCTGGATCGTCAGGGTGGGACGGCGACCTGCCCGGCGTCGCATGGCCGCCTACGTCGCGGCCTGGGTGGTGTTGGGCGTCGCATACGGTGCGGTGCGCCACGCCGTGCTGGCGCCGTACGCGGAGATCATACACTGGGCGCCCCATTTCATCGGGGCGACGCCGCTCCAAATGCGGCTGACCGCGGTCGCTGCCTTCGCGGACTTCGCGCGCCTGCTCCTGTTCCCACTGCACCTGCGTGTGGACTATTCCCCTGACGAGCGCACGCTCGTCCCGTCGGCGCTCGACGCGCGCTTGGCGCTCGGCCTCGCGTGCTTCGCCGTCTGGGCGGCGCTGATCACACTCGCGTGGCGCCGGGGACGCCGCCTCGAGGCGTACGGCCTGGGCTGGATCGGCATTGCCCTGCTGCCGGTTGCCAACCTCGTGTTCCCCGTGGGCGTTCTCGTCGCCGAGCGCACGCTGTACCTGCCGTCCGCCGGTCTCGTCCTGGCCGCAGGCGCCGCGCTCGCGCGCGTGCCGCTCGCGCCGCGGCGACTCCTCGTCGCCCTCCTGGTGCTGGCGGGAGGCGTGCGCACCGCGCTGCGCGTCCCTGTATTTCGAGACCAGCTCACGGTCGTGCTGAGCGAACTGGTGGACTCGCCGCGCTCGTTCGACGGACCGGGGCGTATGGTCGGGATCTACCTCGCCCAGCACGACCCGGAAAAGGCGCTCGAGGCGTATCGCATCGCGACGAGCAGGTACGACAAGCTGCCGTGGGTGCACGTCGCGGGCGCCGACGCCGCCCTCTCGCTCGGCCGCTCCGCGCTGGCCGACTCAACGCTGCACCGCCTCGAGGCGCTCTGCTCGCGCTGCGACTTCTACTACTGGTATGAGGCCCGCATGGCCCGGGCCCGAGGCGATGGGGCCGTCGCCGAGTCGCTCCTGGCCCGCATCCGGCCCCCCGGTAGACCCTGACTTCCCTCTTGCGAGCCGGAGGCCGGCCATGCAAAACACCATGGCGCCGCACGGCTCCGCGGGGCGGCAGTGTCGTCGTCGCGGGTTGCTAACTCGACAGTAAGAACGGCGTTATGGTCGCCGGGGCCAGCGTCGGCACAGCCCTTGCTCGAATCTGTCCCGGCAAGTTTTGGCCCATAGGCAAACGGTTTGCGCAGGGGGTTGCATGAATCGCAAGGGCTTCACGCTCATTGAGCTGTTGATCGTGGTGGTGATCATCGGCATTCTGGCCGCCATCGCGATCCCGAAGTTCGCCAACACGAAGGAGAAGGCGTACATCTCCTCGATGAAGTCGGACCTTCGGAACATGGTGACGGCGGAAGAGGCGTACTTCGCTGACTCCGTCAAGTACACGACCAGCACCAGCTGCATCAACCCAGCGCCTGCAGGCAACGCGGCGTGGTGCCCCACGATCGGCAACTCGGCCGGTACGATCACGGTCGGCACCGGCACGGCGTCGGGGTGGAGTGTCAGCATCACCAACATCAACACGGCGAAGAGCTGCGCGATTTACGTGGGTGCAGTGACGCCCACGGCGCCGGCCACGACGGCGGATGCGGAGGGCGCGCCGGTTTGCCGGTAAGCTCGCTGCAGGGGTAACGGACGTACTGAGCGGCGGGGGACCTCCCCGCCGCTCGTTTTTTGTACTTTGTATCCGTCCATGGGCGCACGGCCGTCGCTCCGCACCGAGCTGCTCTTCAACCTCGCCTTTCTGGCAGCGGCGGCGCTGCTGCTCGGGGTGGGCACGGTGCTGCTCGTGGCCGCGCTCGCCCCCGATCGGGCGCTCCCCTTCATCCTCACCACCGTCGCGCTCGACGTGGTGGTGTTCATCTTCTTCGGTCGCTATCTGGTGAGCCGGCTCGTCTTGCGCCCCGTGGAACGGCTTGTCGCGGTCGCCGACGCGGTAGCCGCCGGCGATTTCGCGGCCCGGGCTCCGGCGGCCGAGACCCGGGACTTCCAGGTCCTGGCCGAGCGGCTGAACCGCATGACCGATCACCTGCTCGATGCCCAGAGCCAGCTCGTCCGCTCGGAGAAACTGGCGAGCATCGGACGGCTCGCGGCCGGGATCGCCCACGAGGTCGGGAACCCGTTGGGAGCGATCGGGACGTACGTGGAGGTGCTGCGCCGCCGCGGAGCCGACGGCGAGGTGGTCGCCGGCTTGACGCGCGAGCTCGACCGCATCGATCAGATCGTCCGGGGCCTGCTCGACTACGCGCGGCCTCAGGAGGAGCCCCTGGCGCCGCTCGATCCGGTCGCGGTGCTGCGCGGCGCGCACGCGCTGCTGGAGGCCCAGGGCGCCCTGAAAGCGGTGCGCGCCGACCTCGAAATCGCCGCGGGCGTGCCGCACATTCTCGGTCGCGCCTACCTGCTGGAGCAGGTCATCGTGAACCTGGTCCTGAATGCCGTAGATGCCGCGTCCGGTGGCCTCGTCGTGCTCGGGGCCCGCCCGTGGGCGTACGAGCCAGGGCGCGCCGCGCCGAAGCGGGCGACGGATGCGGGCCGGACCGCGTTCCCGCGGGGATACGAGCGGCGACCCGCACGGGTGGAGTTCGCGGCCGGGCAGGCAGGGGCCCTGCTGCTCGTCGCCGACTCCGGTCCGGGCGTCGCCGCGGAAGATCGCGACAAGATCTTCGAGCCGTTCTACACGACCAAGGAGCCCGGGCGCGGCACCGGGCTCGGCCTCGCCATCGTCGCACGCGCCGTGCACGACATGGGCGGCGTCGTGTGGGTGGACCCTGCCCGCGAAGGCGGGGCCGCGTTCAAAATGTTCTTTCCGGCGGCGCCTCACGTTCCCCCTCTCCGCAACGCGGAGAGGGGGTCAGGGGGTGAGGTATGAGTCGCGTCCTCGTGGTCGACGACGAGCCCGGGCTGCGCCAATCCCTCGGCCTGCTGTTGGCTGACGCGGGCTACGACGTGGCCGCCGAGGGCAATGGCGCGAAGGCGCTCGCGCGCGCGTTGGCCGAGCCGTTCGACCTCGTCCTGTGCGACGTGCGCATGCCCGACATGGACGGGCTCGCGTTCCTGCGGGGCTACGTGAGTGGCGGCGGCTCGGCCCTCGTCATCATGATGAGCGCCTACGGGGGCGAGGAGGCCGCCCTCGCTGCCATGAAGGAGGGCGCTTACGACTACATCCCCAAGCCGTTTCGGCCCGACGAGGTCGTGCTGACGCTGCGCAAGGCCGAGGAGCGCGAGCGGCTTGGACGCACCATCGCGACACTAAGGGCACAGCTCGACAGCAGCCCTGCGTCCCGCGCCCTCATCGCCGAGAGCCGGGCGATGCGTCAGGCCTTGGAGCTCGTCGCCCGCGTGGCGGAGCACAAGACCACGGTGCTCATCACCGGCGAGCGCGGCACCGGTAAGGAGGTCATCGCGCAAGCGATCCATCGGGCGAGCCCGCGCGCGGCGCAGGCGTTCGTCGCGGTGAACTGCGCCGCGATCCCCGACACGCTGCTCGAGTCCGAGCTGTTCGGCTACGTGAAGGGGGCGTTCACGGGCGCCGCGGGAGACCGGCCGGGCTTGTTCGAGCAGGCGGACGGCGGCACGCTGCTGCTCGACGAGATCGGCGAGCTGCCGCTGCCGCTCCAGGCGAAGCTGCTGCGCGTGCTGCAGGAGAGCGAGATCCGCCGCGTCGGCGACCGGCGGACCCGGCGCGTGGACGTGCGCCTGCTCGCCGCCACGGCCAAGGACCTCGCGGGGGAGGCGGCCGCGGGCCGGTTCCGGGTGGATCTGTTCGATCGCCTCAACGTGGTCGCCATCCACCTCCCTCCGCTCGCCGAGCGGCGGGAGGACATCGCGCCCCTGGCCCGCCACTTCGCCGTGCAAGTCGGGCGTCGCCTGGGGCGCCCGCTGGCCGTGAGCGACGAGGGGCTTACGTGGCTCGTCGCCGAGCGCTGGCCGGGCAACGCACGCGAGCTCGAGCACGCGATCGAGCGCGCCGCGGTGCTGTCGGACAAAGAGATCCTGGAGCCAGCGGACTTCGGACCTCGCCCCCCTTCCCCCTCTCCACAACGTGGAGAGGGGGAGCCAGGGGGTGAGGTCACGCTCCGTGAGACCGTCGAGGAGGCGGAGCGACGAGCCATCCGCGGTGCGCTCGAGGCAACCCGGGGCAATCGGCGTGACGCGGCCAAGCGGCTGGGGGTGAGCTTGCGGACCCTGTTCTACAAGATGGATCGGTACGGGCTGGACTAGTGCAGTATTTTGCACGTATGCAGCATTTTGCAGCTCGCGCCGGTCCCCACTCTATGTCGTAACGCTAACAAATACAACATATTAGCCTCCGGCACGAAGTCTGATAGGATCTCCCCCCAACGGGAGGCGTGCGCATGACGCGCTCAGGCTTTTCGGCGGTCGAATTGATGATCGTGATCATCCTGATCGGGCTGATCGCGGCGGTGGGGTTTCCCAAGATTCACGGCGTGCTCGACAAGACGAACGTGCGCTCGGCGCGCGTGGCGGTCGGGACCTACGTCGTGACCGCGCGCTCGCTCGCGATCCAGCGGGGCTGCCGTGCGGCGGTCCACTTCGCCTACGGTGCATCGTCCGGGGTGTGGGTGACGTCCTGCCGGCCCGGGCAGGTAACGATCGACACCGTGGGCCAAGTCAAGAACGTGTACCAGGACTTCAACGTCACGCTCAGCGCCACGCAGGACTCGGTGCAGTTCGATCCGCGCGGCCTGAGCCTCGAGACCCTCAACACCATCGTGCGCTTCACGGGCAACGTCTCGGCGAATACGGATTCAGTGATCATCGCCGGCTACACCGGCAAGGTGGTGCGGTAATGAAACAGGAACGCGGCTTCACCATCGTCGAAGTCATCGTGGCGATGCTGGTGCTCACGGTCGGCCTGCTCGGCCTCGTGACCTCGGCTGCGCTGGTCACGCGCATGATCGGGCGGGGGCAGCGCTCCGCCGTGGCGGCGGCGTACGCCGGGCGGCGGCTCGAGATGCTGCGGGTGAGCGCCTGCGCGTCGCAGACCGCGGGCAGCGAGGTGCTGCTGCGGGGCGGGAACCCCGTGGACTCGGTGAGCTGGTCGTTCACCCCGCTCGCGAACCAAGGATGGCAGATCGTGCTGAACAACAAGTACCCGACCGCCCTGGGGCAGTGGCGCACCGAGGTCGTGGAAACGGAGGTCTCATGTCTGCGCTAGGCCGCCGCGGCTACACGCTGGTGGAGCTGATCATCGCCTTGGTGCTGCTGGGGATCGTGTCCGGTGCGATCTACCAGGTGCTGGTCAACAACCAGCGGGTGTACCAGGCGCAGACCCAGCAGATCGACCTGCAGGAGAACCTGCGCGCCGCGACGACCGTCCTGCCCGCCGAGTTCCGCGAGTTGGACGCGGTGGACGGGGACATTCAGTCGATGACGCCCACGTCGATTCAGATCCGGGCGATGCGCAAGCTGGGCTTCCTGTGCACCGCGCCCGCGCTGGCCGTCGGGCTCGGCAACTTCACGATGAACGTGTGGGTGAGCCCGATGTACGGCCGCAACCTCCCGTTCGCCGCCGGCGATTCGGTGCTGGTGTTCTGGGGGGGCAACGCCGCGAGGCGCGACGACGACCAATGGCTCCCGGTCAAGATCACGGGAGCGAGCCCCTTCTTCACCTGTCCGGATGCGCAACCGGCGGGTGGCACGCCGGGCTATCAGCTGTCGACGTCGCCCCCGGCGTGGATGAACATCCCCGGCCTGGCCGTGAACGGCGCGATCCCCAAGGGGGCGCCGGTGCGCGCCTTCTCGATCATCAAGTACCAGCTGTACCAGTCGTCGTCGGACGGGATGTGGTACGTCGGCTACCAGAATATCTCGAAGGGCTCCTCGGTCCAGCCGCTGATCGGGCCGCTGACGGGGAGCGACGGGTTGGAGCTCGACTATTTCGACGTCAACGGCGCCGTCACGACGGACTCTTCCCAGGTGGCGCTGATCGAGATCCACGTGCGCGCCCAGACGGCGCAGCCGGTGCGCTCGGGCGGCGCGCTGGGGACGCTGGCGAACAAGGTGGACAGCATCAGCACGCGGGTGGCGCTGCGCAACAACCCGCGCTGCGGACCGGGCTCCGCGCCCTTCGTCAAGTGTTAACGGAAGGGAGCGGGTCACTCGTGCACATCAAGGAGCGGTCTATGAAGCAGGTTCTGAAGAACGAGCGCGGCATGGCGCTCGCGGTCGCGATCGTCGCGCTGGTGATCGTGGGCGCGCTGGTCGCGGGGGCCCTGTTCTCCGGCACGCAGGAGCAGCGCGTCGCCGAGAACACCCGGCGCGTGCAGGCCTCCTTCGGCGTCGCCGAGGAAGGCGTGAACTCCCTCATCCGGGTGTGGCCCAACAGCACGACCGTGTGGAACGGCATGGCCGGATACCCCGCCACGGCGCCGACGAGCGAGCGCACGATCGTCGCCACCCAGTCCAGGAGCAACACGGGGAAGTACAACGGGTCGCTCTACAAGATGAACGACGAGATCTACTTCGTCGACGTGACCGGCCAGGACAACCAGAGCTTGGCCGGCGGCATCCGCGGCGGCGGGGCGAGCCAGCGCGTCGGCTTGCTCACCACCATTCGTCCGCTGGTGATGGACATCCAGGCGTCCCTCACCACGACGAACGGCGACAAGGTCTCGGGCAGTTCGACCGTCGACGGGTTCGACCACACCCCAGTCGGCTGGACGTCGTGCGGTCCGGTGGACAGCTCGATGGCCGGGATTCGGGCCGATTCGGGCAGCTCGATCACGCAGAACGGTGGCGGCACGGTCCTGGGCACCCCGCCGGTCAAGATCGACCCGACGGTGACCGACAGCACCTTCTCGAAGTACGGCGATGTGACCTACGCCGACCTGGCGGCGCGGGCGAGCATCACGCTGCCCGGGCAGAACTTCTCCACCTCGATCGCGCCCGTCGTCACGAACGGGCAGTGCGACTGGTCGGTGCTGACCAACTGGGGCGACCCGCTCAACCCAACCGCCCCCTGCGGCACCTACTTCCCGATCATCCACATCACCGGGGACGCGAACATCAACGGCCAGGAGGGACAGGGCATCCTCCTCGTCGACGGCAGCTTGTCCGTCAACGGGGGATTCCAGTGGTTCGGCATCGCGATCATCAAGGGGTCTCTCACGACGGCAGGTGGTGGTGGCCAGCCGGCGCACTTCTGGGGCGCGACCATGGCCCAGGACAGCGTGGCGCTCGGCCAGACGCAGTCGATTACGGGTGGCGCCAACCTCCTCTACTCTAAGTGCGCTATTCTCAAGGCGTTAGACATGACCGGCGTGGGGGCGCAGATGCGGTCGCGGGGGTGGGTACAGCTGTTCCAATAGGCCTAAGTACCAGCGACTAAAGTAGTTGCTGGTTCGGGCTCAAGTAGGTTCGAGGCTTGACAGGATAAGGGGCGGGGCTTACTGTAGTTTGCCCTCGCCCCCTCTTGTCTTTAACCCCTAGGCACGTATGGCCCTGTTCGGGTTGCTGGGCGGCAAGAAAACCTCGGTCGGGTTGGATATCGGCTCCGGCATTATCAAGGTCGCCGTGGTCGACCATTCCGGGAGCGAGCCCGAGCTGGTCAAGGTGGCCACGACCGAAGTGGCGGCCGACGCCATCGTCGAGGGCGAGGTCATGGACCCCGGGATCGTGGCCGAAGCGATCCGGGGGCTGTTCGCCACCGCCGGGGTCAAGCAGAAGTCCGTCGTCACGGCCGTGGGCGGCCGGGACGTGATCGTCAAGAAAATCCAGATGGACCGGATGAAGGAAGGTGATGCCCGGGAGGTGATCCGCTGGGAGGCGGAGCAGCACGTGCCGTTCGACATGGCCAACGTGGAGCTCGACTTCCAGATCCTCGACCCGGACGCCGAGGGGCTGCAGATGAACGTGCTGCTCGTCGCGGCCAAGCGGGAGCTGGTGGAGAGCCGCACATCGCTGCTCGGCGAGGCCGGCCTGAACGCGTCCGTCATCGACGTGGACGCCTTCGCGATTCACAACGCCTTTGAGCTGAACCACCCCGATGCGATGCAGGGGGTGGTGGGTCTCGTCAACATCGGGCACGAAGTGACCAACGTGAACATCGTGGAGGACGGCGTGCCGGTCCTGACGCGGGACCTGTCGGTGGGCACGCGGCGCTTCCGCGAGGACCTGCAGCGGGAGAAGGGGCTCTCCGCCGAGGATTCGGAGCGGCTGATCCAGGGCTTGGCGCAGAGCGCGGATCTCGCGCCCTACGTGGAGGCGCGGGCCGAGGAGCGGGCGGCGGCGTTCCTCCAGACCGCGTCTCGCTCCGCGGGCGGGCTGGGGCGGGTGTACACGATCGGCGGCGGCGCACGGATCCCCGGCCTCAACGAGGCGCTCTCCGCGCGGCTGCGGGTGCCGGTGGAGATGGCGAGCCCGGTGCAGCGCCTCAAGGTGCGTGACTCGGTCTTCGAGTCGGTGGCGGTGGACGAGGTGGCGCCGCTGTTGATGCTGTCGGTCGGGCTGGCGCTGAGGCGTGCCGCATGATCGAAATCAACCTCATTCCCGGGAAAAAGCAGAAGGCGGCCCGCGGCAAGGGCCTGGGCCTCAAGCTCTCGCTGCCCGATTTCCGGGGGCTGATCGCCAGCATCAAGAACCCGTGGCTCATCGCCGCGAGCGCCTCGGCGGTGGTGGTGATCGGCGGCGGCCTGCTGCTTTTCATCACGCTGAGCACGCGGCTCCGGGTGCTCCAGTCGAACCTCGATGCGGTGCGGATCGAGAAGCGGCGGTTCGACGCGGTGATCGCCCAGAAGCGGCAGTCGGAGCGGATCCGCGACTCACTCGTCGCGGAGATCGGCATCATCCGGGGGATCGACGCCGACCGCTACATCTGGCCGCACATGCTCGATCAGATCACCAAGGCGCTCCCGCCCTACACGTGGCTCACGAGCATCGCGGTCGCGGGCGGCTCGAACGTGGCCCCGGGCAGCCCGGGCGCCACGGCCGCCGGCGGGGCAGTGGACTCCGTGGGGGTCCCGATCGTGCGCGCCTGGATCACGGGGAGTACGGTGGATATCCAGGCGTATACGACCTTCCTGCGGCAGCTCGCCGCGTCGCCGTGGCTCACCGACGTGACGCCGGCGACGTCGTCCACGATCATCGAGGCCGATCGACCGGTGACGGCCTTCAACATCGCCGTGCGCTACCGGGTCGCGGACTCCGTGTACATCCGCACCGTCCCCTTCACCCAGCCGGTGAGGTAACGCCGTGGCCCTGCTCCCCCAGGACCGGCAGAGCCAGGTGATGCTCCTCATCACCCTGGGGATGCTCGCGCTCGGCTACGTCTTCTGGAACTACTGGGAGCAGCCGACGAGCCAGCAGATCACGGCTGTGCAGACCGAGACGGACAGCCTGCAGGCCATCATCGACAAGGCGAAGCAGGATCTGACGAGCGGCACCGTGGAGGACCTGCGCCGCAAGGTCGAGGCCTACCGCGCGCTGCTCGGCGTGATGCGCCGCCTCGTGCCCGAGAAGAACGAGGTGCCGGCGTTGATCGACGACATCTCGACCAAAGCCAAAGTACGCGGCGTCACCATCGGCCGCATCGAGCCGCAGCCGGTCGAGCCGGGGCAGCCGTTCGACACCTACAAGTACCGCCTCGAGATCATCGGCCACTACGACCAGCTCGGCGAGTTCCTGTCCGACATCGCCAGCCTGCGGCGCATCATCGTGCCGCAGGACTTGAGCCTCAAGCCGGCGCAGCAGCAGGCGATGCGGTTCCTGAGCGACACGCTGGGGGCGCTGCTCGAGGCGCAGTTCGCGATCCGCACCTTCGTCAAGGCGGCCGCGCCGCCCCCGCCGCCGCCGGGCCAGAAGCCGGCGAAGGTCGGGGGGGCCAGCCCATGAGCGCAAAGCTCACGGGAGTCGTCGTGGCGCTGCTCGTCGCCGGCCCGCTCGCGGCGCAGGCCAAGCCTCAGGCCAAGCCCGCACCCAAGGCGGTGTCGCCCGCCCCGGCGGCGAAGCCGGCCACCGCCGCCCCGCGCGACACGACGACGCGTCCGGACTCGGCGTCGCCGCGGTTGGTGCGCGAAACGTTCGGGTACGAAGGCGGGGGGCGGGACCCGTTCCTGTCGCTCCTCAAGTCGGGGGACATCCGCCCGCTGCTCACGGACTTGAAGCTCGTGGGCATCTACTACGACGGGCGCTACCCGGCGCGCAGCGTGGCGATACTGCGGGACGTGACGAACAACAAGGTGTACCGGGCGAGGACCGGCGAGATCCTGGGGCGCCTCAAGGTCACGACGATCCGGCCGCGGGAGATCGTGTTTACGGTGCAGGAGTTCGGGTTCGAGCGGCAGGAGAGCCTGCAGCTCGCCAAGCAGGAGGTAACGCCATGAAGCGCATCGCAGCCCTCGCCGCGTGGTTGTGCGTCGCGGCGGCACCCCGAGCCCTTGCGGGGTCAGGCGGGGGGGGCGGGG
>Ga0209376_1000937_pt1 | contig 31174 bp, 29 predicted proteins | sample GraSoiAngelo_134_FD_185891 | JGI IMG/M metagenome (GOLD analysis project Ga0209376, IMG submission 185891) | Grasslands soil microbial communities from the Angelo Coastal Reserve, California, USA - 14_0929_05_30cm (SPAdes) (version 2) | ecosystem: Environmental > Terrestrial > Soil > Grasslands ... | reverse complement strand
GTGTGCTTCGCCATACCTTCACTGTAGAACTCTTTCATTCCCGACATTCCGTTGGTTTAAACTGGTTGCTCGATGCCGCAGCCTCCCCTCCTCTGCGAGCTCTGCGAGGAGGGGAATGTTCTCTCGGACCAATTGTCAAAATTGAAACCGACCAATTAATTACTCTTGCTTATGAATGCTTGACCATCTCCGGGCACCTGAATACACTGGTCGCCAAAGCTGAGTGCACTCACTTTGTGCCGGCGCGCGCTGCGGTTCCTCCAGGAGATCAAAATGAAGAAATTTGCGTCCTCGATACGGCTTGGTGCAACGACAGCAGCGTTGTTGTTATCGGCACTTACGTGTTTTGCACAATGGGATAACCATCGAGCTGTGGGAATACCGCGGACTCCGGATGGGAAGCCGGATTTGAACGCGCCAACTCCAAAGACTCCGGATGGCAAAACCGATATTTCGGGACTCTGGCAGGGTCCGCCACCTCCCGGCTACCTCTTGAATATTGCGAAAGACCTGAAACCCGGCGAGTTGGTGATGTTTCCGTGGGCCCAGAACGTGTACAACCAACGACGTGCGACGGAGGGTAAAGACGATCCTCATGGCTACTGCATTCCCAGCGGAGTACCGCGCTCGTATAATCCGCCGTACCCGTTCAAGATCGTCGCCAGGCCAAAACTCGTCATCATCCTTTTTGAAGCCGTTCAGGGCTACCGTCAAATATTCGTCGATGACCGGGCACTTCCGAAAGACCCGAATCCCACCTGGACGGGTTATTCAGTCGGACGTTGGGAGGGAGATACGTTCGTGGTTGAGACTTCCGGATTTAAGGAAGGCGCCTGGTTGGACAACGAAGGCCATCCAGGTTCCGACGCTCTGCACGTCACAGAACGATTCCATCGGAAGAATTTCGGACACATGGATGTCGAGGTCACAATCAGCGATCCGAAGGCTTATGCCAAACCCTGGACTGTGACTTTACCCTTCAGTCTCTTTCCAGATGACGAAATCATCGAGTACATCTGCAACGAAAATAATAGAGATCTTCCACATTTGGTCGGCAAGTGAAATGCTAAGGGTCCCACAAACGGAGGCACGACGATGACGAGTCCGCTGTTCAGTAAAAATTCGAAAGCCAAAGTGATTGTTGCGCTGATTTCGATCGCTCTTGCAGCGGGCTGGCTGCGTGCTCAAGCGCAAACCACTTCCGGCGCGGTTATTTCAGGTACCGTCACCAGCGATCACGGTCGAGTGGCAGCGTTCCGGGTGAAAGCGAAGGACACTATGCGGCGGATCGCCTACACCGTTTACACGCAGAAAGGCCGTTACAATATTTACAACCTTCCCGCGGGGCACTATGAAATCAGTGTTCTGGAGGAGGGCATCGAATCCGTCACGCAAGCGGTGGACCTGCCGGCCGGTAAGACCCCTCACTGCAAATCTGAATTTGCGGGCCAAGGCCGCGGCCGAGGAGCGCATCGAAATTTCTGGCGCCCGCTCTCAGGAGAACTATGGGGGCGTTCGCGGTACAGCGAAGGCTACCGCGCGAATTGTCGATTTCGATACCTTGTATCCGCCGGGCCGCGGTCGTGATCTCATTCAGCTTTATTGCCTGAGCTACCACGGTCCAGGTGGATTTCATCGGCGGGGTTTTGGAAATGAAGCGACGTGGCGTGCCCGAGTCGACAAAATGTTCACCCGAAAGAGCGGAATCCTCACCGACGAACCGATGATCGGAACCGGCGTCATGAGCGAGGAAGACAAGAACACCATCATCAAGTACCTGGCTGACAATTTCGGGCCCAACTCGGAATCGCGCGATCTGGCGCCGGATCTGATCGTGCGCGACGAGGAAGCTCTTTCCCGGACCATCTTCGTTCAATACGAATTGCCTTCACCAGATGAAGCCCGGGCGCAGGGATTGGGTAGAGCGCAGCGGACGACTCACGATACTTTCCCAAGCCTCATAACACCCGGCGTTGTTTGGGTGGCGGGCCTCGGAACGAATTCCATCCTGCGGGTCAACACGCGCAATCTGGATCCGGCCGAGCGGAACAAAGAATATTTCGTCAAGGATCCGCGCAACATCATGCTGGGCGTTCACGGAGTCATCGAGGTTGCTGGAAGGGTTCATTGGACGGAGCTCATGGGCGATCACTTAGGTGAATTGGATACGAACACCGGAGAAATCCGGCGTTACCCCCAACCGACCAAGGGTGGCGGTCACACCCCGCGCGCGGACTCGAAGGGAAATGTGTGGTTCACCGAAGTTTCCGGCAACGGCAAGATCGGCCGGTGGGACGCCCAGACGAAGCAGATTACCGAGTACGATCCCGTGAAGGGCGCCAACTATTATGGCGTTGCCGTGGACAAGAAGGATCGCGTATTCGTCGCCGGCATGACCAAAAAGACTCTGGTGATGTGGGATCCGAAGACTCAAGCCTGGTCGAACTTGAACCCGCCGTCCAACGTCCGCCGGCTGGCGCTCGATTCCAAAGACAACCTGTGGGCTTGCGCTTACGGAAACAATTCAATTATTCGTGTTGACGCAAACACGCTCCAGATGGAGGAGTACCGGCTGCCGCTGAAGAACGGGAATCCTTACGCGATCTACGTCGACAAAGAAGATAACGTTTGGGTCGAGAATGCTGTGTACAACTCTTTCGTAATGTTCGATCCGAGGACGAAGAAGTTCACCTACTTTCCTTTCCCGGAACTCAACGCGCATACTCCAAACATGGAAATGGACGGTGAAGGTACCATCTGGTTCGGACTCGGTGAGCCCTCGCGGCTGACCGGTCTCAAACTCCGAGGCAACGTGGCTCAGCGCAACGTCGCCAGCCGTTAGATGAAACAAGAAAAGATTCGCGTCATTTACTTTACAGATCCGATCTGTTCGTCTTGCTGGACTGTCGAACCGCAGCTCCGAAAACTGCTCGTCGAATATGGCGACAACATCGCGCTGGAATACCACATGGGAGGTCTGCTTCCTTCCTGGGACATGTTCACTTCCGGTCCAATCTCCAAGCCTGCCGATGTGGGTCGTCTCTGGGACGAGCTGGGGGATCACTCCGAGATGCCGATTGACGGCGAGGTATGGCGTGCCGATCCGTTGCCTTCTTCCTACCCTCCGTGCAGGGCTTATAAAGCTGCCGAGCTCCAGGGAATGGAAAACGCCTCTCGATTTTTGCGAAGGACTCGGGAAATGGTAATGGTCGAAAACAAAAACATTACGCGGCTCGACCATCTTCGGCAGGCGGCCGTGGACTCGGGACTCGACGCGGCACGGTTCGCAGACGATTACGACAGCAGGTCGCAACAGTTATTTCAGAAAGACCTGGAGCTGCGTGCGCAGTACGGCGTCAGAGGATTCCCAGCCATATTCTTTGTCAACGGCGCGTCGAATCAGATCCTGGTGTACGGTTCAAAGCCGTATGAGAATTACGAAGCGGCCATTCGACAACTCGCGCCTTCCGCTGACAAAAAGCAGGCGCCTGCGGGAGGAGATCTGTTTGACCGTTACCCTACACTAACCACAAGGAATACAGTGTGATCACCGGCGTGTCGATGCAGGAGGCCGAACATATTCTGACTGCACTCGAACAGAAGGGAGCGATCCAAAAACGGCCGGTGAAAAATGGCGTGCTGTGGAGGAACCCTCACCCGGGAGCGTAGGAACGATTTTAAGGGCGTCTTAGGGATCGACAGGAGATTAGTGATCCCGATGCTGTCCAGCGGCATGCCGCCTATCCGGCCTGATCCGCAGCTTTGTCTGCCGCAACAAGCTCAAAGGCAAAAAAGACGGACTCCGAGCCGTCCAGGAACACGACCCGACGAATTTGTCCTTCGAATTGGTTAAACCTCGACCACAATGCGGTGGGGTCTCAGTTTGAATCTTTATCCAGGAGTACCGTGATTTGATGATTTAGATCAGTGCTTGCCCGCATAGCACCATTACTCCGCTCAACGGCGCTTCTGGCGGATCGCGTGACACTGGCATTCTTCGCATCCAATATCAGCAAGTGGTCGTATACCATTCGAGATTTCTTAATTGCTGTCGCACATCGGGCCTGTCGTGCCTGTTCGGTTGGATCGGACATGAATCCACTATGCGCCTGATGAGGAGCCTGCCGATCTCTTTTTTGAACGGTCCGTGCGCATTCCTATCAATCACTCATCGTGAGAATCTGCCAGCATGCCCACTCGTGTGGACATCGTGCCCTTTTGTGACACGAGATCGCCCGCCACCGCCCGCTGATCATTAAATTGTGCGAGGCGAATCTCCGGTACAATTTTGAAGCATGTTTGAATGCTACACAGAGCGAGCACGGTGATCCATCTTCTACGCTCGCGAATTAGTATCTGAGTACGGCAGCACGATCATTAACACAGAGTACCTGCTTCTCGGCATATTGCGGGAAAATCCCAATGTCATCCCGCGCTCCTTCCATCTAAAACGACCGGAGAGATTCGTGAGGAAGTGGAAAGAGGCCATCCCCCGCAAAGTACTCCGAGGTACCGTCGCTTGTTCACGGTGCGGATTTCCTGATAAGTGCATTTTGAGTTACACTCCGCAAGCTTACGGATTCTTCTTCGACGTGGACGAGTCAAGATCCAGCCATTCTGGGGGAGGCTGAGGGCCTGGACGCATGCCCGCCAGATCGGGATCTTCGTCGCCCGTCGGAGGGAGCGCGCTTGCTTTTCGTTCACGAGCTTCAGCGCGACGTTGTACTTTTTCCCTTTGCCGTTCTTGCTGCGCTTTTTCTCTCGCGCGCTTTTGCGCCGTAGGCCGGACACTCTTGCCCATTGCGGGTCCTTTCATGAAATAAACACTCGCTACCATCGGTTTCGTCCGCCCCCATACTTGCCGTGAGCCCGGCCGCCCCCGGAATCGGCGCTTCTGCCGAATCCACCGTCACGGGCACGATAGGGCGAGCCTCATTGATCGTAAGGGACCGGCCGTCGAAGTCCATGCCATTGAATTTGGTAATGGCATTTGCCGCTTCCTCGTCGGTTGACATTTTACCGCTACGGACGTCGCGCAGCCTAATTTGGCGCTGCATTTGATCAGACAAGAAGGAGACTCTCCGGTTTAAGTGGCCGCGCCGTTACGATTACATGGCAAGTCTCCACAACAACACAATCAACCCCAGAAAGGCCGTGACGATCCCTAGGACTCTCACGCGTCGCACAAATCGGGCCCTGTCTTGCGCCGCATTCTTTTTTATCCAGGCTTGCCAAACCCGTTCGTCGAGTTCAGGGCTTTTATCGGTTTGCGGCATAAGTTTAATTAACCACTTATGGTATATTTTAAATCAAGATTGCAATTGAATGCACGATAAAATTCACTTAGTCTGGTTAAGACACCAGCATCCGAATCGAATTATGTCCGTAATGCCTGAGGGGCAGTATTCCTGCTCCCGAGGTTTTGGAAAGTGGCGGATTGATCATTCTTTGAAAAACTCAGAAACTTGGAGGCGGTCTCCATTACTGAACGTAATCTCGATGAATATCGGATACTTGTTGACCCTATCTTTATTCATCTCCGTAGTCGGCTCACGCACATCGTTGTACTCGTATTCCGACGTGTCCCGGAAATAGAGAAGTATCTCAGAGCCGATCGTAACGACCTTTATCGCCGATGAAGAGAGTTCCTCGATTCTCCCAATAATCCGCAGCTGCCCTGTAACGCTGTGGTAAATCGCCCTGACCTCGGCACCCCCTTTGTACCATTTCGCAAGATGTGCTATCGCATCTGCTTTGGATATGTTCATGCCTATACCTCTGGCCGTCTTCGGCAAATGGCGCGTTTGTGTCTTGAGTTAAAGCACTCGTAAAACGATGTTAGGATGTGAAATCACCGCATGAACGGCATATCGCAATAAGGGCTTTTGCCGGTTTGCAGCGTATAGTCTTTAATTAACCACTTCTGGTGTATTTTAGATCAAGTGCAATTGACTGCACGATAAAATTCACCTAATCTGGTTAATAGACTGGCGTCCGAAAGGAATTATGTCGCGGCGAAATGGAGACAGGGCTCGAGCGGATCGAAAACGGAGGGCCCGGCTCCGCCAAAGGGAGTGCATCCGGGAATTTCGGAAGATAACGCAGCAACACGCCCAAAGTCAGCTCGATTCACCTCATCAGCTCAATCGTACGTAATGCCGGACCGAAACCGTTCCGGCCCTTAAGGAGAACCAATGATTCGCTCCCGCACCGCAACCTGGCTCCTGTTCTGTGCTCTCTTCACCTCACGGGCCACTGCGCAGGACTCCAGTTTACCAGGACAACCAGAAGGTCCTGGCCTGCTGGGAGGACGCACAGTACTCCTACAATCTTTTCCGCTCTGCCTACGGCAACGTATTCGGACTGGTCACAACTTCCAAACAGCTCAACCTTGCGGCGGCGGATGCAAGCAAAGAGGCGGAACGGTTAGACAAGCTGGAGGCGTCGGCGAAAGAACTCGCGCGGCAGTTGAAGCAGGACGAGGAAAGGCGCGCGGCGCTTGAGAAAGCCAGATTGATCCGTAAACCGAAGTTTCGTCCTTAGGTGAATCGGGGAAGATAAAGGCGCCAAGCATGACAAAAACGATGAAATGGCTGTCCGTCACAATGTTACTTCTCGCTGTTTTTCGACTTGCCGTTGCGAGTCATGAGACGTTGTTATCCATTGTGGTCTTCGCTTCTGGCCTTCTCATTGTTGCGCAGGCGGTTCGTTCCAGAAAATATCTGTGGGCAATAGGATTCCTTGCGATTGCGCTACTCTTCAATCCGGTTGTATCCATTGCTCTTTCTGGAAGGGACGTGTTGTGGCTGAATGGAATTGGTCTGGCAGCGTTCCTGATGGCCGCACTCGCGTTCGATGGACGGCCCGCCCCGTCCTACCGATAACAATCCGTATGGCGAGCCGCAAAACTGGCGAGCCGCGCTTCATTGATGTCGCAAGCAGGGGGAGGTACTGATGAAGGCAGAAAAGGCCAGAATCCCAATCACGGATTTTATTAAAGTGTGGTGTGAACTCTGCCGCATTCGGATTGACGCGCGCGAAGAACGGACGGATGTCGGCGGCAAGACCTATCACCCGGATTGTTACTCAACACTCGTTCCCGCCGCTCCCAAAGCCGATAGGTTAACGCCTACGCGCTGGATTTCAGAGTTTAGATTTGCGCGACGCAACTATTAAGAAAAAGGTCAGCAGCATGCAGACCTTCTACCGATCTTGGAACAGGTGTCGAAGTTGCGACGCTCACTGTTGGTCATTGCCGAAGATATCGAAGGCGAGGCACTCGCGACGCTCGTTCTGAACAGGTTGCGCGGCACGTTGCAATCGGCTGCCGTAAAAGCGCCGGGCTTCGGCATCGCTGTCATTCCTCACGTCGTGAAAGACGCATTTGCAATCAGCGGCCGTCATGGCAAGGGCCTGATCGCTCAACGAAACGCCGGCTGCGGCTGGGGAACACCGCTATTCATCGATAACCGCAATAGAGTAGATTAGTGGCTATGAGCAAATACGATTCCCTAACGAACTTTCTTCTCGGTCAACCTCCGGGACCTGTAACCATGACATTCACGCAAGTAAACACTCTTTTGGGTTTCTGCATTCCACCGGCAGCCCGCAAGTATCAAGTGTGGTGGGCTAATGAAACGAATGAGAATACTCGACATCGGCAATGCCGTTCTTGGCTCAAGGCCAATAGGAAGGCGTCTGCTGATCTGAAACATGGCGTAGTCACCTTTTTTCAAAAGTAGATCGGGGACGGTATTTCCTTCGTCAGTCGTTCAAAGCCGCGCACGCTGCCTTTTGCCGCTTGTGTCGACCGAACCCAGCTTCGTCACTTCAGCGGCGAAGTTGGGCTAAAGTCGCTCTTATCGACTATAGTCTGGATGTCCATTGTTTCGACGGGCGTGCGCATCGATGCTGGCGCTTGGAGGATTCTTTTTCGTTCTGGGCATGGAGAACCTCAGATTTAGATTCGCCTGGTTTCTACATCAATTCCGCAATGAAGCTGCGAACAACCTCAGGGGCAATCCTGAGTTCCCTGTGAGCGAGAGGTCCTCCGTGATCGAGGATAGGTTCGGCCTGGTCGAGTGAAGGCAAGTCGGTTCTCTGAAAGAATTTGCCGATCGGAATTTCGTCGCCCCAGACCAGGGCGCGTTTCATGGCCTTGTGCCAATCGAAGGAATCGTAGGACGAATCCAGTTCGAGTTTCTTGACCCGCTCCCGGAACCAGGCGTAGGTGTTGTCGTGATTGTAAGTCACACAAGGACTGAACACATCAATGAAGGAAAACCCTTTGTGCTCGAGTCCCTGCTTGATCAGCTCCGCGAGGTGTTTAGGTTCAGCGCTGAAGCCGCGTGCCACAAAAGTGGCTCCCGCAGCGAGCGCAAGCGCTATGGGATTGATCGGCTCTTCAACGTTGCCGTAAGGCATCGACTTCGTCTTCATTCCCTTGCGGCTGGTAGGAGAAGTCTGGCCCGTGGTCAGGCCGTAAATCTGGTTGTCCATCGCGATGTACAGAAGATCCACGTTCCGCCGGATCGTGTGAATGAAGTGATTCCCTCCGATGCCGAACCCGTCTCCATCGCCTCCCGTGACCACCACATGCAGTTTGTGGTTCGCCATCTTCACGCCGGTGGCGACGGCCAATGCGCGGCCGTGCAGCGTGTGCATGCCATAGGTATCGATGAACCCGGGTAGATTGGAGGAGCAGCCAATGCCGCTGATCGTCACGACGTTGTGGGGCGAAACATTCATTTCGGCCAGTACCTTCTGAAGTGAAGACAGAACGCCGAAGTCTCCGCAGCCGGGACACCAATCCGGATCGACCTTTCCTTTAAAATCCGCCGCTGTGATTGGTTTCGGTTCCAGTACAGTCGCCATATTTGCTCCTTTCATTGGCGCGGGCCCACCCGCGCCTTACACCAGGATTTCGTGCACCGGCACGGACAATTGTGTCTCGTGCGTCTTCGACGCCAATTGCTCTTTGACCGCTTCCACAATGTGATGCGGCATGAAAGGTTCGCCATCGTACTTGCGGATGTAGCCATTCGGGACGTAGCTCGTCTCACTTCGGAGGTAGCGCGCGAATTGTCCGCTGTAGTTGTTTTCCACGATGATGGTGTACTTCGAAAGCTCGAGGATGTTCAAAATAGCTTTCCCGTGCAGCGGAACGAGCCACCGGATCTGGAGTTGATTGGTGGAGATACCCTCTTCATTCAAGATTGCGACAGCTTCGCGAATGACGCCTTTTGTGGAACCCCAGCCGACTAGGGTGACATCGGCGTCTGGTGGGCCGATGAGCGCGGGGAGTTCGACGGCAGCCTCGATGCCGCTGACTTTTCGTTGCCGCTTTTCCATCATCGCCCGCCGTTTGGCGGGGTTCGTGAATTCGTCGCTAATGAGTACGCCATCTTCGTCGTGCTCGTCCGTCGCTGCGGTATGGGTGTGCCCGGGCACACCCGGAATCGCCCGCGGGGAGATCCCGCTTTCGGTAATTTTGTAGCGTTTGTAACCATTCGTTTCCTTCGTTGGATCAGCGGAGACGATCATCTCGCCTCGATCGATCTTGGTATCGAAGTTGAGTTGTTTGGGATCCACCGACGACCGGCCTTCCGAGAGCAGCAAGTCGCCGAGAATGATTCCAGGACATTGGAAACGGTCGGCGAGGTTGTGCATTTCGGGAACGAGTTTGAAACAATCCGCAATGTCCGTTGGCGCGGCAATGAGTCTTGGAAAGTCGCCGAATCCCGCGCCCAACATCTGCCATAGATCCCCCTGCTCGGTTTTGGTCGGCACACCGGTCGATGGTCCCGCTCGTTGCACGTCAACAACAACGACTGGCGTCTCCATCATCGCCGACATGCCCAGGCCCTCCGTCATCAATGCAAATCCGCCGCCGGAAGTTGCGCACATGGCGCGGACACCGGCGTGAGCAGCACCGATGGCCATGTTGATCACGCCGATCTCGTCTTCCACCTGCCGGACCATGATTCCGGCTTCACGCGCGTGCGCGGCCATCCAGTGGAGCACACCCGTAGAAGGACTCATCGGATAGGCACAATAAAACTTCACTCCGGCTGCGGCGCCTCCCATGGCCAGAGCGATATTGCCGGAAAGTACAGCGTATTGCATGCCGCTCATTGGAATCGGGGATGCAAAAGGAAGGAAGTTCGCGGCGGCATAGTCGTAACCGAGGCGGGCAATATTGAGATTTTCCGTTACAACCTTGTCACCCTTTCGCATGAACTGTTCGGTAAGAATCTCTGCAAGAGGCTCAAAACCTACTCCCATCATCTTCAGCGAAGCCCCCAGCGCCAGCGTGTTTTGCTCGACCTTGCTGCGGCTTCCCTTCGAGAGTTGATTCACCGGCAGGGGACAAAGCTGGGCGGCGGTTGCGTGGGGTCCGGGCCGGATCGTGTCTGCGTTGTAAACAACGGCGGATCCCGGTTTCATCAGACCCAGGTGCCGGTCCATGGAATCCTGATTGAGGGGAATCAGCAGGTCGATGCGATCACCGAAGCACGTCACTTCCTCAATTCCCGCGCGAATTGTAAGAAAAGTGTGCCCGCCACGAATGATCGACTGATAGGCGTTGTACGCATTCAGGTGGAGACCACGCCGCGCGAAGATCTTGGCGAAGACGTCTCCCGGTGTAGCCACACCTTGACCCGCGGCTCCTCCTATCGCAACGGCGAAAGTCCGGTCCATATGTGCTCTCCTTATTTACGCTGTAGACTGCCGGCTTTGCACTTCGCCTGCAGCCGCTTATGGTGAAGGAAAGAAAATGATTCAGTATCTCTTGAACCCGCCGCCGGAACCCCGGGAGCCCACCGGTTTGGCTTCGTTCACGGTGAGGGTACGGCCATTGAACTCTTTGCCGTTGAGTTGGGCCATCGCATGATCGGCGCCCTCCTGCATCTCGACAAAGCCAAAACCCTTCGATCGGCCGGTTTCGCGATCGGTGATGATATGAACTGTCTCAACCGGACCGGATTGTCCGAACAGTTCCTTCAGTTCAGTTTCAGTCGTTTGAAACGACAGATTACCAACATAGAGCTTTTTATTCATGTGATCACCTTTTGCTCTGAAAGGAGCTACTGAGCTTGCGAGATGCGTGAAGGCTTATCGGGCAAGAGGCAGGAGATCCCTAGAGTGACAGTAAAATTGTTACATTCGACGCGAGACCTGACTACAACTGTTACGGCATTCCTCCCGAAATGGCTCTGACCGGAAAGTTCCAATGATCACGAGCTTCCGGTTCCGGCGATAGAAGGAGTAGGACTGTCTTCTTCTACTTCGATGAAGTAGCCCGGATGAAAGGCTCCCCTGTGCAAGTTAAGTTGCAAGCGATACTTTTGGGCCTTTTCGAACGTATTGAACTTCGCGGGTACAGGTCGCCTGCCAAACCCACCGATTTCGTTAATTTGCTTTGAGCGGACCCAGTACGTCGGCCCTTTCTGCGACACTGATTTCTGCTCCTTCCTGCTGAACAGCTCGGAAAGCCTGCGAAGCAGTATAGAAAGTATTATGCCAGATGTTTACCGTTTCCAGTTAAGTATATTTTTGTGGGCCGGTTTGTCGTGAAGTGCTGATATTAATCATTGATAGTTAACCTGGGCCTGAGGGCCTTGCAGCCTTATCCAATAGGACATATGACATCACACCTCAGCTGCGCGGTTTCATTTCGACTGAAAATATTTCTCAGACATTCGTTCCAGCGTTGCCCGGATAAGGTTGCGGTTTGGCTCGAATAGTCCAGTTGGAATTCGCGGAAGGGAAACCTCGGCTCCTTTCGCGCGGTTCTGAATCATTCTTGCGTAGTCCGTCGCATAATCACGTGCAACCGTGTCGGAAATACCCTGACAATAAAGAAGCGCCTCACGATTGAATCCGAGAAAGGCATTGCTGAACTCTGCATCGAATTGGTTAATCAAACTGAACCCCCCGAGCGCCCAACGGCTGCCAAACCTCATGCTTCCGGCTTTGGAATCGCGGGCAGTTTCAAGTAACAACGTACGTGATATGCTTTTTCACTAACAACGATCTGTTCTTCATTTGGAGCAATCCGAATGCTGCAGCGTTCACACCACACTTTCAATCCTGTGCTTTTGATTCCAGCTTTATCTACCTTGGTCATTGGATCACAAGCCATAATGAGGATCAGCGCTCCTTTTACCTATTTTCGACGGAAATGAAGAGGGTCTCGTAAATTTTGCAGTTCGCGGTAGTAATACAGCGGAGTGGGCCTGCGTCCGTTTTTGAAGCGCAACTGCCGGAGAAACTCAACTTCTTCCGGTGTCGCATTTCCGCATAGAGATCGATCTTTGAGGAATTTCCGCAAGCCCGGTTCCTCAACAGACGATGCGCTGGATTCTTTCTCAACAAATTCAAATGTCTTGAAGTAGGCCGGAACGATTCTGCGATTCAAGACGATCTCCAATCCAAATGAAGCGAGATCGATATCCCACGATACGATCAGGGGATTGAAGAAAGCGATGCAATTGTCCGGAGTGATGTTGAACATGTCCGTATCCAGAAATTCCAGAACGGCAACGCGCACCTGCTTATAGCTTCGGCCACTCTCCTGAGCCGCGAGCCGCAACCAGCTTTCACGGTTCAATTCCTCCCTGGCCAATGCCTTGACAACATCCAGAAGCTTCTGGGTGATCAGGCGTTCGAGCTCGCCAAAAGGTTCCTTCTCGAAAATCGCGCGTATCTCGCGCCGCTTCGTACGCTTGCACTTTTCGAGAAGTAGTTCCCGAACCTCTTTGAACAGCGGCACCGGCGGACTCTGTATTTTCTTTTTCAACTCCTGTGTCCGCTGGAGATCGGCTAAACCGGCCAGTTTGCCGGCTGGCAGCTTTAGAAATCTTTCGAGCTTCTCGTAAATGTCGGTTCGCGCCGGAGCAGGAGGCATTTTCTTCCGGCCCAATAATTGAGAAATATAGGACTCCGTGACCTGCGCAGCGTCGGCCAAGTCCCGCTGACCCATACCCCGCTCCGTCAATTTCTGCTGAATCAGTAGAGATACGTCCATGGCTTAACTAAAATCAGTCCAATTATATGCTATCAACGGATTGATTGCTATAGAATATTTACCTTGAGTGGTTAAGGGCTGGACGATATCACTTTAAACTACGTGGATCATTACCACCGCCCCTCCTGCCTTGACATTGAAAGGTGCGAGCCTATTTCCTGTCACCGAGCGTCTCGGAAAGACACCTTGCTTTATGAGGCAGACGGCAATCATACTCACGGCTCGATCGCAGATGTCGGGGAGGCATGTTTTGGCAGAAGTGCGAATTTACGACGGCGAATCCCTCGAGAGCGCCCTTCGGCGTTTCAAGCGACAGGTTCAGCAGGAGGGCATTATCAAGGAGGTGAAGAGGCACTCCTTTTTTTTGAAGCCCGGCGAAAAGAAGCGCCTCAAGAGTAAACTGGCGCAGAAACTCAAACGCAAGAAGGTGCGACGACAACCGGCTGAAACGGACTCCAAGGCAGCGCCACGAACACCCAGTAAATCATACGGTTACTAATATCAGCCCGTTCCGTCTAGGAATGCGCGCAGGGAACGGTTGCGGCCGGGATGACGGAGTTTGCGAAGAGCCTTTGCTTCGATCTGCCGTATGCGCTCTCTCGTCACACCGAAGGTTTGGCCGACCTCTTCAAGCGTGTGTTCGGTGCCGTCCTCGAATCCGAACCGCATCTTGATGATGCGCTCTTCACGAGGCGTGAGTGTGTTCAGCACCTGCTCCGTCATCTCCTTTAAATTGATATTGATGACGGCATCGGCGGGTGAAACCGCGCCACGATCCTCGATGAAATCACCAAGGTGGGAATCTTCCTCTTGGCCAATCGGCGTTTCCAGCGAGATTGGTTCCTGAGTGACCTTGCGAATCTTGCGCACTTTGGACACCGGAATGTCCAGACGCTTTGCGATCTCCTCGCTGGTGGGCTCCCGTCCAAGTTCCTGGACCAGAGCTCGCGACGTGCGAATCACTTTGTTGACCATCTCCATGATGTGCACCGGAAGGCGGATGGTTCTCGCCTGATCGGATATAGCACGGGTGATTGCCTGCCGAATCCACCAAGTCGCGTAGGTCGAGAACTTGTAGCCGCGCCGATAGTCAAACTTGTCGACGGCCCTCATTAATCCGATATTGCCTTCTTGAATGAGGTCGAGGAATTGAAGACCGCGGTTGCTATATTTCTTCGCAATGGAAACAACCAAACGAAGGTTCGCTTCAATGAGTTCCCTTTTCGCGATTTCGGCCCGAAGTTGCCCCTGCATCATCGTTTGGGCCGCGCGTCGAAGTTCAAAAGCCGTCGCCCGGGCTTCGGCTTCGATTTTTCCGATCAGGGCCTTTACGATCTTGATCTCTTTCTCAACATTCTTTCGGTATTCCTTCTTGGTACGATCGGCTTTGCGTTCGAGTCGGCCGAGTTGCTGTTCGAGCTGACGAATTTTATCGACGGTCTCTTTCATCACTGCCATCAAGTGCCGTTCCTCGCCAGGCGAGAATTCGATAGTCCGGATGAGCTTCGACAACTCGACTCGCGTACGGCCGAGGTTCCAACGGGCACTTCGAAGCGAAGCCTTTTTCGCCTTCGATCCCATTCCGCCCAATTTCATGCGAAGCGTATCTACCTTTTTATTCGTCGTGCCGATCCGGCCGATAATGTCCACGCATTCCTGGAGCTTCTCTTCAATTCTGTCGTCGGTCAATTCCTCATCGCGAAACCGCAGAATATCTTTGATGATGTCGGGATCTTTTTTCAATTGGTCTCCCAGCGAGATGATTTCGCGGACGATGACCGGAGACCGCGACAGCGACTTCAATACCGTACGGTGGCCGCGCTCGATACATTTGGCGATCACGACTTCTCCGGCGCGGGTAAGCAACGGAACCGTTCCCATCTCGCGGAGATAAATCCGGACGGGATCACTGTTTTTCTCAAGCGCGCTCGGCGCGAGGTCTAGTTCAAGCTCGCCTTCGGGAATCTCCTTAAATTCCTTTTCACTTGGAATGTTGTCCAACCGAGCAACACGTTGATCTGCGGCATCGATGACTTCGATGCCCGCCGTACCGAAAGCGGAAATCAGATCATCCAAACCTTCTGCAGAGGCAGTGATTTCAGAGGGCAGAAGGTCGCGCACCTCGTCATAGAGGAGGTACCCTTTTTCGTTGCCGATATCGATTAGTTTCTGCACCCCGTCGGTGTACTTGTCTTCAAGTGCCAATGGATTGCCCTATCTTGTCAAGGCCGTGTCGTCGCTTACAAATGCCTCAAGTTCAACAAGGATAGCATGGTAAACCTGGCCCGGATTTCTCAAAGATTTTGAACGAAACGCGGATTTGACCCGGTAAAAACGGGAAGAGACGGATCTCCTAGCTGATGACGATCCCGGCCTGGCCGCGGCCCACGGCCGTGATCAAGTCCCCGAAGGCCACCCGCACCGGATAGTGATTGCCTATCACTCCGCGGCAGACACGGCCCAATTCCTTGAGACTGATCAGGTATGTCATCATGTCCGTCACATACCATGTCAGCCGGACCAGATGTTCAGGGCCTGCGCCACCTTGCTTCAGGACAGCCACAATATTCCGTAGCGCCTGTCCGGCCTGCTCGACGAATCCGGGGCCAACCAGTTGCATCTGGGCATCCGTGCCAACCTGACCTGCGACGAAAATGAAACGCCCATTTGCGGCGATGCCGTTCGAGTAGCCCTTCGGAGGCGCCCATCCGGGTGGTTGGAGGATCTGCATTGTGTGAGTCTCCCACTCCCCCTCCTAAGTGGCATCAACATACTTGACGAATCAAGCGCGCTGGCTGCCAGATTTGAAATTGGACGAAGCGAAATCTCAAATCCGACATTTCGAAATCTCAGATTGGACCGGTCCAATTTGCAATTTCGGATTTCGGATTTGAGATTTCGCTTCGTCCAATTTCAAAAATCTCCTCCCTGTTGGGGTCGGATTTGCTCAAGTACATTGTTTCCCTAACTTAGGAGGGGAGTTGCGCAATTCATAACCTATCGTGCCAAGAGATTGAAGCCCTGGCGCTCGTAAACGATTTTTCCGCCCACCATTGTCGCAAGCACTCTCATCGACTCAATGGATTTTTCCGGCGCGGTCATAATGTCCTGTTCAAGCACCACGAGGTCGGCGAATTTTCCCGGCTCGATCGAGCCTTTGGTCTTCTCGTCAAAGGTTGTGTAGGCGTTGTTGATCGTTTGGGCCTTCAACGCCTCCTGCCGCGTGATTTTCTGGTCCGCCCCGAGGACGCCGCCGCTGATGGTGTCGCGGGTCACGAAGTGATAGAAAACCCACAACGGCGGATACGGAATCACTGAGGCATCCGTGCCCAGTGACACCATGAGGCCCTGGTCAATATAGGTGCGCAAAGGCGTCGTCCACGCGGCGCGTTTCGGACCCCACATCTTCACGATGCTGGGTCCCGCCATATATAGATGATCCTGGGCCGAAATGATCAAGCCGAGCCGTTTCATGCGCGGGAAATGGTCCGGACGCGGAATGAAGGCGTGCTCGATTGTCCAACGGCGTCCGGCGATGGATTTTTCGCCATCGGCTGCTTCGTAGGCCGCCAGAACCTCATCGATGGCGGCATCGCCGACTGCATGAGTGGCCACGCGCCAACCCAGGCGGTTCAGCTCCTTGACGATCGCCGTATAGGGTTCCTGCTTGAGTGTATTGATACCGTAATATTTTCCGCCTTCATCGTACGGCTTCGCATAAAGCTCCGTCATCCAGCCGCCCTCGAAACCGCCGTCGACGCCCAGCTTGACGCCGCCGAGGCGCAACCACTCGTTTCCTTCGTCTGGTTTCACGTTATAGGAGGCAAGCATTTTCGCCATCGTTGCGGCATCGGTTGCGGGCGGCCGCAACAACTGGTTCACGCGAATCGTCAAGAGACCCTTTTTCTCCAGCTCCTGCAGGGCGCGGTACTGCTCAATGCTGGCGCCAGGGTAGCGAATCGCAGTGAGACCTGCTGCATTGAGTTTCTTGTGCTCTTCGAGAAAATAAGCAGGACCTGGCTTCGGTTCCGGAGGCAAAGTGACCAAGGCTTTGGCGCGGTCGACTAATTCGCCATTCAGCTCGCCTTTGTCATCGCGCGAAATACGGCCCCCTGCGGGCTGCGGCGTGGACTTGTCGATATGCCACTTCTCGAGGGCTGCCGAATTCAGAATATATTCGTGTCCGCCGCGCACCACAACCACGGGAACTTTCGGCGCGATCTTATCGAGATCCTTGCGGTAGGGGAGACGTTGGTCTTTCAACTGGGCTTCATGCCAGTCCGGATTGGTGACCACAACATCGCCGGGTTTGGCTTCCTTCGCGCGTGCCCCGATGCGATCCAGCACATCGTCGAGCGTACGCGCATTGAACAGGTCCACGCCCGGACCGCCGCCGGCGTTATGCAGGTGATTATCCTGAAGCCCAGGCACGATGGTCTTTCCGCCGGCATCGAGGATTCTGGTGGAGGGCCCGCTCAACTTTCGAATCTGTGCGGTTGTACCCACGGCCGTAAATTTTCCGTCCGTGATGGCCACCCCTTCGGCCGTCGAGAACTTGGAATCGACGGTGTAGATCTTGGCATTGACAATGATCACATCGGGGGCTTTGGTTTGTGTATATACCGTGCTTCCCGCCACAACAAGGCAGATGAGCACCGAAATCATGCGAAGTACGAAACGACGCATTGGGGACTCCTTTTCCGAAATTCGAGAAATCGGGGAAGGTACACAAAAGGCACAAAAGGGGGACACAAAGGCACAAACTTTTTCTGTGCTTTTTGTGTTCCCCTTTTGTGCCTTTTGTGGTTCATTCCCCCTTTGTTGGGCAAAGCCCCTCCACATCAAAACAGAAACTTTAGTCCAAACTGAACCTGCCGCGGCTGGCTGTTGGTGGCCAACAGTTGGCCTGCGCGTGGATCGGCCGGACACGTCGCGTTGGTGCAGTTGACATATAGAAATCGGCCGTCGGGGTTCCGGAACGTCGGGTGGTTCAAGCTATTGAAAAATTCAGCCCGGAACTGAATCTTGAACTGCTCCGAAATCTGGGGAACCCGGAAGTCCTTGTTCAGCGAATTGTCCATACTCCAGAGAGGGGGACCAATGATGGTGTTCCTTCCCGAATTGCCATGAGTCCCAAGCGGCGCGCTCTGGAAGCAGTTCGGATTGAACCACCGCGCGATCGTTTTGGCGCCCGCGTTCGGATCGCAACCGGGCACGACATTCGGTCGCGCGGCCCCGATGTTGCCGATGCCGGTAGTGGCGTACTGACGTCCCTGAGGAGACAGAATGTCTTCGGGGTAGCCAGACAAATAGCTGTAGATCCCGGTGAACTCCCAGCCATTCAACAGCGCGCCGGCGGGCCCGTGAAATGCAGATGGGAGTTGGTACACCCAGCTCAGACGGAAATTGTGCTTGCGGCTGAAATTTGAAAGGCCCCGCTCCGCGCTGGAGTTGAAGGAATCGAGAGTCACACTGTTGGCGCCGTCGAACGGGTACGCGCCCGAGTTGTTGTCAATGGATTTCGAGAAGGTATAGGACAGTTGTGTCTGCAGCCCGCTTGAGAACCGGCGATTGAGGCTGGCTTGCCAAGCGTGATAAGTGGAATGGCCCAGAGCATCGACCATGGGCAACTGGCTGTAAAGCGTGTTTACGCGCTGATTGGGAGCGCCCTGCGCGTTGCTAAAAGTGGGAGCGCCGTTATAGAAGCAGCCGGTCGTGCTTTGTAGAAGATAGGGGACCCAGCTGGCCACCTCGGACGGCGATTTCACACAAGGACGTGGACTGTTGAAATCGCGCTGCGCCCACAGGTGTATGCCCGCCGCACCCGAGTAGGCGACCGTGGCGATGGTGTTGGCCATCACCTCACGCTGGATACTCAGGTTCCACTGGTATTGATACGGAGTGGATTGCATTCCGTAGAATTGCGCAGTGCCCTGCGCGCTGAGCGTGCCATTCGTGGGGATATACGGTTTCGACGGGTTCGGATTGGGCGGAAGATCCGTGAACGGCGTTGGATATCGTACAGAGGGGATATTTTGGGCCGCCACGAGATACGGAGGCTGCAGCCAGCTGATCAGAACATGCGTGTGGGCCACATCGTGAAATACGCCGACGCCGGCCCGAATGGATGTCTTGTGATCGGCGAAGGGGTCCCACGCGATCCCGATGCGCGGATCCCAGTTCCTGAGAGAAAGATTCGTCGCTGTCGATTGCCGGGTGGGCACCCAAGGCTCGCCATCGGCATACGGATTCTTCAGCACGTACAAATCGCGCCGCGCGTGTTTCACGACCGAGGTGGGAGCATACCGCAGCCCGAGGTTCACGCTCAGCTTGCTGTTGAGCTTCCATTGATCTTCGAAATAAAAGCCGTAAACCCAGTAGCGGTAGTCTCGATGAGGATCGGACTGTGGATCCACCGCCAGGGCAGGCTGTCCTACCGACGCAACCGCGACACCCTGCAAGAAGCTTGTGATGTTAGGGAAAACCCACATGACGCCGGTAAAAATTGGGGACCACGTGTTCTCACGATGCCGGACAACAGAACCACCGGCCTTGAAGCTGTGAGCGCCCGCGGTCCAGAACACGTCGTCTCCAAAGTGGAACGTATTGGTAGCGAAAATGTAGGGGAGAGAGACAGCTCCATTCAGTTGATTCAGGTACTGGAGTCCGATCACGTTGACGGTGCCGTCCATGCGGCTGGGCTCGGTCGGGAAAAACTGAAGCGGGTGAACACCCGGGCTGCCGATCGCGCCGATGGACGCAACTCCGTTACTGACGACTGGAGACCCAGTTGGGAAGGCATCCTCATAGGGCCGCGTGAATCCGGCCCGGGCGTGGTTGACGACCGTGGGCGAAATCACGCGCTGCCACTCGGTCAGGAAGTAATGCGCCCGCGTTTTGCTCTGCACCGGCCAGAGAGGAATGCCGACGCGCTCATTGCGGGCGCCACGATCGTAGACGTACCGGAAGAACACGGCATCCTTGTCGCTCACATTGGAATCGATGCGCCCGAGAAAATAATCCTCATCAATGTTGGTGGTGTTGGGAACGAATGCCTGCCCGATGCCTCCACCAAAGCGGTTGAACGGCTTGGGGTAAAGAGCGATGGTGTCGAGTATGCGCTGGCGAGTCGCGGGATCGGTCGAGTACGGCGTGGGTCTGCCGAGGAAATCCACATTCGAGATCGGCGAGCCGCAAACTCCTGGCGTACTGGTGCTCTGCAGCACTTGACGCGAACAGTCGTCGGGAACACTGAACAGGCGCGTGACCGTCTGCCTGGAGCGGAAACCCTCCCAGTTGCCAAAGAAGAATAACTTGTCGTTTCTGATCGGGCCACCAGCGCTGGCGCCATATTGATTCCGGCGTAAGGCCGGCGGCTTGTTCCCATCAAAAAAGTTGCGTGCTTCCAACGCGTCGTTACGCATGAACTCGTAGATCGAACCATGAAACTGGTTGGTTCCAGAACGGCTGGAGGCATTGACGACCGAACCGTTGCCACCGAACTGCGCGCTGTAAGTATTCGTCAGGAGTTGAAATTCCGCGATCGCCTCCACGCCCAATGCGTTCCCTGTGGCACCCGAGCCCGGCACCTTCCGGAAGTAGCCTAATTGGTCCTGGCCATCCAGTATCCAGGCTTGGCCGTTGGGACGCGATCCGGATATCGAATAACGGGTTCCCTGGCCGGCGAACCCTCCGGCCGCTCCGGGGGCGCCCTCAGTAATCTGCGTTACACCCGGGTTTAGCGCCATCAATTGCGTGTAGCTGCGCCCGTTCAGCGGCAACTCGCGCATTTGCGTGCTTTCCACCAGAGCGCCAAGCGACACCGATTGCGTTTCGATCTGGGAAACTTCGCCCTGCACCGTGACGGTCTCCTGCGCCTGCCCGACGGGTAGAGAGAAATCAACGACGGGGTCGCTGCCGACCGTCAGAAGAATTCCTTTCCGCAGGATGGTTTGAAATCCGGGATGAGACGCCTGCACCTCGTATTCGCCGATCAGAAGGTCGACGACGCGGAAGCGCCCTTGCTCGTCGGTAACGGTCTTCCGGACCGCGCCCGTCCCAGTATTCTTGACATCGACACTAGCGCCTGGTATTGCCGCGCCGGACGTATCATTTACCGTCCCGACCACAGTGGCCGTCGATCCCTGCGCCCACGCCTGTTCCAGGGACGTGACCAGGAGTAATGCGCTGGCGAACGCGACGTAAACTCTGATGAATCTAATATTGAGTGGACTCATTTTATTCTACTCCTGATATTGGTCAAACATTCGGTACTATCTCCGGCTTTAAGGAATGCCCGCACCCTCGGTATCCACGTTTATCGCTTCGATGAAAGCCTTCGAAATACCGTTGTGGTGTTCCTCCATCGATGTCTCCGCGGTTAGCGCAAACAGCGCGCGCCGATCAGCTCCGCCAAGGACGCAAGCCACAGCCCATCTCTGTGGCGTCGGTAAGACATCGACGATTTGGCCGCCCTCGCGAACGTGAATGAATTCGGACACCAGTGGATTGGCGACCCACAACATGCCGCGTGCATCCAGGCAAATATCGTCGGGCGTGTACCGCTTGTCTAATTGCGCCCACACTCGCCTGTTGACGAGGCTGCCGTCGGCCGCAATATCGAATACGGTAAGGCGGCTTGCGAAACTCTCCGCGAGGATGAGCCTGCGGCCATCCGGCGTGATAGCGCATCCATTAGGAAATATCAGATCGTCGGCGGCAACGCGGACCTTGCCTTCCGGGGTCACCAATGCGAGCTTAGTGGGCCGCGGCGTCTCGATGCCAAGCCGGAATCCCCAATTGCCAACGCATGCGTAACCTCGGGCGTCGACGATCATGTCGTTTGTCGCAACCGCTGAGATTCCACGAAGGTCTGCATGCAATTCCAGCTTCCCGCCGGAACGGATACGAAAGATCTGATGTGTCATTTGCGATACGACGAGCGGTGTACCGTCCGGCATGAACCCTAATCCAGAAGGCATTCCATCCACTACCGCCATCACTTCGGCATTCCCCTGCAGATCGAACTTCAGAACGCGGCGTGTGAAAAAATCGGAAACCCACAGGTGCCCCTGATGCCATCGCGGCCCCTCCAGGAAGGTGTACCCGCTTGCAAACGACCTCGCGAGAAACTTGACCATCAGATCTCCTTGCGAAGTGAGAGTTGGGTGACTTTAATACTTCATTCAAAGCCGCCGGACAACAAAATTCAAATGAGCATACTCAGGTTTCACACTTGACCGCACTTGCCCGTGGTGCTAGATTCGGCTCGAATTGTGTCAACCAGACGAAAACTTCCCGACCGCCGGAAGGAGATCATGATGGGCGTTCGCACGAGACAAACAAGCGCGCGATGGCTGATGTCATTCGTCTTTTTCCTTCAAGGTGCGCCCGCGGCTCCGCCACCTCCGCCGAATGCGAAAGCGGCGGCCCCCATCGACTTTATTGGGCAGTGGGTGTCTGTAGTGACCGAGGATTGGCGTTACCGGATGATCACTCCACCCAAGGGGAACTACGCCGGCGTTCCATTGAATGATGCGGCTCGAAAGATCGCCGACAACTGGGATGCCGCCAAAGACGAAGCCGCAGGCGCGCAGTGCAAGACGTATGGGGCTGCAAATATCATGCGGGTTCCGGGACGCATTCGAATTTCGTGGGCGGATGACGACACGCTGAAGCTGGAAACCGACGCCGGAATGCAGACGCGTTTGTTTCACTTCAAAGAACCCCGCACTCCGCCGGGCAGCTGGCAGGGCGTGTCGGAAGCATCGTGGGAGATGACCAGCGGGCTGGACTTCATGTCGATCATCACGGGACCCGGCCGCCGAAACCCGGCATTTTCCAGCGCCCTCAAAGTTGTCACGACCAAAATGAGGCCAGGGTATCTTCGCAGGAACGGCGTACCTTATAGCGATAAGGCTGTGATGACAGAGTTTTACGATCGCACTAACGAAGCGAATGGCGAAAGCTGGCTCGTGGTTACCAGCATCGTCGATGATCCGACGTACTTGAACCAGCCGTTCGTCACGAGCGCTCATTTCAGAAAAGAGAATGATCAATCTCGCTGGAATCCAACTCCGTGCTCCGCTCGCTAGGATGGGAGGAATGATGAGCAGACTCATCGTGCTCGGTTTCGTAATCATGCTGCAGAGCCCGTCGTTATTCGCGCAGATGGATCTGACCGGCGACTGGGCACTATTGATTCACGAAGATCAACCATGGCGGGGCTCCGGTCCTGAACTGGGCGAATATGAAGGCCTTCCGATCAATGCCGCAGCCCGTATGCGGGCTTCCGCCTGGAATGCTTCCATAAACACTCTGCCGGAACATCAATGCATTCCGTTACCGGCCGATGACTTCACCGATTTCGGAAATATCCGGATTTGGAAAGAAATCGATCCGGTTACTCAGCGGGTCATTGCATGGCATGAATATACGGAATGGCAAGCTCAGGAGCGTGTCATCTGGATGGATGGCCGGCCCCATCCGTCCCCGTATGCGCCCCATACGTGGCAGGGCTTTTCCACGGGAAAATGGGAACGCAACCAGTTGACGATTACTACAACTCATCTGAAGACCGCCCCCTACGAGCGTGTAGGTACCTATCGCAGCGACTTGGGAACGCTCACCGAACACTGGATTCGTCACGGGAATTACCTGACCATTATGGTGATCATCAGCGATCCCGTGTATCTGGCCGAGCCCCTTGTCCGCACCAGGCAATATGTGCTGGATCCGGACCAAAAGATGAAAGGCTACACCTGCACACCGGCTGCAGAGATCGCGAACCGGCAAGAAGGCTACGTTCCTCACTACCTCCCCGGAAAGAATCCGTTTCTTTTGAATGGCAATGTTCGCTATGGAGTTCCGCCGATCGCTCTTCCAGGAGGGCCGGAGACGATGTATCCGGAATTCCTGGCGAAGCTCAGGAATCCCAACACGGCCGCCTCTCAGCCTGCCAATTCTACTCTCCCGAATTCCCCGCCGCCGGCGAGGCCGCAACCGCCTGACTTCGCCAAGGTGGAAATTTCCGCGCTGCCGGTCCAGGGAAACGTCTATATGTTGGTTGGGGCCGGAGGCAACACGACAATACAAGTCGACGAGCATTCTGTGCTCGTCGTCGATACGCAGTACGCCCAACTCGGTGCAAAGCTCGTTGCCGCGATCCGACGGATCACCAACAAACCCATTCGATACATCATTAATACGCATTTCCATACGGATCACACTGGCGGAAACGTGGCGATCGGCAAAGCCGGCGATTCGGTTCCTGTGCAATTCCCGGATGTCTTTACGAGCAGTTTGGCGGAAACGGCGGCCATCGTCGCGCATGAGAACGTACTGAGGAAAATGAGTGCGCCAACAGGCCGTGAGGCCCCAGCGCCATTTGACGCATGGCCGACAGAGACTTTTGCAACGAATGAATACCGGCTGTTCAACGGAGAGGGTATCCAGATCGTCCATATTCCCGCAGCCCACACCGATGGCGACAGCCTGGTATTCTTCCGCCGGTCCGACGTCATTGCCACGGGCGACTTGTTCTCGACAGTGACATATCCCGTCATCGACCGGCAAAACGGCGGCAGTTTGAAGGGTATTCTGGCGGGACTCAATGAGATCATCAAACTGAGTATCCCTAAGAACAAACAGGAAGGCGGCACGTATATCATTCCCGGTGAGGGGCGGATCTGCGATCAGGCCGACGTGGTCGAGTACCGCGAGATGGTCACGATTATCCGAGACCGAATTGCCGATCTGATCGCGCAGGGCAAGACGCTCCAGGAAATCCTCGCTGCGCAGCCTACCCTTGACTACGACGGCCGATACGGAGCACCAACCACCTCCTGGACAAAGGAAATGTTTATCGAAGCTGTATACACGGAGCTCCGGCAGGCCGGGACGAAGTAACATTCACCAGCATGATCGCCATACGCGCCGCTGTGCTGTCCGGCCTTGTACTAATGGTCGTACCTGGATTCGGCAGTGGTCCCAAATCGGAGGAGCTTGAATTCTATTTCACGAGGCTGGCATACACCGATATCTACGGCCGCGGGCCCGGTGGCCTGGCCGATTTTCGCGGGTTTCGTCGCGGGGCGTGGACGACCGGCGCGTGGGACGCGGACAATAAATACATGTGGCGCATTCAGCGGATGACGAACGTCAACCTGTCGCGGGATCCCCACCCCCTCGCCATCACGGACCCGGACCTCTTCAAATATCCTTAATATATATGCTGTCGAGGTCGGACAGATGGAGTTGAATGCACAAGAGGCGGCTCGTCTGCGCGAATACCTGCTTCGGGGCGGCTTGTGGCATGTTGACGACTTCTGGGGACTGCATCAGTGGGCACAGTTTGAGCGGCAGATGAAGAAGGTTTTTCCGGATCGACAGATCGAGGAACTGCCGGGCTGCGGGAGATGACTAGCAGCCGGTTTTGTTTCAAATCGATTCCCGCCCTGATTCAGGACGACGGAACCGTCCGTTAAGAAAATGCCGGTAGAGTAGGTTAACGAGCCTGAATCGAGTTCGCTTGCGCTGCGGCTCGCGAGTTTTGCCTTACAAGGCTTCGTGACGCGGATTACTCCAGTTCCACACGCTTGCGCGGCTACGTTGATGAACGGGTTATTTCAACGGTAAACTCCTTTCAGTTTACAAGATGAACCAGGCTTGTCCTGGCACACCGAAGCCACCCAAAGCGCCGCAGACGGGCGCGAAGCGCGAGCGCGATAGCGCGAAGCCGTAATAGTGGTCAGACCGGCATCCCCTCGATATCGCCGAACTGACCATTAATTGAGGCTTCGCCCTTCTCTTGAGGCTGCGCGCTGCCGCGCTTGCGCTTCGCGCGGGCTTACGCTTGGCGCCCGGCGCGCCAGCTTCTATTCAAGCTGAGGGGAATGCGCTCCACCCATACGTCACCTCGATTACGAAAAGCAGTACTAAGTGAGGGCTGATTATCCCGCCGGGTTGGCGAACCAGTCGTAGATCTCTCCCGACGTCGTTAACCAGACGCCTTTTTGCTTGCGGATGTAATCGCAGGCCGCTTCGAAGTATTTGATGCGATGCGGAACGCCGGTGATGTAGGGATGAATACTCATCACCATGACACGCGGCTGCTTTGCGCCTTCGGCATAGAGGCGATCGAATTGATCCTTGACTCGCGTCAACCACGCTGACGATTCATGATGATGTACGACCATCATGGGCAGGTCGCTCAGCTCGAATGAATAGGGAAGGGCGACAATGGGGCCGGCAGCCGTACGTATCATGACGGGTTGCTCATCCATCGGCCAGTCGAAGACATACTTGAACCCCGCTTCGGCAAGGTAATCCAGCGTGTCTAACGTTTCCTGCAAGCCCGGACCCAGCCAGCCTCGCGGCGGCTTGCCTGTATATTTGTGCAGAACCTCGAACGTTTGCTGAATCGTTGCGCGCTGATCCGCTACCGTATGAAGCGCGGCCTGCGCATAACCGTGCCCAACGAATTCCCAACCCCCGTCGCGCATCGCGCGGGCCACCGGTTCGCCGGGGCCTTCACACACTCTGCCGTTGATGGCAACGCTCGCGCGCAGTTTACGTTTAGCGAGTGATTCCATCAACCGCCAGATCCCGACTCGCATTCCGTATTCGTGCCACGCCCAGTTCGGCACGTTTGGTACCGTCACAACACCGGCCGGCGACGTCACGTATTCGCGCGCGACCGGCTTCTGGATATCCCACTCCTCGACATTTACTATTGTGTACACGGCCACGCGGGCTCCACGTGGTAACTTCCACTTCGGACGTTGGGAGATCGGCGAGAAACCGAAGCGTTCGTAGGGGAGTTTCATGGGTTTAGATTCTTCCCATTTACTTGTCCAATGTCCAATGTCTGTTGTGCGATGTGAAACTAAGGACACTTTCAACATGGCCTCATTTTCATGTAAGCTTCCCTTCACCCGTCAATAAGACTTTGTTTGTAGGAGGATTCTATGCGCTTTGTAAATGCTAAATGGCCCAAATGGAACTTCCTGACGATCATGTTTTCCATAGGGCTTTTATCGATAGTTTTGTCGATAGTTGCCGCTCAGCGGGGGGCAACTGCCACCGTGTTTGAAGGGGCGCGCCTCATCACGGGCGATGGCAGCGCTCCTATCATGGATGCGGCATTCGTAGTCGACAACGGGCGGTTTACCGCCGTCGGCCGAAAAGGACAGATCACCGTTCCGGCGGGCGCCGCTCGCGTCGACCTGACGGGCAAGACCGTCATTCCGGCGATCATTGATGCGCACAAACATCTGGCGATCACTAGAGATGTTCTTGTCGATCAATTGCAGCATTTCGCGTACTACGGCGTCGGAGCGACAATGAGCCTCGGCCAAGATACGGGCGATGAGGTGTACCGGGTGCGGGAAGAAACGATTCCCAATGCCGCGCGATACCGCACTGCGGGACGCGGCATTACCGGGCCGGAGCCGGGGCGCTCGCAGGCTCCTTTCTGGGTAACCACCGAGGCCGAGGTGCGGAAGGACGTCGACGAGATGGCCGCCAAGAAAGTAGACATCATAAAGTTCTGGGTGGACGACCGGGATCATACGGTGACTAAGCTGAGCCCGGAGCTATATCGCGCCGGTATCGACGAGGCCCACAAGAAAGGCCTCCGGACGATCGCTCATATCTTTACGCTGGAGGATGCGAAGGGAGTCCTGCGGGCGGGCCTCGATAACTTCGCGCACAGCGTCCGGGACAAGGACGTCGACGATGAGTACATCAAACTGGTGAAGGCCAAAGCGAATTTCATTGTGGACCCGAACCTTCCTGATCGCGGTGTCAAGGCGGACAGGAGCTGGCTCCGCGACAGTATGACCGCCGCGGAGTTTGAGAAAGTCCAGGCAGACACGAAAGACGATCCCAAAGCTCAGCAGTTCTTCAGCATCCAGTGCCGAAACCTAGGGAGGCTGAACAAGGAGGGCATCAAGATCTCCTTAGGCTCGGACGGACCCATCCCGTGGGCGGCGCACGAAGAGATGGCGGACATGGCGGCGTGCGGAATGACTCCGGCTCAGGTCATCGTGGCCGCGACGCGCAACGCGGCGGAACTGATGAAACTCGCAGACGCCGGCACCATAGCGGTGGGCAAGAGCGCGGACTTCGTCGTTCTGGACGCAAATCCGCTCGACGACATCACGAATACGCGTCGTATCAGCACCGTCTACCTCCGCGGAGGTCAAGTCGACCGCGCTGCGTTACGTGCGCGCTTCACGGCGGCCAAGAAAGCGGAATAATTGTAGGGGCGGTCTATTTCTTGAGGCTGCGCGCTACCGCGCTTGCGCTTCGCGGACCGCCCCTACACGATTACTCCACCCGATCGGGAAATGAAAATATGGGGTCGATGTCGACGGGAATATCTCGAGTGTCTTCTAATGCGGATTTCACGTGCTCCGGCATTGATTCGTATCGCTTGAACCAGTTTTCGGCACGTCCACGATCGCCTGCGGCTTCGATTTCCAGCAATTCTTTTGCGACTCGCTCAAGGGCTGCCGGCATTCGCACGTAGTCGATCACGTAGCGCCCTGTTGCCGGATCTCGGATAATCGCTCGTTCCTGCGAAAGGTAGTTGAACTCCATCATCTGTGCGCGGCCATGGGCTTCACCGGTACCGAAACGCAGCGTGCGGAAAATGCCGGCGACGTAAGAAGCGTAATACTCTTCTAAGCGATTGCTTGGCAGGACTCCGCGATCGACCAACCACTTCAGGCCGAACATTCCGACGACGTCGGCCTTCGCCTCCTCCAATCCCGAATACAGCGGCCCGATAGCTTCTCGGATGTCCAGTTGCCGCCCTCCCTGCCGCGCGAATGCCGGCCCAAGCCCGTGCGAGATTTCATGCAACAGCACATCCGCAAGATAGCCCTCTCCGGAAGCTTTGGCCGCCTGATCCCCGCGCAACAATTTCTTTGCGATCGGCAGGACCACGTACTCGACCCGCGCATCCATAAAGTTCTTGAAGAATATTTTCTTCGAACCTTTTTCTTGATGGATTCGTGGATCGTTCGGCAAGTTGCACGCCACTGCTTGATAGCCGTGCCGCAAGTCACCGGCCCGGAACGGCGCATCCATGACTTCCATCGGCGTAACATGACCGCGCTTGGACGGACGGTCTTCCGAGGGCAACGGCAGCGCATCCTGAATGTCAGGAACATATTGCTGGTATTCGGCGAGCCGTTTGCTTTCCGTATCGTTGCGGATGAGAACAGCCGCGCCATAGGACGCTTTCACACCTAGCACATCATCAAGGTAGGTTTCGTACGGCGCAAAAACGACATCGAACTTTGGGGCCTTCAGATCGATCCAGAGCAGGTCGCTCTGGTAGTAGTCATCGACGAGCAGGGCGTCGGCTCGTTTCCGCAGGAATTCGGCAAACGCCTTGTCGTCGCTTAGTGCTGCCGCTTCGCAAAGCGCCTTCGTCATCGGCTCGAGGAAAGCCTTGTAAACCTCGTGATAAGGCCGTCCCACGAGTTCATCGCCGCGGCGTTCGATGACTGTGTGAGTACTGTAGAGTTCTTCCTTCTTCCCGGGATGCTGCTTGACATATTCCTCGATTTGCCCGCGCGTCAGTCCCTTTGGATACAAGCCACGGCCCGGCGGCATGGGCTCTGTTCCCGTGAACGGCCGATGTTCGTCGATCAGATCGAAGCGGCTTCCGTGAATCATCAGCAACCGCCTGAGTTTCGGATCGGTCGAAGATTTGAAAAGCGCAAGTGCTTCGAGATCACTCTGACGCCAGAAGATGCAATCGAGCCACTGCGATGCCTCGACCAGTTTTTCAACCATCCGGAGTTCGCGCGGGTTGAGGCCGGAAGCATTGAAGGGCATCTTCACAGGCTGCCATTTGGTTAAACGCCGGTCGAGATCGTGTCCGGTCATAAGACAACCAGTTTCTAAAATCCGGCTATCTTGTCAGAAGCGGAAAGATTGCGATCCGATCACCGCGTACCGAACCGAGCCAGAGTTCTTTGCCGATCTGAATGGCAACGGTCGTAACGCCAAACCCGTCGATAGAGGGATGGCGAACCAGTTCCTGGAATTTTAGCGTGGCCGGATCGACCTTCACGACGTTCGATGTCTGCGACGGCGCGACTCCTCCCTGACCGGCAGCGAGGAGCGTGCCGTCGGGCGCCCACCGCAGATTGTCCACGCGAAAGCCGACGGGAACGCTATCCTTCTTGACCGGGGTCTGCCCCCGCGACAGGCGAATGAAAGATTGGTTACCCCACCCCCCGATGTACAGCCACTTCCCGTCTTTGGAGATCTCCAGGCCATTCGGCCCGGCCGATTCGCTACCCGGCACGATCTTCCATCCGGTCGTCGTGTGCCATTCCCAGACTTCGCCGTTGTTTTCGCCCGCCATCATTCGTGCGCGCGCCGCCGCATCGCCGTTCCGGGGCGAAAAGTTGCTGGTAATGAATCCGCCGTCGGGTAGACCGACCACCGAGTTCAAGCCGATTGGATCGGGCGCAACCGCGCATCCAATCCAGTTCAACGTGGGTGGCTTGGGCCGAGCGTCAAATTCGAAGACTTCGATCGATTCCCTGTCGCCATGGTGAACGACATACAGCGTATGAACGGCATTCGGTCCGGGGCGCAGATATAGGCCGTGCGCTCTGAACTTATCGCCTTCGGAACCGATCGGGCCGGGACATGAATCGTAGATTTTCTTATTCGGCCGCTCTTTCGATGCCGCCGACGGAAAAAGCACGGTCGTGGTCTTGTCGCGCAGATTGATCAGACGGATGGCGCCATTGGCGGCCATACCCGACGAGAGCACCCACTCCGATCCGGAGACCGCCACCAGATCTTCAGGTCCAATCTGGTCGCATACGAACCGAACATTGCCGATCGGATCACAACCGGCTGCTCTCGCTTCAAGGTTCCCTAATAGGAACAACCAGACAACGATACCTAGCGCGAATACGTGCGTCTTTTTCATACGGCACCTCATGACGATTCAAAGAGATTGCCGTATTGTAGCGGAAATATGCTGTAAGCGCGTAGTTCGACCCACACGTTCGACAGGCGGCAGCTTTTGCTTGTCTGTATCACCCCGTTCCGTTTAAAGTCGTGGCGGCCAAGGAACGATTCTGCAACGCAACAATGCGGCGTAGCCCG
>Ga0209376_1000935_pt1 | contig 31184 bp, 28 predicted proteins | sample GraSoiAngelo_134_FD_185891 | JGI IMG/M metagenome (GOLD analysis project Ga0209376, IMG submission 185891) | Grasslands soil microbial communities from the Angelo Coastal Reserve, California, USA - 14_0929_05_30cm (SPAdes) (version 2) | ecosystem: Environmental > Terrestrial > Soil > Grasslands ... | reverse complement strand
GGAGACCGAGCGGCACGCCGATGGCGATCGCCACCGCCATGCTGGCCAGGGCCAGCTGGGCTGTGCTGGCGACGTTCTCGGCGATCTCGGTCGCGACCGGCCGCCGGCTCCGGATCGAGGTGCCGAGGTCGCCCCGGAGCGCGTTCGCGACGAACCGGCCGTACTGCTGCGGCAGCGGCTCGTCGAGATGGAGCTGGGCGCGCATCTGGGCGATCTGGTCGGGGCTCGTGACGAACTCCGCGAGCATCATCTTGACGGGATCGCCGGGCACCAGGAACAGCATGCTGAAGACGGCCAGGGTGACGCCGAACAGCACGGGCACGACGGCGAGGACCCGCCGGGCCAGGTAGATCAGCACCTATTTCTGGATGGCGGCGTCGCTCAGGACGGGATACGTGGCGAAGTTGTACTTCACGCCGCGGACGGCGGCGCGGAACGCCCACACCGAGAGCTCGTCGAGCAGCGGCACCGTGAGCGCCTCGTCGATGGCCATCTGCTCGATCGTCAGGTAGATCGCGCGGCGCTTCGCCGGGTCGAACTCACGCCGCCCTTGCTCGAGCAGCTGGTCGAGCTTGGCGTTCTTCACGCAGGACCAGTTGAAGTTGCCGCCGACGAGCGACGAGTGGAAGAGCGGATAGAGCCCATCGGGGTCGACGGCTCGCAGGAACATGACCGGCCCGTGCGTGGCGCAGCGATAGTTGTCCTCGTACCAGGGCGGCCGCGCCTGCGCCTTGATCTTGACGTCGATCCCGACTTCGCGCAGCGACGACTGGATGAGCTGCGCCGTCGGCTCCGGGCCACCGCCGTACTCGATCGCGTTCAAGACGATCTCGAGCCGCGCCCCGGCTCTCGTGCGAATCCCGTCGGCGCCGGGCTGCCAGCCGGCTTCCGCGAGAAGCGCCTGAGCCTTCGCCGGGTCGAACGGGTACGCCTGGCGCAGCGTCGGATCGTCGAGCATCGCCGCGGTGAGTGGCGCGAAGGCCTTCAGCGCGATGCCCTTGAAGACCGTGGCGAGAAGCGCCTCCTTGTCAACCGCGTAGTTGAGCGCCCGGCGAACCTTCACGTCGTCGAGCGGCGGCCGCGTCGTGTTCAGGAGCCAGATGCGTGGCGCGCCGGGATAGGGGATCTTCTCGACGCGCACCGCCGAGTTCTTCTCGAAGCGCGGCAGCGACTGGGCGGGGACGAGATAGATGGCCTGCGTCTCGCCGCTCTCGAGCGTCGTCACGCGCGTGCCGGCCTCGGGCACGAACTTCCACACGACCGTGTCCAGCAGCGCCCCGCCGGCGCGGTCGCTCCACGGCGCCTTCCGGGTGTACGCAGGGTTGCGAACCATCGTGGTGTGATCCTTCGCCACGTAGTCCTTGACCATGAACGGGCCGCTGCCCACCGGGCGCGTGTGGATCTGGTCGCCCGTCTCGCGCACGGCCTTGGGCGACACGATGCTGAGCGTGCCGCCCGCCGCGTACGCGAGGAACGGCGCGTACGGGTTCTCGAAGCTGACCTGCACGGTGAACTCGTCGAGGACCTTCGAGCCGGCGTAGCCGGCGAGGGAGGAGCGCGAGCCGCCAGCCTTGAACTTCGGGTCGACGATCCGGTCGAAGTTGAACTTGACCGCGTCGGCGTTGAACGGGGTCCCGTCGTGGAACTTCACGTCGCGGCGAAGCTTGAAGGTCACGCTCCGGCCGTCACGCGCGCTCGTCCACGACTCGGCGAGCCACGGCACCAGCTTGCCGTCGAGCCCGCGGTAGACGAGGTTCTCGGTGATCGAGGCGATGATCTGGAACGTCACCGCGGACGGCGACGCGTGCGGATCGAGCGTCGGCGGCTCCTGATCGAGCGCGATCACCAGCGTGCCGCCAGCCTGCGCGTGAGCCGTCGAGGCGGTGATCCCGAGCAGAGCCAGAACACATGCGACCACGAGAACGAGACGTGACGAGTATGAGGGAGGCATGGAGCCCAATCCTCTGCCGGGAGGCCCACCGGCGTCAAGGGCTATTGGCGTCAGAGGGCGCATACTGAGAGGCACAAGGGGGCTACACGATGGACGAGCGGGAGCTGGCCGAATCGCGTCGCCGTGTTCGCGCGGGCTCGCTTGACCGCCGTCAGTTCGCCCGGACGCTCGTTGGGCTCGGGCTCACAGCGCCGATGATCGCCGAGCTGCTAGGGCCGCGGCCGGGCCACGCGCAACCGCGGCGATCGACGTTCACGCCGACGCGCCGTGGCGGCGGCGGCGAGCTGAAGACGCTCTGGTGGCAGGCGCCGACGATCTTGAATCCGCACCTGGCCACCGGCGCCAAGGACGCCGACGCCTCGCGGATCTTCTACGAGGGGCTCGTGTCGTTCGATCCCGACGGCAACATCGTGCCCGACCTGGTCGCCGAGGTGCCGACGATCGACAACAGCGGCCTCGCACGCGACGGGCTCTCCGTCACCCTGAAGCTCAAAAAGGGCGTGCAGTGGCACGACGGCAAGCCGTTCACCGCGGACGACGTCGTGTTCACCTGGGAGTACGTGATGGATCCGGCGACAGCCGCAACGACGAGCGGGGCGTACCGGGACATCGCGCGCATCGACAAGCCCGATCAGCACACCGTCAAGATCGTCTACAAGAGCCCGAACCCGTTCTGGGCCAAGGCGTTCAGCAGCATCATCCCGCGGCACGTGTTCGCGCCGTTCAAGGGCGCCCGGTCGCGCGAGGCGCCGGCCAACCTCAAGCCGGTCGGCACCGGTCCCTATCGTTACGCGGACTTCAAGCCCGGCGACCTCGTCCGCGCCGAGGTTTTCCCCGGGTATCACGAAGCGAACTGGCCGTTCTTCGATCGGCTCGAGATGAAGGGCGGCGGCGACGCCGTGTCCGCCGCGCGCGCGGTGATCCAGACCGGCGAGTACGACTTCGCCTGGAACATGCAAGTCGAGGACGACGTGCTCAGGCGGATGGAGCAGGGCGGCAAGGGCCGTCTCGACATCGCCTGGGGCGGCGGTATCGAGCAGATCTTTTTCAACTTCTCCGACCCGTTGAGAGAGATCGACGGCGAGCGGTCGAGCGTCAAGGCGCCGCATCCCTTCCTGACCGATCCCGCCGTGCGGACCGCGCTCAGCCTCCTGGTGGACCGCGCGTCGATCCAGGAGCAGATCTACGGGCGGCACGGGCAGGCCACGGCGAACTATCTCAACGCGCCGCCGACGTTTCGATCCAAGAACACGCGCTGGGAGTTCAGCCCCGAGAAGGCCGCGCGCGTGCTGGACGACGCGGGATGGAAGCGCGCCGGTGACGGCGTGCGCGCGAAGGACGGTAAGCGTCTGCGCCTGCTCTTCCAGACGTCGATCAACGCGCCCCGCCAGAAGACCCAGGCCATCGTCAAGCAGGCGGCGGCCAAAATCGGGATCGAGGTCGAGGTGAAGGCGGTCGTTCCCGCGGTGTACTTCTCGACCGATCCGGCCAACGCGGACACGCTGGCGCACTTCACGGCCGATCTGCAGATGTACAGCCTCGTCAACGGCTCGCCCGACCCGCAGCTGTTCTTGCAGCCGTTCGTGTCGTGGGAGATCGCCCAGAAGGAGAACAAGTGGGCGGGCCGCAACTCGACCCGCTGGCGCCACGACGACTACGACCGCATGTACAAGGCCGCCGAGACCGAGATGGATCCCGTGAAGCGCGCGGCGCTCTTCATCCGCATGAACGACATGCTGGTCCAGACGCCGGTCATCGTGCCGTTTATGTGGCGCGGGACGGCATCCGCCGTTGCCAACCGCCTGCGCGGCACGGAAATCAGCGGCTGGGACTCGACCTTCTGGAACCTTGCCCACTGGTACCGGGAGGCGTAGCCCGAATCCCTGCAGGTGAGCTCGCGCGGCAGGCGGACCGATTCAGATCACGCGAATCGTGTAGACGCCCTCGGGATGGTTATCAACCGAGATTGCCGGCCGAATTGCGGGATTGTCCAGCAAGGTAGGCGCGCTGGCTTAGCGCGGCAGTGTCGGCGGCCTCTCACAGGCGAGGTGGCCGCGGCGACGCCGGCGCGGTATGCTCGGCGGCACCCTATGGACATCGGGATCGTCACCGCGAAGATCGACGAGGTCGCTTACATCACCCATGCGGAGAACCTCGGCTACAGCCACGCGTGGATCACCGATCCTCCGCTGAATCGTCAGGACCGCGTCATCGAGGACTTCGCGGATAAAGTCATGGCGCGACTGTAGCGAAGCGGCGGAGAACGACGGAGGCGTATCCATGAAGCGGAGCACAGACCGCATCCTGACCACACACACTGGCAGTCTGCCCCGCGCCAACGATCTGACGACACTGCTCGAGGCGCTGGACGGCGGCACCGTGCCCGGACAAGCCGTCTTCGACGCGCGCGTGCGCCGCGCCGTCGCCGACATCGTTCGCCAGCAGGTGGACGCCGGCGTGGACGTCGTCAACGACGGTGAGCAGGGGAAGGTCGGCTATTCCACCTACGTGCGCCACCGCCTGACCGGGTTCGGCGGGCAGGCGGCGGTACCGACGCGGGCGGACTGGGCCGACTTTCCCGAGGCGGCCGCCAAGTCCGAGCGGCGTTCGACGATCATGCGCCCATCGTGCAACGGCCCCATCGAATGGAAGGACCGCACGGCGGTACAGAAGGACGTCGCCAACCTGACCGCGGCGGTGTCCGCCGCGAAGCCGACCGAGGCGTTCATGACCGCGGCCTCGCCCGGCGTCATCGCTCATTTCCTCAAGAACGAGCACTATCCGAGCCGCGAGGCCTACCTGGCCCGCCTCGTCGATGTGATGAAGGACGAGTACGACGCGATCCATCGCGCGGGGTTCATCCTCCAGGTCGACTGCCCGGATCTGGCGATGGGGCGCCACCTGGCGTTCCCCGACCTCAGCAACGCCGAATTTCTAAAAATCGCCGCCGCCAACGTCGAGGCGCTGAACCACGCGCTGCGCGACATCCCGCCGGATCGCATGCGCCTGCACCTCTGCTGGGGCAACTACGAGGGGCCGCACCATCGCGACATCCCGCTCAAGGAGATCCTCCCGATCGCCCTCAAGGCGCGTCCGCAGGCGCTCTCGTTCGAGGGCGCCAACCCGCGGCACGAGCACGAGTGGATCGTGTTCAAGGACGTCAAGCTGCCGGACGACCGGCTGATCATCCCCGGCGTGCTCGACTCCACCACCAACTTCATCGAGCATCCGGAGCTGGTCGCCCAGCGGCTCATCCGCTACGCCGAGATCGTCGGCCGCGAGCGCGTGCTGGCCGGCACCGACTGCGGCTTCGCGACGTTCGCGCGATCGGTCAACCAGGTCGAGCCCGAGATCGCCTGGGCCAAGTTCAAGTCGATGGCCGAGGGCGCGAAGCTTGCGTCCAGGCAGCTCTGGCGCTGAAGCGTGCGCCACACCAAGCAATCCGTCGTCGCGCGAACCCGGCGCGAGTTCACCGAGCTCGACCGGGTCGTGCGTCGACTCCGACGCGCGGACTGGACGCGGCTGGTGCCGCGCCCCGAGACGCGGGCGCCGTGGACCGTGAAGGACGCGCTGGCTCACATCCTCTACTGGAAGGAACACACCTGCCGCGTGTTCCGCGGCGAAAAGCGAGTGCCCGAGATGCGCGGCCTCGGGATCGAGCAGATCAACCGGAAGATCTACAGCCGCTGGCGCCGTCGGCAGCCGGCCGCGCTCGTCGCCTGGCATCGGCGCGCGCACACGGACGTCATGAAGACGCTCGCGAAGACGCCGGCCGCATGGTTCAGCCGGAAGAACCGCTCGCACGAGTGGCCGCTCGACTTCGACGGCCACTCGGCCGCGCACCGGATCAAGGACATCGAAGCCGCGCTTCAGGAGGCCCGTGATGATTCCCGATGAATTGGACGTTCCCCACGCGGTCGTGCGGGTGCTCGAGGAAGCGGGCATCCAGTTCGTGTTCGGCATGCCCGGCGGGGACACCGGCCGGATCTTCGACGCGCTCTACGACTCGAAGGCGATCCAGACCGTCCTCGTTCGCCACGAGCAGGCGGCGTCGATCATGGCCGAGATGTACGGCCGGTTGACCGGCAAGCCCGGCGTCGTCATGGGGCAGGGGATCTTCCTCGCGTGCAACGCCCTCTTCGGCACGCTCGAGGCCGTGAAGGGCGCCTCGCCGATGCTCCTGCTGGGCGACTTCACCGACATGGCGCCCTTCATGCACCACGCACCGTACCAGTCGGGCACCGGCGAGCACGGTAACCACGACCTGCGCAATCTCCTGGCGAGCGCCACGAAGTACACGGTCGCGGTCTCCGAGCCGAAGCAGGCGATGCAGACCATCCAGCTCGCGATCAAGCACGCCACGACCGGCACGCCGGGCCCGGTGGCCGTCGTGTTCAGCAGCCGGTCGCTATCGGGAACCGTGAAGACGCAAAGGCCGCCGCGCGTCCATGCGACCGGGCGTCACCTGGCTCACGGCGCCTCTCGCCCGGCCGCCGCCGACGTGGCGCGCGTGGCCGAGACGCTGGCGGGGGCGTCGAATCCCGTCATCATCGCCGGCAACGGGGTCCACGCCGCGCGCGCCTGGTCGGAGCTGGCGGCGCTCGCCGAGGTCCTGGCGATCCCGGTCGCGACCACCGCGACGGGGAAGAGCGCGATGGCCGAAACCCATCCGCTCGCGCTGGGCGTCTTCGGGAACTGGGGCCAGACCGTCGCGAACGAGGTCGTCTCGAGCGCCGACGTCGTGCTGGTGGTCGGCTCTCGCCTGGCGCCGACCGACACGTGCTTCGAGAACCCGGAGCTGCTCGACGCCGACCGCCAGACGCTCGTGCAGATCGACGTGGAGCCGCTCAACATCGGCCGGAACTTCCCCGTCGCCGCGGCGATCGTGGGCGACGCGCGGGAAGCACTCGAGGCGCTGGCGGCCGAGCTCAGGCCGCGGCTCACACCCGCGCGGCGCGAGGCGGCCGGGAGGCGCCGCGAGCACCTGGCCGAGCTCAAGACCCTGCACCGGTTCTTCGCCGAGCCCGAGCAGCGGTCGGACGACATCCCGCTGCGGCCGCAGCGCGTGATCACCGAGCTCGGGCGCCGGCTCGACGAGCGCGCCGTGGTCACGATGGACGCGGGCGCCAACCGACTCTACATGACGCACTACTTCCAGAGTCGCGGCGCCGGCACCGTCTACCAGCCGTCGTCCATCGGGGGCATGGGCTACGCGCTACCCGCCGCGATGGCCGCCAAGCTCACGAGCCCGGCGCGCGACTGCGTCGCGGTCTGCGGCGACGGCGGCTTCGCGATGACCATGAACGCGCTCCTGACCGCCGCCCAGCACAGGATTCCCGTCGTCACCGTCGTCCTGAACAACAGCGTGCTCGGCTGGGTGAAGGACGGCCAGCGGCGCCGCGGCAACCGGTTCATCGCCTCCGAGCTCGGCCGCACCGACTACGCGCGGATCGCTCAGGCGATGGGCTGTGTCGGCGTGCGGGTCGAGTCGGTCAAGGACCTGGTCGGCGAGCTCGATCGCGTCAAGAAGGCCACGGAGCCGATCGTGCTCGACGTCGTCACGACCGAGGACGCGCCGTTCTGGCAGGTCCAGTCGCCGCTGGCGAAGGAGGGTCCGGGGGGAGAGTAGCCGTCCCCCCGGACCGAGGACCCGGCGGGGAGTAGCCGCCCGGTCAGCACCTACGCGACGAATCGATCCGGACGGAAGGGCGCCAGCATCGGGCTCGACGCGCCGCGGACAATCTCGTCGGCGATCAGCCGTCCGAGCAGCGCACCCAGCGTGACGCCGCTGTGGGTCGCCAGCACCCACGCGTTGGCGTAGCCGGGGATGCGGCCGGCGATCGTGTGACCGTCCGCCGGCATCGGCCGAACGCCGATGCGGCTGTCGACGACCTTCACGCCGCGCGCCCCTGAAAAGACTCGCCCGGCCCGCTCGAGCAGGATCGCGGCCAGCTCGGGGAGGTTCGCGGACGCCCCGGCGCTCACCGCGAGCTTGTCGACGTCCTCGGTGCCAAGCAAGAGCCCGCCGCCGGCGTCGGGGCGCAAGTGGATTCCAGGCGCATGGACGACCCGATCGAGCTTCGCGCCCGGCGGCGACGTGACCGCGAGGAGCCCGGGAGCTCGGCCCACCGGCACCATCGCGCGCAGCGGCTCGAGGAACGCCTGCGTCGCCGGGCCGACGCAGACCAGGACGGACTCGGCGACGGTCTCGCCGCCGTCGGTGACGAGGCCTTCGATGCGGTCGCCGCACGCCCGAAACGATCGGACCGGCGCTCGCTCGCGAACCTCGGCGCCGTGCTTGCTCGCCGCGGCGCTGAGCAGGCGACGGATCAGCCCGGGCGCGTCGAGCCAGCCGTCGGCGCCGAAGAACGCGACCTCGCGCACGTGGCCGGGGAACTCCAGCCCCGGCTCCATGGCCGCCGCGCGCTCCCGGCTGATGAATTCGGCGGCGTAGCCCCAGCCGGCCAGCCGCTCGACGCGCGCCCGCAGCTCTCGCTCGCCGTCGCCGGCGTCGGCCCATTCGAGCGAACCGCCGAAATGGTGGGCGCCGTCGTCGCCCAGGTCCCGCGCGAGGTCCCGATGAGCGCTCATCCCGGCCACGTTCAACCGGTGGTAGGCCTCGGGCTCCTTGCGGACAGAGTTGAGCCAGGCGAACGAGGTGCCGCTGGTGCCGGCGCCGGGGAGCCCGGCGTCGATCGCGAGCACGCGCGCCCCCGCGCGGGCCGTCGCGTAGACGGCGTTCGCGCCCACGATGCCGAGACCGATCACGGCGACGTCGTAGTGGCTCATGAAGGACCTCCTGGAGAAGGCGCGGCCGCGATCCGGGTGCCGCCTCTCATGAAGGAGGCTAGCAGGGCGAGCACCATGAACGCCAGGCACGCCACGTAGGTGACGTGCATCGAGGCGACGAAGGCGACGGGATTGGCGGCGCTCGGCGCCGCGTCGAGCGTGCCTGAATAGTAGCGGAACGCGACGGTCAGCAGCGCGCTGCCCAGCGAGATTCCGAGCAGCGAGCCGATGCCGAACAGCGTCTGGACCATCCCGGTCGCGAAGCCGCGGTACTCCCTGGGCACGGACGCCACGATCGCCGTCTGGTTCGGCGTGTTAAAGAGCCCGGAGCCCAGGCCGAACAACGCCATCACCAGCGTCGGCAGCATCCAGTGGGAGTCGGTTCTCAGCAATAAGCCGACCGCGAAGGCGGTCATCGTCATCAGGACGCCGATCGAGGCGGGGATCCGCGGGCCGATCCGGTCGGTGAGCTGGCCGCTCACCGGCGCCAGCGCGATCGTGAAGATGGGCGCGGCCAGGAAGATGAGTCCCATGAACGACGGGGAGTAGTGCAGCACCTCCTGGATGTAGAAGGGCAGCAGGAACCCGAGCACGCTGGTCGTCGTGGCCAGCAGCAGCAGGCTCAGCACGCTGAACGTGAACATCCGAATCTTGAACAACGAGAGGTTCACGATCGGGCTCACGGTCCGGTGCTCGTGCGCCAGCAGCCCCAGCAACGTCGCCACGAAGACCACCGCCATCACGCCGGTGCGCTCGGCGCCGAGCGTCACCGCGGCGCGCCGGTCGAGGACCAGCGTCAGCACCACGGTCAGCACGATGAGGAGCGCCGCGCCGAGGTAATCGATGGCCGGCGGGCGGGCGGGAGAGGCCGCGCGGCCCTTCTTCGCTCGCAGCACCGTGAGGGCGACGCCGAGCGCGCCCATCGGCACCAGCAGGAAGAAGACCCAGCGCCAGTTCACCAGATCGATCACCAGCCCGCCGAGCGGCGGACCGATCAGGAGCCCGCCGTGGAACGACATCGTCATGTAGCCGTTGGCGCGCCCGGCGGCGCTCTCGTCCATGGCCTCCATGGCCAGCACGCGCGTCGCCGAGGAGACCATCGCGGCGCCGAATCCCTGGATGAAGCGAAAGAGCACGAGCCAGAGCGCGCTCGTCGCGAAGCCGCACAGCAGCGAGCTGACCGCCATGATCGCGAAGCCGCCGCCGTAGATCACGTAGCGTCCGTAGATGTCACCGAGCCGGCCGAACACAACCGAGAGGCTGATCCCCGCGAGCTGATACGCGATGAGCGCCCACGCGATCATGAGGATGTCGGCGTCGAGCGCGGCCGCGATCGTCGGCAGCGAGATGATGAAGATCCGCGAGGCGACCCCGGTGAGGAACTGGCCCATGATCGCGTTGGCGAGCAGGAGCCGGTCCGTACGAGCGGCCACGGCCGACACAATACCAGCCTTTGGCGAGGTCGTTGACGTAAGATGCCCGCCATGAGCGAGGAGACTCTCCGCAAGATCGTGATGCAGGTGCGGAACTGGGGTCGCTGGGGCGCCGACGACGAGATCGGCACGCTCAACTTCATTACGCCGGAGGCCGTCGCCGCCGCCTGCCGGCTCGCGACCACCGGCAAGGTGTTCGCGCTGGGGATCCCGCTGCAGCGCGAGGGCCCGCAGAGTGGGACGCGTCAGCGGTTCAACCCGATCCACACGATGTTCCGCGACGGCGGCGATCAGCCGAGGACGCCGGCCGAGGTGGCCACGATGCAGGGCTACGGCGGGTCCGACGACTGGATCGTGATGCCGCTCCAGTGCGTGACCCAGTGGGACAGCCTCGCGCACGTCTTCTACGAGGGGAAGATGTACAACGGCTACGACGCCGCCCTCGTCACCAGCAGCGGCACCTCGAAGAACAGCATCGACAAGACCAAGAGCCGGATCGCCGGCCGCGGCGTGCTGCTCGACGTCGCGCGCTGGAAGGGCGTGCGCGCGCTCGAGCCCGGCTACGCGATCACGCCGGCCGACCTGGACGCGACCGCCGCGGCTCAGAAGGTAGACGTGCGCCGCGGCGACATCCTGATCGTCCGCACCGGCCACATGGCGCGCTATCTCGACCGCAAGGACTGGCGCCACTTCGACCTCGACGACTCGCCGGGCGTCTCGGTCCACACCGCGCCGTGGATGCACGCCAAGGAAATCGCCGCGATCGCCGCCGACAACTACGCGGTCGAGGTGCGGCCCTCGCAGCTGCCGCCGTTCCGGAGCCCGTTCCACATCTGCGCGATCCCGAACATGGGGCTCACGCTCGGCGAGATCTTCTATCTCGAGGAGCTCGCGGCCGACTGCGCCGCCGACGGGCGCTACGCCTTTCTACTGGTGGCGCCGCCGCTGCCCGTCACGCGCGGCGTCGGCACGCCGATCAACCCCTACGCGATCAAGTGAGCTCCCGCCTGGACCGGTACATCAAGGAGCCGCTGGCCATCGACGCGGGCTTCGCCGTCGCGCCGGAGCGCGCGGGACACGGCGTCGAGTTCGACTGAAGGGGCTCGAAGCCCGCCGCGCGCGCTGAGCGCCACTGCGCCGGTATTCTGGGGGAGGCGGTCACAACGTGGTGACAGTCAGGCGCGCTGCGCAGGTCGCGGGAGTCGTCGCCGTCTCGACGATCATGACGGTGGTCGCGCTCGGACTCGTCGAGGGCGTGCTCCGCGCGGTCTGGGCCCTCAGGAATTCTCGTGTGGAAGCGATCGCCCTGCCGTACGTCGTCGACGACGACTACGGGCCGGTGCCTCCGTGGGCGGACGCCGCGCGCGTGCTCGAGCCGGACCCGGCGCTCCTCTGGCGCAGCCGGGCCGGCGTCGAGCGGCGGTACGTCGACGTGTTCACTCCGATGCGCACGGAGGCCGACCGCGTCGCGCTCCTTCGGAGGTTCCGGCCGTCCTTGCCCGAAGCACTGACGCACAATCCCACGTGGACGATCGCGCTGAACTCCCAGGGCTTCCGGGCCCGCGAGTTCGAGGTGCCCAAGCCCCGCGGGCGGGTCCGCGTCGTCTGCCTCGGCGACTCGTGGACGTTCGGCGCCAACGTCGACCAGGACCAGGCCTATCCCCAGCGGCTCGAGGCGCTCTTGCGCCACGCGTATCCGGGGATCGACGTCGAGGTCCTGAATCTCGGCGTCTTCGGCTACTCGTCATTCCAAGGCCTCACGCTCATCCGGCGTCAAGTCGAGGCGCTCGAGCCAGACGTCGTGGTCATCGGCTTCGCGATGAACGATTCGCGCATCGGCGGATACCGCGACGCGGACGCGGTTCGTGCGGCTTCATCTCCGGTTGCACGGATCGCGGCGCTCGCCGGGCGCTCCGAGATCGTGCGGCTGGGGCGCTATCTCGTCGCGTCGGCGCGGCACCGGCCGACTCCCCTCGAGGAGCGGCTCAAAGCGGCTGAACGGAGAGCGGGCGCCATGCGGCAGGCGCGTCAGGTGTACGCCGAAGCGGAGGCGTGGACGCGGGTCCCGCTCGCCGACTACGAGCGCAATCTCACGGCGATGATCGCGTTCGCGCGGCGCCAGGGCGCCGGTGTGGTTCTGCTCTTCAACGAACTGTGGTGGGAGGAAAACCCCTATCGTGCGGCGATCCAACGCGTCGCGGCCGCCGCCCCTGTTCCCTGGGTCGACAGCGCCCGACTAATCGCGCGCGCGCGGCACGAGGTGGAGAGCGACCTCGAGCGCCGGCACGGCCTCACGCCCGGTCCCGCCGCGATGCGAACGCGCGCGGGTGAAGGCGTAGAAGTGATCTTTCGCGTGGCGGCGAACCGTCAGGCGGCCCCCGCCGGAGTCTTCATCGTAGGCACCCATCCGGCCCTCGGCGCTCTCGTGCCCAACCGCGTGGCGATGTACGACGACGGCACGCACGGCGATCAGCGCGCCGGGGACGGGGTGTGGTCGTACACGGCGTCGCTCGCGCCCGGCCAGCGGCTCGCCTACGTCTACACGAACAGCGGCCGCGAGGGCCGATGGGAGGGGCTCGACATCCCGGCGCTCAGGACCGTCGTCGTCGACGCGCCGGAGGGGCGCCGGCACTATCGACCGATCGAGTCGTTTGGGAAGCTCTATCTCCAGGCCGACGCCTGGCACACCGACGCCACGGGCTACGAGCTCATCGCGCGAGCCGTGTTCGATGCGCTGAAGCCTCAGACCGCGAGATGGGCGCGGCGGACGTCCTCGTTGGAGACGAACTCCCGCATCGAGCCCTGATAGCGCACCGTGCCCTTTTCCAGGATGTAGACGCGGTCGCCGAGCTCGCTGACGAAGTGGACGTTCTGCTCGGCGACCAGCATCGTCAGCCCCGTCGACTTGAGGCGCGCCAGCTGCACCGCCAGCATCTCGACGACCAGGGGCGCCAGCCCCTCGGACGGCTCGTCGAGCAGCAGCAGCGACGGGTTTCCCATGAGGGTGCGCGCGATCGTGAGCATCTGCTGCTCGCCGCCGGAGAGGCGGCCGGCCATCCGACCGCGCAGCGAGGCCAGGTGCGGGAACAGCTCGAAGACACGCTCGGCGGTCCACGCGATGCCGCCGCCGTCGCCCCACGTCCGCCGCGCGACCTCGAGGTTCTCGTGTACGGTGAGGTTGCCGAAGATGCGCCGCTCCTCGGGCACGTAGCCGATCCCGAGCCGCGCGATCCGGTACGGCGCCAGGCCGGTCACGCCGTGACCCCGCAGCGTGATGCGGCCGGAGCGCGGCGGGACCAGGCCGACGATGGACTTCAGCGTGGTCGTCTTGCCGGCGCCGTTGCGGCCGAGCAGGCAGACGACCTCGCCCTCGTCGACGGCCAGCGAGAGGTCGAAGAGGATGTGGCTGTCACCGTAGAACGCTTCGACGCCGTGGATCTCGAGGAAGGACATCAGCGCGCCGGTTTCGCGCGATGGCCGAGATACACGCGCTGGACCTCGGGATGGGCCCGCACCTCGACCGGGGTGCCCTCCGCGAGCACGGCGCCCTGGTGGAGCACCGTGATGCGCCGGGCGACCGCGAAGACCACGTCCATGTCGTGCTCGGTGAACACGATCGTGAGCCGCGCGTCGGTGGCGATGCCCGCCGCCAGGGCCATGATCTCGTGTCGCTCCCGCGGCGCCATCCCGGCGGTCGGCTCGTCGAGCATCAGGAGCTGCGGCTCGCTGGCGAGCGCCAGCGCCAGCTCGAGCCGCCGCTGGTCGCCGTGCGCCAGGATCCCGCTCGGCTTCGGCGCCTGGTCGGCGAGGCCGACCCGGTCGAGCAGGACCATCGCCTCGTCACGATAGAGACGGCGCGCCGGGCGAAACAGATCGTGGTGACGACGATGATGGGTGAGCAGCGCAGTCTGGACGTTCTCCAGCGTGGTCAGGCGTCGGAAGATGCTGGTGATCTGGAACGTGCGCGCCAGGCCGCGGCGACAGAGCTCCGGCGGCATGAGGCCGCTGATCTGCTCGCCGCGGAAGTAGATCTGGCCCGAGTCGTGCGGCAGATCCCCGCTGATCAAGTTGAACAGCGTGGTCTTGCCGGCGCCGTTGGGGCCGATGATCGCGCGCAGCTCGCCCTCGGAGACCGCCAGATCGACGCCGTTGACGGCCTGGACGCCCCCGAAGTGCTTCCGGAGGCCGACGACCTGCAGGACTAGCGCGCCGTCGGCGTCCGCCACGCTCGCCTCTGCAGAAGTCCCACGAACCCCTGCGGCAGCGCCACCACCACCAGCACGACCGCAGCCCCGAGGAAGAGCGGCCAGTACACCGGCCACTGTCGCGCGATGTACGTCTCGAGGATCTTGAAGCCCACCGCGCCGGCCAGCGGGCCGAAGAACGACTGCACGCCGCCGAGCAGCGCCACCACCAGGGGCTCGAAGGACTTGTTCAGGTACGCGAAGTCCGGGAAGACGCTGCCGTTGAAGAACGCGAAGAGACCGCCGGCGAGCCCCGAGAAGAAGCCGGACAGGACGAACGCCTGGAGCTGGTGGCGGCGCACGTTCACGCCGATGAAGCGCGCGCGCCGTGGGTTCTCGCGGATCGCCCGCAGCGCATAGCCGAACGGCGAGTCGACGATGGCGTGCATCGCGAGGATGGCCAGGCCCGTGACGGCCAGCGTGAAGTAGCCGTACGCGAGCGGCGACTTGAGCCAGGCCGGCGGCCACACGTTCAGCAGGCCGTCGTCGCCGCCAGTGAGGGTTTTCCACTTGAAGATCACCGTGAAGACGATCTGCGCGAAGGCCAGTGAGAGCATTGCGAAGTACGTGTGGGTGAGGCGGACGATGAAGAAGCCAAAGACCAGGGCGCCGGCGGCGGCCGCGAACGGGGCGGCGGCGAGCCCCAGCAGCATGGGCCACCCCGCTTGCTTGACGAGGATGGCGGCGGCGTAGGCGCCCAGCGCGAAGTACGCGGCGTGGCCGAACGAGACCATGCCGCCGAACCCCATCAAGAGATTGAACGCGGTCGCGAAGAGCGCGACGATCGCGATCTCCGTCATCACCACGACCAGGAAGCTCGGCAGCAGGGGCGGCAGGACCGTCAGGACGGCGATCGCGACGAGCCAGCGCGCGGCACGCATCGTCGGCTATTCCTCCGGGCGGCCGAGGAGGCCCCAGGGGCGGACGATCAAGACCACGGCCATGATCGCGAATAGCAGCACGATCGAGACGGCAGGGAACACGAGGATCCCGAAGGACTGCAGCTCGCCGACCAGCAGCGCGCTGATGAAGCTCCCGGCGAAGCTCCCGAGCCCGCCGATGACCACCACCACGAAGGCAGTCGTCAGCACGTCGCCGTCCATCCCGAGCGCCACGGCGACCGTCGGCGCCGACAACGCGCCGCCGAGCCCGGCCAGCCAGCTGCCGAACATGAAGACCTGCGTGTACAGCGTGGCGACGTCGACGCCGAGCGCGCCCAGCATCTCCCGGTCGACGGTGGCGGCGCGGATCAGCATGCCCCAGCGCGTGCGATAGAAGGTCAGCCAGAGCCCGATCGCGACGACGGGCGCCAGCCCGAGGACCAGCAGGTAGTAGAGGGGGAACGGCTGGCCCAGGATCTTCAGCGACCCGGCGAGCGCGTCCGGGCGCGCGACGGACTTGTTGTCGGGCCCCCAGACGAGGAGCACGAGCGTCCCGATGACCAGGATGAGGCCGAAGGTGAGGATGAGCTGCAGGAGCGGCTCACGATGGTAGATGCGCCGCAGGAGCGTGACCTCGATGACGCCGCCGAGGAGCCCGACGCCGATCGGCGCCAGCACCAGGGCGATCCAGAACGAGACCGCGTGCTCCGGGAGCGTTTCCACGAGCGTGACCATCAGATAGGCCCCGACCATGTAGAAGCTGCCGTGGGCCAGGTTCACGATCCGCGTCACGCCGAAGATCAGCGACATCCCGACCGACACCAGGAACAGGAACATGGCCACCGACAGGCCGCTCATCACCTGGACGACGATGAGTGGCCCGTTGGTGATCCAGGGGAACAGGCTCGTGACGAAATCCACTACTTCTTCTGCTTGGCCGCCGCCGCCGCCCGAAGCTCCTTCACCTCGTCACAGCTCCGGACGACGTCCTTGCCCTGAACCTCCTCGATCTCGGCGGCCACCGGCTTGCCCTGCGCGTCCATCTTCACGACGCCGATCCACTGCGGGGGCAGCGCCTGCTGGTCGCAGCCGCGCATGACAACCTTCCCCCACGGGAAGTCCATCTCGAACCCTTCGCCCAGGGCCCCGATGACCTTCTCCGGGTCAGTGCTCTTCGCCCGCTTGATGGCCTCGGCGATGATGTAGGCGCTCGCGTAGCCCCAGGAGCCGCCGAGCTTGGGCGATGGATCCTTCAGCCCTTTCTCCTTCGCCCACTCCGTGTATTTCTTCGACCACGCGGCGAGGTTGGGGTGGAGCTTGTTCAGTCCTGGGTCGTACCAGGCGAACGGTGTGGCGATCGCGCCGACCGGCGCCTCCTTGCCGAGCGGATCGAGCTCGTCCGGGTTGCCCACCGACGGCGCCACGTAGCGCATCTTCTCGAAGAGCCCGAAGGGGCGTGCCTGCTTCACGAACGCGATCGACTGGGAGCCCCAGACCGAGCTGAAGAGCCCTTCGGCGCCCGACTGCAGCAGCGCGGTGATGTACGAGCTGTGGTCGCTCTCACCGAGCTTGGGCCAGTTGAGCTGGACGAACTCGACCTCCGGCTTGAGCTTCTTCAAGTAGGTCGAGAACTCCTCCCACATGTTGTGGCCGTACTCGTAGTCCGGCGAGATGTTCGCCCACTTCTTGATCGGGAGCGACGCCGCCTTCTTCGCCGCCACCCGCACGTACTGGTTCACGTTGTTGGTGGTGTGCGCGACGTACCGGTGCCCGTCGTCCCAGGTGAGCCGCGAGGTCTGACAGTGCGTCGCGAAGTAGAGGACCTTCGCGTCCTTGGCGTAGGCCGAGATGGCCAGACCGACGCCGCTGCTGATGCAGCCCGCCAGGAAGTCGACCTTGTCCTGCAGCACGAGCTCGCGAGCCGCCTTCACCGCCTCGTCGGGCTTCAGCTTGTCGTCCCGGTGGATGAACTCGAGCGGCCGGCCGAGGACGCCGCCCGCGTCGTTGATTTCTTTCGTCGCGAGCGCCATGCCTTCCTTGTACGGGAAGGTGTAGGGGGTGGCCACGCCGCTGTAAGAATTGATCTCGCCGATCTTGATCGGCTTGGGCTGGGCGCCGGCCTGGTCGAGCGCCGGCATCACTCCGAGCAAAACGCTGCCGACGACGATCGCGAAAGTGCTCCGGGACCATGGGCGCATGTTCCCCTCCTTGGCTTCGGCTCCCTGGGATAGACCGACCTTCGAAAGGTGGCCGGTACTCTGCCCGGCCTCGGCAGCGTGGTCAAGGGGGATCGTGATCTGGTAGTGTCTCGGCGACGACGTGAGACCCCAGACCGCGCTTCCCGTGCTGCCCACCACGGTGGTCGGCAGCTTTCCCCAACCGGAGTGGCTGATCGACCGCGAGGCGTTGCTCGCGAGCGGTGTGCCGCGAGTGCCGCGCCCGAGCCTCTGGCGCGTTCCCGACGCGCGCATGACCGAGGCGCAAGACGACGCGGTGCGCCTGGCCGTGCGGGACATGGAGCGCGCCGGCGTCGACATCGTGAGCGACGGCGAAGTGCGCCGTGAGAGCTACTTCAACTGGCTGGCGCCGGCGCTCACCGGGCTCGACCTCGAGCGTCCGGGCACGGCGCTCAGCCGAGCCGGGCGGCCGACGGCGGTGCCGCGGGTCGTCGGGCCGGTCACGCGCGCGCGGCCCGCGCTCGCGCGCCAGGCCGCGTTCCTGCGCGGCGAGACCGATCGCGCCATCAAGATCACGGTGCCCGGGCCCTTCACGCTGAGCGTGCTGGCCCAGAACGAGCACTATCCGGACGCGTCGAGCCTCGCGCTCGCCTTCGCCGCGGTCGTCAACGCCGAGCTGCGCGACCTCAAGGCCGCCGGCGTGGACTTCGTCCAGCTCGACGAGCCGTACCTCCAGGCCTGGCCGGATCGGGCGCGCGAGTACGGAGTGGCCGCCATCGATCGCGCGCTCGAGGGAATCCCCGGGCCGACCGTGGTGCACCTCTGCTTCGGCTACGCCCACACCGTGAGGGACAAGAAGCCGAGCGGCTACTCGTACCTTCCCGAGCTCGAGCGCTGCCGGGCCACGCACGTCTCCATCGAAGCGGCCCAACCGAAGCTCGACTGCTCGGCGCTGCGCTCGCTGCCGTCGAAGACCGTCGTGCTGGGCGTGCTCGATCTCGGCGAGCCGGCGGTCGAGCCGGCGGAGATCGTCGCCGGCCGCATCCGCGCCGCGCTGGCTCACGTGCCGGCCGAGCGGTTGATCGCAGCACCGGACTGCGGCATGAAGTACCTGCCGCGCGAGCGCGCCCTCGCGAAGCTCCGGGCGCTCGCCGAGGGCGCGCGTCTGGTGCGCCGGGAGCTCACGGGTCGATAGCACTTCGCGCCGACTTCTGTTATCGTCCGGAAGCCGCGAAGTCCGCGAGAGGCTGCAGCCAGAGTTGATCGAGGGGAGGCACGCATGACCGATCGGACCGAGAATCGTCGAACCTTTCTCAGGCGAGCCGGCGCCGTCAGCGCCGGCGTGGTCGTCGGCCGGCACCTGTCGGCGCCCGAGCCAGCCGCCGCGCAGGACGCGACCTTCAAGCCCGATCCCGCCGCGAAGCGCGGCGGCACGCTGCGCTACGGCGTCCACACCGCACCCGTGCACTTCGACGTCCACCAGTCCGGGACCGTCGCCAACATCGGCGCCCAGGCGCCCATGTACGACCTGCTGATCCGCCGCGACCCGCGCGACGGACAGACGATCATCCCCGACCTGGCCCAGCGCTGGGAAGTGTCGCCGGACAACCGGAAGTACACCTTCCACCTCCGGCACGGGGTGAAGTTTCACGACGGCGCCGACTTCACCGCCGAGGACGTGAAGGCCACCTACGAGAAGCTCGTCAACCCGCCGAAGGGCGTGGTGAGCCCGCGCACGCCGCTGTTCTCGGCGGTGAGCGACATCGTCGTCCTCGATCCGCACAAGATCGAGTTCAGGCTCAAGGAAGCGCGACCCAAGGCCTTCATGCTCGGGTCGTTCGCGAGTGGCTGGAACATCATCGTGCGCAAGAAGACGCTCGACGACAACCAGGGCAACCTGCGCCAGGTGATGAACTATCCGGGCACCGGGCCCTTCCGCCACGTCTCGCGGAAGGACAAGGAAGTCTGGATCATGGAGCGAAACCCCAACTACTGGAACAAGGGGCTGCCGTACGTCGACAAGCTCGAGGTCTATCACATGCCGCCGTTCTCGCCGGAGCTCGGCTCCTCGCTCCTGACGGGCAAGCTCGACTACGGCCGGCTGCTCGATCCGGTGTCGTGGCGCAAGGCCAAGGAAACGCAGGGCATGACCGCGGCCGAGTTCAACCAGAGCGTCGTGCAGGCCGTGTTCATGAACAACAAGAAACCGCCGCTGGGCGACGCCCGCGTCCGTCGGGCCATGCACCTCGCGCTCGATCGACACGCGCTCGTCGACGTCGTCAGGGACGTCGCGCCCATGCTGGTGGGCGGCTTCGTGTACCCGTTCCACGAGATGTCGACGCCGCAGGCCGAGCTGATCAGCAAGCGCCTCGGCTATCAGAAAGACAGCAAGGCCGCCGTGCAGGAGGCCAAGAAGCTCATGGCCGAGGCCGGCCACGCCGGCGGGATCAAGAACCTGACCTTTCTGGTCCGGGACGCCGCCACCTTCAAGCTCTGGTCCGTCGCCATCCAGGCGATGCTGAAGGAGACGCTGAACATCGAGTGCAACCTCAAGACCGTGCAGATCTCGCAGTGGTTCGAGGACGCCGCCGCCGGCAACTTCGATCTCGGGATCAGCGCGATCGTCTCGTCGATCATGGATCCGTCCGACTACTTCACGGCGTGGTACGGCAAGGACGGCCCCCAGAACTACTCGAACTGGACCAATCCGGCGTTCCACGATCTGGCGCGCCAGATCGAGCGCGAGACGGACGACAACCGGCGCAAGACGATGGTGCGGCAGGCCGAGGACATCCTCGAGAAGGACCCGCCGCTGCTGCCGGTCTCGTACGAGAAGATCTACGACGCCTGGCACAACAAGGTGCGGGGCCAGAACCCGTCCACGCACTTCGGGATCTACGACGCCGAGCGCTGGGACAACGGCTGGCTCGCGAGCTGAACGACTCGGCCGGGAAGCTCGGGGCCCCGGGACATCCGGGGCCCCCGGCCGGCGCACGAACGTAGGAACGCCGTGAGAAAGTACCTGCTCCGTCGCGCGCTGTTCGGCCTCTCCACGCTCCTCGGGGTCTCGCTGATCGTCTTCGTGGTGCTGCGGATCCTGCCCGGCGATCCGCTGGTCGCGATGTTCGGCATCGAGGGGTTCGCGAAGCTCGCGCCGGCCGATCGGGCGCACATCATGGAGGACCTCGGGCTCAGCGACCCGTTGCCGCTGCAGTACGTGCGCTGGATGCGGGACATCGCCAGCGGCAGCCTCGGCCGCTCGTTCTTCCGCGGCGACAAGGTGTCGGAGCTGATCCTCCATCGCGGGCCGATCAGCGCGGAGATCGGCCTGATGTCGGTGCTGATCTCGTGGCTGATCGGGCTGCCGATCGGCATCGTGAGCGCCTTCCGGCCCAACAGCCTGTCCGACAACGTCGCCCGCACGATGTCGGTGCTGTTCCTCGCGATTCCTGGATTTTGGCTCGGGATGCTGATCGTGCTCGCCGCGCTGTTCTGGTTCAACTACAAGGCGCCCCTGGTCGTCGTGCAGCTCTGGCAGGACCCGTGGACCAACCTGCAGCTCGTCATCGGTCCTGCGCTCGTGCTCGGTCTGGGTCAGGGGGCGTACATCGCGCGGATGTCGCGCTCGTGTCTGCTCGAGGTCATCCGCGAGGACTACGTGCGCACCGCGCGGGCCAAGGGGCTGCAGGAGGCGCTGGTGGTCATGCGGCACGCGCTCCCGAACGCGCTGCTGCCGGTGGTGACGCTGTCGGGAATCCTCATGGGCTTCGTGCTGGGCGGCTCGGTGGCGGTGGAGCAGGCGTTCGGCGTGCCCGGGCTCGGCCGCTCGCTGGTCGTCGCGGTGATCGAGCGGGACACGATCGTGGTGCAGAACCTCGTCCTGCTCTACTCGGTGATCTTCGTGTTCGTCAACGTCGCCGTCGACCTGAGCTACGCGTGGCTCGACCCGCGGATTCACTACCGCTAGCGTGGGACTGGTCGTGCGAGCCGCAGCACGTCGAGGGGCTGGGGCCCCGCCAGTCGCGCGGGAGCTCGCGGCCTTCACCCGCCGCAACCCGCTGGCGGCGGCCGGCGGCCTGGTCGGCTTCCTCATCGTCGTGATGGCCCTCACCGCGCCGCTCATCGCGCCGTCCGATCCGCTGAAGGCCGATTTCCGCCGAATGGCCAAGCCGCCCGACGCCCACAGCTTCTTCGGCACCGACCAGGTCGGTCGCGACACGTTGAGCCGGGTGATCTACGGCTCGCGCTCGTCGCTGGTCGTCGCGTTCGCGTCCGTGCTGCTCGGCACCACGGTCGGCTCGCTCTGGGGCGTGGCCAGCGGCTACCTCGGCGGGCGCTTCGACCTGGTGAGCCAGCGGATCACGGAGGTCCTCCAGTCGTTTCCCGACCTGATCCTCGCCATGGCCATCTCGATGGCCATCGGCACGGGCATGCCGGCCGTGATCATCGCGATCGCGGTCACCCGGATCCCCTTTGGCAATCGCGTGATCCGCTCGGTCGCCCTGACCGTGCGCGAGCTCTCGTACGTCGAGGCGGCACGCGCCGCCGGTAGCTCGGAGCCTCGCGTGATGTTCCACCACGTCCTTCCCCAGTGCGTGGCGCCCTACCTCGTGCTGGCCACGGCGCACCTCGGCGTGGCGATCATCATCGAGGCGGCGCTCGGCTTCCTCGGAGTCGGCATCCCACCCCCGACCCCGACGTGGGGCAACATGCTCGCCGACTCGCTGACCTCGCTGGTGCCGCGCTGGTGGCTGGTGTTCTTCCCCGGGCTCGCCATCACCGTCACCGTGCTGGCCTTCAACCTCTTCGGCGACGGCGTGCGCGACACGCTCGACCCGCGGCTGGCGCCGGCGTTCCTCCGCATGCTGACCGGAGGGCGGCGCGCCTGAGCCCCGACGACCACGCCTTCGCCGCCGAGCCATCGCGTCGGCTATAGTGTACGCAACAGTCTGGATGCGATCGCGCCCGCTCTCGAGGCTGCGCGCGGACGACGAGGAATCGCATGAGCGACGTGGTGGCGGGAGTGCGGCAGTTCATCGAGGCGAAGTCGGCGGGGCGCCACGGCGAGCCGAAGGTCGCCGACGACGATTCCCTCTTCGCCTCCGGCATCATCGACTCGATGGGGATCTTCGAGCTCGCAACCTTCCTGGAAGACCGGTTCGGGGTGCAGATCCGCGACGAAGAGATCCTCAAGCGGAACTTCGAGAGCATCCAGTGCATCGCCGACTTCGTCGGCCGGAAGCTCCAGCCCTGAGGGTCTCCTGTCAGCTCGATCGAGCCGGCAGCCCGAGGCCACGCGACTCAGGAGCCGAGCGGCAGCGTGTGCGCGCGCAGGCTGCCGTCCAGGTAAGCCTGGTGGAAGAACCGGTGCCGCCGCTTGCCGCTGGACGTCTTGGTCAGCGTTCCGGATTTCACCAGCACGACCTCGTCGGCACCGACGCCGAGCTGGAGTGACACGCGCTCCCTGATCTGCTCCAGCAGGCCGCGGGCGCCATCCGCCGCCGCTTCCTGCACTTCGGCGACGATCACCAGTCGCTGGGTCCCACAGGTCTCGTCGTCGATGCCGAACGCCGCGAAGCAGCCGGTCCGAAGCCCGGGAATGCCGAAGAGGATCTGCTCGAAATCGCTCGGATCGAACTTGCGCCCGCGCACGGTGATACGCTCGCGCCGGCGGCCGACCCAGAACACCTCGCGGCCTCGGACGTAGGCCAGATCCCCGGTCCGCAGCCACTTGCGGGAGAGCGCGCGCCGAGTCTCGCGGCGCTGGCGGAGGTAGCCGACCATCCGAGACGGCGTGTCGAGCGCGAGCTCGCCGACGTGACCATCGCGTAGCCGTCGTCCCGCGGACGAGAACACCGCGACGCGGATCCCCGGAGCCGGACGTCCCACGCCGACGACCGGCACGGCGCCCGACTCCTCGCCGCCCGTCACCGGCCGGGCGACGCCCTTCTCGTGGAGCAACGCGCGATCCACGAGCTCGTGGACGTACATGCCGTCGGGCGCGCTGAAGGTGGCGCCACCGGCGTTCTCGGCGCACCCGAAGTTGGTCTTGAGCGCTTCCTGGCGAACGCCGAGCGGCGCGAAGCGCTTGTAGAAGTTCTGTAGGCTATCGAGGTGGATGCGCTCGGCGGCATTGTAGAAGCCGCGCACCTCGTCGAGGCGCACGCCCTCGAGCTCGTCGTCGCGGATCCGCTGAGTCGCCACCACGAAGCCGAAGTTCGGCGACCACGTGACCGTCGAGTGCGTCTCCGAGAGTCCTCGCAGCCAGAGCGCGGGCCGGCGGATGAAATCTTGCGGCCGCGCCATGACGACGGGCACGCCGCTGGCCAGACACAGGAAGAAGTTATTGACGAGTCCCATGTCGTGATGGAGCGGCGTCCAGTTGAAGCACACGTCGCGCGACGAGAGCTTCATCGCCCCGCGCATGCCGTCGAGCGCCGCCAGGATCCCCCGGTGCTTCCACACGCAGATGCGCGGGAACCCCGTCGTCCCCGACGTCAGTTGCATGGCGCCTATCCGTTCGGTCGGCGGCTGCACGACCGGGAGTGGGTCCGCCGACGGCGCCACCCCGTGCTCGGGCAGGGTCAGCAACCGCGTCCGGGGTCTGCGGTGCGGCGCAACGAGCCCCGCGGTGCCCGCGGGCACGAGGGCGATCCGGGCCCTCGCGCGCCGCGACGTGCGGACCAGGACTTGAAGCAAGTGTGAGCTCGCGTCCTGGAACGCCGGCGGCGCGACGAGCAGCGGAACGGCGCCGACGAGGAGAGCGCCCATGAGCGCTCGGGCGCACGCCTCGTCGCTCGGGACCGCGAGCACCGCGACGTCTCCGGGGCGCAAGCCCGCCTCGGCTAGCCAGTGCGCGTAGCCGGTCGCCCCCTCGAAGAGCTCCCGCCAGGTCCGCCAGCGGATCTCGCCGCCGGCGTCGACGAACGCGATCGCGCGCGCGTTGGCGTCGCGCTCACGCTGCGCGTACAGGCGACGCTGGAGCGAGTCCGACGGCGAGCGACGCGCCGCCCGGCTTACTCGACCCCGGCGCAGGGTTCGTCCTCGGTCAGGCACAGTGCGACGACGTAGCCATCGTGGACGACGTGGCGTCCGCGGAACTGCCGGCCGTCCTCGGTCCTCACGTGATGCCGACCCTCCTCCGCCTCCTCGCAGCTCACGGCGCCCATCGCGAACCCGAGCCCGCTGCCGACCGCCTTGGCGCACGCTTCCTTCAGCGCCCAGAGCAGCGCCAGCCGCTCCTGCGTCGGCCGGGCTCGAAACGGGCGGTCGCGGTCACGCGCGAAGGCGCGCTCGATCCGCAGCAGGCGAGGGGAAATCTCCTCGATGTCGACCCCGAGGCGGGTGGCGGCCAGGCGTGAGGCGCCGGCGCACGCGAACCGCCCCTTGTGCGAGAGCGAGCAGTCGTGCACGGATTCTGCGGGCGGCTCGGCAAAGACGAGCCGCGGTCGTCCGGCCGCGTCCTTCACGATCGCGCACCGGGTCGGGTCGCTGACGCAGCGCCGCTCCAGCAGCATCGTCTTGAGGCAGACACGCGCTGCAAGCCACTCCCGTCGGCGGGTCTCGAGCCTGAGCCCGGCGTATTCCTCGCGCTCCAACGGCGTCAGGTAGCGCGCTGCTGTCGACTCGATGTCGGCCAGGTGCTCCACGTCGAGCAGCGCGACGTCGACCCCCTCGCCGGTCAGCGCCAGCCGCACGAGCTCGACGTCTTGGGCACACCCGTCGGGGGGGCGGGGAACACCGGTCACCCACCCACGATACTCCAGCGCGAACCCTCCATAGATCCACTTACTTGGCTCGGCAGCCACGCTGGCCAGCACCGGATCGCTCTGGTGAAGCAGATGGCGGCGCCGGTTCTCGCGTCAATCTCCGGCGGCGGCGGTGTAGTCCTTCCGATGGAAGTAGTTGGCGTTGTAGAAGTCCAGCACCAGGTCCCCGTACACCGCGCGCGGATAGCGCGCCGGCTCGCTCGCGCTCACGCACGTCGGCAGGCATTCGATGGCCGCCTCGATGTTCGGGCTGTAGAAGAACGCGATCGAGTAGCGGTCCGTGCCGGAGTCGTTCAGCACCCCGTGCGGCGTCGACAGAAAGCGGTCGTTCGACCAGCGCTTCATGATGTTGCCGAGGTTGACCAGGAAGGTGCCCGGGATCACCGGCGGGGCGAGCCACTCGCCGCTGGGGAGGCGGACCGCGAGCCCGGGCACGTCCTCTCGCGCGAGCATCGTGATGAACGAGTTGTCGGTGTGGGGCCCCTGACCGAACTGCTCCTCGTCGTCGGTCTCCTGCGGCGGGTAGTGCAGGAAGCGCAGATTGATGTGCGCCTCGTTGGTGAAGAACGGCCCGAAGTGTCCCGCCGGCATGTCGAGCGCCCGCGCGAGCAGAGGCAATACTCGCTCGCCCAGGCCTTCCATGGTCTTGAAGTAGCGGACCATCGCCGCCCTCATCGCGTCGTGGCCAGCGGGCCACTGGTTTCGGCCTCTGAGCGGGCGTCCGGCCACGACGTCCGGATGGTCCGCGCTCCGGTCGTGGCTGATGAAGAAGCTCTCGTTGTAGTTGGGCCGGGTCGCCTTGTGGACCGTCGAGGCCCGCTGCATGCTCTGATTCACCGGCAGGTAGCCGACGTTGTTCTCGTTGATCTTGAGCGCGAGCTTGTTGGGGAGGGGGATCGCGTGAAATTCGCGCGAGGCCGCGAACGCGCCGTCGACCAGCCCCTGCGGCACGCCGTGGCCGGCCAGGTAGAAGAAGCCGACGCTCTCGCACGCGCGCCGGACCTCGGCCGCCACGCGGTCACGCGCCCCCGGCTCGTCCCGGAACGCCGGCCCGACGTCGATCAGCGGGATCGATTTCGTGGCCTCGTCGACGTCCTTCACCGCCAGCGCCTTGAAGATGTTCATCGTCGAGCCCCCATTCTTCGACCGCTCTGGAGATCCTACCAGAAGTTCCTGTATCCTCCGCGCGGAGGCTATTGGCGGATGTCCATCAAAGCCGTAACGTTCGACGCATATGGCACGCTGCTGCGCAACGAGGACCTGAGACTCGTCCCGAGCCGCATCGTGGCCGATCACGGATTGTCGGTCTCCGTCGACGAGGTGTATCGCCTCTGGGCCGAGGCCTACTATCGCGAGAGCCAGATCCTCCCGTTCCGCACCCTCCGAGAGCTCGAGGCCCAGAACTTGGGGAAGCTGCTGACCCAGCTCGGTATCGGCGCCGACGCGTCCCGCTACGTCGACCTCTTCTTCGACGTGACCACCCGGGTGGAGCTCTATCCGGAAACGCTCGAGGTCCTGGGCGCGCTCGGCGGCCTGCGGTCGGCGGTCGTCTCCAACGCCGACCAGGAACACGTCGCGTCCTGGCCCTTCACGCTCCCCGTCGAGTTCATCCTGATCTCCGAAGCCGTGCGCGCCTACAAGCCGCACCCGATGATGTTCAGGCGGGCGCTCGAGCGCCTGGGACTGGAGCCGCACGATGTCCTGCACGTCGGCGACAGCGAGGTCGACGACGTCAGCGGCGCGAAGGCCGCGGGGATGAGGGTCGTGTGGGTGAATCGCGACCGTCGCCCGCGACGCGCCGACGTGCCGCCGCCCGATTTCGAGATCGCCGATCTCACGGAGCTGCCCGCGCTGCTCGAGAAGACAGCTCGGGTACGATAGGCCTGGGGACGCGGCGACCGATCGCCGTCCCGGGAGGATGTTTTGAATGAACGCGTCACGCCGCGATTTCCTGAGACTGGCGGCCGCCACCCCGGCGGCGGCCGCACTGGGCGCGCTCGACACTGGCCCGGCCGGGGCGCAAGCGCTGACGCCGACGCCGAGCTGCGCCGACGGCTCACCGACGCCACGTCGGACCGAGGGACCGTACTTCAAGCCGGAGTCGCCCGCGCGGACGTCGCTTCTCGAGCCCGGACTCCCGGGAACACGCATCGCCGTGGCGGGCACGATCCTCTCGACTGGCTGCCAGCCCGTGCCGCGCGCGTTGGTCGACTTCTGGCAGGCCGATGACAGCGGGGCGTACGACAACGCCGGCTTTCGGCTGCGCGGCCATCAGTTCGCGGACGATCACGGGCGCTATCGCCTGGAGACGATCGTGCCGGGCGTCTACCCCGGGCGCACGCGCCACTTCCACGTCAAGGTCCAGGCGCCCAACGGTCCGGTGCTCACCACCCAGCTCTACTTTCCCGGAGAGGCCGGGAACCAGCGCGATCCCATCTTCAGCCGCGACCTGGTGATGCAGGTCCGGGACGCGGCGGACGGCAAGGCGGGGACGTTCGATTTCGTCCTCGATCTCAGGGGGCGCGGACGCTCTTAGCGCACAAGCAAATCGCGCAGGGGTTAGCGAGGCCCTTGGGGCTTCTCGAGGGCGCGACCGTGCCCGGGCCGGTCAGAACGCGATCGTGCCGTCGAGCTTGATAAAGGTTGGCGCGTCGAATCCCTTCTGGAAGGTGGCCGTCAGGCTCCCTCCGCCGGCCGCAGTAGCGAATTGGCCGGTCCCGGAATCGATGCCGTAGGCTCCGTTGTAGTAGTACTGCGATCCAGGAATGCCGGCCTCGCAGAGCATGCCCACGGTCTTGAAGTTAATGACGTCTCCGGTGGCCGCGTCGACGATCTGACCGGTGCTGTTGGCGGGGAAACAGGTCCCCCCGGTCGCTTGGACCAGACCCGCCGGCCCGGCCGTGAGGCTCAAAGTATACGTACCGGAAGCGATGGCCGTCCCGGCCACCTGTCCGCCCGAGTTGCTTACGCAAACCGGCGTGAGAGTCCCTATCTGGCAGGTCCCCCCCGCCGTCCCGGCGCCGTTGATCTGGAAGTCCGAGAAGGCCCAGGCTCTGGCGGAGACGGGGACGAGGGCCAGGACGAGCACAACGAGCATCGGGTTCATCCAGCGTGGCATCATAGGCCTCTCCTTTATCCGCGAGGTGTGTCGCTCGCCGCGATCTTACGAGCGCAGGCGAAGCCGGCAATCCAGGAAATCACGGAATTGGCCGCGGATTTTGACCGCACAGCAGGGGAGGATTGCTCCAGCGGGAGAACCTATGCCACGCTCCCCGAGCGCTGGGAGGCCAGCTGGGAGAACAATCTAAGCTAGAGGGTTGACTTCGGTTCTGAAGGCGGGCTCATTCGCCCGGGAGGCGTCACGATGACCGGGGCGCTCGGGACCGGTTGGTCGCGGCGGGCTAATTCTGAAGATCGACTGGGACGTCCCCATCAAGGTCGATGACGGCCTCGTGCTGCGGGCCGACGTCTTCCGGCCCCCCGGAACGGACAAGCACCCGGTCATCCTCACGTACGGTCCCTACGGCAAGTGGCTCCACTTCGAGGACCTCTACACCGATCAGTGGCGCCGGATGGCCGAGCATCATCCCGACGTCACCGCCGGCTCCACGAACAAGTACCAGAACTGGGAAGTGGTCGATCCGGAGAAGTGGGTGCCGGACGGCTACGCCTGCGTCCGGGTGGATTCACGCGGTGCCGGCCGCTCGCCCGGCCACCTCGACATCTGGTCCGCGCGCGAAGCGAAAGACCTCTACGCGTGCATCGAGTGGGCGGCGCGGCAACCGTGGAGCAACGGCAAGGTCGGGCTGAACGGCATCTCGTACTACGCGATGAACCAGTGGCAGGCCGCGGCGCTCCAGCCGCCGCACCTGAGCGCGATCTGCGTCTGGGAGGGCGCCGCCGACTACTATCGCGATCTCAGCCATCACGGCGGCATCCTCTGCACGTTCGGCAGGGCCTGGTTCCCCTCGCAGGTGATCCGGGTCCAGCACGGCCGCGGGACGCGGGGCTACCGGAGCCGGATGAACGGCGACTGGGTCTCGGGCCCCCCGACGCTGACCGAAGAAGAGCTCGGCGGCAACCGCCGCGACTTCTACGACGACTGCTGGAAGAACCCGCTGGCCAGCGACGAGTACTGGCGCTCGCGCATGCCCGACTGGTCGAAGGTCACCGTCCCGCTCCTCTCGTCGGGGAACTGGGGCGGGCAGGGTCTGCATCCGCGGGGAAACTTCGAGGGATTCGTGCGCTCGGCGTCGAAGCAGAAGTGGCTCGAGGTCCACGGCATCGAGCACTGGACCCACTTTTACACGGACTACGGAGTCACCCTGCAGAAGAAGTTCTTCGGCCATTTTCTCATGGGCGAGGACACCGGGTGGAAGCGGCAGCCGCGGGTCCAGCTCCAGGTGCGTCATCCCGGTGAGAAGTTCGTCGAGCGCCACGAGAAGGAGTGGCCGCTCGCGCGCACGCGGTGGACGAAGCTCTACCTGAACCCGGCCGATCAGAGTCTGGTCCGCGCGCCGGTCGGCCGGCGCGGCGCCGTCACCTACGAGGGCCTCGGCGAAGGCGTCACCTTCCTCACACCGCCCCTGCCGCGCGAGACCGAGATCACCGGGCCCATCGCGGCCAAGCTCTTCGTCGCCTCGCAGACCAGGGACGCCGATCTGTTCCTGATCGTCCGCGTGTTCACGCCGAACTTCCAGGAGGTGGTGTTCCAGGGCGCGCTCGATCCGCACACGCCGATCGGCCAGGGATGGCTCCGCGCCTCGCACCGCAAGCTCGATCCGAAGCTGACGCTGCCGTATCGGCCGTACCACACCCACGACGAGCGGCAGCCGCTGGCTCCGGGGAAGGTGTACGAGCTCGACATCGAGGTCTGGCCGACCTCGATCGTGGTGCCGGCGGGCCACCGGATCGGGCTCACCGTGCGCGGGCGCGACTACGAGTATCCGGGTGGTCCGTCGACGGGTCTCGGAACGCTAGGTGCGGTCTTCACCGGTGTCGGTCCCTTCCAGCACAACGACCCGCGCGATCGACCCGCCGAGATCTTCGGCAAGAAGGTCACGATCCACTGCGGCCCGGGTCGGCCTTCGCACGTCCTGCTCCCGATCATCCCGCGCGACTGATCAGCTCCGGTCGATCAGCCGCCAGATCTTCTCGGCGGTCAGCGGCATGTCGACGTGGCGGACGCCGAGCGGCGACAGCGCGTCGATCACCGCGTTGACGATCGCGGGCGGCGCCACGCACGCGCTGCCTTCGCCGACACCCTTCACGCCCAGCGGGTTGAGCGGCGACGGCGTCACCGTGCGATCGACGATCAGCTCGGGCATGTCGTCGGCGCGCGGGATCGCGTACTCCATGAAGGTGCCGGTGAGGAGCTGGCCGTCCTCGCCGTACGCGATGCGCTCGAGCAGCGTTTGGCCCAGTCCCTGCGCGAAACCGCCCACGATCTGACCGTCAATCAGCAGCGGGTTGATCGCGTTACCGCAGTCGTCGACGGCGATGAACCGCTCGAGCCGGACCCGACCGGTGTCGCGCGCCACACGCACGATGGCCATGCCGGCGCCGAAGGACCAGGACGGGTGATCCTGGCGAAAGAATACGGTCGCCTCAAGGCCCGGTGTTTCCTGGGGCGGCAGGCCCATCCCGCGATGGGCAAACTCACCGATCCGATCCCAGCCGATGGTCTTTTCGGGCACGCCCTTCACCTGAAAGCCGCCGCGCACGAGCTGAAGATCCTCCGGGCTCGCTTCGAGAAGGCGCGCGGCGAGCCGGCGGCCCTTCTCCCGAACTTCGCCGGAGGCCTGAGCCAGCGCACTGCCGCCGAGGCCCGCGCTGCGGCTGCCGAACGTTCCGATCGACTGCGGCGCGCCCAGCGTGTCGCCGTGGCGGACGACCACGTCCTCGAAGGGGACGCCGAGGTGGTCGGCGATGATCTGGGCG
>Ga0209376_1000934_pt1 | contig 31196 bp, 31 predicted proteins | sample GraSoiAngelo_134_FD_185891 | JGI IMG/M metagenome (GOLD analysis project Ga0209376, IMG submission 185891) | Grasslands soil microbial communities from the Angelo Coastal Reserve, California, USA - 14_0929_05_30cm (SPAdes) (version 2) | ecosystem: Environmental > Terrestrial > Soil > Grasslands ... | reverse complement strand
GCACCGTCGAGGAGAAGAACTCGCAGCTGCAGTCGTACGCGAAGATCAAGAAGTTCACGGTCCTGCCCGTGGACTTCAGCCAGGAGGGCGGCGAGCTGACGCCCACGCTGAAGGTGAAGCGCAAGATCGTGTCCAACAAGTACATGAGCACGATCGAGGAGCTGTACCGCTGACGGTCCTCGCCGGAAAGGTCGCCGTCGTCACCGGGGCCAGCCGCGGCCTCGGCCGCGCGATGGCGCGAGCGCTGGCGGAAGCGGGCGCCCGCGTCGCGCTGGCGGGGCGCAGCAAGCCGGATCTCGAGATGACGGCGCGGCAGATCGAGGGCGGAGGCGGGCAGGCGCTCGTGGTGCCCACCGACGTCACGCGATACGCGGAGGTCGAGGCGCTCATGGAGTGCGCGGTGCGCGAGCTGGGCGGCCTCGACGTCGTCGTCAACAACGCGGGCATCGCCGGCGTCACGCCGTTCGCGGAGGCCACGCCCGAGGACTGGCGCGCGATCCTGGACGTCAACCTCACCGGCGTCTTCAACGGCTGCCGCGCGGCGGCGCCGCACCTCATCGCGCGGGGCGCCGGCAAGGTCGTCAACCTGGCCTCGGTGCTCGGCGCGGTCGGCCTGCCCGGCTACACGCTCTATGCCGCGACCAAGGGCGGGGTGATGGCCCTCACGCGCACGCTCGGCGTGGAGTGGGCGCGCCACAACGTGCAGGTGAACGCGATCGCGCCGGGCTGGTTCGTCACCGACATGAACGAGCGCGCGTTCGGCGACCCGAGGATCAACGAGCGCCTCACGCGCGACATCCCGATGCGGCGGACCGGACGGCTCGAGGAGATCGGACCACTCGTCGTCTTTCTCGCGTCCTCGGGGTCGGACTTCATGACCGGCCAGACCGTGTTCCTCGACGGGGGCCACTCGGCCGCCTGACATGCGTGGCCTCTGGGGCCTGGTGGCGGCGGTCGTGGTGGTGCTCCTCGGCGCGGGCATCCTGATCGGCTTCGCGAGCCGCCCGCCCGCGCGCGTGTGGACCTTCCAGTACAAGGTCGTCGGTACCGAGGACTGGCGCGAGTGGCGCCTCTATCCGAACTTCACCGACTGCGAGCAGGCGCGCCGCTTCATGAAGAACCTCGAGGACGGTCAGCGGCGGCGCCTCGTCGAGACGCACCACTGCAGCGAGCGCGAGAACCCCGCGCTGCATCAGTCGCCGGGCCCACCGAGCCGGCGCCGGTGAGCGGCGGCGCGGCGCAGCCGCGCGCCAGCGTCGTGATGGTCGTGCACGACGGGGCGGCGACGACGCGCACCTGCCTCGAGAGCCTGCGCGCGACCGACGAGCCGTTCGCGCTCGTCGTCGTCGACAACGGCTCCACCGACGACACGCCGCGCCTGTTCCGCGACCTCGCCTCTCCGTGGCCGCTGCGCTACGCGCGCAACGAGTCCAACGCCTCGGTGCTGGCTGCCTACAACCAGGCCTGGCGGCTGGCCGCCACCGAGTTCGTCTGTCTCCTGCACAACGACACCACCATGCTCGAGCCGGCGTGGCTGGCGCGCCTGCTGGCGCCGCTCGCCACGCCGGACGTCGGGCTCTCGGGACTGTACGGGGTCAAGCGGGTCCGCCGCGACGGCCGCTACGCCGGCCGCACGATCGTCCACAGTCTCGCCGAGGGCCCGACCGTGCGCGCGCCGTGGGAGGAGGTCGCGGTCGTCGATGGCGTCTGCCTCTGCCTGCGCCGCGCGACGCTCGAGGCGGTGGGCGGGATCGACGAGGGCTACGGGTTCTTCCACGGCTACGACCGCGACCTGTCGTTCGCCGTGCGTGAGACCGGCCGGCGCTGCGTCGTCGTCCACGCGCCGTTCCGCCACGCCGGCGGCGGCACGCGCACGCGAGAGTTCGCCGCGCGTCCGGAGCTGGAGCACCGCGATCTCGCCGACCGCCGCGCGGCCACCGAGCGGTTCGCCCGCAAGTTCGCCCACCGCCTGCCGAGCGACGTGCGGCCCGTCACGGCGCGCGTGGCCGACTGGCTGGGGCGCCGCGCGTCCCCCCAGGGGGTGAGGCGATGGCTCGTCCTGGCGCTGGCGCTCGCCCTCGGCGGCTGCGCCGGCATCGATAGCTCGGCGCCGGCGCCCGGCCCGGGCCCGGCGCCCGGCCGACGCGGCGAGGGGCACCGCGGGATGCGCGAGGCGCGCGCGGCATCGTCCGTCGCGCGCGACACGGACCCGGTGGCCACGTGGGAGACGGTGCAGACGCGCGTGCGCCGCGGCGAGGCCGCGGCCGTCCTCGCCGACACGCAGCGCCTCGCCGCCGCCGCCACGACGGCCGGCGACGCGGGCAGCGCCCTGATCGCGCACACCGCGGCCGCGTATGCGGCGCTCCGGCTCAGCCGGCTCGACACGGTCCTGCGCGAGGCCGAGGCGGCGGTCGCGGCCGGGGACAAGGCGCGCGACTGGCCGTTCACCGGGACCTTCGTGGCGCGTGCGCGGCGATTCGCCGGCCTTGCGCTCGCCCAGATCGGGCGCCCCGGCGATGCGGAGCGAGAGCTTCTGGCCGCGCTGGCGGTGGCGCAGGTGGCCTCGCTCGGCCAGCCACACATCGGGACGGTGAGCAGCATCAACGGCTCGCTTGCCTTGCTCGCTGCCCGCCGCGGCGACCATGACGCCGCCGTGCGCTACGCAGAACGCGGTGAGGATGACGGAGAGCGGGATGCGGGACGGCGCCTCGGCGAGGCATCCGCAACGCCGCATGCGCTTGCAGCGCCAGCTCGCCTCCGCGCAGGTCGACCTCGCCACGATCTACTTCGGAGCCGGGCAGGTGGACGACGCCGGACGAGCCGCCGCCGACGCCTTCGCCAACGCGCGGGCGGTCGGCGCGCCCGATTTCCAGGTCAAGGCGCGCGCGCTGCTCGCTCACGTCGCCGCGCGGCGGCACGAGCCGCGCACCGTCGCTCTGTACGAGGAGGCGATCGCCGGCGCGCGGCGGACCAACCAGGTGTGGCTCCTCACCTCCCTGCATGCGGGGCTCGCGCAGTTCCAGGCGACGCAGGGGCACACCCCCCAGGCGCTCGACAGCGCGCGGCAGGCGATCGAGCTGACGGAGTCGGTCCGGGGGCAGCTGCAGGAGGCGGAGATGCGCTCCTCGTTCTTCGAGGGCAAGCAGGAGCTCTACCAGATCCGTCTCGCGCTGTCGTTGAACCAGCTCGCGGAGGGCTTCGCGTTCGCCGAGCGCAGCCGCGCGCGCGCCTTCCTCGACCTGCTCGGCACGCATACCGCGCTCTCCAAGGGCCGGACCGAGGCGCTCGCGGCGGAGGAGCTGCGTCTGCGCGCCCGGTTGGCCGCGGCGCGGGCGGGGGCGGAGCCCGACGATGAGGGGGAGCGCGGTGGGGACGCGGGCGTGGCGGCGGCCGAGCGCGACTACGCGGAATTTCTAAAAACGGTGCGCGCGGCGAGCGGCGAGCAGGCCTCGTTGATGAGCGTGGAGCCGGTCACGCTGGCCGAGGTCCAGGCGCTGCTCGACGAGGGGACGACGCTGCTCGAGTACCTCGTCACGCGAGGCGAGGTCGTGGTGTGGGTGGTGGACCGCACGCACGCCGAGGTCGTGCGCGTGCGGGTGCGCCGCGACGCGCTCGTGACCGAGGTGCGCGACTTCCGCCGCGCGATCGCCGACCGGGCCCCGGCGGCGGAGGTCGAGCGCCGCGCGACGGCACTGCACCAGCGCCTCGTCGCGCCGCTGCGCGCGCACGTGCGCGGCGAACGCGTGGTGATCGTTCCTCATGACGTGCTGCACTATCTGCCGTTCGCCGCGCTGCGCAGCCCGGAGGGCCGCTGGCTCGTGGAGGACTGGCGCCTGTCCACCGTGCCGAGCGCCAGCGTACTGAAGTACCTGCCCAGCAAGGGCACGGCCGCGAGCGGGCCGGCGGTGGCGCTCGGCAACCCGGAGCTCGGGCCGGAGCTCGCGCTGCGCTTCGCCGAGCGTGAGGTGCGGGCGGTGGCGGACGCGTTGCCCGGCGCGCGCGTCTACGTGCGCGGGCAGGCCACCGAGCACGAGGCGAAGGCGCTCGGCCCGACCGCCAGCGTGGGTCGTGCTCTCGGCGTGCGAGACGGGCCTGGGCCAGCTCTCGCGTGGCGACGAGCTGGTCGAGCTGCAGCGCGCGTTCCTCTACGCAGGCACTCCCGCCGTCGTCACGACGCTCTGGAAGGTGGACGATCGCGCCTCCTTCGTCCTGATGCGCCGGTTCTACGACGCGCTCGCCTCGAACGGGCCGGCGGAGGCATTGCGCCGGGCGCAGCGCGCGAGCCTCGCCGAGGAGCCGCACCCGTTCTACTGGGCCGCGTTCGGGCTCGCGGGAGACCCGCGCTGAGCATTCGAGCCGCCCGTTAATTCCCGCGCCGTAAGCTCCCGGGAAATCTACCCATAGTTCGTCGGCGGCGCTTATCGATCTACGGCGTGCGGCCCGGCGCCGCGTAATCGTCGCCAAGCCCCCGGTCGGTGAGATACATTGCAGCGCGATGAAGGCCGCCATCCTGCACGGACCGCGCGAGCTGCGCGTCGAGGCGGCCCGGGCTCCCGAGCCGGGCGCGGATCAGGCGCTCGTCCGCGTGGCGGTGGCCGGGCTGTGCGGCACCGACTACAGCATCTTTTCCGGCGACCGTCCGGTGACCTATCCCCGCGTGATGGGCCACGAGTTCGTCGGCCGTGTCGAGGCGGTCGGCCCGGGCGTCACGACGCCACGGGTGGGTGATCGCGTCGCCATCGAGCCGAACTACTCGTGCGGCGCCTGCCCCCTCTGCCGCGAGGGCAACCGCAACCTCTGTCTGTCCCGCACCGCCGTCGGCATCGACGTCGATGGCTGCTTCGCCGAGCTGGTCCGCGTACCCGCGCGCTGCTGCTGGGCGGCCCCGGCCGGCGTCGCCGACGAAGACCTCATGGTGACCGAGCCGCTCGCCGTGGTCGTCCGCGCGGTGGCGCGCGGGCAGGTGCGCGCCGGCGAGACGGCCGCGGTGGTCGGCGCGGGGACGCTCGGGCTGCTGGCGCTCCAGGTGCTGCGCGCCCGCGGCGCGCGCGTGCTCGCGGTCTCCCGCAGCGCGCGGCGCTTTACGCTGGCCCGGGAGCTGGGCGCCGAGGCCACGCATGCCGTGGCCGACGGACCGCTGGAGGAGGTCGCGCGCGGCTTCTCACGCCGCGAGGGCGTCGACTGCGTGGTCGAGACGGCCGGCACGCCGGAGGCCGTGGCCCACGCGCTGGCGCTCGTGCGTCCGGGCGGTCGCGTCGTGCTGACCGGCCTGCCCCACGATCCGACGTCCGTCCGGTTCTTCTCCGTCGTCCGCCGCGAAGTGACGATCGTGGGCTCGATGATCTACCAGGACGAGTTCGCCGAGGCCATGCGGCTGGTCGCCGCGGGCCACGTTCGCACGGGGCCGCTCATCACGCATCGCTTCGCGCTGGACGAGATCGAGCGCGCGTTCGCCGTGCACCGCGAGCCGGCGTCCATCAAGGTGGCGGTGATCCTCTAGGGAGCGACGATGCCCTACGCCATCATCAACAACATCCGGATGCACTTCGAGGTCAGTGGCAAGGGCGATCCCGTGCTGCTGATCAACGACCTGTCGGCGCCCGCGGCCAGCTGGGCGCTCCAGGCCAAGGCGCTCGCGCCGCGCTTCATGGTGGTGACCTTCGACAACCGCGGGGTGGGCGAGACCGATCTGCCCGGCGAGCCCATGTACTCCATCGGCCAGCTCGCCGACGACGCGGCGGCGATCCTCAAGCACCTGAAGATCTCGCGCGCCCACGTGGTCGGCGCCTCCATGGGCGGCGCCATCGGCATGGAGCTGGCGCTGCGCCAGCCGCGGCTCGTACGCTCGCTCACGCTGGCGTGCACGTGGGTGGAGGGTGACGCGCGCTTCCTGCACACGCTCGAGTCGTGGATCTCGCTCGCCTATCGTGTGCCGATCGAGGAGCGCTATCGCCACGTGCTCTATCCATGGTTGTTCACGCCCGACTTCTTCGCGAAGAAGGAGAACGTCGAGCAGGCCTTCCAGCGCTCGATGGCCTACCCGCACCAGACGAAGGCCGAGGCCATCGAGCGGCAGGGCAAGGGGATCATGGCGTGGAACGGCACGCGGCTGAACAAGCTCGGCGGCATCCGCGCGCCCACGCTCGTGCTGGTCGGCAAGGACGACATCATCACGCCGCCCGCTTTCTCGCGCCAGGTCGCCAGCGCCATCCGGCGCGCGCGGCTCGTGATCATGCCCGGCGGCCACGGCTTTTTCCTCGAGCACGCCGACCAGTTCAACCGCGTCCTGGTGCGCTTTCTGAAGTCGGTGCGGTCGAAGTAGCGGCGGCTAACGCGCGGCGCGGTACGTGATGCGGTAGATCGCGCCGGCGTGGTCGTCGGAGACCAGCAGCGCGCCGTCCGGCATGACGAGCACGTCGACCGGACGGCCCGCCACGTGGCCGTTGTCGGCCAGCCAGCCGGTGGCGAACGGCTCGTAGCCCACCACGCGGTCGCCCTCCAGCCGCACCGTCGTCACCCGGTAGCCGATCGGTGTGCTGCGGTTCCACGAGCCGTGCTCGGCGATGAAGATCCGGCCGCGATACTCCGGCGGGAACATCGCGCCCGTGTAGAAGCGCATGCCGAGCGCGGCGACGTGGGGCCCCAGCTCCGCGGCCGGGGGCGTGAAGTCGGCGCAGGACTTGTCGCGTCCGAACTGGGGATCGGCGAGCGCGCGGCCATGGCAGTGCGGAAAGCCGAAGTGCAGCCCGGGCTTCGGCGCGTGGTTCAGCTCGTCGGGCGGCCGGTCGTCGCCCATCCAGTCGCGGCCGTTGTCGGTGAACCATAGATCGTGGGAGCCGGGCCGCCAGTCGAAGCCGACGCTGTTGCGCACGCCGCGCGCGAAGACCTCGATCGCACTGCCGTCCGGCTTCATGCGCGTGATCGTCTCGTGCAGCGGCCCCGGCGGCATGCAGACGTTGCACGGCGCGCCCACCGGCACGTAGAGCCAGCCGTCGGGACCGAACGCGATGAACTTCCAGCCGTGGTGGCGGTCACGGGGGTAGCGGTCGGTGACCACGACCGGCGCGGGAGGGCGGTCGAGCCGCGGCTCGATCTCGTCGAACCGCAAGATCCTGGAGATCTCCGCGACGTAGAGCGCGCCGTTGCGGACGGCGACGCCGTTGGGGCTGTTGAGCCCGCGCGCCAGGGTCCGCGCTTTGGCCGCGTGCGTCGATCTGCCGGCGCCCGGAATCGCGTAGACGACGCCCTTGTCGCGCGTGCCGACGAAGAGCGTGCCCGCGGGGGAGAGGGTCATCGCCCGCGCCCCGGGAACGTCATCGGCGAAGACCTCGAGCGCGAAGCCCGGGGGCAGGGTGATCAGGTCGACTGACAGGCGACCGGCGCTCGAGGCCGCGAAGGCCAGGCCGACGCCTGCGAGTGTCAGCAGCGCGACGCGCCGGGCGAGCACAAGAGTATTATGGACATGAATAACAAGGACGGGTTGTCCGTCCGACGGGCAATGGAGGGTTGACAATGAAGAAGTGGTGGTTGGCTACCCCCCTCGTGGTCGCCCTGCTTCTGCTCACTGCGGTCCCAAGTTACGCTTGGCGCGGCCACCATTGGCACGGCGGTCCCCGGGTTTTTGTCGGCTTCGGCGTCGGCCCGTTCTGGGGCTATCCCTACTGGTACTACCCGCCGCCTCCGTACTACGTATACGCGCCGCCCCCGACGGTAGTCGTCCAGCAGCCGCCGGTCTACGTCGAGCAGCAGGCGACAGTCGCGCCGGCGCCTCCCGCGGGCTCGGCTCCCGCGTCGCAGCAGTTCTGGTATTACTGCCAGCCCTCCGGCGCCTACTACCCGAACGTGTCGACCTGCACGGAGCCCTGGGTCAAGGTCCCCGCGAGGACGCAATGAAGTCGCTCCTCCTCGCTGCGCCGCTGGCGGTGCTGCTCGGCGCTTGCGCGACCATTCCAACGGGCCCCAGCGTGATGGTCCTGCCCGGCACCGGGAAGCCCTTCGAGCAGTTCCAGGCTGACGACGCCGCCTGCCGCCAGTGGGCGCTCCAGTCGGCCGGCATCACCACCAAAAAGGCGGCGACCGACAGCTTGGTGACCGGCGCCGCCGTCGGGACCGCGATCGGCGCGGCCGCTGGCGCGGCCCTCGGCGCGGCCGCCGGCAATCCGGCGATCGGCGCCGCCGCCGGCGCGGGCGTGGGACTGCTCGGCGGCAGCGCGGTCGGCGGGGGGTACGCCGACACCAACGTGCACTCGGTGCAGCGCCGCTACGACGTCGGCTACATGCAGTGCATGTACGCCAAGGGCAACCAGATCCCGGTGTCGCGCGGCTCCGTGCCGTACTCGTCCAACCGCGTGAGCACGCCACCGCCCCCGCCGCCGATGCTGACACCGCCGCCGGGCTCAGCGCCTACCGCGCCTGCGGCGCCTGCCACGCCTGGGCGGCCCTCGACGACCACGCCGCCGAATACTCCGCCGCCGCCTCCCGGCACGCCGCCGCCCCCGCCGCCCGGCGCAAAGTCATAGACCGTAGTCCGACATCGAGGACCGCCACGGGTTCCCCGGGGCGGTCCGAGCGCTGGTCGGATTGGGGGGGCCATTTCGGGGCCCCCCATGTCATGAGACTCGCGGACAAGCATGCGCTCGACTCATATGCGCCCCGCACACCGCGACGCCTGCCGCGCAGCAGGATCGCCTCGAGCTGCGCTGCGACGACGATCGCGCGACCGGAGCAGACGATCGCGATCTGCGCGAGGACAGTCGCTCGTAGTTCGCCGACCAACCCTGGCTGGAGTAGGATACGGTCACCACACCAGGGAGGACGACCCACATGCCGTACGACCTCGTGATCAAGAACGGAACGGTGATCGATGGCTCCGGCCTGCCCGGGTTCCGGGCGGACGTGGGCGTGCGGCACGGACGCATCGTCTCGATCGGACGCATCCGCGAGCGCGGCCGCGAGACGCTCGACGCCGAAGGCCACGTGGTCGCGCCCGGCTTCGTGGACGGCCACACCCACATGGACGCGCAGGTCTTCTGGGATCCGATGGGGACCTCGTCCTGCTACCACGGGATCACGACGGTCGTGATGGGCAACTGCGGCTTCACGCTGGCGCCGTGCGCGGCCGAGGACAAGCACTTCGTCGTCCGCAATCTTCAAAGAGCCGAGGACATCCCGCCGGAGGCGATGGAGGCGGGGATCGACTGGCGCTGGACGACCTTCCCCGAGTTCCTCGACACGCTCGAGAGCCTGCCCAAGGGCATCAACTACGCGGGCTACATCGGGCACTCGGCGCTGCGCACCTACGTGATGGGCGAGCGCGCCTTCGAGAAGCCCGCCACCGAGGATGACCTGCGCGCGATGGAGCGCGAGCTGCGCGACGCGCTGCGCGCCGGCGCCATGGGCTTCACCACCTCGCGCTCGCCGAGCCACGAGACGCCCGACCACCGCCCGGTGGCCAGCCGCGTGGCCGACTGGGCGGAAGTGCGGCGGCTCGTCAACACGATGGGCGAGCTGAACGCGGGCATCTTCGAGATCGCGGGTGAGAACGTCGACCGCGAGGCCGGCAATCCGGGCCTGCCCGACTATCACCGCCGGCTCAAGGCGCTGGCCGTCGAGAGCGGCCGCCCGATCACGTTCGGCGTCTTCGGCCGCCGCGGCGTGCCCGGCGTCTGGCGCAAGTACATGGCGCTGCTCGACGAGACGGCCGCCGAGGGCGGGCGCATGTTCGCCCAGGCGCACAGCCGCTCGCTCTCCGCGCTGCTGTCGTTCAAGACCCAGATGCCGTTCGACCGGCTGCCGCTCTGGAAGGAGCTTCGCAAGCTGCCGCTGGCCGAGAAGATCGCGAAGCTGCGCGATCCGGAGTTCAAGAAGAAGCTCGTCGAGGCCACGAACGAGACGCCCGACAAGAAGGCGCTCGGCACCGAGGCGCGGCCGCAGCCGTACGAGTGGCTCTTCGTGTTCGACACCGTCGAGGGCCCGCACCGCTCGGTGGCCGAGGTCGCGGCCGAGCGCGGCGTCCATCCCGCCCAGGCCATGATCGACCTGGCGCTGGAGAAGGATCTCGACCTCTTCTTCCTGATGCCGGTGGCCAACGAGGACCAGGACGACGCGCTCGAGATCATGAAGCACCCGCGCGCGTGCGTGACGTTCTCGGACTCCGGCGCGCACGTCACGCAGCTGATGGACTCCTCGCTGCAGACGCACCTGCTCGCCCACTGGGTGCGCAAGAAGCAGGCGTTCACGCTGCCGCAGGCCGTGCGCATGCTCACGCTCGTGCCCGCCACGCTCTGGGGCTTCGCGGACCGCGGCCTCGTCCGCGAGGGTATGGCCGCCGACTTCGTCGTCTTCGACCCCGAGAGCATCGGGGCCGAGATGCCGGAGCTGGTGGCGGACCTCCCGGCCGGCGCCAAGCGGCTCGTCCAGCGCTGCCGGGGCGTCGCGGCCACGGTGGTCAACGGCGAGACGATCCTGCGTGACGGCAAGCCGACCGGCGCGCGGCCCGGGCAGCTCCTCCGCGGTCCGCTCGCCCGCAGGGGCTGAGCCGTGCTCGCGGTCTGGGTGAAGGTCCGCGTCCAGCCGGCGGAGCGCGCGCGGTTTCTTGCCGCCATCGAGCAGGACGCGCTCGGCTCCGAGCGCGACGAGCCCGGCTGCTGCCGTTTCAACGTGCTGCAGGACGACGCCGACCCGAACACGTACTACTTCTACGAGGTCTACAAGGACGAAGCGGCGCTGGAGGCGCACCGGGCGGCGCCGCACTACGCGAAGTGGCGCGCGGCGGCCGACACGCTGGACGGCCCGTCGCAGCCGACGCGGTGCAAGACCGTGTTCCCGAGCGATCCGAAGTACTGGCTGGGATCCAAGAAGTAGCCCCGTGACGTGGCTGTCGCCCGCCGCGCTGCTGATCCTCCTGGCGGCAGCCACGGGAGGCGGCCAGCCGGCGCGGCCCGCCGAGCCGTTCCCCGCGCGCAGCACGGCCGGCCAGCTCCTCGTCGCCACCGAAGATCTCCGCGACCCGCGCTTCGCGCGCACCGTCGTCTACATGCTCCGCCACGACGCCGCCGGCGCGCTCGGTCTCATCGTGAATCGTCCCGTCGGCGCGTTGCCGCTCGCGCGCGTGCTGGAATCGCTCGGGCGCGAGCCCGGCGGCGCGAGCGGTGACATCCGCGTCTACTACGGGGGCCCGGTCGAGCCGGGGCGCGGCTTCGTGCTGCACACGCCCGAGTGGACGGGCGGCGACAGCCGGGTCGTGCACGGGGGGGTAGCGGTCACCAGCGATCCCGCGATCTTCGAGGCCATCGCTCGGGGCACCGGGCCGCGCCGCGCGATGTTCGCGGCCGGCTACGCGGGCTGGGCGCCGGGCCAGCTCGAGGGCGAGATCCAGGGCGGCTCCTGGTTCGTGGTCACCGCCGACGAGGCGCTGATCTTCGACGACGACGCGGCGAGCAAGTGGGAGCGCGCGACGGAGCGGCGGACGATCGCTCTCTGAGGTGAAGTGGCGGGGCGCGGGATAGGTCAGGTAGAATCCGGGCACGCTGAACCCAGTCCCGTGAGCCCGAACGCCTGGAGGTCGCCATGGCCCTCAACGGACAGACCGAGGCCCGCAAGCTCCGCTCCCGCCTGAGCCACCCCGTCGTCGACGCCGACGGTCACTGGCTGGAGTACCTGCCGGTGATGCGCGAGCAGTTCAAGAAGATCGCCGGCGACGCGGCGGTCGAGGGGCTGGCGCTGGCCAGCTCGCGCATCCCCAACGCGCTCAAGCTGTCGCTGGCCGAGCGGCGCCGCAAGCGCGTGGGCATGGAGGGGTTCTGGTCCTCGCCGAGCGAGAACGTGCTGGACCGGGCGACCGCGATGTTCCCCCGCCTCTTCTACGAGCGCCTCGACGACCTCGGCATCGACTTCTCGGTCGTCTACCCGACGGCCGGGCTCTCGTTCCACCGGCTGCAAGACACGAAGATGCGCCGCGCCATCTGCCGCGCGTACAACGTGTTCACGGCCGAGCAGTTCAAGCCGTACGCCGACCGCATCATCCCGGCCGCGATCATCCCGATGTACACGCCGGAGGAGGCGATCGAGGAGCTGGAGTTCGCGGCCACGCAGCTCGGCTTCAAGGTCATCATGGTCGGCGGTCTCATGCGCCGGCCGGTGCCCGCGGTCGCCGAGGAGCAGCCCGAGGCTGCGAAGTTCGCCGAGTGGTTCGACGTCATCGGGATCGACAGCGACTACGACTACGATCCCGTGTGGCAGAAGTGCCGCGAGCTGAAGCTCGCGCCGTCGTTCCACAACGGCGCCCGCTCGATATTACTCAGGAACTCGCCCTCGAACTTCTGCTTCAACCACATCGGCCACTTCGCCTCCGCCGGCCACGCCGTCTGCAAGGGGCTCTTCTTCGGCGGCGTCACGCGGCGCTTCCCCGACCTGAACTTCGCGTTCCTCGAGGGCGGCGTGGGCTGGGCGTGCATGCTCTACGCGGACCTCGTCGGCCACTGGGAGAAGCGCAACGGTGAGGCGATCAAGTCCACCCATCCCTCCAAGCTCGACCGCGCGCGGCTGCTCGAGTTCGCGCGCAAGTACGGGCGCGAGGAGGTCGCGGAGGCGGTTGGCCGCGGCGACGGGTTGGACGAGACGCACGCCATGACCGGCGGCGTCGAGGACGTCGACGACTACTTCCGCTGCAAGATCGAGGCGAAACAGGATCTGAAGTCGCTCTTCGTGCCGCGGTTTTACTTCGGCTGCGAGGCCGACGACCCGGTCAACGCGTGGGCCTTCAACAAGAAGGCCAACCCGATGGGCGCGCGGCTCAACGCGATCTTCTCTTCGGACATCGGCCACTTCGACGTGCCCGACATGGCCGAGGTGGTGCCGGAGGCGTACGAGCTGGTCGAGCACGGCCTCATCGACGACCACGACTTCAAGGACTTCATGTTCACCAACGCCGTGCGCTTCTGGGGCGAGGTGAACCCGGACTTCTTCCGCGGCACGGTGGTCGACAAGCAGGCCGGCGAGGTGCTGCGCAATGGCGCTTGATCCCCAGGCCGCGAACGTCATCGACCTGATCATCAAATCGGGGCGCCCGGCGTATCACACGCTGTCGCCCAAGGAGGCGCGCCGGCTCTTTCTCGAGACCCGGCCGGCCTCGACGCCGCCGGCGCCGCAGCTCGGCGCCGTGCGCGACGTCAGCGCGGAGGGCCCGCTCGGGGCCATTCCGCTGCGCGTGTACCGGCCGGCCGGCGTGCCGGACTCGACGCGGCTGCCCGTGCACGTCTTCTTCCACGGCGGGGGCTGGGTCATCGGCGACATCGAGACCCACGACGTGGTCTGCCGCCAGCTGACGGCCGAGGCGGGTGTCAGCGTCATCTCGGTCGACTACCGGCTGGCGCCGGAGCACAAGTTCCCCGCCGCGGTGAACGACGCGTGGGCGGCCACGCGCTGGATCGTCGCCCACGCTGCCGAGCTGGGCGTGGACGGCGGACGTCTCTCGGTCGGCGGCGACAGCGCCGGGGGCAACCTCGCCGCTGTCGTGGCGCTGCTGGCGAGGGACGCGGGCGCGCCGAAGATCTCGCTGCAGGTGCTGGTCTACCCGGTGACTGATCTTGGTGCGGAGACGAAGTCGTACGCCGATCTCGCGGACGGCTACATGCTCACGCGAGACAGCATGCGCTGGTTCCGCGCGCAGTACCTCACCAAGGAAGAAGAGGCGCTCGACTGGCGCGTCTCGCCGATCCGCGCGACGTCGCTGGCCGGTGTCGCGCCGGCGCTGGTGATCACCGCGGGCTTCGATCCGCTGCGCGACGAGGGCGAGGCCTACGCGCGGAAGCTGCGCGAGGCCGGCGTGAGCGTGGACGCCATCTGCTTCGGCGGGATGATCCACGGCTTCGTGCCGATGGGCCGGCTCATCGACACCGCGTTCCGCGGCGTCACCTTGATCGCGGGGTCGCTGCGCCAGGCGCTGCGCTAGGCGCTCGGTGCGGCGCGGACCATGCCACGCCCAAGGGTCGGCGTGAGAACTGAAGGACGAGCCTGGTGCGGACTCCGAGCTTGGCCAGCATGTCGATCAGAGTCTCGCTGTTGAAGAGGTCGATCCGGCCACGCATCAGATCGCTGACTCGCGGCTGACTGACACCCAACAGTTCGGCGGCCTCGCCTTGCTTGAGCTTGCGCGCCGCCATCGCCTTCTGGAGATTCAGCAGTAGGTCGGCACGAACCCTGAGAGACTCGGCCTCGTCGGTCGAGAAGCCGAGATCTCGAAACACGTTACCGGTCGAACGGGTCATCTTGACCTTTGCCACGGAGCACCTATCCCTTCCGCCTCGCACGTTGGGCGAGCAAGGCGCTCAGACGATGCTTGGCGCGATCCACATCGGCCTGCGATCTGGCGGGCATCATCGGCGAAGCTGCTGATCGTTTCGCGAGAATCACCAAGCCAGATGACTGGCTTGTCGACCATAACCTGGTATACAAGAACTTAGATGCCCGGTCAAGCTGCGAAGCGCTCCGCGACGCGCGACGACTATTCGTAGTACGCGGGCGCGTAGCGCAGGCCGTCGCTCTGCGGCTTGTCGTGGTTGATCCACAGCTGGGCGCGGCGCTCGTCCAGCACGCCCTGGATCCGCTGCAGCGAGGCCAGCGTCTGCTCGCGGTTGACGTTCATCGCGGGAACGCGCTTGTGGTCCCAGTTGTCACGGAAGTGCACGGCGTCGCCCGAGAGCACGACGTAACCGGTCTTCGGCAGGCGGACGAGCAGCGACTGGTGCCCCGGCGTGTGGCCCGGCGTCGACAGGATGGTCACGCTGCCGTCGCCGAACACGTCGTGGTCGCCCGCGAGCCTGGTGATCGTTGCCGACGGCCCGAACGCCGGCTTGTTGGGCCCGGCCATCGCCCAGTCGTACTCCGCGCCCTGGATCAGCACGGTGGAGGACGCGAACAGCGCGACGTTGCCGACGTGATCGCCGTGCGTGTGTGACACGGCCAGGTACGTGACGTCCGCCGGCTTGACGCCGAGCTCGGTCAGCTGGCCCGCGAGCGTCCTGGCGCGCCGGTAGGTGATCGCGCCGTTGGCCACGACCATCCCGTCGGGCATCGCCGCCACCGCGTCCGGCACGCCGGTGTCCCACAGCAGCAGGCCCCGGTCATGGCGGATCAGGTAGCAGTTGTCCGAGAACTCGATCGGCTTGCCCTCGTTGACGCCGGGCGACCAGCGCGCCTGGTCCTTGCCGATGTTGCGCCCGCAGTCGAGCACGTAGAGGCGCTGCACCCCGGCGCTCGCCACGCCGGCGAGCAGGCACACCAGTCCCAGCACCATCACGAGAACGCGGCGGGTCATTGGGCTCCTCCTGGCCGGGACGGGATCAGGGCTCGCGCCGCGCGTTGGCGCGATGCTCGGGCGGCACTTTCGACGCGCGATCGGTCCAGGTCGTCACGCCGTTGGCGTCAGTCCATGCGTAGATCGGACGCGCCTTCTCGATCGCGCCGGATGGCGTGCCGGGCGCGGGTGGCGGCGCCGTCGGCGGGTTCGGGATCCACACCCAGCGATAGGGGGTGCTCACGCCGTCGCCCTGCAGGACGTAGCGGCCGGTCGGGAAGACGACCTCGCGCTGGATCGGCTGCACGTCCTGCTGCACCGGGGGCGCGTACGCGGGCGCGGGCGGCGGCGCCGCGTACGCGGGCGGCGGACCGTAATAGCTCGGCGGCGGCGGGGAGTAGTACACGGGCGGCGGCGCGTAATACACCACGGGCGAGGAGTACACGACCGGCGGCGCCGAGTAAAAGCCGAACGGGACGAACGGCGCGACGACGATCAGACGCGAGCCGACCGGACGGTGGTGGAAGCGATGATGGCCGTGGCCGCGCTGCTGCGCGCCCGCGGTCGCCGGCGGGAGGCCCAGGAAGACCAGGGCCGCACCGACCGCCGCCGCCCGGACCGCCGCCGTCATGCTGCCATCCTACTCCTGTCCAGCCGCGCCCGGCGGCACGGGGCGCGCGCCCGCGCCGCCCTGCCCAAGCATCCGCCGGCGAAGAGGCGGAGCCGCTCAGGCGCTCAGCATAGCCTTCGCGAGCATCCGCGCGCCCTCGTAGCACTTGTCCGGCTGCTCATAGCTGAAGGCCAGGCGGATGTAGTCCTCGCCGCCACCGTTGGCGTAGAAGACGGGGCCCGGCGTGTACTGGATGCGCGCCTCGACCGCGCGCTCGGCCAGCCGCTTCTTGTCGGTGCCGCTCGGCAGCTTGATCCACAGGAAGAAGCCGCCCTCGGGCCGGCTGATCGTGGCGTCGGTGTCCCTGAGCACCTCGTCGAGGCCTTTCAGCATGGCGTCGCGCTTGGCGCGGTAGACGCCGATCAGGCGCTGAACGTGCGCCGCCATGTTGTCCTTCATGTAGTACGTGGCCACCCGCGACATGAACGGGTTGGTGCCGCCGCCGAACAGGAACGATTGCAGGACCGGGACCATGTCTTTGGGCGCGCAGAGCCAGCCCAGCCGCACGCCCGCGCCCAGGATCTTGGAGAGCGTGCCGGCGCGGATCACCCGGCCGCCGCGATCCAGCGCGTAGAGCGGCGGCAGCGTCTCGCCTTCGAAGCGCAGCTCGCCGTAAGCGTCGTCTTCCAGGATGAGCGTGTCGTACTCGTGGGCCAGCGCGATGAGCTCCTGGCGGCGGCGCAGCGACTGGCTGGGCCCCGCCGGGTTCTGGAAGTTCACGATCGTGTAGATGAGCTTGCATCTGCGACCCTCGCGCCGCAACGTCTGGAGTCGCTCCCGTACTGCGTCGGTGACGATCCCCTCGTCATCCACCGGCACGTCGAGGATGCGCGGCCCGTGGCGCCGGATCGTGTTGAGGGAGCCCGAGAAGGTGGGTGCCTCGATGATGATCGCGTCGCCCGGGTCCACGAACGCGCTGAAGGCCAGCGACAGCGCCTGGCCCGAGCCGTTGGCGACCACGATGTTTTCCGGCCTCGTCTTCATCATCTCGAAGAGCTGATACTTGTGGCAGATCAGCTCCCGCAGCCCGATGTAGCCCTGGGGGTCGCCGTACGTCATCGCCTGGGCGCCCTCGGCCGCCATCATCTTCGCGGTGGCCTCGATCATTCCCTCGTAAGGGAACGAGACCGGATCCGGATAGCCGCCGCCGAACTCGAACAGCGGGCTCATGGACTGGCGCGGCGTGGTGAGCGGCACCGCGTAGCGGGCACGGGTGGAGAGCAGCGCGTCGAAGGGGGGTGTCGTCATAGGAGATAGCATACCTCGGGACGCGGGGCGTCCCGCGCCGTTCATGGCACCAGGATGATGTCGCCGGGCATCAGATAGAAGTTCAGGTGTTCACCCCCGGGCGTGATGACTTTGCTGTAGTCGAAGGGGATGCGCTTCATCACGTTGCCGTCGGGCCGGAGAATCACGACGCCCTTCCGCTTGGCGAACTCGTTGAAGCCCCCGGCGATCGCCAGGACGTCGAGGACCGTCGTCCGGCTCTTCAGCTCGTAGCGTGCCGGTTTCACGACCTCGCCGATCACCGAGACCTTGAAGCTCCGCACCTCGGTGACAATGACCGACACCTCGGGTGAGGGCATGAACTCTGACAGCTTCTTCGTCAACGCGTCCCGAAGCTCCATGGGCGTCAGGCCGGCCGCCTGCACGTCTTGCACGAGCGGCAGCGAGATCATGCCATCGGGCCGCACCGGGACCGTCTTCGTGATCGCCTCGTTCTTCCACACGGAGATGAGGAGGGTGTCCTCAGGACCGATGCGGTAGACGTCGGGGGCGCGGGTATTGTCCGGGGCCTGCGCCACGCCCTCGCCGGTGGCAACGACGAGCACGAAGGCGAGCGCGGCCGCCCCGCCGAGCGCGCGCGTGACGATCACAGTCTGCCCCCCCCTGGGGGGACGCGGTTCAGCTTGTCGAGCCGAATCGGTGGCATGATCGGATTATCCACACGCGTCAACGCTGTGGCGGTGAAAATACGTTACTACGGAGCGGACGGTCATACGATCGGTGACTGGCTTCGCAGGATTACGAAGTTGGCCTTCACCACCAGGTCGTCGGGCGTGATGCCGCAGCGGCGGGTGATCATGGCAGCACGATCGGGCCAACGCCGACGGAACGCCACCGCCTGAGCCGAGATCTCGAGCCGCAAATCTACGACGGTCAGTCTGGCGCGCGCGAAGGCGTCGAGATACTGCTGGGTGGTCAGGCGGCTGAAGAGGTCAAGGGCCACGTACCGTGCGCCGCCCTGAGCGTCCGCCTCCGCGGAGGCGAAGGCCGCCACATACTCGTCGTACTCGCGGCGCGACCGTTCCACGTGGCTGTAGCCGTATTCGAGTCCACCGATACCGGAGAAATGATCGCCGCCCCAGCAGTACCAGAGGGGACCATAGGTGGCATAAACATAGCCACCCGGTCGCAGAACGCGCACCGTTTCCGCCAGGACAGCATCAAGATCGCGGCAGTGCTCGAACACGGCGTCGCTTGCGGCCGCATCGAAGGCGCCATTTGTGAAGGGTAGGGCAGTGAGCGAGGTCTGGACGAATCTCGGCCCGTGCGCACCCACTTGATTCCAGGCCGCGAGGAACGGGTAGAGTTCGACGCCGACAGGGCGCGCGCCACACTCAAGCCAAGAGAGGGTGTCCCAGCCGCTCCCGGTGCCCTGGATCAGCAGGCGAGCGCCGCGCAGCTCGATGTAACGTGCTAGCCAGCCCCGCCGGGTGGCGAGCGGGAAACCGCGTTCCGGAAGGACCAGGGTGAGCGCAGGCAGCGTCAGCATCGTCGCCGACAGATGCCGTCGCGCCAGGCGATCAAGGAGCGGCCGAAGGACAACATAGGCGGCGCGCTTGTAGGCCGGCGACTCCATCTTGCGCGCATGCGCCATGGGATCGTCGGTCAGCGCCGACAAATCAGTCACGTAGCGTCGAGCCTAGCATGGAGGCTGCACGACCCCGCTGTCGATTAGAATAGCGAGAATACCGGGCGATGCGGATCCAGCGCGTGCAGGCCGACCATTACTTCATCCCGCTGCCGACCGTTCTGTCCGACAGCACCCACGGGACCATCAGAGGCTTCGAGCTGCTCACGGTCCGCCTGCACGACGCGGAGGGCGCGGTGGGCGTCGGCTATACCTATACGGTCGGGACGGGCGGCGCGGCCGTGCACGCCCTCGTCGCACGCGACCTGGCCCCGCTGCTGGCCGGCCGCGAGGCCGAGCGCATCGAGGAGATCTGGCAGGCCATGTGGTGGGCGCTCCACTACGGTGGCCGCGGCGGCGCGCAGATGCTCGCGATGTCGGCCGTCGACATCGCCCTGTGGGATCTCCGCGCGCGGCGCCAGGGCGTGCCCCTCTGGCGCGTGCTGGGCGGCTTCGATCCGCGCGTGCCGTGCTACGCGGGCGGGATCGACCTCGATCTCTCCGTGGACGCGCTCTTGCGCCAGACCGAGGAAAATCTCAAGGCCGGCTTCCGCGCCATCAAAATGAAAGTCGGCCGCCCCTCGCTGCGGCAGGACGTCGAGCGGGTGCGAGCGATGCGGGCGCACCTGGGCGCCGAGTTCCCGCTGATGGTGGACGCCAACATGCGCTGGAGCGTCGACGAGGCGATCCGCGCCGCGCGGGCGCTGCGCGAGTTCGACCCGGTGTGGCTCGAAGAGCCGACGAGCCCCGACGACGTGCCGGGCCACGTGCGCATCGTGCGCGACGGAGGCGTGCCGATCGCCGCCGGCGAGAATCTCCACACCCTCCACGAGTTCCGGCACCTCATCGCCGCGGGCGGCGTGACGTTCCCCGAGCCCGACGTCACGAACTGCGGCGGCGTCACCACGTTCATGAAAGTCTGCCACCTGGCCGAGGCCTTCAGTCTTCCGGTCACGTCGCACGGCGCGCACGACGTCACCGTCCACCTGCTGGCGGCGGCGCCGAATCGCTCCTACCTCGAGGCGCACGGCTTCGGGCTCGATCGGTTCATCGCCGAGCCGCTGCGCCTGGAGGCGGGCGCGGCGCTGGCGCCCGATCGCCCCGGTCACGGCATCGAGTTCGACTGGAAGGCTCTCGACGCTCTCCGGGCGCGCTAGGTGTAGCATCCCGCCATGGAAAAACCACGCCTGAGTCGCCGACGGTTCCTCCTCGGCAGCGGCGCCGTCCTCGGCGTCGCGGCCGGCCCCCGCGCCGCCCGTGCCCAGGCCCGTCGGGGCCACATCATCGCGGGCCTGTCCGAGCGGATGCTGACGCTGGACCCCGCGAACCACTACTCGATCTCGAGCACGTCGGTCCTGCGCCACGTGTACGACCCGCTGCTGGACGTCACCAACGACGACAAGTTCGTGCCGGCGCTGGCCGAGTCGTGGAAGCCCGTGAACAACACGACGTGGCGCTTCACGCTCCGCAAGGGGGTCCGCTTCCACGACGGCACGCCGTTCACCGCGGACAGCGTGCTGTTCACGCTCAAGCGCGTGCGCGACAACACCAAGCTGATCAAGTCGTTCGTCTACCAGGATCTCGAGGACGTCCGGAAGGACGACGACTACACGGTCACGGTGACGACGAAGCGGCCGTTCGGCTCGCTGCCCGCGCACCTCACGATGCTGGGCATGCTGCCGCCCGGCGCGGCCGGCAACGAGGACGCGTTCTTCGGCAAACCCGTGGGCACCGGTCCGTTCCGCTTCGTCTCCTGGACGCACGGCGATCACGTCGACCTCGAGGCGAACGCGAAGTACTGGAAGCCCGCGCTCCCGAAGGTCGAGAAGCTGACCGTCCGCTTCATTCCCGAGCTCTCCACCCGCGCCGCCGCCCTGCGCGCCGCCGAGATCCACGTCATCGACCGCGTCTGGCCGGACATGGTGTCGACGCTCCGGGCGACGCCGGGCATCAAGGTGCTCGACACGCCGGCGGTCGAGGCCCAGCGCTGGCATTTCCAGCTCGCGCGCGAGGCGGGGAAGGACCCGCGCATCCGCAAGGCGGTCTCGCTCGCCATCGACCGGAACACCATCATCAAGGAGCTGCTGCTCGGCTACGCGCGCCCGGTGGTGAGCCCGATTCCTCCGGGGCTCATCGGCCACACCAACCTCGGCCAGAAGCCGTACGACCCGGACAAGGCGCGCGCGATCCTCAAGCAGGCGGGCTACCAGACCCTCACGCTCGACTTCGTCCTCATGAAGGATCTCTATCCCAAGCAGCTCGAGATCGCGCAGGCGGTGGCGGCGATGCTCTCCGAGGTGGGGATCAAGGTGAGCATCCGCAATCTCGAGATCGCCACCGCGCGCGAGCAGCGCACCGCGGGCAACTACGACCTCTTCTTCTCGGGCTGGGCGCACATGCCGCACGACCCCGACTGGTACTTCGGCCAGTGGTTCACCAGGGCGGGCGCGGAGAAGCTCACGCGCTTTTCCGATCCGCGCGTCGAGCAGCTCATCGCCGAGGGGCGCGTGCCCGATCCGAAGGTGCGCCAGCAGAAGTACGAGGAGATCGAGAAGATCCTCTGGGAGGAGGAGCCGGAGATCTGGCCGTACTACAGCGTCGCGATCTACGCGATCAGCGACAAGCTGCGCAACTTCGAGGCGCGGCGCGACTATTACGTGCTCCTCCACGAGGTCGGTATCGCCTAGCGCCGCGCGCCGTGATGCGCTCCTATCTGGTGACGCGGATCTGGCAGTCGGCGGTCACGCTCGTCGGCGTCTCGATCCTGGTCTTCGTCATCCTGCGCGTCGTCCCGGGCGACCCCGCCAAGATGCTCCTGCCCGAGGGCGCGCCGCAGTCGGCCGTCGACGAGCTCAACCGCCACCTCGGCCTGCGCGAGCCGCTCTGGGTGCAGTACGGAATCTTTCTGCGTAGCGTGGTGCGCGGCGATTTCGGCCAGTCCTTCCAGTACCGGTCGCCGGCGCTCCGCGTGGTCGTCGAGCGCGTGCCGGCCACGATCCAGCTCGCCCTGACCGCCATGGCGCTGACGGTGCTCGTCGGCGTCTCGATCGGCATCGTGGCCGCCGTCCGGCAGGGAAGCGCCTACGACTATGCCGGCACCGTGCTCGCGGTGCTCGGCCAGTCGCTGCCGAACTTCTGGCTGGGGATCATGCTGATGCTGCTCTTCGGCGTCACCCTGCGCTGGCTGCCGACCTCCGGGTTCCACGGCTGGCAGTCCCTCGTGCTGCCCAGCGTGACGTTGGCCGCGTTTCCCACGGCGCTCGTGGCGCGGCTCACGCGCTCGAGCCTGCTCGAGATCCTGGGCCAGGAATACATCCGCACCGGGCGCGCCAAGGGCCTGGGCGAGCCGCGCGTCGTCCTGCGCCACGCGCTCAAGAACGCCACGATCCCGCTGCTGACGGTGCTCGGGCTGCAGATCGGCACGCTGCTCGGCGGCGCGGTGATCACCGAGTCGATCTTCGCGTGGCCGGGCATGGGCAAGCTCGTGGTGGACGCGATCTTCTTCCGCGACTTTCCGGTGGTGCAGACGATCCTGATCCTGTCGGCGACGATCTTCGTCGTCATCAACCTGTTCGTCGACCTGCTCTACACGGTCATCGACCCCCGGATCCGCTACGGATGAGCCGCCTGCTCCGGCAGCCGATGATCGTCGCCGGCGGTGTGCTTCTCGTCGCGGTGATCGTGGCCAGCGCCGCGGCACCGTGGCTGGTCGCCGCCGATCCGATCAAGCCGGTCTTCGGCCAACGACTGCAGCCGCCGCGGGGGCTGGGCGGCGCCGCCGGTCATCCGCTCGGCACCGACAACCTCGGGCGCGACATCCTCGCGCGGCTTCTCTACGGCGGCCGCATCTCGCTGGTGCTCGCCGCCAGCGCGGTGGCGCTGGCGGCCGGCGCCGGCGTCGTCATCGGACTCGCGGCCGGCCTGGTCGGCGGCCGGCTCGATGCGCTCGTCATGCGGCTGGCCGACGTGCAGCTCGCGTTTCCCGTGATCATGCTCGCGATCGCCATCGTGGCGGTGGTGGGGACGAGCCCGGCGGCGCTCGTCTCGGTCCTGGCGCTGTCCGGCTGGGTGCTGTACGCGCGCACGGTGCGGGCGGCCGTGCTGACGATCCGCCGGCTCGATTACGTGGAGGCGGCGCGCACGCTGGGCGCCGGCGATCTACGCGTGGTCGCCGTGCACATCCTGCCCAACACGCTGGCGCCGATCCTCGTGCTGGGCTCGAGCCAATTCGCGACGATGGTTTTGCTGGAGTCCGGGCTGTCGTTCCTCGGCCTCGGCCTGCAGCCGCCCCAGCCGTCGTGGGGCCTGATGCTGGCCGAGGGCCGCGACTACCTGTCGAACGCGTGGTGGCTCGCGACCGTGCCCGGGATCGCGATCTCGCTCGTCGTGCTCGGCGCCAACCTGCTCGGCGACGGCCTGCGCGATCTGCTCGACCCGCGGCTGCGGCAGTGAGGCCGCCGTATGTCGTCGTCGTGGGGCTCATGCTCCTGGCGCTGACCGGGTGCGGCGCGCTGACCCGATCCGGCCCCTCGGTCAGTGTGCAGGAGGAGTGTGTGCGATCCGGCGGGGTCTGGCGCGCGACGTTCTGCAGCAGGGAGATGGGCGGCGGGGGCTCAGGCGGAATGTGAAGGGACGCGGGGTGGAGCCCGCAATCCCGATGCCGTCGAGGCGGCGCGAATCAGACGCCGCGGCGGCGCAGCAGCAGCAGCGACTCGCGCGCCATCGCGTGGAAGAACCGGCCGCCGCCCGTGAGCACGGCCAGCAGGCTGCCGAAGAGCAGCGCGACCTCCACGCTGAGGCGTCCCTGGGGCGACCAGTAGACGTCGGCGAGGTGCAGCCAGAGCGCGAACTCGTCGAGCGTGAGCACGGCGGCGGCGCCGTAGAGCACGGCGGTGACGCGCGAGGCCGCCCGCGAGCCGTCGCCCGCCCCGATGCCGACCTGCCCGAGCCACGCGAGCCCAACGCCGAGCAGCACGAGAATTCCCCAGACGAGGTGGTGGACGTGGACGCTGCCCACGCGGACGTTGCGGAACGGCCCGATGCCGGCCGCGATGGCGTACGCCATGCCGCGGGCGACGAGGAAGGTGGTGAAAAACGCCACCGAGGCCAGGAAGAGCCGCTCGTGACGCGCCTCGGGAAAGTGGCGGCGATAGGGCGCGAGCGCCGCGATGGGCGCGCGCAGCCAGAAGTGGCCCAGGACGACGACGAGGGCGGCGGCGGCGATCGTCACCGCCAGCAGCGTCGTCCAGAACCAGCCCGGCGTCATCCGGTCCGACGCGCGCTCACACGCGCTCGAACGTGCCTCGCGGCTGGCCCTCCATGTTGCGCCCTTCGAGGCGGATGAGCCGCGTGGGGCCGTCGCGCCGCGGCGAGTGGATGTCGCCCTCGTTGTAGAGCTTCGCCATCCCCGGCTTCAGCGGATACGCGCGCACGTGGCGCACCTTGCCCGGCTTGCCGTCCCTCGCGGGCTCGACCAGCTGCCAGTCGCTCATCACCGTCTCGCCCTCGGCCTGGCCGTAGATCGCCCAGTACTTGCCGTGATCGTGCGGCTGGCTCTCCTTCGCTCCGTGGTTGACGTGGGCCAGGATGCAGAAGCCGAGCTGCGGGTCCTCGTAGATGATCTTGCGCTCCGGCACGTCGTCGCCCAGGTGCTTGGCGACGAAGGCCTTGTCCGTCAACACCTCGCGGAGCAGCGCGCAGACCTTTTCACGGCCCTGCGGATTCGGCTCGGCGGCGAGGATGCGATGGGCGGCGGCGGCGAAGTCCTCGAGCGTGTGCGTCACGGGCGGCCTCCTTCGTGGTGGACGGCTGTCGGCTCCGCGAGCGCCGTGAGCCGGTCGACGTCGAACTCCTTGTAAAGGTCGAGACAGAACAACTCGGGCGCCACCCGGAATTGTACCCGCTCGTCGAGCAGATGGCGCAGGCTCGGCATCGCCTCGCGGCTGACGACCCTGTCGATCGCGCGCGACTCGAGCGCCGCCGCGGCGAGGGCCACCATCTGGGTGCGGACGCCGGTCGTCTCCACGCGCACACGGCGCTGCCCGGCGACGCCGGTGGCCCAGCGGGCCACACCGAGGAGGTGGCTGGCCTGGATCCCCAGCGGCCGCGCGCCCAGCGTGTTGACGAGCATCTGGTAGTTGGCGCCGGTGCGCTGCGGCCGCGCCGTCGCGTCCACGCCGAGGTCGGCGCCGGGCGAGACCGGTTGCTCCGGCACCATCTCGCCGAAGAAGACCAGGTCGAGCGCGAGCACGTGCTCGCCGCGGGCAAGGCTCCGGACGACGACGTCGTCGGCGGCGCGCCGGCCCCCGTCGTGCAGGACGATCGTGAGCGGCGCGTCCGCCCGCGCGCCGGTGGGGGTCAGCCACACCGCGGTCGCGCCGAGCCCGTCGTCGAGCTCGAAGCGATAGGAGAGCGTCGTCAGCTCCTCGCGTCGCTCACTCCACAGCCGCCACGAGCGCGCCACGCTCGACGGGCGGTAGCGCAGCACGCCGGCGAGCTTCGCGCGCTCGACGGCACGGGGGCCCAGGGCCGGTCGCTGAAGCCGCGCCGCGAGGGTCTTCGCGACGCCGAGGATCGTGAGGTTGTTGGCCGGCACGCCGACCGTGAGCGCGGCGGCGCTCTTCACGTCGTCCTCTGTCGCGGGGTCGTCGGCGGGCTTCGGGAGGCCGAAGTGCTCCGCGAAGAAGCGATAAGCCGTGCGGCGGTTGTCACGCTCGTAGTTGTGGGTGCCGGGCTCGACGTTCTCGTGCCAGGCGAGGTTCTGCGGCCGGCCGAGGAGCGCGAAGAACGGCTTGACCGCGTCGTGGATGGCCGGCTTCACGAGCGCGGCGCGGAAGCAGCACTCATCGTTGGTGTTGTGGATCAGCAGCGTGGGCCGCGGGGCGCGCAGCGCGACGAGGTGCGGGTAGTCGATGGTGCGGGCCAGATCCGTAGCGTTCTCTTCGATCTCGTCCGTCTCGGACGGATGCGTGAGCGTCGTGTCCAGCGAGCCGATGCCCGCGACCTCCACCACCACGGCCACGCGCTCGTCCAGGGCGCCCAGCACCACGCTCTGCCACCCGCCTCCGGAGAGTCCCGTCACCCCCAGCCGCGATGCATCCACGCGGGGCCGCTGCGCCAGGACGTCCAGCGCGCGCTGCATCGCCAGGTAGAAGAAGCCGATGCCGTTGGCGCCGACCAGGTCGAGGTGCGCCGCGAGGTCGTGGGCGTTGTCGGGGTGGGCGAGCTCGCCGAAGCCTGGCCACTCCGGGGTCAGCGCCACCATTCCCAGCTTGGCGAACGCCACGCACCGGTGCTGCGCGTGGGCGACCGCCTTGCCATTCGCCTCGTGCCCGACGAGGTTGAGCACCCCGGGCATCGGCTTCGCCACCTGTGCGGGCTCGCAGAGGATTGCCGGCGCGCGGTAGCCGGGCACGACCTCATAGCGCAGCTTGCGGACACGGTAGGCCGACGTGAAGTCGACGACGCCGAGGTCCTCGATGCGGGGGGGCGCGTTGACCCACTCCCGCGGCCACCCGTGAAGGACAACGTCCTCCAGGAGCCTCCGCCGAAGGCGGCGGGCCTCGGCGCCCCAGTCGGCGCTGGTCCAGGGCACCGGCGGCGTCGGGGTCCGCCGCGCCAGGTACTGGGTGATCTGGTGGGTCGTGATCGCCGGCGGCTGGAGCTCGGTCTCCAGGGCCCCGGCGATGCGCTCGGAGGCCGCCCAGGCGGGCAGGGGCAGCAGGGCGAGAGAGGCGAGCGTCAGCAACCGGCGCATATGTGGCTGCGTAGCATAGCCAAAGCCAGTGGCTCTGACCAGCCCCCTGGCGTTTGGTTCTACCTTTACGGAGTGGCGATGATTTCGTGGGCGTCGTGCGGGTCGATCTCTATGCGATAGCCCCATTCCGACAGTTGCGCGGTGCATGCGACCTTGAGTTGCTCGCTGTGGACGGACAAGAGCAGGACGGGACGCCGTGTCGGCAGGACGCTTCGGCCGCCAGCGAGGACTCGTAATTCTGCTCCCTCGACGTCGCACTTGATCACGGTGGGCGTGGGATATCCCAGGGAGCCGACCATCTCGTCGAGCGTCGTTGCGCGCACAGGCACGCCCGTATCGCCGACGTACGCTGTCGCCGAACCGGCGGCGACCAGGTGCACGGATCCAGCGCGATCGAGGACGACACCCTCGAAGATTTCGACGTCCGAGCAATGGTTCAGGCCGAGGTGCCGGCGCAGGTATGCGACGTTACGCGGCAGTGGCTCAACGGCCACGACACGTGCCCCAAGCTTCGCCGCCAGAAGCGTGTAGAAGCCGACATTGGCGCCGAGGTCGTAGAAGACGCCACCCGGCTTGGTGAAGCGCTTGCTCGGCTCATAGATGCCGAGCCAACAGCCGTGGGTATGGGCCCCGACGATCCAGCGGCTCCCTCTCAGCGGGCCGGACATGACCGGTACAGCGACCCCTCGGGGTATCAGCGCCAGGGGCGACCGGACGAGCCGTCCGGGCACGGATTTGCTAGCCAATCGGGCAAGTCGGCGTAGCACGCGGTCCATTCTAGGGGAGCGTGGGTCAACGTCGAGCCCTGATCACCGGCATCACGGGACAGGACGGGTCGTACCTCGCCGAGTTCCTTTTCGAGAGACGGCTACCGCGTCATCGGTATGGTGCGCCCCTCCTCGACCGAGTCGTTCGAGCGGATCGCCCACCTCCGCGAGCGGATCGACATCCGCGAAGGCGACCTGCTCGACCAGCTCTCACTCGATGCGGTTTATGGCTGCGGAATGATCAGCTACCGCTTCGCCCATGACGTTTCCGTGGAAACGGCGAGTATTACCTTCGCCCTTGGTACGGCTGGGACCGCGGCACTGGTAGTGTCTCTGGCAACGCGGCGGCGACGAACGGCGGCAACACCACTTTCGGCGATGGCACCACGGTCCCACAACTTACGGCGGCGTTTGGTGGGCAACTTCGCGCACTCGGTACGGCGGCGGCGCGGGCGGCGGTGGCGGCAGCACCGTTGTGGCAGGCGGCACCGGCGCCCGGTTCTCGCCGTTCGATACAAGTTCAGGCGGCACGATCGGATCAACTTCTAGCGGTGGCGGTGGTGCCGCGAGCAACCAGAATGGCGGCGCGGGCGCGGCCGGTATCAAGGGCGTCATCATCGTGGAGTACACGCAGTAGCCCGACGATGACGAACCATCCGCACAGCCGTCCAGGTCACGAAAGGCGCCAGCCAGTAGAACAGGCCGCCGAATCCGAGCAGCGGGCGATCATGACAGAGGATCGGCCACTCGGGACAGGGGCCGCCGTGCGACGGCGGGTGAATGATCCCGACGGGCAGCGTGTACCACGCGAGCGCGAGCCAGGCACCGACGAGCGGGCGCAGAGCCCGATCAAGATTCAGCGACCAGGCGATCAGGCCGACCGACAACGTGATCCAAGCTGCCGGGATGATGTGCCACGTAACGCCGCCGTAGAACGACATCCATCCGCAGGGCCAGCCATTGCCGAAGTGACAGCGGAACTTCACCATGCCGAGGAACGGAAAGGCGCCAAGGCTGGCGATGAGCCACGCGGCACGTCGGATCACGCCGCTGAGCCTAGCACGGAGGCCCGCATCTTCCGGGGCCGCACAAGTGGCCAACTACACCCTCCACCGCCGACCTCCAGCGTGAGGTGTCGGCGCTAGTAAACGAGGTTAGCGGCAGCGGCTCAGAAGACGTCACCCGGCCTGGCGAACCGCCGGACGGGGGCTTGTGTGCCGGGTTCATACGTGCCGAGCGAGCAGCCGTGGGTGTGTGAGCCGACGATCGGCTACTCCGAAGAGGACGCGAGATGACCGGCAGAGCGACGCCTTGGGGTATCAGGGCGAGAGGCCAACGAAGGATACGTCACGCCAGGGCGCCGCTGTCGAGGCCCTCAAGTAGATCAGCGCCGAGCCCTGATCACCGGCATCACCGGACGGACGGGTCGTACCTCGCCGAGTTCCTCCCCGAGAAGGGATACCACGTCGTCGGCATGGTGCGCCGCGCCTCGACCGAGTCGTTCGAGCGCATCGAAGGCGACCTGCTCGACCAGCTCTCACTCGATGGTCGCTATGAGCTCAATCGCCGCAAGCCATCTCTAGTTGCTCGTCGTGCACCGAGAAGAGAAGAGGCGAATGATGTCTCGCTCGGTGCCGGCGGTTTATGGCGGCGGCGGAATGATCAGCTGCCGCTGGAGCCCAGGACGTTTCCGTGGGAACGGCGAGTATTACCTTCGCCCCTTGGTACGGCTGGGACCCCAGGCGGCGGGGGCGGGTCAGGCGGTGCAGCGACCAACCAGAACGACGGCGCCGGGGCCGCCGGCATCAAGGGGCGATTATCGTTGAGTACGTGCAGTGAAGGGCGGCGACGCTGGTTTGCGAAGCACCACGAAGTTGGCCTTGATCAACAGATCATCGAGGCTGACCCCATGACGGCCGGCAAGCATATGCGCTCGCTCCGGCCACCGACGGCCGAAGGCGATGGCCAAGCCGGAGACTTCAAGTATCAGATCCACGAGTTCAAATCCCGCCCTGGCGAACGCGGCGAGGTACTGTGCTGTCGTCAGGCGGCTGAACAGGCCGAGCTCGATATAACGAGCGCCGCCTTGCGCGTCGGCGCCGACGTTGGTGTGGGCTTCAACGTAGGCGCGATACGCGTCGTGATCCTCCGCGAGATGGAAGTAGCCACGCTCCAAGTGTGGGCCATCACCGCCCGAGAGGTGATCGCCACCAAAGCAGTACCAGAGTGGCCCGTAGGTCGCATAGACGGCGCCGCCCGCGCGCAGCACGCGCCACGTCTCGCGAAGAACGGCATCCAGATCGCGACAGTGCTCGAACACCGCATCACTGGCGGCCACATCAATCGTCCGATCCCCCAGGGGCAGGGCGGTGAGATCACCAGCCACGAAGCGTGGTCCAACCGCCGCGATACGGTGCCACGCGGCCTGAAATGCATAGGCATCGATCCCGACGATAACTTGCGGCGAGAAGGGGAGCCAGCTCAGCGTGTCCCACCCAGTACCCGTGCCCTGCACGAGGAGCGTCCGACCGGCGACCGGCGCGTAACGGTTCAACCACGCCCGGCGCGTCTCAAGCGGGAAGCCTCGCTCCGGCAACACACGGGACAGGCGTGGCAGCCCTCGAGCGGCGATGCTCAAGTGCGGGCGTGTCTTCCGGTCGAGCAGCGGTCGCAGGAACCAGTAGGCCAGGCGCTTGTAGCGCGCGCTGCGATGCGTGCGGTGACTCTGGAATGGGTCGGCGGTCTGCGCGGACAGGTCCAGCACGCGGCCGACTCTACCACGTAGGCCCGCATCTCCAGGGCCGCGTAAGTGGCCAACCACACCTCAACCGCTGATCTCCTCGATGACGTGCTCTGGCGGACGGGCGAGCTCGCCTCGGCCGGCGATTGCACATCCAACATGGCCACGGTCGCGCTGACTGTCTCAATCGCTACCGCGCCGGCCACCTTGGAGAACTCGCAGTTCGGCGCCCTCGACGTCGCACTTGATGACAGTCGGAGCCGGGAAGCTCCCCGATTCGACGCGCGCGCCGATCTTCGCCCTCGTGACGATATAGAAGCCCACGCTCGGGCCGAGGTCATAGGACCCATCGACCGACTTGCCGAGTCGCCGGACGGTGGTTCGTTTTGCCTGGCTCAAATATGCCCAGCCAACACCCGTGGGGTCTGTGACCCGCGATGCCTTGCGGTATCAGGGGCAAGGGGGCCAACGAGGATACGTCCCGCCAGGGTGCCGCTCTCGATGCCCGCAAGTCTCTGCAGCAAGAGGCCTATTGCAGGTGCCTTGTAGGAGAATACGAAAAAGATTCGCTACTTAGGCCCCGCCTCCGCTAGAATCGGTGAATGGCTCAAGTGGGTCAACGTCGAGCCCTGATCACCGGCATCACGGGACAGGACGGGTCGTACCTCGCCGAGTTCCTTCTCGAGAGGGGCTACCACGTCGTCGGCATGGTGCGCCGCTCCTCGACCGAATCGTTCGAGCGGATCGCCCACCTCCGCGAGCGCATCGACATCCGCGAAGGCGACCTGCTCGACCAGCTCTCGCTCATCACGCTGCTGCATCACGTCGATCCACACGAAATCTACAACCTCGCCGCACAATCGTTCGTCCCGACCTCCTGGGAGCAGCCGATCCTGACGAGCGAGGTGACCGCGCTGGGGGCAACACGCCTGCTCGAGGCCATTCGAGTGGTCGATCGCAGCATCAAGTTCTACCAGGCATCGTCGTCGGAGATGTTCGGCAAGGTTCGCGAGACGCCCCAGAGCGAGCTGACGCCGTTCCATCCGCGCAGCCC